>JACCDS010406544.1_pt1 | contig 42513 bp, 12 predicted proteins | sample 7446441 | NCBI WGS metagenome assembly JACCDS01 (sample SAMN15323445, study PRJNA562643) | freshwater metagenome | isolation source: river surface water | place: USA:Blue River Watershed | collected 2017-08-17 | reverse complement strand
TTTGATTGGCAGCAAATGTTGTCGCTGTTGGCCATTGGCTCTTTGCTGGTCGGTAACCTGGCCGCCATTGCCCAGACCAACCTCAAGCGCATGCTGGCCTACTCGACCATTGCGCAAATGGGTTTTGTGTTGTTGGGTTTTGTGGCTGGGGTCATCAATGGCCAAACCACTCTGGCGGCCAATGCTTACAGCTCGGCCATGTTCTACACGGTGTCTTATGTGCTGACCACTTTGGCGGCCTTCGGCGTGATCATGTTGCTGGCGCGTCAAGGTTTTGAGAGCGAAGAAATCACCGACCTGGCTGGCTTGAACCAACGCAGCCCCTTGTACGCGGGCGTGATGGCGATCTGTCTGTTCTCGATGGCGGGCATCCCGCCGATGGTCGGCTTCTATGCCAAGCTGTCGGTGTTGCAGTCGCTCATCGTCTCGGGTCAGGGCTTCTACATGGGCTTGGCGATCTTTGCGGTCATCATGTCCCTGATCGGTGCCTTCTATTACCTGCGCGTGGTCAAGGTCATGTACTTTGACGAGCCAGTGACGGCCACCACCGTCTCGGCCACCACCGATGTGCGTGTGGTCTTGTCGGTCAATGGTTTGCTGGTCTTGGTGCTGGGCATCGTGCCGGGCGCTTTGATGGCCCTGTGTGCCAACGCTGTGGCCAGCATGCTGGCCATCTGATCGGCGCCGCATGTCTGTTTCTGCGCAAATCGGTTTTTTGGTGGTGTTGGCTTTGCTGGCTGCCAATTTGCCGTTTGCCAATCAGCGTATTTTTTTGGTGGGACCGCAGCGCGGCACCAAACCATTGCATTGGCGCTTGGCCGAATTGGTGGTGCTGTACTTTGTGGTCGGCGGCATCGGCCTGGCACTTGAAAATCACAGCGGTCAGATCGCCCCCCAAGGCTGGGAGTTTTACGCGGTCACCGGCACCATGTTTGTGACGCTGGCCTTTCCGGGTTTTGTCTACCGCTACCTGATGCACCGCAAGCATTGAACGCCTGCCGGTCTGCACACACGCATGTCTGACGATCATCTGATCGAGCACAAGGTCAGCCAGCAAGAGTTGCTGCACGGCCATTTTCTCCACGCCTTTCGTGACACGGTGCGTCTGCCCAACCAGGCCTTGGCCACGCGTGAATATGTGGTCCACCCTGGTGCGGTGATGGTCATCCCCATGCTGGACACACCCGAGGGCATGCGCTTGGTGCTGGAGCGCCAATACCGTTACCCCGTGGGGCAAGTCATGATCGAGTTCCCCGCTGGCAAGCTCGATGCGGGTGAAGACCCGTGGTTGTGTGCCCAGCGCGAGCTGCTTGAAGAAACCGGCTACAGCGCGCGCCAGTGGGCGAGGGCAGGGGTTTTGCACCCGGTGATTGCTTACTCGACCGAGGTGATCGAGATCTGGTTTGCCAAAGATCTGAGCCTGGGCGAACGGCAACTCGATGTCGAAGAGTTTCTGGACGTGTTCACCGCCACGCCCGCGCAGTTGATGGCCTGGTGCCGGGACGGGCAAGTGACCGATGCCAAAACCCTCACCGGTGCGCTTTGGTTGCAAAATACCTTGTCAGGCGATTGGCCGCTGACTTGGCGATCCTTGCCCTGAAACACACCGCCCATGAAAGTCCTCGACCTTCAATGTTCGCAGGGCCACAGCTTTGAAGGCTGGTTTGGCTCGCAAGACGACTACGACACGCAGCGCGCGCGGGGCTTGGTCACGTGCCCGGTGTGCAACGACAGCGAGATTGTCAAAATGCTCTCGGCACCACGCTTGAATCTGGGACACGGCGTGTCCCCGGCTGCATCCGCAAACTCGGGTGATGCTGCAGCCAGTGCCCAGGCCTCAGCGGTGCCTGCTCCCCAAGGCGCGAGCCCCGCAAGCGCAGATCTTGCGTTCGCCCCCGACACTTTGCAGCAAATGCATGTGGCCATGATGAACATGGTGCGCCACGTCATGGCCAACACCGAAGATGTCGGTTCCAGGTTTGCCGAAGAGGCCCGCAAAATCCATTATGGCGAACGCGAAGAGCGCAACATCCGGGGCCAAGCCACCCGCGAAGAAACCGAGGCTTTGCTGGAAGAGGGTATCGAGGTCATGCCCTTGCCCATTCCTGAAAACCTCAAGGGTCCGCTGCAGTAAGTGCCAGCGCACCTTGGGTGGCTGTGCCTCTGTAGGAGCGAGCCCCCGCTCGCGAATGATGGTCTTACAAAAAAATATTTTCGGCCGCAGGGGCGACCTCCTACAGAGATAAGACTGCAACATGAAACACGCCCTGCACATCGACGACGCCGAAGTGGAAATGAGCGCCATCCGGGCGCAAGGTCCGGGCGGCCAAAACGTCAACAAAGTCTCCAGCGCCATCCAGCTGCGCTTCGATGTGGCAGGTTCATCCTTGCCCGACGACGTCAAGCAGCGCTGGCTGCAGTCGGGCGACAGCCGCTTGACGCAGGAAGGCGTGTTCATCCTCAAGGCCCAGCGCCACCGCACCCAAGAAGCCAACCGGGTGGATGCCTGGGCGCGGCTGTACGAAACGCTGGACTTATACGCCAAGCCCCCCAAACCCCGCAAGGCGACCAAGCCCACTTATGGCTCGGTGCAAAGAAGGCTGGAGGGCAAGGCGATGCAGTCGAAGATCAAGGCCTCCCGAACTAAATTGGATCAATTCAAATAGTGCTTTAAAAACTCTTCATGGGTTGGCATGGTTTGAGCTGCTTGACTCAATGCGCTGCGTAGGCTGACCAATGCCGATTCTCCATCTACGGGGCGTGTGTCCAGCAGCGGGGCATATTGCGTTGGAAAATTCAACTGCCCCAAGTGCACTGCCAGCCAACTTTCTGCGCCAAAAAGATCATGGTTGTCGGTTTGCAAATGTCCGCCATGTTTGAACAATTGCATCCGTTCCTCAAGGCTGTCTGGAACACGCATGTGACTGCAATACCGCCACATTTCACTCTCCTTGCTCTGATTGAGCTTGTAATGCAGGATTAAAAAATCCCGGATACGTTCCATTTCTTTGGCAAAGCGGTGGTTGTACTCTTTGCGAACGGCTTCATGGCAATGTTTGTCAGGAAACAAACTGAGCAGTGATGTGATGCCTGAATGGACGAGGTGCAGACTGGTTGATTCGAGGGGTTCAAGAAAGCCCGAGGCTAAGCCCAAAGCCAGCACATTGTGTTTCCAAGCCAGATGGCGACGACCAGCCGTAAATTTCAACAAACGAGGTGATCCCAAGGCTGGCCCCGGGAGGTTGGACTTCAAAGCTTCGGTAGCTTGATCTTCAGAAATGAATGCGCTGCTGAACACATGGCCATTGCCCACGCGATGGCGCAGTGGGATGGTCCATTGCCAACCCGCTTCACGTGCGGTCGATCGTGTGAACGGTACTGGCGCACCCTCCAGTGCGCAAGGCATGGCCACTGCGCGGTCACAAGGTAACCATTGACCCCAGTCCTCGTAGCCAACTTGCAGAGTCTCACCAAGAAGCAAAGATCTGAATCCAGAGCAGTCGATGAAAAAATCAGCAGTAATTTGTTGTCCGTTTTCGAGTTGAACCGCTGTCACGAAACCCGTTTCAGGGTGCTGGTGTACTTGGACAATCTGTCCTTCAATTCGCTGCACCCCACGGCTGACCGAGAGCTGCCGTAAATGCTGTGCATAGAGGGATGCATCAAAATGAAAAGCATAGTTGAAGGTGGACGTTAGCAATTGGGGTTGCGTGGTTGGCAAACTGAACCGACCTTGGCTTGCCGCATGCCAAGCCAGAGAATAATCATCCAGCTTTCCTACGTCTTGTCGTCCTCTGTGTTTGAGCCAGTGTTGATGAACTGGGAGCGCATCGAAAGGCATGCCCAAGAAGCCGAAGGGGTGAAAGTAACGCTGCCCCTCACGCCCCCAATTGACAAATTCGATGCCTAACTTGAATGTGCCTTGGGTGTCACGCAAAAAGTCTTTTTCGTTTACCCCCATGGTTTGGTTGAGCAGTCGTATTGAGGGGATCGTGGCCTCCCCTACACCCACCGTTCCAATCTGCTCCGATTCAATGAGCGTGATTTGGCAAGCCTTGCCCAGCACATTCGACAGTGCAGCCGCGGTCATCCAGCCCGCAGAGCCACCCCCCACGATCAGGATGTGGTCTATGGCGTCAGCGCCAATTGGGGTTGGCTTCTTTGCATATTGCATGCTTTTGATACGAGACAGTGCAGTCATGATGTACGGGGCCGTAAAACTTAAAAACCACTTTCCCGGATCCAGATGGTTGCAGCAAGCTGCCAATAATGTCCCAGCCAAGTTTGTGACTGCGCCTCTATCAAGACTTGACCAGCTTGTTGCTGAGTGGGTGCTATTTGGTCTTTGCTAGAGACCAGCTCCAGTTGATACCAAGCGCCCTCTGGGCGCAATTGTTGATGCGCGTCTTTTCGTGCCGGGATTGGGCCACCGTAGTCCGAAGCCAACTCGGGCCACATCAGTTGTTGCAAGGCAGTTTGGTCGATCCGTGACAATGTCAACGCAAGGCGAGGGCTGCCTGGCAGGTTAGAAATCCACGAAGCACCCGAACCTTTTTCGATTCGGTGCAAGTCAGCTGCTGGAACCAGTGCCATCACGCGCAGTCCTTGTTCCGATCGCAAAGTCATCAGTGGCGCATTTTCAGAAACCCACTGTCCGGATTGAAGGCTGTCGATTTGGCTCACGATGCCCTTGATAGGGGCTCGTACTGTCAGTCGGTCCTCGCGTTGCCGCAGTTTTTGCAGCCGCGTTTGCAACTCGATGCGTTGTTGCGTCAGAACCAAGGCATCTTGCAAGTCCCGAGCAGATCCTGCCTGTCGCTGTATTCGTTCTTCAACGAGATGGAGTTCTCGTGTGTTTTGTGAAATAGCATGGGTCAGTTCGGGCTGTATCAGTTTGATCAGCGGTGTTCCGGCCTCTACCCGAGTACCCGCTGCGACCAACAAGGTTTCAACTTGGCCACGCTCACTGGCGTACACCGCCTGAAACTCACCCGCCAACAACACGCCTGGCACGCTGACTGTCCCGCGCCAAGGGATGACCATGGCCAGTAGCAAGAAGACCAGTGCGGACAAGCTCAGCAAACTGTTGCGATTGATTCGGATGGCGTGGCGTCTTTGCCACCATTGAAGTAATTCGTTTTTCATGGGCAGCAGGATGAACCAGCCGATTTCAACGGCAAACAAAACAATACCCAGTAATTTGAAGGCAAAGTGGTAAACCAGCAAAGCAATGCCCAGAAAAAGCGCCAAACGGTAAATCCAGGTAGCGTAGGCATAAGCGATGAACAGCTTTGCCCGCATGGGTGGCAATGTTTCAGGGGCTTGCTCTCCCAGACGAAAAAGCGTTTCGCGCAAGTGCCAGCGAGCCAGCGCGAAAGATCGGGGTTGCAGGTTGTCCGCTCGTAAGAAATCGGAGGTTGCAAAATAGCCATCAAACCGCATAAAGGGGCTGATGTTGACCAGTACTGAGGTCACCCAACTCGTTGTTGCGACAAAAAATGCCACGCTGCGCCAAGGACCATCGTCGAGAAAGCTCCAGGCAAATGTGGCCAACATCGCCAAATGCAGCTCGGTGCCCACCCCCGCCAGCACAATGCGTAAGCGGTCATGGTTGGATCGCAGCCGCCAGGCATCTGTCGTATCTGTATAAAAAACAGGAAACAGCAATAAAAAAGCGACTCCGATAGAGCCCACCTTGCAGCCATACTTTTTGGCCATATAGGCATGTCCCAACTCATGTGCCGACTTGACCACTGCCAAGGTCAATCCATACAGACCCAGACCTTGCCATGATAAGAAATGGAGGAAAGTCGATACAAACATCTCCCATTGTTGGGTCACCATGAACAGTCCTACAACGCCCATGAATCGAATCGACCAAATCACAGAAGGACGCAAGCAGCGAGAAACGACAGGCCAGGTTTTATCTAAAAATGCATCAGGCCGCCAAAGTGGAATTCGTATGAACAGGTAATGGTGCAAAAGCCACTTGAACCAGTGTTGACGCGATTTCTGGTGCTGATCGAGGAGTCGTTTGACCGAAGCTTGATCATTCGCGAGTGTGAGTTGATTGATCAGCATGAACTGCAGCAAGCCCTTGACGTCTTCATCGTCGATCGGAATGCCCTTTTGTTGGCACCTTTGCAGAAATTCTGCTGTTGACAGGCCAGCCTGCCAGTGACCGATGGCTCTGAATGCGTCCAACCCTAATTTGAAATAGCGGTTGCGAATGACATCGTGGATCAGCCACGTTGGTGAACCATCCTCGGCTGCGCTGCCTGGCAGCAAAGCCAGGTCAGGACGCAGTTCCGGCAAAGAAGGGACGGCAGCAGCTTGCATTACCAACCAACCCACTGTCGGGCGGCCGTGATCGGACGACGCAGCAGGTAATAAAACAAGGTGGTGTCTGCACCATAGATGCGTGCTGTTCCGCGCAAACCAATCCTGGGGGCAGCAACCGACGCATCGAGCGTAGCCCGGACCTTGTATGCAGGCCACTCACCCGATAGGGTGGATTCGTACACCACATATTGGACTTTCGCAGCAAGACTCCGAAGGGGATCGGTGTCCAAGAACAGTCGAATCTCGTTGCCGGGCTCCAGCACGATGGCATCTTTCACGGGCACCATCACGGTGACCTCCACCTTGGATGGGTCGGCTATGCTCATGATCCTCTCGCCGACACGAACAGGACGCCCTTTCCAGGCCTGCGGATCGTCTACGACGGCCACGCCAGACCGGTCAGAGTTCAGGGTGGCTTTTTGGCGACGTGATTGTGCCAGCTGGTATTCGCGTTGCTTCAGGTCCACCTGAGCCTGCAGTTGCGCCAGATCTGCTTTTCGAGTCGGATCCACGAACGAAGCTTGCTGTGCCCGACGCAGCTCAGCTTGCGCGACATCCAGTGCGCGGGCCGCTATCTCTTGCATACCCTTGAGGTCTGTAGCTTCGAGCTCTGCCAGCACTTGACCCATAGAAACCAGCTGGTTCGGTAAAACTTGCAAACCTGTCACGACGCCATCAATGGGGGCGGCGACCACAAATGCGTCTCTGGGTGTGATTTCGGCGGGTGCCAACACACTCAATTTGACCGGAAAAAAAGATGCACCCAACAACAGAACGCTCATCAAGGCGATCATTTTCTGGGTTTTGGCATGCTGCCAATGCCAGCGCCTTCGGGATTTGAAGCGTTGCAGCGCAAACGCATAAATGCAAGCCAGATGAGACAGAAGTGCTTGTTCTTGAGCGCTCCAGCTCGAATCCTTGCTGAGCAGCAACGCCCCCTGTCTGTGGGCATCCCTTACAAACAAGGGGACCCACAGCAAATGGGACGAGGCGAATTCGGGCCACTGCCTGCGTAAATCAGACGTCAAGTGTTCTGGCATCACAGCTGTCACTGTTCGCCCTGGCAGGGTGCTGGACAGGTGCTGTGCCAGTCTCTCTACCCACGCCGCAAACGGGGTGGTCCGATCCACATCGCTGATGTTGGACAGAGCCTGCACACGCAACAATTCGTCCTCACGGCCTCCCAGCAAAACGGCTTGAATGTAAGGCGTCAGTTTGCTGGTTTCGTTGGCGATGATAAATCGTGTTTCAGCCAAACTTTCGGCCGACAGCACCACCTGCTCAAGTCTGAGCAGGGCCGCAAAAAGGTCAAGTCCGTTGACTGGGGTGGCTTCACGCATGGCTGGATGTCAACGGAACGAGGCTGTCCCAGTCATACCGGGCAACAGCTTGGGGTCGCGCGCAATGCGCCCCCTCAAGTTGATGGTCTGACTGACGGCGTCGACCTGGCTGCCAATCGCCACCACTGAAGCCGTGTGCCGTGTTCCTGTCTCATCGATCCGGACTTCAAAGGTCTGCCCAGGCTTTAGGGTTCTGACCCATTGACCTGGGACCACCGCCATGACTTCCATGGCTTCGGTCGAAACGATGGCCAGTATTTCCTGGTGCAATTTGGCCACTTCAAGCTCTTGAGCCTTGCGCCACATGACACGGCCTGCCCATGGCGCCTTGATGAAGCAACGCTCTGTATTGATCTGAGCCATGCGCATTTCTGCCGTAGCCCGTTGAACGGCCACCTCTGAAAGCTGTACTTCCAAGACACCGATGGAGCGACTTTTTTCAAGTTCTTGATCATTGGTCAATTTAGCATTGGCAGCTTTGAGCTCTGCTTCGACTTTGTCACGTTGTGCTTCAAAAATAGCGCAATCAAAAGCGACCAGCGTATCGCCTTTTTTGAAACTGTCACCTTCACGCAAAGGCAGCTGGGTGATGCGCGCGGCAATTTCGGCCGATAAGGTGGCCTGCATGAGCGACTGAACAACCACTCGACTGATTTGGCTCTGTGCGAGTGCATTCACACCCAGTGTGACCAAAGCCACTGAGCAAATGACACGATTGAGCGTGCTCATGGTTGTGTTCCCATCACTGTGAACTGAAGACGTGCGATTGAGACACCACCTGCTTCATCGGATACCTTGATGGGTACGAACAAGCTCCGAAATTCTCCTTTTTTCAGCCCTTGGTATTGGGGCACGGAAGGATCGAAACGCCAGCGGCCGTCGGCCTGTAGACTGAAGCCCTCGGGTGCTGCCGATGCCAGCAGGGCAAACGTCAATTGGGCACCTTCATCGACATCGCGAGCGTTTACTCTGCCTTCCTGCGCCTTAGCGGTGTTGTCCAATTTCACCTCAGGCTGTAGCGCCACTTCAGGTGGGTTATTCACGCCTGTGACCACCAAGTGCAGCGTCAAAGTGCCGGTGTCGCCGTGGGGATCTTTGGCCAAAAAACGCATGGAGGCTTTGCGGCTGGCACCCGCCTTGGTATTTTTCCAGTCAGGGTCTGCAGGATCAAATCGCCACTGCCCATCGGATTTGAAAGTGAAGCCTGGAGCCAGTTTTTGCCAGTTGGCAAGTGTAAAGTTCAAGGTGTCACCATCAGGATCGACGGCATCAAGTTTGCCCTGCAAAGGTGGGCCACCCTCAACTGCGGTGATGGTTTTCTCAACGCCGCTGACAGGTGCGTCATTGACATTTTCCAGTTGAATAACAAAGCGGTCACGCACACTGGCGCCTGAGGCATCAACAGCAGACACTTCAATGCCGTATGTTTTTTGTCCCTCTGGTGGGTTGCCACTGAAGGTTTGGGTTTTGGCATCAAACTTCAGCCAATTGGGCAAAGCCTCCCCGCCAACCTGTTTGGCCGAAAGTTTCACATCGTCACCAAAGCTGAAGGTGTCCGGAGCCAGCTTCAAGCGGTGATCACCCGAGCCGCGCCATGGTTGAACCTGCGATGCGAGCGGCTTGAGAACAACGCCGATCTCTCCCTTTTCCCAGGCGCTGATTTTTTCACGCATGGCCGTCGACATGGAAGCGATGTCTAACGCAGTGGGTGTAGTGGGCAGTGGGTCAAGACCGGCTGAAACGAAAATTCGGCCGTAGCTGTTTTGCAGCTCTGCATAAGCCACATCGCGCCGCAAGTCGGCCAGGAGCTCTGTCATTTCTTCTCGGATCAGATCGAGTTCGCCGCTACGCTCCGCTGTGCGCATCTGCTTGACCTGCTGTCGAATCTTGCGCACCACTTGCAGGTATTCTGTGGAAGTCTCGTACTGGTCCTTGGCATTTTCAAGGGCAAAGCGAGACAAGTGCACTTGACCCAGTACAGCAGCCGTGAGAGCAAGACGACGCTCATTGGTCAGTTTGTTTTGCGCATTGGTCAGCTCATTCACAGATGGCGCTTTCAGCACGTTGAACAAATTCAGACTGAGCGTGGCACCGTGACTCGTCCAGTTGTTGTAGAGAAGGTAATCATTGGTGTCTTTGTAGGCGCCAGTGTTTAAATTCAAGCCCGGCAACAAGCCCAACAAGGCAGCGCGGCCTTCTTTTTCGGTAATCCGCTTTTGGTAGCGCAGCTCCATCAGCTCGGGTCTCAATGCCAAAGCGCTGCGCTCCAGCGTGTTCATGTCTGCTTTCAGTGTTGGTATCTTGTAGTCTTCTTCGCGCATTTCAACCAACTCAATAGGTACGGATGGCGCCAAGCCCATGAGTGTGATCAGGCTTGTCCTTGCATCCAGTAAATCCTTGTGCAGTGCTTCCAGTGAACGACGTACATCCAGCAAATCGCGCTGATAAGACAGCGCATCCATCGGATTTTTCAGGCGCAAGTTCTCGATTCGACGTGAATCCACCAAAGCCTGCTGCACGCGTGCGCGCAGCGGACCTGTCTGTTGGAGCAATTTTTGCGCTGAAATGGCTCTCCAGTAGGCCGTACGCACATCCTGCATCAAGTTATGCACGGCCTTGCGCTCTCTTTCCTTGGCGATCAATAGCCGATCGGCCGCTTGTTGGCCTCGAAGGTAAGACAGACCAAAGTCCAGTATGTTCCAGCTTAGAGCCAGGCTGTTGGTCTCACCCCGTTTGTCGGCGGAGATGGAATAGGTCGGATCTGGGCTGCGTGAAATTTGACCGTTGTCTTCCAAAACTGCACTGCTGGAGCCTGCCAGTCTGTCCCGTTGGGTGTAGCCCGCATTGGCAGCCAGTTGCGGCAGCATGTCAAAGCGTGAAACTGCCAACTGGTGTGAGGCCATGGCGGACTCCATCATCTGCACTCGGCGTTCACGGTTGTGCAGCAAGGCCCTTGCCATGGCTTCTTCCAGAGTGATGCGCTTGGTTGGCGCTTGTGCGGTTTCGGTCAGCGTCTTTTGGTCTGTTTGTCCGTCTGCCAGGGCATCACTGACCTCGAAAGGGCTTGGTGTGATGGCGCAACCGGCCAACCACAAGGCACTGGCCAGGGCTGTCAACTTGCCAATACGCCATGGAGACGGAGAACGTCGTTGAGATGCGATAGAAGTGGTTGGTTTGATCATGTTCAATTTCTATGGATCATTCAGTAAAGACGGAAAGAATTTGCTCGCCGTAACCATCCCATTGCTGCTGTTGTGAAGCCAGTTGGGTCATGAACGCAGGGCGTGCACTCACAGATTCCGAGGTTTTGGTCGGAGACTCGGCTGCGCGGTTGGTGCCGCTCAGATCGATTTTGATTTCCAGCGACCGAACTGCACCACTGGTGTCTTCTGCAATGAATCGCAGCTCGATCAGTTGCACCCCCTGCGTTGTCTCGGCTGTCACTTTGCCAGTGGCAGGGTCGACCCGAATCCAGTCTGGCAATGGGCTGCCGTTGAGCAAGGTCGCCCTGTACTGGGCCACTTGGTTGCGGCGGAAATCAGCGATCTCAATTTGAACGCCTGATTGCTGCTGTGATACCTCAACCAGCATGATCCCGGTAGGCGTTTCGTTGGCTTGTGGTACGTCTTGGCGTAGGCTGATTTGCCCGTTTGCATTCACCGCCACATTGACGCGCTCCACTGCACGCTGTGTGGGTTCGTTGTTGGTGACGTTGGTTTCGGCAGTGCCAGTGGTGTTCAGCTGTAACTGCCCATCCGAACCCACGTTGGCGTTTGTACGCTCCTGCGTTGGTGCTTGCGCATCCGAGGAGGACGAACGCGTTTCCGTGCCGGCAGAGCTCGTGACAGCGGAGCCGACGGACGATGCTCCTTCTGTTCCAGTTGCTGCAGGGGCTGTGCTGGCGACCGATGAATCACCAGCTGTGTTGGTATTGGTTGCTGGGCTGGTGTTGCTGCTCAACGGTGAAAAACTGCCACCAGGATTGGCAAGTCCGTCGGGCGTGCCCATGTTCGCGCCACCATCACCGGGCACAGGAATCACACTGCTGAACCCGGGGATCCCGCCATTGAGCGCATCGAACCCGCCGGCCGGCTTGACTGATCCGCCGCCTGTGAGATTGCCCGAACTGCCCGTATCTGCGCTGGTGTCGCCACCATTGGCTCGCCCAGATGTGCCGCCTGCGGTGCTGTCGCTTTGTGCTGGTGCGTTGATTCGCACCGACCAGGAAGTTTCCACCCAAGCCCCTTGCGGATCCGTGGCGCGGATAAGGACGTCGTAATCACCCGGGCGTGTAGCAGCTCCGGAAATCACACCGGTTTGGACATTGATGACCAGTCCAGGGGGCAGCTGTGCTGAATAACTGAAGTTGCCGGCATCCAAATCGATGTCTGTAAACAGCTGGGCGGTCGTTATGTTGACCTGCTCGCCCTGCAAGAAGGCATCGGCTTGCAGCGACCCAATCAGCGTTGGGACGTCGTTACTGCCTTCGATGGTCACAGTCAACGTCTCGCGCGCCTGCGCCCCGCGCTCGTCCGTCACACGCACGGTGTACTGTTCCTGCACGCTTTGACCTTCACGCAGGTTTTGTGTGGTCAGCAGCGTGTTGTCGAGGGTGTAGGTCCATTCGCCAGTGTCTCGGTTGAGCGCGATGCTGCCGTAGCGGGTGCTGACGGTGCCTTCGAGCTCGAAGACCCGCGTGGCATCGCGGTCTGAATCGCTGGCCGTGATCCGCTTGGATACGCTGGCCACGCCTGCGTTCACCGAGCCATCGTCGTTGTGTCCTTGCTCTTTGACCGTGCCAGCGGCTTGCGCTGCGCTCGAGCTGATCACAGGTACATCATTGCTGCCGCGCAGCGTCACGGTCACTGTCTGGTCAACGTGAGCGCCGAGGTTGTCAGTGGCTCGCACGGTGTAAGTCTGCGTGACGACCTCGCCTTCCTTGAGTGCTTGCGTGGCGGCCAGGCTGTTGTCCAGGGTGTAGGTCCACACCCCCGTGCTGGCGTCGATGGTCAGACTGCCGTAGGTGGTGCTGGGCGAGCCCTGCAGGCTCCAGTTGCGGTTGGCGTTGGCGTCGGCGTCGCTCACCGACAGCGTGCCCGATGACGTTGCGCTGCCTGCAACGACAGAACCATCGTCGAGGTGGCCGGCTTCGATGACAGTGCCGGCCAATGCGGCTGAACTGTTGGTGACGACCGGCACATCGTTAGCGCCATTCAGCGTGACGGTCAGAGTCTGATCTACCGTCGCCAGGGAACCATCGGTGACTCGCAAGGTAAAGCTTTCGCTGGTCGGTGTCGTGGTCGTCAAGGCATTGATGGCCGAATCATTGGGAACAAACAGGTAAGCCCCGGTTTGACTGTGCAGGAACAAGGTGCCGTAGGCGCCCACGCGGCTGTGGGTGTAGCCTGCGCGGCTGGTGTCGGCCTGCGCGCTGGTGATGCTGTAGGTGGCACTGTCACCGTCATCGCGGTCACCCGAGGACAAGCCGCCAGCGATGCTGCCAAAGCGGTCACCGATAGGCGTATCGGTGTAGGTGGTGGCCGTCACGCTCGCGGTCAAGGTGGGCGTGTCGTTGGTGGCCGTGATGTTCACGCTCAGGGTTTGAGTGGACGTGGCGCTGCCATCGTTCACGCGTACGCTGAAAGCTTCGGCGGCGTTGTCTTTGAGAGCCTCGATCGCGTCACTGTCGGGCACGAACGCATAGGCGCCGCTGGTGCTGTTGAGGAACAAGGTTCCAAAGCGGCCGGTCCGGCTCAGGTCAAATCCGCTGCGGCTGGTATCGGCCACCTGACCAGCCACGCTGTAAACCTGCGTCGCGTGGTGGTCCGCATCACTCCTTTGCAAAATGCCTGAGACCACCGTCAGGGTGTCGTCGGCTGGGGTATCTGTCAGGTTGATCGCTGTGGGCAAAGTCAACACCGGTGCGTCGTTGGTACCGGTGATGGTGACAATGACGGTGGTGGTGTCGCTCAGCTCGGGTGATCCGGTATCGGTGGCGGTGATGCTGTAGGTCAAGACCAGCGTTTCGCCCTCGGCCAGGTAGTCAAAGTGCGAGCCAGCGCCGTTGAAGGTCCAGTTCACCGCAGCCGTGATGCTGCTGCTGTCCGTGAGCACCGAGGTGGAGCCCACCGAGAACATGGCCAGCAAGTCCGCTTCGCTCGGTGGCGTGCCCGTTGAGCTGCCACCCACATTGACAGTGCGCGTCAGGTTGACCGAGTCGCTGAGGTCGTTATCGACAACCGTGATGCTGCCGCTTGCGCTCAGTGCGGCGTTCGATTCGGTCAGTGCCACACGGTCCTGGCCATCGCTGATGACAGGCTGATCGCTGGCCCCCACCAGCCACACGGTAAAGCCCGTGCTCTGGCTCAGGGTGCCGTCGCTCACCGTCAGGGTGAACACGTCCTGCGCGTTCTGACTCAGGCTGTTGATGGCCGAATCGTTGGGCACATAGGTGTAAGCGCCGCTGGTGCTGAGCAAGTAGAGCGTGCCGTAAGTGCCCACCCTCTTGAGGTCATAGGTGACTCCGCCTACGGTGTTGCTCTCACTCACGCCGCTGTCAATGGCATAAGTCAAGGCTGTGCCAGTGTCTCGGTCCGTACCGCTCAGGCTGCCGGTCACGGCTGAATAGGTATCGCTGGTTGCCGTATCCACATAGGTGGTGCTGGGCAAGCTGTTCGTGAGTTCGGGCGTGTCGTTGGCCGCAGTCAGGCTGATGGACAAAGTCTGGCTGACCGAGGCGCTGCTGCCATCGGTCAGTGTCAGCGTGAAGTTCTCGCTGGCATTGGCGTTCAGTGCGTTGATGGCCGCCGCGTCGGGCATGTACTCATAGGCACCGGTGCTGCTGCTGACAAACAGCGTCCCGTAGCTGCCTACCTTCTTGAGGTCGTAGCCGCTGCGGCTGCTGTCGCTGGCACCGCCGGTGATGCCATAAACCGCAGTGTCTCGCGCATCGCGATCGCTTCCGGTCAGCAGACCGGTGGTGGATGCAAAAGCATCCCGGCTGGCCGTGTCGGTCAGCGTGATCGTGGTCACACTGGCGCTGAGCGCGGGCGTGTCGTTGCTGGCGGTGATGTTGACCGTCAGCATTCCGGCCTCGCTGGCGCTGCCGTCGCTGGCCAGTAGACTGAAGACCTCGCTGGTGTCGGCCTTGCGGCCTTCTGTCGCGCCGTCATCGACCACAAAGCGGTAAGCGCCGCTGTCGACGTTGAGGTAGAGCGTGCCGTAGGTTCCAACCTTTTTGGCGTTGTAGACCGTGCCGCCGATCGTGTGGCTTTCGCTTTGTTGTCCGGCTACGCCAAACTGCAACATGTCCCCATCGCGGTCGGTTGCGGTCAGTGTACCGGTGACATCTGCAAAGCTGTTGTTGGCAGCGGTGTCGGTCAGCGATATGGCCGTGACCGCACCGAGCACTGGTGTGTCATTGCCCGCGGTGATCGAGATGTTCAGGTTTTGGGTGGTGCTGGCACTGCCATCGCTCACGCGGACGCTGAACGCCTCGCGCTCGTCGGCCTTGAGGGCCTCGATCAAGCCTTCGTTGGGTACATACAGGTAAGCGCCTGTGCTGCTGTTGAGGTAAAGCTTGCCAAAACGTCCGCTCTGGCTTCGGTCGTAACCGGTCAGGCCGTTGTCTTGGCTCTGACCAGCCAAGCTGTACGTCAGTGTGGCACCATGGTCCAAGTCGCTTGCATTGAGCTGACCCGTTACGTTGCCAAGGCTATCGTTGCCCGCCGTGTCGGTCAGGGCAATGGTATTGGGCGCTGCCAGTACCGGGCCATCGTTGGTGCCGGTGATGGTGATGGTCACCGTCGTGGTACCTGTCAGGCCCGGCGTCCCGGTGTCGGTCGCGGTGATGGTGTAGGTCAGCGTCAGGGTTTCGCCAGCCGGCAGGTTGTTGAAGTATTCACTGCCGCTGTTGAACGACCAGGCCACGCTGGCGGTGGTGCTGTTGGTGTCATTCAGCAAGTTGGTGGGGCTCATGCTGAGCATGCCCAGCAATGTGGCCGTATCGGGCAAGGGCAGGGCGGTGCTGGTGTTGACCGCTACCGTTTTGCTCAAAGCCACCGCATCGCTCAGGTCGTTGTCGGTCAGGGTCAGGTTGCCACTGGCCGTCAGCGTGCTGTCGCTCTCTGTCAGCGGCACGCTGTCGTCAGCGTCGCTCCAGACAGGTGGATCGCCCGCGCCCACGATGGTGGCGGTGAAGCCCGTGGTCTGGGTCAGGCTGCCGTCGCTGACCTCGAACACAAAATCATCCTGCTCGCTGGTGCCAGCGGACTGGCCTTCAATGGCCGCGTCATTGGGCACATAGGTGTAAGCGCCTGTGGTGCTGCTGAGGTACAAGGTGCCGAAACGGCCGCTCTTGCTCAGGTCGTAGCCGCTGCGGCTGCTGTCGCTGGCTGCACCTTGCAGGCTGTAGCTCAGGCTGGCGCCCGCGTCCCGGTCGTTGCCGCTGAGCTGACCTGTCACCGGCACGAAGTTGTCATCGCCCGCGTTGTCGATGAAGCTGATGCTGTTGGGGCCGGCTGTCAGGGTCGGGGTGTCGTTGTCAGCCTGGATGTTGACGGCCAGCACGCGGTCGGCGGTGTCGCCAGCACTGTCGGTCACGGTCAGGGTGAAGCTGTCGCTGGCGTTGGTCGTCAGGGCATTGATGGCCTGGGCATCGGGCACGTATTCGTAGGCGCCCGTGGCCCTGTGCAGGTACAAGGTGCCGTAGGTGCCAGCCACCTTGAGGTCATAGCCGCTGCGGCTGCTGTCACTGACGCCGTTGTTCACACTGAATGTGGCGCTGTCTTGTTTGTCCAGATCGCTGCTGATCAGGCTGCCCGTGACGCTGACCGGGCTGTCTTTGGCCGCCGTATCGGTCAGCTCGATGGCATTCAAGCTTTGCAGTACCGGGCTGTCGTTGCTGCCAGCGATGGTGAATTCAACGGGTGTCGACGCTGTTTGGCCCAGCGCGTCAGTCACGATGACCTCGTAGCTGAAAGTGATGGTCTCGCCTTCTCCCAGGAAATCCAGATCGGTGGCCGCATGGCTATAGCTCCAGCTCACGGGCGTGGTGACCGAAACATTGGTGGCCGCCACCGAGAAGCCATTGGCCAGCGATTGCGCCAGCGCTGATGGCAGTTGACCGCCGCTCCAGACCGGTGCCTGCGCCATCTGGAAGCTGACATCGATCAGGTCGCTGCGATCCAGCTCCACAAAATCGACGCTACCGGTGGCCGACAGTGCCTGAGCTGACGCATTGGCGGCCTCGACAAAGTCGGCTGGGCTGGAGATGCTGACGGTCGGGGTGTCGTTGCTGCCGGTCACTGTGATGGTGATCGCACGGTCGGCCTGGCCAGCACTGCTGTCGCTGGCGCGTACGGTGTAAGTGAGTGTGAGCTGTTCGCCATCGGCCAAGTGCTTGAAGTGCTCTGTGCCGGAGTTGAAGCTCCAGTTCAGCGTTCCGCTGGTGGCGGTACTGGCAATGATGTTGCCGCTGTTTACATTGAGCATGGCCAGCAGGGCAGTATTGTCAGACTGCAGGCCGGTGGTGGTGCCGGTGGCCACCACCTGTACCACCGAGGGGCTGACGGTGTTGGCGCGGTCCACATCGCTGACGCTCAATGTGCCCTGGGCTGTGAGTGTGGCATGGGTCTCGTTGAGCGCAGCGCTGTCAGCGTCCTGGCTGAGCATGCTGATAACCGGCAAGTCGTTGCTACCGGTGATCGTCAGGGTCACCGTCTCGCTGTCGCTCAGCGCGGTGCCGTTGTCATCGGTCGCGGTCACGGTGTAGGTCAGCACCAGGGTCTGCCCTGCGGCCAGGTAGTCAAAGGCCTGGCTGCCCGAATCGAAGGTCCAGTTCAGGGTGGCGCTGCTTTGCGTGCCGTTCAGCACGGTCGACGGGCTCACGCTGAACATGGCCAGCAGATCGGTATCGCTGGGCGCAGCGGGGTCAGTGCGGTTGCTGCTGCCCGAAACCGCCAGCGTGCGTGTGGCAGTCACCACATCGCTGGTGTCCACATCACTGACCGTCAGGCTGCCGATTGTGCTCAGGCCGCTGTTGGTCTCGGTCAGGTCTTCGGCATCGGGGCCGCTGCTGATGACCGGTGCGTCGTTGCTGCCGTTGATGGTGACCGTGATCGTCTCAGTATCGCTCAGGGGCGTGCCATCGTCGTCGGTGGCGGCGACGGTGTATGTCAGCACCAGGCTCTCGCCTGCCGCCAGGTAATTGAACGTCTCGCTGCCCGAGTCAAAGCGCCAGTACAAAGGCGCGGTGGTGGCCGAACTGCCAATGAGGGTCAACGGACCGTCGGTCCAGGCGGTGTTGTTGGCCGACAGTTGGAGCATGGCCAGCAGCTGCGCGCTGTCGGGGGCAGCGGGGTCGCTGGTGTTGCCGGTGGCAACCAGGGTGCGGCTCACGGTCACGGTGTTGGCGGTGTCCAAGTCGGTCACCGTCAGGCTATCGCTTGCGCTCAGACCAGCGTTGGCTTCGGCCAAGGTCGCCGTCTTGCTGTCCTCCGCCCCCAAAGAGATCACCGGTGCATCGTTGGTGCCGGTCACTGTGAGAGTGACGGTCTGGGTGTCGGTCAATGCTGAACCGGACGGTGCATCGTCGCCCACCTGGATGGTGTAGGTGAAGACCAGTGTTTCGCCGGCGGCCAGGTCGTTGAAGGCTTGTGCGCCGGAGTTGAATGTCCATGTCAGTGGGCCTGCTGCTGCGCTACGGCTGCTGCCGCTGAGCACCGTGCTGGGCGAGACAGTCAACCAGCCCAGACGCGCATCGTCTGCAACCATGCTGACTGCCGCTTCGTTGTTGCGCTTGACTGTGGCGCTGAGGACTTGCGCCGTCACCGTGTCGGTCAGGTTAGTGTCGGTCACCGTGAGGGTGTCGCTGATGCTCAGGGCTGCATCTGTCTCAGTCAGCGGCTGGGCGGCGCTGTCGCCCACGCCCACGCTGATGACGGGTGCGTTGTTCTTGCCCGAGATGGTGATGGTCACATCCTCGGAGATGGTTCCCCCCTCTGCGTCGTCCACCGTGACGGTGAACACTGCTGTGATGTTCTGTCCAGATCCCAGGAAGTCAATGTCCGTCTGGCTGATGTTGAAGTTCCATTCGACTTCGCCCGTGTGGGCATTGGCAGCCGCAGGCATCAGTGTGAATGCGTTGGTAATGGCTGTCTGCTGGCCGGAGCTCAGCGTCAGGGATCCGGCTGCACCGCCACGCAGATTGCCGGTGATCTGGGTAGCTGTCACCGTCGCAGTGGGGCGGTCCGAAACATCCAGGTCGGCAAAGCTGATCATGCCGCTGTCAAACAACTGTGCCGGGAAGCCCGAAGCGATGCTGCCAGTGTCATCTGCGGACGTCACGGTAGGCGTATCGTTGTCACCGGTGATGGTGATGCGCACAGTCTGCGTGTCCTGTCCACCGCTGGCGTCTTGCACACGGATCGTGTAGTCGAGCACCAGCGTTTCACCTTCGGCCAGTTGATTGAACGCCTCGCTGGCCCCGGAGTTGAAGTTCCAGGTCAGGCCGTGCACTGCAGAAATGCTGGTGGTGTCCGTCAGCAGGCTCGTGGGTGTGACCGTCATCATGGCCAGCAAGGCCGCATTGCTGGGCATGGCACCTGAGTCGGCTGTGCTGCTGTTGTCCACGTTCACTGCCGTGACGCTGGCCGTCAGCGTTTCGCTGGCTTCGAGGTCGCTGATCGACAGCGTGCCGTTGGCGGTCCGGGATGCCGCATTGGTTTCTGTGATGCTGGCGGAAGCCGTATCCGATGGAGATGTCGTATCGATGGTGATGACCGGGGCATCGTTGGTGCCGTAGATCTTCACCACCACGTTGTAGCTTGCCGACGAAGGCGTGCTGGCGTTGTCTGAAGCCTGAATGACGTAAGTCAGCGTCAGGGTTTCACCGCTGAGCAGATAGTCAAACGTCTCGGTGGATGAATTGAATGTCCACGTGACGGTAGACGATTCACTGGTCAAAGTGGTGGGCGACAAGCCCAACCATGCCAGCTGCGTGGACGTCATGGTGGTGGCCGTCGCAGTGTTGCGCTGAATGGTGCTGTGGGTCGTGGACTTGCTGATGCTCAGCGACTGACCTGCATCCACCTCACCCGCGACCAGGCTGCCCGTTGTCGACAAAGTGGTATCGGTTTCATAGATAGAGCCAGGTGGCAAGATCGAACGTGTCGCCCGGGTCACTGCCGCCGTCAGCGTTGGCGTGTCGTTCACGCCGTTGATATTCACGGTCAAGGTCTGGCTGCTTTGCAGGCCAGTGCTGTCCGTCACCGTGAGCGTGAAGTTTTCACTGGTTGTTGTGGTGGCAGCCTCCATGGCCGCATCTGAGGGCTTGAAGAGGTACGCGCCCGAACTGCTGTTGATGTACAGCGTGCCGTAAGTGCCAACCTTGCTGTGGGTGTAGTTGGTGTCTGTCGCATCCAGGCTCTGGCCGAAGATCGCAAACGTACGGCTCTCGCTGGCGTCAGCATCGGTACTGGACAAAGTTCCACTGGCGCTGCCGGTTGGCGTCATAGCGACAAAGTCGTCGTTGTTCGATGTGTCCTGGTAAGTCACGCTGCCGATGCTGCCCAATGTGGGTGCATCGTCACTGCCTTGGATGGTGAAAACGGCATTGGCTTCAGCGCCTGCTGATCCGTCTGTGATGCGCACCGCAAAGGTTTCGGTCGCGGTTTGACCGGTTTTAAGTCCTTGGGTGTCGGTGTCGCTGTTGCTCAAGGCATAACTGACCACACCGGAAGACAGGGTCAGGGTGGCGGTGCCGTAGGTGCCGGCCTTGGTGTAAGTGAGACCGCTGTTCGCAGTTACCCAGCTGTTGGTGGTGAGCCAGGATGTGTCAAAGCTGGCCGTGCCATCGCGATCGGATTTGGTCAGTGTGATGCTACTGCTGTCCACACCAGCTGTACCGTTCGAGATGCCTCCTGCTTCCACCAGGGTGGCGCTCGGAGTACCTGCAGACACAGAGGGCGTGTCGTTGGCGGCAACCAGTGTGAGGGTGAGTGACTGGGAGCTGACGGTGGTGGTGCCATCGTTCACTGTGAATGTGAAGGACGGAGCCGGTGTGACGTTTGCAGTCAACCCCTCTATGGCAGAGTCATTGGGAACAAACAGGTAGTTGCCGTTGACGCTGTTCAGGAACAGCTTGCCGTAGGTGTCTGACTTGCTGACGTTGTAGCCAGCACGGCTGGTGTCTGCGCTGCCACCATCAATGCCAAATGTGGCACTGTCTTTAGTGTCCGCATCCAGGCTGGACAAAATGCCTGATACCGTGTTGAAACTGTCATCGCCTGCTGTGTCGGTGTAGGTCACTGCAGTGCGCGTGGCCGACAAAGACGGCGCATCGTTGGCGCCTGTGATGGTGATGGTCACCGTTTCGCTGTCGGCTGTTGGGTTGCCGGCATCGTCAAACGCGGTGATCGTGTACGCAAGGATCAGTGTCTCGTTATGAGCCAGGAAGTTGAACGCCTGACTGCCGCTGTCGAATTTCCAGTAAAGGGTCGCGGTGGTGGCGGTGCCGCCTATCAGGCTGAGTGGGTTCGCAGACCAGACCGTTGATACCGTATTGGTCGAAGCCAGTCGGAGCATGGCTAACAAGTCAGCGTCACTGGGAGCGGCAGGATCGCTGCGGTTGCTGGTGCCAGAGACCGCCAGTTGGGTGACGCTGACCGTGACCACATCAGTTGTGTCGCTGTCGGTCACCGTCAAGTCACCGGTGCCGGTCAAGCCGCTGTTGCTTTCCGTGATGCCCAGCTGGTCTGGGCCGTTGGTGATCACTGGTGCATCGTTTGTGCCACGAATGGTGATGGTGACGGTTTCCGTGTCTGACAAATTGGCAGGGGTGGTGGTGTTGTCGGTGAGGGTCACCGTGTAAGTCAGCACCAGGGACTCGCCCTCAGCCAGGTAATCAAAGGCTTGGTTGACAGAGTTGAACGACCAGTCGAGAGTATGGCTGGCTTGTGCTCGGGGACCCGTGAGGCTGGTGCTCGGCGTCACCGCGAACATTGCCAGAAGATCTGCATCGCTCGGTGTAGCTGAAGACGTTGTGCCCGAGGCAGCGACGGTGACGCTGCTTGTCAAGGTTTGGGCCGTTTCTGGGTCGGTCACCGTCAAGCTACCGTTGGTGCTCAGTCCGCCATTCGCTTCGTTGAGGATGGCCACGTCAGGACCGCCAGTCAGCACAGGCGCACTACTGGCACCGTTGATGGTGATGACAATAGTTTGATCGGCTGAATCGCTCAGAACACTGTCAGTGGCCTTGACGGTGTACGTCAAGATCAGGGATTCACCCGAGAGCAAGTAGGCAAAGGTTTCGGTACCTGAGTTGAAGGACCAGTTGATGGTGCCGCTGGTCTGTGTCGTGCCGATGACGTTGCCACTGTTCAGTGTCAGCATGGCGAGCAATGCCGCGTTGTCTGGAACGGGGCCTGTGGTGGTACCTGTCGCCGCCACGCTGACTTTGCTGGCCGTTACAGTATTCAGCATATCAGGGTCACGTACGGTCAGGCTGCCGCTGGCGCTCAGGTTGGCGGTCCCACTCTCCAGTAGGCTGACGGCTGAACTGTCGCCGTTACCCACGCTGATGACCGGAGCATCGTTAGCCTTGTTCACGCTCACGGTGAATGTGGCCGCTGCGCTGGGCGTGCGGCCATCGTCGGCCACGACAGAGAAGACGCGGTCGTTGGTGGCGGGGTCTTCAGAGTCGTTGCGGTAGCGCAAGGCGTCGAGCAGGGCTTCAGCCTCGCTCAAGGTCATGTTGGTGCCGCCCGATTTGGCAAAACTCAGTTCGCTGGTGCCGCTGCTGACGCTGGCAGTCACCGTGTAGGTCACACTGCCCAGGACCACGGACTGAATCGGTGCGCCATTGGTGAAGTTCAGGGCGATGATGCCACCCGAAGTGGCGCTGTCGATGAGCAGTTTTTCTGCGGCTCCATCAGCGATGCTGGTGCTGGTGATGCGCACGATCAGTGCTTCCAGGCCTTGCCCTGCATCGGCATCGGCCAGTGAAGCGCCTGTGGTGGTGAAGGCCACCGCGCTGCCGTTTTCGGTGAACGTGGCGCTCGTGTTGGTTGTGGCACCAGCGGCATCCAATTGGAGCGTAGGCGTCGCGTTTTCCTTGATCGCAATGGAGGTGTAAACGCTGGCACTGTCCCGGTTGGTGGGCTCGGTGGTCGATCCGTCGTTGACTTTCCAGCTGATGGTGCGCGAATCACCGGGCTCGGTGCTGGTGGTGCTGAAGGTCACGGCACGCAGTGCGTTTTGCCACTGAGCCAGGGTGGCTGTGGCTCCATCAGATGTCAGGGTCAATTGCCCATTGCTGAAACTGGTGAGGGCGATATTGCCCATCACTGCAGAGCCCGAATTCACAAAGCCAAGCACATCGCTGCCACTGAGGTAACCGCTGCTGATGCTGATGACCGCTGAAGCGAGGGTGGTGTTGTCCTGGTCGCCCACGCTGATGCCTGGAGCCACGGCCACGGCGGGGCCGCCTTCTTCGTAGTTGACCGAATGGTCTGCCGAGCGCAGCACCACAGGGGCATCGTTGACGTTGGTCACACTCAGGGTGACGTCGGCTTCGCTTACCTTGTTGTCCGCATCTTTGGCCTGAATGGTGTAGGTGAAGCTGTTGGGCGTGGTTTCGAAGTCGTTGACCGCTGCACTGATGCCTGCCACCGTCAAGCGGATGTTGCCGCTGCTGTCGATGGTGTAGTAGCCGTCCTGGCTGGTGGCGTGGTAGCTGTGCACGCCGTTGACGGTGTGTTTGAAGGCGAAGGCCGTAACCGCAATATCGTCGCTGGCCGTGACCGTGGCTACTACATCGCTCAAGGTCTGGCCCTCGGCGTAGTTGCGGCTTTGTGCCGAAATGGTCGGGTTGGCTTCGTCCTGGTTGAGCAGGTTGAGTGTGATCGAGGCATCCTGGGTGTTGCCTGCTTGGTCGGTGGCACGCACGGTCAGGGTGAACTGGTTTGCACCCGTCTCGAAGTCGTTGCTGGCTGCGGCTGCACCTGCTGCTGTCAGACTGATACGGCCTTGAGCATCGATGGCGAAATACGTGCTGGCGTTGCTTGAATCGCTGCCTGTTGCAGCTGTGATGCTGAAGCTAGACAGGCCGATGGTATCGCTGGCAGTGACTGTGGCGATCGTCGTGCCAGCGGCCTGGTTTTCCAGATAGCTGTGGCTCTGCGCCGACAAGGCGGGCGCAGTGGTGTCGACCACGATGGCCAATTCGGCGGTGGCGTTGGTTCGTACCAGTTTTGCGATGAGGGTTTGTGCGCCTTCTGGCAAAGCAGGCACGGTGATGGATTTGGTCGTGCCACGATCGGCGATATTGACCGTCACACTGGCCAACAGTGTGCCGTTCGAGTCATACAGGCCCAAGGTGTCGCCGTCCTGCGCATCGCTCGGCACACCCACATCAAAGGTCGGCGTGTTGTCGCTCGTCACGTTGTCGGTGCTGGACGGTCCAGTATCCGATCCAGTCACCAGGTCAATGCTTGGCCGCACGCTGTGCAGCTTGACTTCGGTGGCGGCAGTCAGGGTGGTCAAGCCCTGGTTGTCGGTGGCGGTGGTGTCCACATACACGGTGCGGTTGGAGTTAACCGTGCTGCTGAACGTGACGGTGCGCAGTGCCGCTTGCATGTCGGCTGTGGTGCCGGTGTTGGTCAGCGTCAGGGTCTGGTTGGTGGTGTTCCACACACCTGTGACATTGCCTGCCGACGTGAAGTTCAGCCGGTCGCCTGCCTGGCCGCCGGTGATCTTGAGCGTCATGCTTTGGACGCTGCCGTCCAGGTCTTGCAGCTGGACTTGCGGGAACAGTGTGGTGGCCACATCGGTGCCCCAGTCGTATTCGGCGCGTGTCGTCAGCTCGCTGATCGTGGGGGTGTCGTTGGTCGCCGTGACGCTGATGGTGGCGGTGGCCACATTGCTGTCCAGCTCGCCATCGTTCACGCCAATGCTCAGTACCCGCGCCGTGGTGTTGGGGCTGTCGCTGAGGTGGGTGAAGGCCAGGCTGTCGAGCAAGGCTTCGTAAGCCGACACAGTGGCTTCGCCCGAGGCCAGCTTGAACAGCACACGTGCTGTACTGCCCGTGCTGGTCACGGTGTACGTGAATTCCACGCCGTTGACCGTGGTGACGTTGTTGCTGCTGGTGCTGACGGTCAGGTCGATGACCTGGTTGTCGGCTTTGAGGCGGTCACCGGTATAGACGTTCCCCGAAACGGTCAAGCCAGCCAGGGTGGTTTCGTCCACATCGGCGAGGCTGACGCTGCCCGCCGCTGTCAGGGCCACGCTGCGGCTGTCCAGCTCGGGGCCATTGGCCTCGGTCCAGCTGCCGCTGGTGTTCTGGCCGCCCGCTGCACCGTTCAAGTCCAGAGTGGGGGCGTCATTGACAGCGGTCAGGTTGACGATGAGGGTCGGCTCAATGAGCGACAAACCCGAGCTGTCGTAGCCCAGGCTGCTGGCGGTGCCCACAAACTTGAAGCTCAGGCTGCTGACACCGTCGCCGTTGTCGTTGGCGGCCGGTGTGTACTTCAGGGTGTCGAACTGGGCAGCTGTGAGGGTGGTCGTACCCGCCACCACAGCCGTGCCGTTGTTGTAGGTCCAGCTGCCTTGGGTGTTGCCCAAGTGCGTGACCTTGACCGAGTCGGTGGACGCGATGCCGTAGTCACTGGCGGTGAAGGTCAATGCTGTGTCTTCAAAGCCGCTCACCTGGTAAATGGGGGGGCCAACCAGGGTGACGGTTTGGGTGGCCGAGTTGCCCAATGAACCCGCGCCGTCGCCATCGTTGAGCACCAATTCCAGTGTTCGGATGGGCGACACCGCATCGCTGCCCACATAGGTGTAGCGCAGCGCGTGGATCAGGTCGTCCACGTTGGCCGCAGTGGCACTGGCGTTCAGCGTGATGACCAACTGGCTCGTGGGGTTGGTGCTGGCGTTGTAGGTGCCGTTGAGCGTGCTGCTGATGGTGCCGATGGCTGTCCCACTGAAGCTGACGGTACTGCCCGAGATCGTTAGGCCATCCTCCACTACGCTCAGGCGGTTTTCGGACGCGGTGCCGCCCACAACGGTCAGTGTCAGGGTGCCGCCGTCGAAATTGGCCGAGTCGCTGTCGCTGACTGAGACCCTGCTGAACGGATCGATCAGCGTGGGCACGTTGTTGGTGCTCCAGTAAGCCACATCCCCATCGAGGTTCTGAATGACCGGCACTGCGTTCACATCGGTCACGTTGATGGTGTAGGTGTAGCTGGCCGCACTGTCGCTTTTGCCGTCGCTGACCTTGAAGCCGAAAGTGGCGTAGCTGCTGCCGCTTTCGCCACCGAGGGGCGCATATTTCAGCCAGCCAGCCGTGATGGTTTCGTCTGTGATGCGCTGACCTGCTGTCACATTGCTCCAGCTGGTGCCGTTGGTCGAATACAGCAGGCTGCCCTTGGCGGGCAGGCTGGTCACCACGATGGATTGCAGGGTGTCGCCGCTGTCGCCGTCAGCAAAAGCTATTTTTTCAGCAGCGTAAGGGCTGATTTGGTCTATCGCAAAAACGTGTTCACTGTTTTCGTTGATGGTGACGCTGCCATTTGCGCCTGTCGGGATCTTGTTGTTCAGTACCGTGGGCGTGAACTGCCAGGGGTCGCTGGTGATGCCACGCACGCCCCCAATGTCGCCGTTGATGCTGTTGGTCTGAGTGGCCGTGAGCAGCACCATGCCCACTTGCGAGGTGATGGCATAGGTGGGCAAGCCGCCCTTGGTTCGGGCAAAGTTGACGAGAGCGTTGGCGTCGAATTTGAAGCTGATGAAGCCGTCGGTTTTGCTGTTGCCGTCAAGATCGGAGCCCGTGTCTTTGAAGTTCACCACCTGGCCGGCAGCCACCACAGACGTCCGCACGTCAAACGATGTAGTGCTCGGCGAGATGTTGAGTCCGCTGCCGGTTTCGTAGAAGCGCACCTCGGGCGTTGCACCATTGGCAGGCACGAACACGCCCACAAAGAAGTCCAACGTGCTGCCCGTCGGGTTGCCCGCAATGCCCAGCAGATAGAAAGACCCCTTGGCCCCGTTGGATTCCATGCGCAAACGGAACGCCACCTCGTTGGTGGCCACGTTGTATTGCGTGTAGAGCAGCGGGTTGCTGGCGTTGCCCACCAGGTCGACCCCGTCGGATCGGGCCTGGGTGTCGTCGTAATAGTCGTAGTTGTCGCCAGTCAGCACCGGGATCCAGTCGGCATCGCTGGTGATGTCGATGGGTGTGTTGTCCGCCACAGTCAGTGTGTTGGATGCATCGGCGTTGTAGTTGCCCGCCGCGTCGCTGACGGCACCGCTTTTGAGCTGGATGGTGATGTCTTGAACTGCAGTGGGTGTAACCAGCACCCGGTAACGGTTGCCCTCAACGACCGGCGGGTTGGCGGGGTCGTAATTGAGCGGCTGGGTGTTCGGGTCGACCGTCGGGTCGGTCGAAATGCGCTGCAAATTCGACAGCGTGGCGTTGGTGACGGTGAAGTCGTTGAGTGTCAGGTCGTTGACGGCTTCTGCGAAGTCGATGGTCACGTAGAAAGCCGAGCCAGCTGTGCCGTTGTGCCAGGTGGCAGTGGTCGACAAGGTGGCACTGTTGACCAGCGGAGCCGTGTTGTCGAGGGTGAAACTCTCGGAATCCACAGACGCTGTCAGCGGTGTGGTGTCGACCACCACGTTCGAGCTGTTGGCAATGTCGGTGCTGGCGGCCAATTGCAGGCCCAAGGTTCCATTGGCGCTGGCAATGCCGCTGGTGCCGGTTTTGCTGCTGATCGTCACGGAATAGGTTCTGCCGTTGATCAAAGAGACGCTGTCCACCTGCGCTGAGGCTGCCAGCGTGCCGGTCACCTCAAAGTCGTTGGCATTCACGCCGCGTACGTTTTCACTGAAGATGACTTTAAAGGTCACCGTGTCATCGTTGGTGACGTGCTTGTACGTCACCGGCGTACCGGCTACCTCCACTTGTGTGGTGGCGCTGGTGCGCAGCACCGACAGCAAAGTGGGTGCAGGCGGCTTCGGTGTAACCTGGATGCTGAAGGTGGCACCGGTTACGGCCGGTGCGCTGTTTTCACCGCCATCGGCCAGATTGAAGACAAAGCTGTCATCGGGTGGATCGACAGCCGGATCGTTCGGAGAGGGTACCGGGTAGGTGTTGCGGTACTTGAGCTTGCCGTTGTCGATGTCGGTCTGGGTGAAGGTGGCGCCCGCAGCCATGGCCACTTCGGCGCCGTTGATGGTGCCGTCCCCATCGGTGTCCAGCCATAATTGGCCATAGCGCGGCAGTGTGGTCACACTGTAGGTCAAACCCGCGCCATCGTCGTCAGGGTCCATCTCCTTGAGGTGGTCCTTGGTGATGGCGGCGGTCTGGCCATGGGCCAGACTGAAGCGTTCGGTTTTTTGCTCGGCGGCCAGATTCAGGTCGCCACGACCATCCATGGTGTAAAGGCCGTCGGGCGTCATCACCGATGGCGCAACGTTGACGCCGCCGCTGTATTTGAGGACAACATCCTGGAAGCCCGTAGCGCCTTTACCGTCGTCTGCAAACACCCTGATGGTGATATTCCCACTGCCCGACGGCGCTTTGGCTGTCAAGGTTCGGGTCGTCGGGTCAAAACGCACCCAGCTGGGCAGTTCGTTCCCATCCACGTCGCCAGCGCGCAATGTCAGCGTGTCAAGATCGCCGTCTGTGAAATAGGTGTTGTTGGCACCGATGGTGTAAGTGAACTCGTTGGTGCCCGAAATGGTCCAAACCAGCGAAGTGACGCCAGAGGTGGTTTCTGTGCTGATGGCGCTGTTGGTGGTGGCCGCATCCCAGGCGGCAGACCCGGTCGATATGGGCGCGTCGTTCGCATCTGCGACAAAGAGCTTGAAGGTGCTGGAGACCGTGTCGCCATTGGCCGTGCCCGTCACGGTGATCAAGTAAGGGCCGGGTGTGGCACCCGGCGGCGGGTTGCCACTGAACTCGCGGGTTGCACTGTTGAAGCTCAACCAGCTCGAAATCCCTGCGGGAATAGTTGCTGCATAGGTAAATTGATCGTTGTTCGGATCGCTGAATGTGTTGGCGGGGACCGTATAGTTTTGAATCCCTGAGCCAGTGAAGGTCACATTCGGGATTGGGTTGGCAACTGCCGGTAAGGTGGCGGCGTTGCTGAACGCGATGACAAAGGTGTCGCTGGCGGTGGTGGCGCTGCGGCCATCCGAGGCCGTGACGGTGAATTCCAGTGAGGTGCCGTTGCCCATGGCACCGTTCGCAGGATTGCCTGTGAAGGTTCGTGTGGCAGGGTTGAACGACAGCCAGCTGGGCAATGGTTGGCCGTTGGACAGGGTAGCGCTCAGCGTGAGCAGGTCAAAGTCCGCATCAGTGAAGGTGCTTTCGGGTAACGTGAAAGTTTGCGACCCCGTCGTGCTCCATTGTTGATCGTTGATGAATGCCGTACGTTCCGGCGGGCTGCTGACAATCGCCACCAGCGAGCCGGTCACCAGGGCCTTGCCATCGGCGTCCACCGATGCGGCGGTACCGTCGGACAGGGAGACTTCGAGCAGGCTGTTGGACTGGCTGCCGTCTTGCTTGAACTTGAGCTTGCCCGCCACCACATCGGCCTGGCTGAAGGTCTGCTGGCCGTTGGGGTTACCCTCATTCACAGGGGCCAGGGCCACTTCGCCGCCGTCAATGACATTGTTGTTGTTGGCGTCGATCCACCATGTGCCGCTTGAAGGGGCTGCGGTCACAGTGTAGGTCAAGCTCGACGCTGCTTGTTGTGCATCTGTTGCACTGAGTTGCGCCGTACCAATCGTGGTCGTGCTGTTCTTGGTCACGTACACGCTGTTGACGATCAGGGAGGGTGCACCCTCCACCACGTCGCTCAGCGTGACCGTCAGATCCTGCTCGTGAGTCAATCCACCACTGTCCTTGACCTGCACGCGCAAGGTTTGCGTGGTGGTGCGTTCGTAGTCGAGGGTGGCGTTGGCGGCTACCGTCACGGTGCCGTCGGGCGAAACGTTGAAGTTCGGGTTGTTGACTCGCAGGAAGGTGAAGGTGTCGCCCGTGTTCGGGTCGGTAGCGCTGAGCTTGCCCACTACCGTGCCTTGGGCACTGTTTTCGGCCACAGTGCCCCCAGTGGCCCAGGCCGCAGCGGTAGGAGCGTCGTTGGTGTCGGTGACGTTGAACGTCAGAGTTGCACTGCCCGAGCTGGCGTTGCCGTCGCTCACGGTGAACGCAATGGTGGCATAGGGTGTGCCGTTGCCATCGGCGGCTGGGCGGTATTGCAGCGTCCCGAGGTTCGCAGCGGCCACGGTGACCGCGCTGTTTTGCACCACGCCGCTCAACAACAACTGGCCAGCTGTGGGCAGCTGCAGCGTGACCGAGGCCAGGCTGTCGCCATCGATGTCGGTGAAGCTGAAGTCAGCGGCACTGAAGGCGCGTGTCGTGTCCTCGTTCATCGTTACCGTTTTGGTGGCGGTGGTGGGCGTGTCGTTGACGGCGGTGATGGTCAGGCTGGCGGTGTCGCTGGCGTTGCTCACGGCCGTGTTGCCGCCGAGTGCATCGGGGTTGGTGGTGCCACCTGCGGTGCCGGTCGACTTGTCCCAGGCGCGGAAGCTGATGGACGGGCTGCCATTGGCCGTGCTGTTGACGTTGGCATTGGGCACAAAACGGATGCTGTCGCTGGCGTCCAGCAGGCGAGCGGCCGAGTCCAAGTCGACCACCTGGCCGGTGGTGCTGCTGAAGTCGGTCCAGGCGCCGGAGCCAACCTTGAATTGCCACTTGCCGTGGGTGTTGTCCACCCGTGTGACGGCAATCGCCTCGGTGGCGGTGACATCGGCGTCGGTGATGCTGCCGTTGGCCACCAGGTCGCTGACCAGGGTGCCGGTGTTGCCCACATCGTCTTCGTTGATGGCGGCAAAAGCTGGCGTGGCCGACGCGTCGAGCACTGGCGCGTCGTTGACCGCGTTAACGGTGATGGAGACGGTGGCCGTGCGCTTGGTGGCGTCGGCATGGATGGTGCTCGACAGGTTGCCGTCGCTGGCGGTGTAACTGAAGCTGGTGCTGCCATTGAAGTTGGCGGCGGGCACGAACACCAGTTTGCCCAAGTCGCCCAGGGCAACGCTGTCGCCGCTGGCGAGCGCGGTGCTGCCCAGCTTCAACACACCTTGGCTGGCGCTCGGCACGCTGGCCAGGGTGATGGTGGCCAGCGCATCCGACTCCGGATCGGCAAAACGCGAGGTGAAGTCGCTGCCGGCAAAGCTCAGTTCGCCGTCTTCGCTCAGACTGGCGCTCCAGCTGCTCACGGCCGGGGCGGTGTTGCCCACGCGCACCTGCACGTCGCGCGTGTCGGTCACAAACACATCGGGCCGGACTACGCTGGCCTGGGTGGTCAGCAGCGGGGCAGCCAGGGTCGCGCCGGCGGCGCCGTATTCGACCACCGCTTCGCGCATGGCACCGTTGGGGCGCGAAGCGCGGGCGATGTGGCTGCCCAGGTTGTCCACAAAGTAAATGTCACCCGTCAGCGGGTCGATGCTCAGCAGCGTCGGGTTATGAACCGCCTGCTGGTATAGGTTGTACTGGCTGCCATCGAGGGCCACTTCGCCTGTGAACAGGTCGATGACTTTGTAGTCGTAATTGGTATCGCCCTCGCGCCGCAGCAGGTAGAGGTAACGGCCATCAGAGGTCGCGCCGTGGTTGTTGTTCCACCAGCCTGCGCCGATGTTGGCGGCATAGTCCCGGTCCCAGACGAGGCGGGTGCCGTTGTCGGCCAGGTTGTACACACGCACGGTGATGTTGCCGCTGGCATCCGGTGCGGAGACGACGCCCAGACGTCCGTCCGGCATGTTGAACAGGCTCCCCCAGGCCCAGGCCTGAGCGTCCAGCAAGGGTTTGCTGGCATCCAATGTGACGGTGGTGAAGCTGCCATCGGCAGGCGAGATCCGACGGATGGTGTCACCAGCCCCTGTGCCGTTGAAGTTGGAATTGCGCATATACAACCAGCCGCCGCTGTACGCCATTTGCGCCGTGTTCCCTCCGAACGAGCTGTCTACCGCAAAGTTGTTGACCACCCGGCCGTTCATGTCAAAGGTGAACAACCAGTTGTTGTGGCCGTAGTAGCCGTAAATCAAACGGCCGTCCGTCGCCAGGCCGGTGATGTCCCAATCATCGTCGTTGAACCAACGGTTGCCTGGGGTGTGCCAGAGGTTAATGCTCGCAAACTGGTCCAGCCGCACGATGTCGTCGCGCTGCGACAGCCAAGCGTCGCGGTTGGCGCTGGACAGGTCGTTGACCAGACCTGTACTGCTAAGTTCGCTGCGCTCCCAATAGCCCAAGAGGTTGGGGTCGGTCACGTCGATGAAGGCTGCACCCTGCCGTCCGTTGTTGATTTCGGTTTGCGTCCGCGCATCGTTCCATATGCGCGCCTGGTTGATCTGGCCACGGAAGTAATCATCCGCCGCCCAGTTGCTGCGACCCACGTAGCTCTTGGCACGGTCGACTGCGAAACCACCTGCCACGCTGCCCGTGGTGGCCTGCTGTACGCCATTGAAATAAATGGCACCCGTGCCGTTGCCGTTGTTGACCGCCGCCACATGCACCCATTCCCCCAGTGGCAGGTTGCCGGTGGTGATCAGCTCAGACCAAGTGTCACCGTTGATGCGGTTGCTGAGGATGATGCGGCCGGTGTCGGCGTAAAAACCCAGAAAGATGTTGTTGGACTGCTGACCGTTGCCCAGGTCGAAAATCCGGCCCCAGGTGCTCAGGCTGTCGGCCTTGACCCAGGCTTCGAGTGTGTAGTCACCGCTCAGGCCTGTGATGGTGCCTAGGTCCAGGTAGTCACCCGGCTGGCCGCTGAATTCAAAATTGCTGGTGTTGGTGGAGAGGTCCGTCGGGCCCGACTGCAGCACGCCGGTGTAGGGGTCGACCCAGCCGGCGTTTTCGCGGCTGTATACGCGCACGTTGTCCACCCCGGCGGATTCGTCAGTGCCACCGCTGTCCAGGTTGGTCCAGAACTTCAGCTCGAACGACTCACCAAAATTTTCGGGTAAGTCGATGACAAATTTGAACGACTGGTCCCGCCAGCCTGCCGGGCTGCGCGCCCAGTTGCCGTAATCTTTGTTGGGAGTGATGGACCAGGTGACGGCTTTGCCGTTGACCACCATCGAGCCGGTCACCACATCGGTGTAGTTGAAATTCTCGACACGCTGGAAGGCAAACCAGGTGTCGTTGATGTAGGTGTAGAAATACTCCCAGTCCCAGGATTCCAGGGCGTAGAGGTCAAATTCGACTCGTGTGGCTTCGTTGCCGATGTAATAGGTTTTTTGCGGCTGCCACCCAGCAAACCACAGTGCTGTGGTGTCGCCATCGCCCCGGTTGACGGTTTGGGTGCCGTTGAACCGCGAAGTGTTGTTGGCGCCATTGTCCCAACCAGTGATGACGCCGTTTTCAAAGTTCTCGTAGGTGCCGCCCAGACCGTTGTTGGTGGGCACGTTTTGCTGCCAGAAGGCCAGGTTGTCCACCTGCCAGGACTCGTCGGTGTAGCTTGAGTCCAGGTTAGAGCCGAAGTACATCTGCACGACATCACCGAAGTTGGTGGGCAGCTCGATCTGGAAGCGGAAAGTCTGGTCGTAGTTGGCGTAGTTTTGCAGCGGCGTGATGGTGTAGCGGATGGTCGCCGTTTGGCCGTTGTAGGTTATGTTCTGCGTGCCTGTGATCACCGAGGTGTAGCTGGTGCCCCAAGAAAGATTGGGCAGGGTGATGTCTACCGCGTTATTGGCAAAGTTGTCTGGCCGAAAGCGGACATAAAAGCTCTCGTTGTCCCAAGTGTCGAGCTTGAGCATGTCAAACGTGATCACCGTGGCTTTGTTATTAAGGTCAAAAAGCTTGGTGGCCCATTTATTCCCTTCGTTGGAAAAACGGCCCAAGGCATCGTTTTCGATGCGCACAACACTGCCGCCCAAATCGTTGATCCAACCCGTGTAGCCTTTGTCAAAGCCGTCGTATGCCACCCGTGTCCAGCCCGCCGCTTCGAGCGCCAGGGTGGATTCGGCGGTTTGGTAGTACTGGCCGCTGTCGAGGTTGCTGGCGGTGGTGCCGTTGGCGTTGACCCACTTCCAGTCCATGGCACCGCTGCCGGTGTCCACGTTTTTCAGGCCCACCCACACACCCGAGCTGTTGTTCAGGCGCGCCAGGCGGGTGATGAGGGCCAGCTCGTCGGCGCTGGTGGCTTGCGCCAGGTAGCCGGCGTTGCCGCTCACGCTGGTGCTGGCAGCGGCTTGTTGCTGCGCTGCCCAGTCGCCGCTGGTGTTGTAGAGGCGGTAGTAGTGGCCGGTGGCCGCGCTGTAGGCGGTGTTGTAGGTGGCGGTGCGTTCCACAAACACCAGGGCGTTGCCCGGGTCGCTGTAGGTACTCAGGGCGGCCGTCAACTCGGCCGGCAAGGGCAAGGCTTTGTCGCCAAACTCCACCAGGGTCCGTGCGCTGTAGTTGAACGGCAGGTCGTTGAAGCCGCCGGTGCGGTACATGCTGCCGTAGTCTTCGGTGCCGCCGGCGTTGTTGGGCTCGCCCACGTTCCAGCGGCCAGAGAACAGGGTGCCTGCCTCGGGACCGTCGGTCCAGAACCAGTTGCCGCCGGGTTCGCTGCCTTTGCTGGTCTGCTTGATGCCAGCCCAGGCGAATTCACCGCCGATGCCTTGTTCAAAGGCCAGTTGCGTCAGGGCCATGCCGATCCGCTGGGCAGTGGCGGTGGATGGGGTGGCCAGGTAACCGGTCTGGCCGGCCACGGTCATGGCTGCCGCAGCGGTGCGAGCGGCATCGAAGTTGGCCGCAGTGGGGCCCAAGGCGTAGTAATGCCCGTCTTCCAGGCTGTAGTAAGCTGTGGACGCGCCGGTGCCGGTCTGTATGGCGAGCAGATTGACGTCGATGGCGGTTTGCATCTCGTCACAATTCACGTTGCCGCCATCGCCTTTGTGTACCGCAAAAACAAGCCGCTCACCTGCGGCCAGTACCACTTGCTGCACGGCTGAGCGGGCGCTGGCCGAATTGGGCAAGGTGCCTTCGCCAGTCTGGACTGGGCCGGGCGAGATCTCGGTGCCTACGGTACCAGCGGCATTGACCTTGAACACTTTGTAGGAAGGCGAGCTGGGGGCTGTGGCCGGGTGTGCGTCCCAAAAACGGGCGTCCACGGCGTACACGCCAGCCACCGGTGCGGTGAACTGCATGGCAGCAGGGTTCACATGGCCGGGCAAGATGCCGACGGCGCCCGGCACAAAGGTGAAAGACGAAACGTTCTCAAAGCCGTTGGGAAAGAAGAAGCGGGCCCAGCCGGTGGTGGTATTGCCCACTTGCGCTTCGGTGTGGTCGAGCCGGATGTAGTCGTTGGCCGAACCTGTGGGGTCGGTCTGAATGGTCCAGGCTGAGTTGGCGGTGGTGTAAGCCTGGAAGGCCCCCCAGTTGAAGTTGCCGCTGTTGCTGGCATCTCCGGTCATGACGCCGACCGACCAAGGCCCGTCGGTGCCGTCGCCGTTGAGCGGGTTGAAGTCGCTGCCCAGGCTCCAGCTGAAGGCGGCGGCGTGGTTTTGCAAGTCGCTTTGCAGCGGGTACCAGGCCACCAGGTTGGGCTCGTAGCCTTTGAGCGTGGTCTTGGTATCCAGCGAGGCAGAAAGCTCGCCGGGGCTGATGATGCGGTTGTAGACGCGCACATCGTTGATGCCGCCTTTCCAGAAGGCGCCACCCCATTCCTGAATGTCGCTTTTGCGGTAGAGGCCTCCGACGCGCAAGGTGGTGCCGGGCAGCGCGGCTTCCATGGTGCCGGTGCCCACCTTGATGCCATCAATGTAGACGGTGCCTGTGGTGCCGGTGCGCGTGACGGTGTACTGGTGCCATTTGCCGTCGCTTGGGAAAGCGTTGTTGATGGACCAGTTGTCACCCAGTCGCAGTTGCCAGTTGCCACTGGTCTTCTGTAGCATGATGAAGAAATTGTCGGTGCTGTTGCCTTGGGAGAGGAGGGTGTACTGCCCATCTGCCACGTTGCTGTCAATCTGCGCCCACACCGAGACCGTGAAGTCGCCGCCCACGGGCAGGCTGGCGTCCATGGTGTCGATGTAGTCGTCGATGCCGTCAAAGTTGGCGTAGCTCAGCGTGCCCACATCGGCTGCCTGCAGCTGCATGGCGATTTCGCGCAGGTTGTCGTTGCTGGTGTTACTGGAGCTGAACTGCAGCGTGCGCAGCACCGCCTGGTAGGCCGAGGCGCGGGCGTTGCCAGTCAGCGTGAGCACGCCGGTGGCGGTGTTGTAGCTGGCGGTGATGCCATTGGCCGTGGCGGTGGCCGCTGTGACGGCCAGCGTGTCGCCGCTGATGAAGTTGCCCGAGACCTTTTCCACCACGCTCACAGTCACTTTGCTGATGGTGTCGTACAGAGTGTTGCTGGTGTAGGCCGCGTCGGCGTCGGTGAGCGTCAAGCCGGCGTCGACTGTGACAGCGCCCAGGGCGTTGCCAGTGTTGGGGCGGATGCTGAGTGTGCGGCCGTCCGAGAAGCCCAGCGCTGGTGCGTCGTTGACCAGCGTGACCGTCAGAGTGGTGGTGGCGATGTTGCTCGACTCGTTGACGCCGTCGGTGGCGGCCCATTGGAAGCTGTCGGGGGTGTTGCTGAGGTCGTGCAAGGCACTGCTGGCCGCACCGGCCCAATCCTTGTTGGGTGTGTAGCGCAGTTTGGCCAGGTTGGCGGCGGTGATGGTCTGGTTGACCTGCACGATTTCGGCGGCATCGAACACGCCGTCGCTGTTGGCGTCCAGCCAGAGCTTGCCGTTGGCGGGCACGCTGACGATGCGCACCGATTGCAGGGTCTTGCCCACGCCCACGGTGGTGTCGTCGGTGGCGCGGGTGTCGCCATCGGTCAGCACAAAGTCGGCGGCGCTGAAGCTGTAAGTGCTGTCTTCGGTGATGGTTTTGCTGACGTTGCTGACGGTGCCGATGTCGTTGTTGTTGGTCAGGTTCAGCGTGAAGGTGTCGCTTTGGGTGGCGTTGGCCTGGCCCGTGCCATCGTTGGCGGTCACCTTGACGTTCAGGCTCGCAAAGTTGGCGGGCGGGTTGCCGCTGAAGGTGCGGGTGTTCGCGTCAAAGCTCAGCCAGTTGGGCAGGGGGCTGCCGTCGGCCAGGGTGGCGCTGTAGGTGAAGGTGTCTGTACCCGGGTCGACATCGGTGAAGGTGGTCAGCGGCACCACGTAGCTGAAGCTGCCTGCGCCGTTCCAGGTCTGGTCGGGGATGACGGCCGCGACGACCGGCTGGTCGTTGTCGTTGCTGTAGGTGACAGTGAAGTCGCGGTTGGTGCTGAGCTGGCCGTCGGTGGCCGTCAGGCGGATGGACAGCGTGCCGGTGTTGGCCGGCGGGTTGCCGGTAAAGCTCAGGTTGTTGGGGTTGAAGCTGAGCCAGCTGGGCAGAGCGTTGCCGTTGGTCAGCGTGGCGGTGACGGTCAGTGGGTCGCCGTCGGGGTCAACCAGGGTCTGGTTGCCGCCGAGTGACCAGGGGATGGAGAAGGATTGGGTGTCGCTGCCGCTGAGCAGCTGGGTGAGGTCGCGCGCGGTCCAGACCGGGGCCTGGTTGAGGTTGTTGACGTTGAGCGTGAAGTTGCCCCACATCTGCTGCGCGTAGTTGTTGCCGCCCGACCACCAGACGTTGTTGTCCACGCCGATGAACCAGCGGTTGGTGTCAAACGACACCACTACCTGGTAGGTGCCCGCCTCGAGTTCGCCCAATTGCAGACCGCTTTGGGTGCCGGCCCAAACCCAGTTTTGAGAGGCGGTGACCAGGTTCTTGAGTGGGTTGGTCGGGTCAAAGCCGCCTTTGTACAGGGCGGTGTTGAGAGCGGTGATGCCTTCGTTGGTGCGGATGTTGCCGTTGCGGTCTTTGTAGAGGGCATTGGCCGTGATGTCGAAGCGGTAGTCGCTGGTGTTGCTGATCTGAACGGTTTCCACGCCGTAGCGGGTGCCGCTGCCGTAGTTCCAGTCGGCCACCACCGGGTACTGGTACCAGACGGTGCGCGTTTCCCATGGCACCCAACCCCAGCGCGGCACCGAGTAAGTGAAAGAGCCCCAAGCCGAGCTCCAGTAGTTCACATGCTGGTCGCCGGTGTACTGGTCGACCCACTTGGGGTCGGTGCCGGTGTCGTAGCCGCCAGGGCCCGAGGCTTGCCAGTAAAGCCGTGGCGCGTAGCGGCCGATGTTGAGGCTGCTGGAGCCCGAGGCCAAGCCCGTGCTCATGTTGATGGTGCCCAGCGTGTCGCTGTACTCTGCGCTGGCCAGTGCGGCCGCATCCACTTGGCCCGTGTTGTATTCGAGCTCCCAGTCGCCGCCAGCGACCAGGTTGCCGGTGGCGTCGTCACTGGCGGCCACGTCGGCACCGGTGATGGCGGCCAGCCGCGACACATAGCTCTGGCCCACGAAGTCCAGTGCCACATCGCAGCCATAGAGCATCAGGTCGCCGGTGTCTGTGAGGAAGCTGCCCAGCTGCTGCAGATCGGTCTGGCGGCTGTCCATGTTGTCGCTGGTGAGCGTGAGCGAACCCAGCTGCATCTGCCCGTTGGCGCCATGGGTGAACAGGTGGATGGCACGCAGGTTCTGTTGGCCCTGCAGGGCTTGTGTGAGCTGGGTCAGTCCGTCGCTGCCCGCGTCCAGGCGGATGACAGTCCACTCAGGCGGCACGTCGGCCAGCAATTCGTCGGCAAAAGGCACCGACGCATCCACCACGATCACCTGGCCAGCAGGGTCTTCGCTGTGTGCGAAGGCAGGTTCTGGGGGGCTGGGCTGTGTTTGCTCAGTGGGTGCCGCTGTGGGCTCGGTTTCGGCGGGGGCGTCTGCAGGCGGGGTGTTTTGCAGCTCGGTATCCGTCATCGCTTGCGTCGCCTCGGTCACTGCTGCGCCGTCGAGCAGCATGCGCGGCTCAAGGGCGGTGATCAGAGGAGAAGAGCGTTTGCGGGCTTTGGACATGGGCAACAGTGGAAACTGCGTCTGTCCCCCCTGGGACTCAGCACGCATGGATCAAAAAAACACTGTTGATATTTTGGTGTTTTTGTCGATTTGCAAGCCAAAGAAATCCAAAATCAAATTTTCTTATTGACCTCTTTTGAATTCAAAAAATTACTAGACAAATTGTTTGTCATGAACTTTTTTTAAATAAATTCTGGCTGATGTATCAGCGCAGCTCAATCTGGCAACTCAAGCCGTAACCAAAGCCGCGCAATGTTCGGATGGCGTCATCCGGGGCACCACAAAAACTCAGTTTTTTGCGCAATGTGCTGATGCGCATTTCCAGATTTGCAGGCAGCAAGCCTTTGTCTTTGGTATCAATCAGTTGCATGGCTTGCCAACGCTCAATTTTTTGGCCGGCTGAACGGCACATGGCTGCCAGTAATTGCCCTTCGCCGTGTGTCAGCGATGTTTCGGCTTTGGGGCCACTGAGGCAAAGGGTTTGGCTGTTGAACAGCATGTCGGCCTTGGGCAATGGGGCGCTGGCCTTGAGGCGCCGAGCCAAATTGTTGATGCAGACCAGCAGCTCGGATTGCTCTACGGGTTTGACCAAGTAGTTGTCTGCGCCTGAGGAATAGCCTTCGAGCCGGTCGGTCAACTGGCCCCTTGCCGTCATCAAGACGATGCCTGCCAGCGGCTGGCTTTTGCGAATGCGTTCAGTCAAGCTGAACCCGTCTTCATCGGGCAAGTTCACGTCAATCAGGTACAGATCAGGCAGGTCCCGAGTCGGAGTCTCGTCGACCTCTTCGGCACAGACCAGGCCCTTGACTTGGTGGCCTTGGTTCTGCAGGAATTCAACGGTGGCTTCTCGCAAGCTGTCGTTGTCTTCCACCACCAAGATGTGCAGTGAGGGTGAGGAGGTCATGGGGGGATTAAATTGATCAAAACAACAAATTCATTGAATCATAGAGAAAACAAGATCTGCATTCCAAACCAAGCCAAATCACGGGTTGTTGGCAGCCTCGGGCAGTTGCAACGTGAAGACAATTTGGGTGCTGTCAGGGGTGTAGTTGATGCGGCCGCCCAAAATTTGGACCACGTTTCGCACCAGAAACAAGCCCAGTCCTGTACCGGCTTGGCGTCTTGCGTTGGGGCTTCGGTAGTACTTGTCGAACACTTTGTCTGGCTCGGGCCAGCCGGCAGGCCCAGGGGTGTTGCACACCTGGAGTCTCATGCCGAATTGGCCTGAGGTGAGGTATGTCTTGGACTGCATTCGCACAAAAATGGGGGTTTCAGGTGAGGCGTATTTGCAGGCGTTTTCCAGCAAATTGCTCAGCACAATGAAGAGCAGTTGCCTGTCGGTTTGGATCCTCATTTGTGCTGGCAAATCCATTTCTATGCGGTCAGGCTGCTTGCAGCATGACACCGCATCCTGAACCACGTTGACCACATCGACCGTTTCGAAGTGGGCCGTCAACTGTCGGTCACCCAGCTGGGTGGTCTGCAGGCAGCGCTCGATCACGCTGTTCATGTCTCGAATCGCTTGCTTGATTTCCTTGCTGCCCTGGGCGGCTGCGTCGAGACGCATGTGCATGGTGGACAAGGGCGTTTTGAGCTCGTGCGCCAGCATGGTGAGCAGCTTTTCTTGCTCTTCCCGGATTTCCCGCTCTTGTTGCGCTTGCAGCTCGCTGCGCTCCAGTGCCAGGCTGATGGTGTGGCGTTGTTGGTTGATGACATGTGCACGGTATTGCAGCATCAACAAAACAAAAAACGCGGTGACCAGGCCATGCACTTGCACGATGTGCAGCGCGATCTCGCCAGATCTGGCCAAGCCGAGACCGGCCAGTGCAGCCAATGCCAGTGTGGTCACCAGCAACGTGTAAAAACCCAACACCACGGCTTTGGCCAGCGGCGGTTTTTGTTCGGTAGGAGGGGTTGACCACCCGCGTGCCAAAAAAACGGTGATGAGAAAGACGATGGGGGACAGCAGAACTTCGAGCATGTTGATGCGCAAAGCAACCATGGGCACGAAAGCCATCAGCACCAGTTTGACGGGCAGCAAAGCCACCATGCCGATGTGAAGGCGCTGCATCCAGCGCGGGGGGCTCATTTCACGCAGCAGCAAAGCATGAAACAACACGGCGCTGCTGACGGCGGTGATGCTGAAAAACGTGACGGTTTGGTCCAGGCTTGCAGCGGTCCAGTCGACAGGCCAGAAGGCCCGTAAATAACCCAGCGAGCCCAATGCGTAGAAAAGGGCGGCTGTTTGTGTCAAGCAAAAGACGCCGATCAGGTGCTCTCGGCTGAACAGCCAGTAAACAAAAGCCCAAATGGCAAAAATCAAAATCAGCCCGATGTAGACGGCGAACACCAGTTGCTGAAGCCGGGTACGTTGGTTCAGATCGTCCAAGTCCAGTGCTTGCACATCGATCTGGCGTGTGCTGCTGGAGACCAACCGCAGCCAGATGTCTCGCGGCTCAGTTCCCCGCGCAATGGGCACAAAAAAGTCCAGGCCTTGGAACTCGTCCAGGCGAGGGTGGCGTCTGTCTCCGGTGGTTCCCGCCAGGCCCTGAGGCGCCAAGGGGTCGTAGATCTGGATGTCGTCCAGATAAACCGGGCGAATGCGCAGCACCATCCGATCCGGCTCTTTGTTGGGGGCAGGGCGCACGCCGGGGTCAATGCGCAGTTTCAACCAGATGACTGAGGCTCCAAAGCCTTTGCTCAAAATGCCGGTGTAGGGCTGAGCCGTTTTTTGCTGGACATCTGACCAACTGAGTTGGCCGCTGGGGTCTTCTAGCCAGGCCTTTTCTTGGATGTGGTCTTGCCTGGCTGTTGCTGCGAGTGGCAGAACCAGCAGCAGTGCCAAAAACCCATTGAGCATTGAACCCGACCAAGAGGAAAACTTTGAATGCATGCCGTTTTGAGAACCTAAAAACTCTTTTTTAAGACGATCCCGCATTGATCCAATTTAGGGATGGAGCGTTGTCTTTTGGGTTTTTTTGGAAATGAGGAATTTATTAATTTAACCTATTAATACAAATATAAACCCAAAAAAACCCAAATAAATCATTTCATTAAACATACTCAAAAGAGACCCAATGAAACACCAAATGACTAACAAATCGACAACTGCCCAGATCAAGACGCCTTTGCGCTGGAGTCTGGTGGCTTTGGCTTGCGTGGTGGCCACGGGTTGCGCCAACGTTCAGCCTGTTGCACTCACGCAACAAGACATGCAGACCCAGCAGCAAAAGGACGCAGCGGGACTGCGCAAGGATGTGGCACCCATCAACGGGCCCTTGTCTTTGGAAGAGGCGATGGCCCGTGCCTTGAAATACAACCTGGACCGTCGCTCTAAGCAAATGGAAGAAGCGCTGGCCTTGGGGCAGATGGATGTCACCAAATTTGACATGCTGCCCAAAGTGCTGGCCCAGGCAGGCTATGCCTCTCGTGACAAATCGCGTTTCACCTGGAGCAGCACTTACCCCTCAGAGCAACCCAGCAGCACCGACGCCAACAACACATCCACCTCGGCTGACCGCAACCACAGCACGGCCGATCTGGGGCTGACCTGGAGTCTGCTGGACTTTGGCACTGGCTATTACGGTGCCAAGCAGCAAGCAGACCGCTTCATGATTGCGGGCGAAAAGCGCCGCAAGGCCATGCATTTGCTGATGCAAGACGTGCGCACGGCCTATTGGCGTGCTGCCAGTGCCCAGCTGCTGAAGGCGGACGTGCAAAAAACCATTCAACTGGCTGAAGAAGCTTTGGCCGACTCGCGCAAGGCCGCCACAGAGCGCGTGCGCAACCCCTTGGAGCCGTTGCGCTACCAGCGCCAGTTGCTGGAAAACATGCGTTTGCTGGAGTCCATTGACCAAGAGTTGTCGTCCGCTCAGGT
>JACCDS012022426.1_pt1 | contig 42555 bp, 39 predicted proteins | sample 7446441 | NCBI WGS metagenome assembly JACCDS01 (sample SAMN15323445, study PRJNA562643) | freshwater metagenome | isolation source: river surface water | place: USA:Blue River Watershed | collected 2017-08-17 | reverse complement strand
ATTTAATTCAAAAGACAGGTATCCAAAAAACAATTTCACCACATAGTTTTAGGCACTCTTTTGCAACCCATTTAGTGGAAGGTGGTGCCGATTTGAGAGCTGTACAAGAAATGTTGGGGCATGAAAGTATCACTACTACCGAGATTTACACCCATATTAATAGAGAATACCTAAGGGATACACTGGATCGTTTTCATCCTGCCTTCAAGAAAGCATAATCAAACGAAATTTAACCTTTTAATCAACTAAAATGTAGTAGGTTTGTTATTCAAAAAAATCAACTCATGAAAAGAATATTGTTTGCATTAACAAGTATCATTTGTTTAAGTGCTACAGCTCAAATTAAAATGCCAGCTGCTAGCCCTACTCAAACCCTTTCTCAAGAATTTGGAATGGGTAAAATTGACATTACTTATTCAAGACCAGGCATCAAAGGAAGATCAGTATTTGGTGATGGTAGTTTATTAGCACCCAATGGTGTGGTTTGGAGAACAGGTGCAAATGCTGCTACCAAAATTACTTTCTCTCACCCAGTAAGTGTTGGTGGAAAAACTTTAGCTGCTGGTGATTATGGATTATTTACCATCCCAGGTAAAAATGAGTGGACAGTGATTTTAAATACCAATTCTAAAGGTTGGGGAAGTTTTGAATACAAAGAAGCAGAAGATGTTGTGCGTGTAAATGTTAAACCAGAAACAACTAGCAATTTCACTGAGTCATTTACGATCAATGTAGACAATATTACTGCAGAAACTGCAATGATTTGTTTAAAGTGGGCTAATACAATGGTTTGCTTACCTATTCAAACAGATATTAAACCAACTATCCGTAAGCAAATTCAAGACGCTACAACTGGCACAAGTGTTAACCCAAATGTATACAGTGCTGCAGCTAACTTCTATTATGATATTGACAAAGACTATGATAAAGCATTGGTTTTTGTAGACAAAGCTATTGCTGCAAACGCAAATGCTTATTGGTTACATTTATTAAAAGCAAAAGCTCAAGTAGCATTAGGTGATAAGAAAGGTGCAAGAGTAAGTGCTGAAACTTGTATTAAAATGGCAGAAGCTGCAAAGAATGCAGATTATGTAAGATCTGGTAAAGAGATTTTGGAGAAATTATAAAGAAGTAAATTTCGATTGTCAGCACTCACTTCGTTCGGCTGACATCTCAAATGGATTGCTTGTACAAAGCATTCAATACCCATCACTTTGTGATGGGTATTGCTTTTTTCATTTTCATCAGCTTACAAGAACAAGTTCTTGACGCTTCTTCAAATAAAAAAGCACCCACAACGGAGTTGTGAATGCTTTGTGCGGAAGAGGAGATTCGAACTCCCACGCCCGGGTATGGGCGCTACCACCTCAAGGTAGTGCGTCTACCAATTTCGCCACCTCCGCAGATTCCGCAAACCTACATAAAATTGCGGAGCCTGTTCTATTTTTTTGCATCTTTGTAAGAACACGAAAAGTTGAATGCTATGTCTAATTACACCGTTACCTGTCCTAAATGCCAACACCACTTTGAGCCTACTGATGCTATCAGAGAAGAGGTAGAGAAAGAATTGCGCGGCAAAATGACCGACTGGCAAAAAAAGAAAGAAGAAGAAACCAATCAATTGTTGGCCGAACAAAAAACCAAATTACAAACTGAAATTACGGAACAATTAAAGAAGAATATTGCTAGCGATTATGAGCATAAGATCAAACTCATGCAAGAGAATGAAACGAAGATGAAAGAGCAAGCAAATGAATACCGTGAAAAAGAATTAGACTTTCTAAAAAAATTACAAGATATACAAACTAAGGAAGCAGAATTAGAATTAGAGCTACAAAGAAAATTAAATGCAGAAAGAGAATTAATCAAACAACAAATACAAAAAGAAGAATTAGAAAGAATTTCTATAAAAGATCAAGAGCATCAATTAAAAGTAAAAGAACTAGAGAAGCAAATAGAAGACCAAAGAAAATTGGCGGAAGAAATGCGTCGCAAAGCCGAGCAAGGAAGTATGCAAATGCAAGGCGAAGTACAAGAATTATTATTAGAAGAATTATTAAAAGCAAGCTTCCCATTTGATTTAATTTCAGAAGTAGGCAAAGGAGTTAGAGGAGCTGACTGTATTCAAACAGTAAGAAATAATATTGGTCAAGAAGCAGGAAAAATTATCTACGAAAGTAAGAGAACTACTGCTTTTGCTGCAGAATGGATTGAGAAATTAAAAGCAGACATGCGCAGCCAAGGAGCAGATATTGCTATTATAGTTACCCAAACCTTTCCGAAAGACATGGATCGTTTTGGAGAAAAAGACGGCGTTTACATTTGTTCTTTCCAAGAAGTTAGATCTGTTGCCTTGCTTTTGAGAAATGCCATTTTAAAAGTGCATGATGTTAGAAAAAGCCAAGTTAACAAAGGCGATAAAATGACTTTATTATACGACTATTTAATTGGCAATGAATTTGGCGAACAATGGAAAGCTATTGGTGAAGGCTTCCGTCAAATGCGCCAAAGCATCCAAAAAGAAAGAGATGCGATGGAGAAATTGTGGAAGTCAAGAGAAAAACAATTAGAGAAGGTTTTATTAAACGCCATGCATATCAAAGGTTCTATTGAAGGCATTGCAGGGTCTGATAGTATCAATTTAGATTTATTGCAAGACGATGATACAATTGGTTTATTGGAAGATTAATTGATGCAAGTAACGCATATATAGTCTTGTCCAAAATGATAATCTAGTTGAACAGAACTGATAATTCCTTTATGGGTAATTTCTGCAGACACTAATCCCCTGTCCAAATTGGTCAGGCCAAGAATATTAAAATCTTTGGAAAAATCTATTCCCAATTGTTCATGCTTTTTATACATTGCTTCTTTAGCTGCCCAGAAAAATGCCAATTGTTTTAAAGCATCTTCCTCGTTCAAATTAGCCAACATTGCTTTTTCTGTATCGTTCAAAAACTTATGCGCCACTTTAGCAATTCTTGGATGAATAATTTCAATATCTATACCAATGGGAAAATGATCACTCACTGCACAGGCTGCATATCCTTTACAATGTGAAAAGGAGAAATGAAATGGCACTCCTTTTAAATAAGGCTTTCCATTATCCGCCATCACCAAATCTTTCATATTGGCTTCTGGCATCATTAAAGAAAATAGTAATCTCACTGCTAAATGCTGAATTTTTCGTTCCTCATTTTGAATATTCACATCTACTGTCATACCCTCCTCGAAAAAAGACAAAGGTTCTGTAATAGACCAAATAGCCAAATGTTCGCTCTCGTTGATATTTTGTTGATAAAAGAAAGGCATAAAAAAAAGCTTTGAGTTAGATTGCAGCGCGTTTCAGGCGCAAAACTAAACATAAATACACTAAGATGATTTTATCAGATAAGCGAATTCTGGAGGAAATAGAAAAAGGAACCATTAAAATTGAACCATATAATCGTAAAGATTTAGGAAGCAATAGCTATGATGTTCATCTTGGTAAATGGTTGGCTACCTATGACAACAATGTTTTAGATGCTAAAGCACATAATACCATCACCTATTTTGAAATTCCTGATGAAGGATATGTATTAGAACCATCTGGATTTTATTTAGGAGTAACTTTAGAATACACTGAAACTCATGCGCATGTTCCTTTCTTAGAAGGTAAATCATCTACGGGTAGATTAGGAATTGATATACATGCCACTGCTGGCAAAGGCGATGTTGGATTCTGTGGTAACTGGACTTTAGAAATTTCAGTAAAGCAACCAGTAAGAGTGTACAAAGGAATGCCAATTGGTCAATTAATCTACTTCCCTGTAGATGGCGAAATTGAAGTAAGCTATAACAAGAAAGCCAACGCTAAATACAGCGGTCAACCTGACAAGCCTATCGAGAGTATGATGTGGAAGAATCAGTTTTAGAAGCATTATAAGCTAATACCCATCTTATCACATCGTCGTAACTTTCCAATCCTTTGGCTTGATTATTCCATTGCAAGAATTGATCATAGATTTTGTCGGATCCCGGAATTCTGTCTTCCTGCCTTGAAGCAAAAAAAGCTTTAATTTTTTGTCTATCTGTCAAGACTTTGGGAGAAACCAATGATTTATTTCTTTCTACGATTTTCTTCCACAAGTCAAAATCACCTTTTTTGGCCACTAACCATAATGTGGCATTTTGAGCATAGGTAAAAAGTTGAATCTGGGTGGAATATTTCAACAAAGGATCCTTTGATTCTTTAGCTGCTATGAATGCTATAAAATTTGCTTCCGTTTCAGAAGCGTATCCTAATTGATGGGCTTTCTCATGTTCCAGGGTAAAAGGCTTCAATAATTGGGGCAAATCATCTCTTATGATAGCTTCCCCAGTAATGGGTTGATAAAAAGCTAGGTACCCCAAGTTATCCCCCCAACCAGGGAAAAGCGCCTTTTTGATGCTGGGGTTTTCCCGAACCAAAACATATTGATTGATCTGACTATCTGAAATTTGAAGCCTAGACTGGTTCATCTCACGAATTAATTGAATCGAAAGACTGTCTACTTCGGCAAGGCTATACCCATTTTTCACCTTTAAGTGAAACGCTTCTGATGGGTCTGGTTGATAGTAATTAAATCCCCATAGAAGCATAAACCATAAATACAATTTTGCTAAAACAATGCTCAAACTCAAACCCAGGGAAAGCCAAAATTGTCCATTTTTAATGGAATATTTATTTGAAATAAAATATTTTATTACATTGATTATCAACACAATAAATAATATTATATAAACTAACTCTCCAATAGCGAAATGAAAGGTTCCAGAGATCCACCTAAGGGGGCGAGTTATCCAAACAAATACCCTTTGAGTATATATTCGCTCAATCAGCTCAGGGAAGCCAATCAACCATTGAACCAACAAGACTCCCATCAATAAACCGATGAATTGGAGGATTTTAGCTCTAAAAGGGGCAAGAAATTGCATAGAGAATTTTATGGGGTAAAATTAGGATAAACTTTGTCTTTTGCTAGGATTTTACTAACTTTGCCAACCCTTAAAGTACGGTCATGGGCCATAACAGAACATTTGAAATACCATTTGTAGGTTTGAAGCCCGGCGAACATGAGTTCGAGTACCTTATTGAGGATAAGTTCTTTTTAGACTATGGCCCTCAGGAATTTGACAATTGTCACACCAAGGTAAAGCTCGTTTTAGAGAAAAACCAAGGTTTCATGCAATTGCGTTTTGATGTGGATGGTAAAGTGGACACCATTTGTGATCGTTGTGGCAACCCCCTAACGGTTCAATTATGGGATGAATTTAACTTAATTGTTAAGTTAGTAGATGATCCAGATACCATGAACAGTCAAGAGGAAGATCCAGATATCTTCTACATTGACAGAAATGAAAGTCATCTTTCAGTGGGAAGTTGGATTTATGAGTTTGTAACATTGAGTTTTCCGTTACAACATATTTGTCCAACCAATGAAAAAGGCGAATCTACATGCAATGAAAAAGCTTTAGAAGCGTTAAATAAATTGAAAGCAGCTCCTATAGAGATCAAGAATGATCATATTTGGAAAGGCTTAGAACAATTTAAAGGTCTAGATGGAGAAGAAGAAACAAAGAAGAGCAAGAAAAAATAAATTATAACTTTTTAAAACATAAGAGATGCCTAATCCTAAACGCAGACACTCACAACAACGTAGTGCAAAAAGAAGAACTCACTATGTTGCTCAAGAAGTAACATTAAGCAAAGATGGTACAACTGGTGAAATCCATGTACGTCATAGAGCGCATGTACAAGAAGGAAAATTATACTACAAAGGTAAATTAGTAGCTGAAAAAGCTCCTTTAAAAGCATAGTTAAACCAATAGAATGAATATTGGAATAGATATGATGGGTGGTGATTTCGCACCATTGGAAGCTGTAAAAGGCGTACAACATTACTTATCTACTTCTCAAAATCATTTGTTCTGCATAGGTGATGAAACCCAGTTGAAAGATCTATTTCAACAACACGGGATTTCTTCACCTTTTTTGCATTTAGTACATGCATCAGAAGTTATTGGTTACCATGAACACCCTACCAAAGCATTAAAAGAAAAGCCCAACTCCTCTATCTCTATTGGTTTTGGAATGTTGGCAGCAGGCAAGATTGATGCTTTTTTAAGTGCAGGAAATACCGGTGCCATGTTAGTAGGTGCCATGTTCAGTATCAAACCAATTAAAGGCGTATTAAGACCAACCATTGCAACCTTACTTCCTAAGTTAAGTGGTAAGACGGGCTTATTAGTAGATGTAGGATTGAACGCAGATTGTAAGCCTGAGCAATTAAACCAATTTGGTATTCTAGGTAATTTATATGCAAAGCATATTTTAAATATCGAAAACCCTACAGTTGGTTTATTGAATGTTGGCGAAGAAGAAGGGAAAGGAAATCTTTTAGCACAAGCTACCTATCCTTTATTAAAAGAAAATACCGCCATCCAATTTATTGGCAATGTTGAAGGCAGAGATGCATTCAATGATAAAGCTGATGTAATTGTTTGTGATGGTTTTACTGGAAATATTATTTTAAAAACTGCAGAAGCAATGTATGAAGCTGCAGCACATCAAGGTTTGGCAAATGATTCTTTCTTTGGAAGATTCCATTTTGAAAACTATGGTGGCACTCCTGTTTTAGGCGTGAATAAACCAGTGATTATTGGGCATGGCATTAGTAATGCAAAAGCATTTAGCAACATGATTGCTCTTGCCCAAAAGATGATTGAAACTAAATTCTGCGAAATCATTACGACTAATTTCGAGAATCTATAATATCTACTTATTTAACCTATTTCTGTGTGTATCCCCTACTATTTTGGGGATTTTTCTTGCCCATAGGCTAACATATGTTTGGGGCAGAAATACTATATTTGTTACTCAATTTATAAACTATGAGCAAGTACAGATCTGGTGTTTTATTTGGTAAAGAATTAGAGGCATTATACAATGATGCTAAGGCAAATAACTTTGCCATTCCAGCAGTCAATACTACTGGTACAGATACAATTAATGCTGCTATCGAAACAGCTGCAAAAGTAAAATCTCCAATTATTATTCAATTCTCTAATGGCGGTGCTCAGTTCATTGCTGGTAAGGGAATGCCTAACGATAATTTACAAGCCAATATTCAAGGTGCTATTGCTGGTGCTTTACATGTTCACCAAGTAGCAAAATATTATGATGTGCCTGTTGTATTACATACAGACCACGCTGCAAAAAAATGGTTGCCATGGATTAGCGCTTTAATTGACGAAAGTGAAAAATACCACAAGTTACACGGACAACCTTTGTTCTCTTCACATATGTTAGACTTATCTGAAGAACCTATTGAAGAGAATATCCAAACTTCTGTTGAATTCTTTAAGAGAATGGCTCCATTAGGTATGGGTATTGAAATTGAATTAGGTGTAACAGGTGGTGAAGAAGATGGCGTAGATAACAGTGGTGTAGAAAATGATAAATTATATACGCAACCAGAACATGTTGCTTATGCTTATACTGAATTAGGCAAAGTAGGAAACTTGTTTACAGTTGCTGCTGCTTTTGGTAATGTGCACGGTGTATATAGCCCAGGTAATGTTGAATTAAAACCTGAGATTTTACACAATAGCCAATTACATATTGAGAAAACATTAGGTACTGCGCCTAAGCCAGTATACTTTGTATTCCATGGTGGATCTGGTTCTCCTCAAAATCAAATTAGAGAAGCAATTGGATATGGCGCAATCAAAATGAATTTGGATACCGATTTACAATGGGCATTCTGGGAAGGTATCTTAGGATACTACAAAAAGAATGAAGCATACTTACAAAGTCAATTAGGTAATCCAGAAGGTGCTGATAAGCCAAACAAGAAATACTATGACCCAAGAGTTTGGTTAAGAAAAGGTGAAGAGTCTTTTATCAAGAGATTAGAACAATCTTTTGAAGACTTAAACTGTATTAACAGAAATGCTTAACTATGAAGAATAGAGAAGAAGATATTGAACTGAATTTGACAGGAGAAGAAGCCAATCAATCTGATGCTGCTGATAAATCTAGATGGTTTAAGCGTATTAGAAAAGGTATTAACACTTCTACTGCTGATAAAAAAGAAACTCCAGAAGGTCTTTGGAGTAAATGTCCTTCTTGTAATCATATTTGTACAAGTGCTGAATTAAAAGAACACTTATACATTTGTTCTAATTGTAATTTTCATCACAGAATTGGAAGTGACGAATACTTTGATATTCTATTTGATGATCAACAATTTGAAGTATTGTTTGATAATATAAAAAGTAAGGATGCATTAAACTTTACTGACCTTAAAAATTATCAAAAGAGATTGGACGAAATTCACTCTAAGACGGACTTAAAAGATTCAATGCGTGTTGCAACTGGTAAAGTTAATGGTGAAGGAATAGTAGTAGCATGTATGGACTTTGAATTTATTGGAGGATCTTTAGGAAGTGTAATGGGAGAAAAATTTTCTAGAGCAGTAGATTATTGTATTCAACATAAACTACCCTACTTAGTAATTAGCAAAAGTGGTGGTGCTAGAATGATGGAAAGTGCGTTTAGTTTAATGCAATTAGCTAAAACAAGTGGTAAACTTTCTCAATTAAGTGATGCCAAATTGCCTTTCATCTCTATGTTAACCGACCCTACTTTTGGTGGTATCTCTGCTAGCTTTGGTATGTTAGGTGATATCAATATTGCTGAACCAGGTGCATTAATTGGTTTTGCAGGCCCAAGGGTTATTAAAGAAACCATTAAGAAAGACTTACCTCCTGGCTTCCAACGCTCTGAATTCTTATTAGAACATGGATTCCTTGATTTTATTGTTGATAGAAAGGAATTAAAAGATAAATTGTCTGAAGTATGTTTCTTGTTTAGAAACTAATGCTCCGAACTAAATCAATTTTAAATTGTACTTTTGTATCCCGGTCCTTTAATGGTATCGGGATATTTTTTTATGTCAAAAGCAAAAGCAGTTAAAGCCAAAGAGTTAAATAATAGGCAAGCCTATTTTAACTATGCCATCGAAGACAAATTCGTGGCTGGCATGGTATTGCTTGGAACCGAAGTAAAATCTATTAGAGAAGGTAAAGTAAGCTTCAATGATTCTTTCTGTTTTTTTGATCGTGGTGAATTATGGGTTAGAAGTTTGTATATCAATGCGTACTCTCATGGATCTGCCAATAATCATATCGAAGTACACGACAGAAAATTACTTTTACAAAAAAGAGAATTAAAAAAACTAGAAGCAAAAGTGAAAGAAAAAGGATTCACCATTGTACCTCTTAGAATATTCTTCAACGAAAAACATTTAGCTAAATTAGAAATTGGTGTGGGCCGTGGTAAGAAAGAATTTGACAAACGCGAAACGATTAAGAACCGTGATATTGACAAAGACATCAAACGCTACTTGGCGAAATAGAAACAATTTCATACTAAATACAATAATTAGAAAAAATACCTATTAGGAGTACTTAGTGTTTTGCTCTTTTTTAAAATTCAATTGTTCTTTTAGCGAATCAGGGTCTGGGCGGTTGGTGGTTGCGTAGGCCACTCCCATGAGTACAACAAATATTCCCAAAGCAAAACCTAGTTCTGAAGGAACCCACCAATAACCCCAGGCTTGATTAATTTTAGCATGTTCAGGTTGGTTGAGTTCATATCGAATATCTACTCGCTTTCCTATTTGAGTCTTATATTGTTCTTTTGGTAAACGCAACAAATAAGTCTTACCCTCTTCTGTAAAAGAAGCCACCATTTGATCCCCTCTTTGCTCTATTAATGCTGGAGTGATTTCACTATCAAAATAATCTGGTGTTCTACTAAAAGGCAGGTAGATAAAGAATAGTGATAAGAATAATATGGTAGCAGACTTAATCATCTTTAAAACAAATGAGTCCCTCTAGGAGACTCATTTGGGAAGGTCTCTCAGAGAGACTCATTTGGGAAGGTCTCTCAGAGAGACTCATTTGGGAATATTTATTACAGCGTCTCCGAAGGGACGCTGTAGGTTTTAATTACTTAAACTTCTAAAATCTACAGGAACCAGCTTACTAACACCCGGCTCTTGCATAGTCACACCATAGATTACATCCACTGCACTCATGGTTTGCTTATTGTGGGTTACAATAATAAACTGTGAGTTATCAGAGAACTTCTGGATCATCTGTGTGAACTTACCTACATTGGCATCATCCAATGGCGCGTCCACCTCATCCAAGATACAGAACGGTGCTGGCTTAATTAAATAGATCGCAAACAACATTGCAGTTGCAGTTAAAGTTCTCTCACCACCACTCAACTGTGTGATAGATGAAGGGCGCTTACCCTTAGGCTTCGCTACAATCTCTACAGCTGTTTCTGCTAAATTATCAGGATCAACCAATATTAAGTCACAAGAATCTTCTTCGGTAAATAATGCCTTGAATACTTTTTGGAAGTTCTCTCTTGCAGTATTATAAGTTTCTAAGAATGCTTGGTTCGCTGTTGCTTCAACTTCTTGAATTGTCATCATTAAGCTTTCCTTAGCATCTACTAAGTCATTCTTTTGTTCTAAGATAAAGTCATAACGCTTCTTCATCTCTGTATAAGCTTCGATAGCAGTTGGATTCACTTCACCCATATTCTCTAAACGCTTCTTCATTCTCTCTACACTTGCTTGTAACTCTTCTAAGCTTTCTTCTGTTTGTCTGCCCTTATCTAAAACCTCTTCTAACTCTACTTTAAACTCAACACTCAAACGCTCTTTCATACCCGCTAAAGACAATTTCAAGTTGTTTAATTTATCCTTGATCTCATTGATCAATTGATCCATTAATTCTTTAGATTTCACTTGAAGTCTTAAAGCACTTTCTTTTTCTTGTAATTGAGTTCTTAAAGTATAGTAGGCTTGGTCTGCTTCGTTTAATTTTAACTCTTCCGCTTCCTTATTTCTTAATAATTCAACTAATTCAGCTTCTACCGCTGCTAATTGATCTTTGCTTTCCACAATAGCAGTGGAAGCTTCCGTTAATTGTGCAGTATTAGATTGAATTTGTGCGTGTAAGTCTACCAATTGGTTTTCTTTGAAGACAACTTCTTGTTGTAAAGATTCAATCTTACTTTGTTGCTTAGTCAACTGTAAATTCATTTCATTGAATTCTCCAGATGCTAAATGATAAGCTTGCTCTGCTGCTTGATAAGCCAATTCAATATCTCCTAATTGAGCTTGAGTTTCTTGTAAGCTAATATTCAATGCTTCAAAAGCTACTCTTGTATCAGCAATAGCATCGTGTTCTTCTTGAATCTTCACTGCAAACTCTGCTAATTTAGCTGTAGCAGTAGATTGAGCAGATTGCAAATTCTCTAATCTATTCTTGTTAGCGAATACTTCATTGATCAAAGTATTTACAGATTGCTCTGTAGCACGAATTTCGTTTTCTTTTAGTAATTCATTGAATCCTAAAACAGAATCGTGTTTAACTTGAATTTGAGCTTTCAAGTCATTCACCACTAATTCTTGCGCTTCAATATCTTCTAATAACTTTTCTAAATTTTTAGCACGGCCAATTTTCTTTCCTTCAAATAATCCTACACTACCACCAGTTAATGTGTACTTACCCTTAACATACTTACCCGTCTTTTCTAAAATAATTCCAGCATGGTTAGCTTCTAAAGCAGCTTCATTTTCGGCAACAAATACATTGCCCAATAAATGATTTGCTAAAGCAGCATATTTTGGATCTATCTCAATAACAGATAATGCAGCAATAGTATTAGATGGAGCAGCATTGGCTTGTGCACCAGATAATTGATCTAATAAGAAGAAATTGGCTTTACCTTTTTTATGCTCATCTAATAAATGAATAGCTTGTAAACCTTCTTTTAAATCGTTTACTACATAGTAGTTTAAATAAGGCTCTAATACATTCTCTACAGCAGTACGATAAGACTCTTGCACATAAATGATATCTGATAAGATAGGTGCATTATGATTCCAACCTGTATTGTTATGTAAGAATTTAACGCTCTCTGGATAACCTTCCATAGAGTCTACTAAACTCTTTAATAAATCGTATTCGTTTTTCTTAGCATCTAAAATTCTAGATTGCTCAGCCAATGAAGATCTTAAAACTTCTAAAGCAGATTGAGTTTCAAAAATACTTGCTTTCGCTTTTTCATGTTGCTCTTGCAATGAAACCAAATGTGCTTTCTTGTCTGCTAAATCTGCTTCTTTTAGAGCCAATTGAGCAGTAATATCTTGAATTTGAGTTGCACGGTGTGCTTGCTCTTCTTCTATTTGAATCTGCGATCTTTGAATATTTTGAATAGAAGTATCTGCAACAGCCACTTTCTTCTCCGCATCAAATTGATTTCTTTGAATTTGATTGTACTGTTGACGCAAACTATCTAATACTGCTCTTTGATCATCAAACTGAGTTCTTTTATTAGATAGTTCTACTTGAGATGCTTCAACCCTGTTTTTAAAATCGTTGTAAATTTTTTCTTCATCAACCACTTGCAATTTTGTGTACTCGATAGAATCACCAATGGTTTTCACTTGACCTTCTGCTCTTTCCAAAAATTCTTGTAACCCCTTTTCTTTATCGTTTAGATAATCTAATCTTTGAGCAGCCAAATTCTTATCATTCTCTTTGGTTCTTAATTTTTGAACCAAGTCGTTAAACTCTTGTTGCTGACTTTGTAAGCCTCTTTCTTTTTCAATAAAGTTTACTCTTTCTTGTTCTAATGCAGCTTCTTCAACAGCAATCTGAGCTTCTAATTGAATCTTCTTGTCTGATTCAGTTTCTTGTTGTTCAGTTAATTCTTTATAAGTTAGATTGAAACCTTCTAAGGAAGCAATAGCCAACTCAATAGCCGTTTCCTTATAATCTTTCTTAATTTCAAAATACTTCTCAGCTTTCTTTGCCTGATTCTCTAAAGTTTTTAGTTGGTTATTAATCTCAAATAACAAATCTTCAATTCTAGATAAATCTTGCTCAGTAGCATCTAATTTATTCTTCGCTTCTTTCTTTCTTGTTTTGTAAATAGTAATACCAGCAGCTTGCTCTAACATTTTACGACGACTATTATCCTTGTCCTTGATAATATCATCCACCATTCCTAATTCAATAATTGCATAACTGTCTGTACTCACACCCGTATCCATGAATAAATTGTGAATGTCTTTCAAACGACAAGCCACATCATTCAAACGATATTCACTCTCTCCATTTTTATAATAACGACGAGTCACCGTAATGGTGCTAAACTCAGTTGGTAATAAATTTTTAGTATTCTCGAAAGTCAAACTAACTTCCGCCATGCTACTGGAGTTTCTTGTTTTACTTCCATTGAATACCAATGAATCTAAATTTTCAGATCTTAAGGCTGAAATCTTTGATTCACCAATTACCCATCTAATACTATCGATGATATTACTTTTTCCGCATCCGTTTGGCCCAATAATGCCTGTTATCCCCTCGTCAAAACTTACGATGGTTTTGTCCGCAAAACTCTTGAACCCTTTGATTTCTAATGACTTTAGTCTCACTTTCTTTGAACTTTAATATGTCTGCGAACATATGAAAAAAGGCGTAAGATTTCAAGTAAAAAAAGGGCAATTTATGCCCAAAATGAAAAATTTATTAAGCCTTTTCTACTAGTTTTCCCCCTTCTGTGGTCAAAGTGCGGGATGGGAACTTATTTACCACCATAAAATCGTGGGTAGCCATCAAAATGGCTGTTCCGTCTTCCTTGGCTATTTGCATCAATAATTGCATGATTTCGTCGCTGGTTTCTGGGTCTAAACTGCCTGTTGGCTCGTCTGCCAAGATCAATTTTGGAGCATTTAACAAGGCACGGGCAATATCTACCCTTTGCTGCTCCCCTCCGCTCATTTCGTAGGTCATTTTAAAGCCCTTATTCTGTAAACCCACTTTATTCAAAACATCGTCAATTTTTTGCTCCATCAACTTTTCATCCTGCCATCCAGTAGCCTTTAGTACAAACTTTAAATTCTCATGTACATTTCTATCCGTCAACAATTGAAAATCTTGAAACACTACCCCTAGATTTCTTCTAAGAAAAGGCAATGTTTTCCATGTCATATCTTTTAAATTAAAACCAACCACATTTCCATTTCCTTCGGTTAAAGTTAATTCACCATATAAGGTTTTTAATAAGCTACTTTTTCCTGCACCCGTTCTACCAACTAAATAAACAAATTCTCCTTTCTCTACTTTCAAATGAACATCTTGTAAAATAAGACTGCCGCTTTGATAAATATTTACATTATCTAATTGAACTACTATCTCGCTCATGGGATGGTTTGTTTTATATAAAATTAATAGCTAAATGTTTCTGTTCCAAAACTTCCTTTCAACACCAATTCTTTGGTATCAGCCGCTTCCACTCTACCAATTATTTGCGCTTCAATACCTAATGAAGCTGCAATGTCGATTAACGCCTTTGCATCAGATTCGTTGGTGAATATTTCTAAACGATGGCCCATATTAAATACCTGATACATTTCTCTCGCATTCGCACCAGAGTTTTCTTGAATCAATTTAAATATTGGAGGCACTTCTAAGAAATTGTCTTTCACAATACGCATTGGGCCTGGCAAGTATTTCATACACTTGGTTTGACCACCTCCACTACAATGAATCATGCCCTTTACCGCATCAAAATGATTGCTTAAAATAGCTTTCACCAATGGCGCATAAGTTCTTGTAGGGCTCAACAATAATTTACCCACTTGGATGCTTCCAAAACCAGGTATATCAAGGGTATCCGTTACTTTATTTTTTCCAATATATACTACTTCATTTGCTAGGCTTGGTTCAAATGTTTCTGGATATTTAGTAGCATATTCTTTACTTAATACATCATGTCTTGCACTGGTTAATCCATTACTTCCCAAACCGCTATTATAAGCAGTTTCATATTTTGCCTGGCCATAACTTGAAAAACCTACAATCACTTGACCAGGAGCAATTAAATCATTGGTAATTAATTTTGACTTTGGCCATCTTGCTGTCATGGTTCCGTTGACAGCAATAGTTCTAACCACATCACCTACATCTGCAGTTTCACCCCCTAAGAAAGAAATCTGAACACCAAATTCTTTAAGCGTTTCAAAAAAAGCTTGTGTGCCATTAATGACCTCACTAATCACTTCTCCATTGATGATTAATTTATTTCTATCAATAGTACTTGAGAATAAAATTTGATCATAAATACCTACACATAATAAATCATCCAAATTCATTGCAATGGCATCTTGTGCAATACCCTTCCAAACAGATGCATCCCCCGTTTCTTTCCAATATACGTATGCCAAGATACTTTTAGTACCTGCACCATCTGCATGCATGATATTGATAAAATTATTGTCGCCCCCAAGATAATCTGCATATAATTTACAAAAAGCATTTGGGTATAATCCCTGATCTAAATGTTGGATAGCTGCGTGAACTTCTTCTTTTTGTGCGGATACCCCGCGTTGGGCATACAATGACATGGATCTAAATTGATTGTGGCACAAAGGTACAATTGTTTTACATTTGTGCCATATTTAGACATAGAAGATGAAGGTTCACTACGATTTACAAAATTTACCCCCATTTAAGCAAGCAGTCATTACCACTGGAGCATTTGATGGTGTTCATAAAGGGCATCAGCAAATCATCCAAAAAATGAAGTCTATTGCAGCTTCTATTGATGGAGAAACCGTAATCATTAGCTTTCATCCACATCCTAGAAAAGTAATTTCTTCTGTCCCTGGAGAAATCAAGCAACTAACCCATATTAGCGAAAGAATAGAATTATTGGATAAGGCGGGTGTTGACCATTTAGTGGTAGTACCCTTTGATCATCGTTTTTCCAATATGACAGCTGATGAATATGTGAAAGATTTTATTGTGGCCCATTTTAAACCAGCGCATATCATAGTTGGATATGACCACCGATTTGGGAATGGCAGAAAGGGAGACTTTAAATTACTCGAGCAACTTGGAAAAGTGTATCATTTTACAGTGGACGAAATCAATGAGCAATTAGTAGATGGTGAAATTGTAAGTTCTACTTTAATTAGAAACTGTATTGCTGAAAAAAATATACAACAAGCCAATAATTTATTAGGGTATCCATATGCTTTTGAAGGATTCGTAGTAAGAGGCAATCAATTAGGCAGAACCATTGGTTTCCCTACAGCTAACTTGCATATCAATGATGAAGAAAAACTAATTCCTTCCAATGGAGTGTATGCCGTTAAAGTTAAAGGTACTTGCACGGATGGCAGTTTACTCAATGGGATGATGAATATTGGCGTAAGACCCACAGTAGATGGGCATAAAAAAGTAATTGAAGTACATATTTTCAATTTTGATAAAGACATTTACGACCAAACCATCACCGTACAAGTGTTTGAATTTATCAGAGGTGAACAAAAATTTGACGGACTAGATGCGCTTAAAAATCAATTAGCGCAAGACAAATTACAAACTGCAACTATTTTGCAGAAGTATCCATAATTTTAATAACCAACTCTTTTAACAAGTCCGCATCAGAGTTAGAAGCATCGTTGATTCCTAGAACTCGCAAATTGTATTCGTGAATCAATAATAAGATATGTTCAACTTTACCATAACTATAATGTCTTGTCGCAGCCATATAGTTTTTCACTAAGAATGGAGCAATCCCTACCTCGCTCGCAATTCTTCTCTCATCATTTGTGCCTAATCCATAGATAGAATAAAGCTTGCTAAAAAAAGCATATAGGGTTGGAAGAATCAATTGTATGGGTGCGGCCTTATGATTGGATTCGAAATATTGAATCATTTTAATCGCTTTAGAGAAATTCTTTTGTGCAACAGCATCCTGAAATTCAAAAGCATTGTATTCTTTACTGATACCAATATATTTCTCAATATCATCTTCTGTGATATTTTTTCTATCACCAATATTGATAATGAGTTTATCTAACTCATTTTGAATTCTACTTAAATCATTCCCAATATGGTCCACAATAATCTGAACCGCTTTTGGACTAATTTGAAAACCTCTATCCTTTATAAAACCCATTACCCATTCTGGCAATTTATTGTCATACATTTTCTTGGTAGAAACATGTACAGCCTTTGTTTTTAGGGCCTTGGCCAAGGCAGATCTGCCATCTACATTTTTATCTTTATGTGCAACAATTAAAATGGTAGAACTTAAAGGATTTTCAATATAGGGTAAAAGCTTTTCAATTTGCCCCATATGCTGGGCCTCTTTAAGAATAACCACTTGTTTTTCTGCAAATACTGGATAGCGCTTACAAGCGTTTATAATCTCAGTCCAATCTGCGTCCTTACCATAAAAAATAGTTAAATTAAATGCTTGCTCTGCTTCTGGAAGCAATTGTTTTTCAGCATATTCTACTACTTGATCAATATAAAAAGGCTCTTCGCCTTCTAGCCAGTACACAGCATCGTATACATTCTTTTTCCAATTGGCTATTATTTTGGTAGTAGGCATATGCCAAAGATACAAGATTTAAGTGTTTTTACTTATCTTTGAAACCTATTCAAACATAAAATATGAGCAACGAATCGACAAACAACAACGGAAAAATTATTATTGGTATTTTATTAGTAGCCCTAGTAGGTTCTTGGATTTACTTTAGTACATCAAAGACTGAAATTGTAAACAACTACACTACTCAATTAAATACAGCTGACAGTACTAAGAATGCCATTCAAGCAGAATTCATTGCAGCTTCTGCTAAAGTAGATTCTTTAACTGCACAAAACGGTCAGTTACAAGGCGATCTTTTAGAGAAGTCTCAAAATTTACAAAAATTAAAATCTGATATCGGTGCATTATTAACAAAGAAGAATGCAACTGATAAAGAATTAGAAGAAGCAAAATCTTTAATTGCTACATTAAATTCTAAAGTGGCTGAATTATTTACTGATTTAAGTAAAGCACAAGAAGAAAACAAGCAATTGAATGCTAAGAACCAAGATTTAACCAATCAAAACACTACGCTTTCTTCAAATTTAAATACAACAACAAAAGAGAAAGAAAGATTACAAGATATAGGTTCTACTTTACACGCTTCTACATTCTCTATTCAAGCTTTGAGAATTAAAGAAGATGGTACTGAAAAAGCAACTAAATCAGCTAAAAGAGCAAATACTATTCGTATTGCTTTCCAAATTGATAAAAACAGAATCACTCCAAGTGGTCCTCAAGATTTATACATTTGTATTACTGCTCCAGATGGCAAAGCTTTTGGCGAAGGTGGTACTATCACAACAAGAGAAGATGGTAACAAAGCATTTTCTAATAAAGTAGCAGTTCAATACGAGCAAAACGCTGTATTACCGGTAAGCTATGATGTTAAGAATGCTAATAAATTCATCGAAGGTGAATACAAAATTGAAGTATATCACAATGGCTTCAAAATTGGCGAAGGCAAAACAAGCTTAAGAAAAGGTGGATTATTCTAATCTACTTTAATGATATAAAAAAGGCCCCAATTTTTGGGGCCTTTTTTATTTTAAAACAATTGCAGAAAGTGCTGGCAGTTCAAGCATTAGCTTAAACCATTCTTTTTTATCGTCCTGCGGCTCCATTCTGATATCTTTATTATATAAATCGCCCACTCCCCAGAATGCTTTATTATCGCTATTGAAAATTTCTTTCCATGGTTTATTTCCATATACATGAATAGGGTAATCATGTCTTGGCACAGGGGTCATGTTAAAGACTACCAAAATTTCTTCCTTTGGATCTTTGGATTTTCTCTTAAAAGCCAACACCCCTTCTTGTCTTTTATTGGTTTCTACCCATTCAAACCCAGCTGTATCATATTGCAATTCGTATAAGGCTGGATTGGATTGATACAATTTATTTAATTGCTGTACACAATACTTCATTCCACCATGACTCACATGTTGTAATAAATCCCACTGAAGCTCTGTTTGATAATCCCATTCTTTTGTAGCCGCAAATTCATTTCCCATGAATAATAATTTAGCTCCTGGATGAGTAAACATATAGGTATACATCAATCTTAGGTTCGCAAATTTTTGCCATTCGTCTCCCGGCATTTTATACAACATGGGACTTTTGCCATGCACAACTTCATCATGACTTAAAGGCAACATAAAATGTTCGTCATAATAATACATCATGGAAAAAGTAAACTTATCCTGACTTCCTGAACGGTATAATGGATCTAATTTAAAATAATCCAAAGTGTCATGCATCCAACCCATCATCCATTTCATTCCAAAACCTAAACCATCCATAAAAGTGGGCTGACTCACACCAGGCCAATCCGTTGCTTCCTCTGCAATAGTTTGAATGGCTGGAAAATCTCTATATAAGGTTTCATTTAAATCCTTGATAAATGCAATGGCTTCTAAATTGCCATTTCCACCAAATTCATTGGGCTCCCACTCTCCTTCTTTTCTGCTATAATCCAATTTCAACATAGAGCTTACTGCATCAACTCTTAATCCATCAATATGAAATTGATCACACCAGAATCTTGCACTACTAATTAAAAAAGATTTTACTTCACCTCTTTTATAGTTGAATATATAGGAGTTCCAATCTGGATGATAGCCTTTTCTCATATCTGCATACTCATAGGTATTGGCTCCATCAAACATAAACAAGCCATGACTGTCATAAGGGAAATGGGAAGGCACCCAATCTATAATCACACCAATTTCTGCAGCATGAAAAGCTTCCACTAAAGCAGCAAATTCTTGAGGGTTGCCAAATCTAGAAGTAGGTGCGAAAAAACCAATGCCTTGATAACCCCAGCTGCCATCAAATGGGTGTTCCATTACAGGCATGAACTCTACATGCGTAAAACCCATTTCTTTAACATAGGGCACCAATAAATCAATCAACTGCTTATAACTATTATAAGAATCCTGATTGTTTTTATCTGGACGCATCCAGCTTGCTAAATGCACTTCGTATACCGAATAGGGCTGATCCGTTCTGTTCTTAATTTTTCTTTGCTCTAACCATTTGTTATCTTTCCATGTATAATTCGTATCCCAAGTAATGGATGCAGTTAATGGTCTTAATTCCCAATAATGTGCAAATGGATCTCCCTTATCTAATAAAGCGCCTTTATATCCATGGATATGGTATTTATAAACCTCACCTTGTAATACATTGGGAATAAAACCTTCCCAGATACCAGAACTATCTAATCTAACTTTTAAAGGATGGCTAGATTTGTTCCAATCATTAAAATTGCCTGTTACAAATACAGCGGTCGCGTTAGGCGCCCAAACACTAAAATAAGTTCCTTGTGTATCTAATACTTCTAATTGTTTATTTCCAAAAAGTTTGTACAAACTGTAATGAGTGCCATTTTGAAAATTATGGATATCCTCTTCTGTAAATAAAGAATAATTCCACACAGGTTGTGCGGCATCTACAAAATGAATATCCTCGTATTTTGACATATTATTTAGTTAATTCAATGATCTGCATACTCATTGCAGGTAGTTCAAACTTAGCGTTTAATTGTTGATTGGTAATAATATCTTTACCTCCATTAAATCCTTTGGTTCTTTCTGAAAAATCATTCATATCTACAGCCCTAGTTTGCTTATCTGTATTCATCACACACATTACTGTAGAACCTGCATCATATCTAAAATAAACATACAAGCCATTATTTGGGATATATTGCATCATTTTACCTGTTTGCAAAGCAGTTGATTGCTTCCTATAATTACCTAACAATCTAGTATAGGATTGAATAGATTTTTCTTCTGCAGTTAAACCTTCACCAGTAAATGCATTTTTCTTGTCTCCATCCCATCCTCCTGGAAAATCTAATCTTACCCACCCATCTGGATTAGAAATACCTTTCATCATTACTTCTGTTCCATAATACAACTGAGGTATGCCTCTACAAGTAAATAACCAAGCCAAGGCCACTTTTAATTTTGGAACACTCTCTCCTAAAGAAGAAAGAATTCTGGTCATGTCATGATTGTCTAAGAAAAGTACATTTCTTGAAGCATCCTTGTACAAGAAATCATTACTTAATGTAGTATATAATTTAGTTACCCCATCTGTCCAACCAAAATTCTCATTCAATGCTGGAAGAATCCCATAAAACAAAGTTTGAAAATCTTGACCTCCATATAAATTACTCTTAAATGGAACATTCATATTATTCTCTACAAAATAGGCTTGAGCAGCTACACCATGCACCCATGATTCTCCAAAGCTTGTAATAGCAGGAAAATCATTGACCAATGCTTGGTTTAATTTATTCATAAAAGGCAGGTCATTGTATTTGTAGGTATCAATTCTAAATCCATCTACCCCAAAAGTCTCCACCGACCAAATAGCGTTCTGTGTTAAGAAATTTGCCATAAAGGGATTGGATTGATTCAAGTCTGGCATTTCAGTCGTGAACCAGCCATCCGTCATTTTAACCTGTTCTGTCTTAGAAGCATAAGGATCAAAAATCACCTGCTCTTTATGACTAGGTTCTGTAAACTTAGGCCATTGATGTACCCAAGTTTTATCTGGTGCATCTTGTACCAAGAAATGAAATCTACCAGAATGATTGTAGACAATATCCTGAATTAACTTCATGCCTCTTTGATGTAGGGCATCACTTAATTTTAAATAGGCAGCATCTCCACCAAATCTTTTCTCAATAGCGTATTGATTGGTGGCAGCATAGCCATGTTCTGTTCTATTCGGCATATCATTCTCCAAAACAGGCGTCATCCACAAACTTGTAACACCTAATCCTTGTAAATAATCCAAATGATTCAATACACCTTGTAAATCTCCTCCATGTCTCAAGAAAATAGAATCTCTATTCAAGGATTGATCTTTCAAACCAACTATTCTATCATTGCTTTTGTCTCCATTACTAAATCTATCAGGCATTAAGAAATAAATAAAATCTTTGGAATCCACCCCTTGTGCAAATTGCGTTCCATTTCCAGCTCTTCTATTTTTTAATACCCAATTAAATGGCGTATTCTGACTCCCCTCTTGTATCAACAATTTAACCTGACCTGGCTTTGCAGCATTTGAAATTTCTACATCTACTGCTAAATAATTTGGATTCGCAAAATGATGTGTTTTTAATAATTTAACTCCAGGATAATTTATTTGAACCTGAGCATTATTTTTAAATGAGCTAGGCTTTCTCAATAAGATTTGTACTTTATTGTATTTCATTTGTACAAACCAATTGGTTGGATAAGCCTCAATTGTCTGAGCAGACAATGAAATTTGGCATACTATTGCAATCAATGCAAGCATCAAGCATTGCTTTAAGGGATAACTATATTTCATCTATGATTTTTTTTCTTCTTTAATAATGATTGCACAAATAATACTTGCAGTCAACAATAAGAATCCTCCTATTTGAACTGCCATTAATCTATCGTTGTGTAAAAAATTAGACATAATCTTTCCAAAAAATATGGAAGCAATAATTTCAGGTAACACTATAAAGAAATTGAATATACCCATATAGATACCCATTTTCTGTTCTGGAATAAATCCAGCCAACATGGAGTAAGGCATAGATAATATGGAAGCCCAAGCGATACCCACTAATCCCATACTGATATATAAATAATTAGGGGTTTGGATATAATATACCGAGATTAACCCAATGGCACCAATCAATAAACACATCGCATGGGTATATTTCTTTCCCAATTTACTTACCCAAAAAGGCAAAGTGAAAGAAAAACCAAATGTTACCAAATTTAAAATAGCTGATGTTGTATTGGCATGTTCTAATCCCATGGTAAATAGATCGCTACTTGTTGCTGGATCTCCATGAAATAATTGAGAAGCTACACCAGTACTATAATAAAACCACATTAAGAATAAACCTGGCCATGTAATAAAATTAACCAAAGCCAACCTCTTCATTTGTACTGGCATATTTTTAATGGAGTCGATAATTTCTTTTACGATCCCCTCTTTATGTTCTTGCTCATTGGATGAAAGATTTTTAGATGGCGGATACTCTTTGCTCTTTACAATGGTATACATCACTGCAATAAAGAATACCGCAGCACCAATATAAAAGGACAATAAAATATTTTGAGGAATAGTACCATTTAATTTTTCTCTAGATACACCAAACCAATTCACCAATACCTGTGGCAAGTATCCAGCAATAAAAGATGCTAGTCCTATAAACATACTCTGCATGGCAAATCCAAAAGATCTTTGTTGCTCATTTAAATTATCTGCAACAAATGCTCTAAAGGGCTCCATGGTAACATTGATACTAGAATCCAATATCCATAACACACCAGCAGCCATCCATACTGTTGAAGAGTTTGGCATCACAAATAACAATGCAGAACTTAAAATAGCACCAACCAAAAAGAAAGGTCTTCTTCTTCCCAATTTTGGATGCCAGGTTCTATCACTCAAATATCCAATAATGGGTTGCACAATTAAACCAGTCATGGGTGCTGCCAACCATAATCCAGGAATCTCTTCTGGAGAGGCGCCTAAAAACTCATAGATAGCACTCATATTTCCCATTTGCAAGCTCCATCCAAACTGGATTCCAAAAAAACCAAAACACATATTCCAAATTTGCCAAAAACTTAATTTGGATTTTACTCCTATATACGCTGTACTTTTCATTTAATTTATATTTTTTCTAAATAACAAAACCGTTTGGAATCACCGCTCCTTTTTTAATGACTACAATATTATCTTTTACTGTATACAAAGGATGATCCGTTTTTTCCAAATGAGCTCCTCCTTTAATAACTACATCATTTCCAATAGAACAGTTCTTATCTACAATAGCATCTTCAATTACACAACGCTCACCTATCCCCAAAATAGGTTTACCTGCATGTATTTTATCGTTAATCTGATCAATGGTCTCATAATAATCACAGCCCATGATATATACATTTTTCACCACCGTATCTTTTCCAATTCTGGATCTAATTCCAATCACAGATTGCGATATGGATGCAGCATGAATAATAGAACCTTCTGCAATAATGGCTCTATCTATCATAGTGCCACTAATTTTTGCTGGTGGTAACATACGCGGACGCGTATAAATAGTTTGTGCACTATCAAATAAATTGAAAGGAGGAATGGCTTCTGTCAAAGCAATATTCGCTTCAAAGAATGAATAGATATTTCCAATATCTGTCCAATAGCCATCATATTGATAACTTAACACTTTATAATGTGCAATGGAGTCTGGAATAATTTCTTTACCAAAATCAGTTGCTTTAGCATGCACTTCATTCAATAACTTATACAAGATTTCTTTATTAAAAACATAGATACCCATGGAAGCCAAATAATGTCTTCCTTGATCCTGCATTGCTGCTCCGGTATCACTTACCCAATCTGGCAATAATTCTTTCTTTGGTTTTTCTATAAAAGAAGTGATCACATTTTCATTATTGGACTTTAGAATACCAAACTCTGGTGCTTCTCTCTCTCCCACTGGAATGGTTGCGATGGTTAATGCAGCTCCACTTTGTTTATGTGCATCAATCATTTTACTAAAATCCATTTGATATAATTGATCCCCACTTAATATCAATACATATTCAAAATCCATTTTATCCAAATGTCTCAATGATTGTCTAACAGCATCTGCTGTACCTTGAAACCATCCTGGATTATCTGGAGTTTGTTCTGCCGCCAATATATCTACAAAGCCAGAACTAAAAGCACTAAAATGATAGGTGTTTTTAATATGCTGATTTAAGGATGCAGAATTAAATTGAGTTAAAACAAATATTCTATTCAAATTGCTGTTGATACAATTGCTAATAGGAATATCCACTAATCGATATTTACCTGCAATAGGTACTGCCGGTTTTGATCTGCTTGCAGTTAAAGGAGATAATCTAGAACCTGCACCTCCTCCTAAAATTACTGAAACGGTTTCTTTAGCGTAGATAGCCATATGTTGGGGTATTTATATTATAAGGATTGATATACATTTTTATAAGATGCGACAACAGACTCCCAGCTATGATCAATACTCATGGCTGTTTGAATCATTTTTTTCATCTGCGATTTATCTTGATATACAGATATAGCTCTTTCAATAGAATACACTATATCTTCTTCTGTTGCATGCAAGAATCTAATTCCAAATCCATTTGGGTCACCCATATCCACCACTGTATCATGCAAACCTCCTGTATCTCTTACCATAGGTATAGTACCATATCTCAAACTATACATTTGGTTTAATCCGCAAGGCTCAACCCTACTTGGCATCAATAAAAAATCAGCACCAGCATAAGCTTGATGTCCTACTTTTTCATCATAACCAATCCATGTATTAAAATTACCCGGATACAATTGCACCAAAAAGTTTAATGCAGATTCTACCTGTGTATCTCCTGTACCAATCACTAAAAAATTAGCCCCACAATTGGTTTTATCTAATGCATGTTGAATAGCACCAGGCAAAACATCGGCAGCTTTTTCTCCTACCAACCTTCCAATAAAAACGATTAATGGTTTACGAATATCTAAATTATATTTTTCGCAAAGCAATTCTTTATTCTTTCTCTTGCCTTCTTCCTGTGTTTTAATATCATAATGATAATCTACCATTGGATCAGTGGCAGGATTCCATACCTCATTATCAATTCCATTTAAAATACCCAAACATTTTCCTTGTTCATATTCAAATAATGCTTCTAATCCTGCAGACTGATACCTTAATTGGTGCATATAAGTTTCACTTACCGTGGTTACTTTATCTGCACATTTAATACCTGTAGCCAAAGAATTAATGGCATTATCCCATTCTAATAAGCCATGCTTCCATGTATCCCATTTGGGAATTAAAATACTTTTATCCCAACCCATGGCACCATGATACTGTGCATTATGAATGGTTAAGACTGTTTTGACATTTTGCAATCTCTGATAATCATAACAATACTTCATCATAAAAGGAATCAATCCAGCTTGATGATCATGACAATGTACCACAGATGGCAGTTCGCCCCAATTAGATAACCAATTCACTACTGCAATTTGAAAACCAATAAATCGATCATGGTCATCTGCATATCCATAAATCTTGGGCCTATCTAATAAACCATGTATATCTACTAAAAATAAATTGAATCCTAATTTTCCAGAACGTTCTTTGATAATGGTGAAATCAAAAAACCAATCTCCCATATTGGCCTTGCCTTTGAAAGCTACATCCCATTCGTTTTTTTCAAGAAAAGCAGTCTTGTACATTGGCATGACAACCATGGCTTCATCTCCTTGCTTTTTCTGGTATTTTGGAAGGGCTCCAACCACATCTCCCAAGCCTCCAGCTTTTGCCATAGGATAACATTCCGCACTGACATGTACAATCACCATAACTCGCTTTAATTTGCTTCAATTTACTGAAAACTAGTGGTAATTTGATCAATTTTTTTTAGCTTTTGAATGATATTTTTAAGTATTTTACACAATCGATAAACGATTAAACTAACGAAACTTATGAGCCAAACCAAACAACCCACCAATACGGGTGCCTTATCAACCCTTATTGTAGTGTTTTTCTTCTGGGGATTTATTGCTTCTAGTAATAGCGTATTCATCCCTTTCTGTAAACACAAATTCAATCTTGACCAATTCCAAAGCCAGTTGGTAGATTTTGCCTTTTACTTAGCTTACTATATTGGTGCATTAGGCCTATTTGCTTATGGTGCATTTGGAGGAAAGGATTTAGTGGGTAAATGGGGATACAAGAAAAGTATTGTTTATGGATTGTTGTTTTCAGCAATTGGTGCCATTGCGATGATTATTGCAGTAAACGCTAACACTTTCACAGGAATGTTGGTAGGTTTATTTATTGTGGCATTAGGTTTTTCTTTACAACAAACTGCAGCTCAGCCTTTCGCCATTGTATTGGGAGATGAAAGCACAGGGGCTAGCCGTGTAAACCTAGCAGGTGGTATTAACTCATTTGGTACTTCTATTGGGCCTATCGTGGTGGCTTTTGCTTTATTTGGAAGCGCTGCTGCCATAACAGATGATCAAATTGCGGCTTTAAGCTTGAGTAAAGTGGTTGTTTTATATAGCGCAGTATGTGTGTTGTTTTTAGCCGCTGCAGCTTTATTCCATTTCTCTAAAAAAGTTCCTGCAGGAATTAATGAAGAGAAGATTGAACCAGCTAATAAAGCCTTGAGATTGTTATTAATCATGACAGGTGTATTAATTATCATGTTTGTTCCCATTTTCAATAGCTATAAAATTGATCCAGCAACTTTAACAGATGCAGGCAGATTGGATTTAGAAACTATGAGATTGAAATGGTTATTTGGTGCATTAGCAACTGTTGTGGTGGGTTTATTATTTGCTAATTTCTCTGCACAGAAAAATGAAAACGGCTGGGGTGCGATGAAATACCCTCAATTGGTTTTAGGCATGTTAGCCATTTTTGTATATGTAGGGGTTGAAGTAGCGATTGGTTCTAACTTAGGTGAATTATTAAAACAAGCAGATTTTGGAAGTATCCCTTCTTCTAAAATTGCTCCATATATTTCTATGTATTGGGGTAGTATGATGATTGGTAGATGGACTGGTGCGATTTCTGCGTTTGAATTCAAAAAACAAACCAACAAGATCTTAACCATCATTGTTCCATTAGTAGCTTTCGGAATCGTAATTGGCGTTAATAGTATTGCACAATACGATATGACTCCATTATACATGTATATCGTTTGTATTTTTATACAAATTATTGCCTTCTTCTTAAGCCAAGATAAACCAGCAAAAACTTTATTAATCTTTAGTTTGATTGGTGTGGCATCTATGTTAGTAGGTATTTTCTCTAAAGGAGATTTAGCGATTTATGCATTCTTAACTGGAGGTATTGCATGTTCTATTATGTGGCCTTCTATTTTTGCATTATCTATCGCAGGTATTGGCAAATACACAACACAAGGCGCAGCATTCTTAATTATGATGATCTTGGGTGGTGGTATTATTCCTCCTATTCAAGGTAAATTGTCTGACTTCTTACAATCATCTCATTTGGATCAACCAGGTTATGGTATTCATAACTCATTCTGGGTGCCAGTTGCTTGTTTTGCATATATCTTAGTATTTGCTATCGCAGTAAAAGGAATATTAAAGAAACAAGGAATTAATTATGAAGATGCTGAAGCAAAAGGCGGACATTAATATTTTAACTAAAATAAATTTTAACAAATGGATTCATATGTTATTGGCGTAGACATTGGTGGAACTGGAACCAAATATGGTATTGTAGATAAAGACGGAAATGTGCTACACTCTAGCTCCATGCCTACTAACACGCACGAACAAGTACATACATTTATTGATGAACTATATGTAAGATTAAGCGAGTTAATAGAAAAAGTAGGTGGCGTAGGAAGAATAAAAGGTATTGGAATTGGTGCGCCAAACGGAAATATTTATACAGGCACGATTGAATATGCTCCAAACCTTCCTTGGAAAGGCGTTATCCCTTTTGCTAAAATGGTTCAAGATAAATTCAAGTTACCTGTTAAATTAACCAACGACGCCAATGCTGCTGCAGTGGGTGAAATGATGTATGGTGCTGCTAAAGGCATGAAAGATTTTATCATGATCACTTTAGGTACTGGTGTGGGTAGTGGTATAGTTGCCAATGGTCAATTAATTTATGGACACGACGGATTTGCTGGCGAATTAGGTCATACTATTATTATTCCAGATGGTCGCTTACATCCAGGCACAGGTAAAAAAGGTTCTTTAGAAAGTTATGCTTCTGCAACAGGAGTGGCACAATCTGCTATGGAGATATTAAAGACAACAGATCGTCCAAGTTTATTGAGAGATATTCCTGTAGATAAGATTACTTCTAAAGATGTTTTTGAAGCAGCACAAAAAGATGATGAAGTGGCTAAAGAAGTATTTGAATACACTGGAAAAATTTTAGGTATGTCTTTGGCCAATTTTGTGATGTTCTCTAGTCCTGAAGCAATCATCTTATTTGGTGGTTTAACTAAAGCTGGTGATTTAATCTTAAAGCCAACCAGAGAGCATATGGAAGCTAATGTGATTGAGATATTTGAAAATAAGGTGAAGATATTATTAAGTCACTTGAAAGAATCAGACGCCGCAATATTAGGAGCTTCTGCCCTCATGTGGGATTAGAAGAAACCTCTGGGTTTCTTCTAATCCTAAAACAAAAACTACTTTTTTGTTTTAGGGCTTAAGAACTTCAAGTTTAACTTCGAAATAATTTCAAATTTCACTTCGAGATAACTTCAAATTTCACTTCGAAATAACTTCAAATTTCACTTCGAAATAACTTCAAATAAATATAATTATAAAAACAAAGTCCTTCATGCGAAGGACTTTGTTTTTATGATATCAAGTAATTATTTATTCAACGCCAATTCTTCTTCCCATTTAGCTCTTCCCCATCCTGGAATAACATGCTTCTCTGAATGATAAGATGATCTAACCAATGGGCCACTCTCTACATAATCAAAGCCCAATTCATATCCTATTGCTTTTAGTTCTTTAAATTCATCGGGGTGTACAAAGCGCTGCACTGGTAAATGTTTTTTAGTAGGTTGTAAATATTGACCCAAGGTTAATACATCACATCCAACGCCTACTAAATCTTTCATAGTTTGAATGACTTCATCTTTCTCTTCTCCAATACCTAACATCAAACCTGTTTTGGTACGCATTCCACCTTTCTTCAAGGTTTTTAATACTTCTAAACTTCTTCTATACTTTGCCTGAACCCTTACTCTTTTAGTATTGCGCTCTACTGTTTCCATATTATGACTAACCACTTCTGGAGCAGCATCTATGATTCTTTGAATTTGATCTTGTATACCTCTAAAATCTGGAATCAATGTTTCTAAAGTTGTTTCTGGACTTAAAGTTTTAATAGCCTTAATGGTATTATACCAAATAGTAGAACCTCCATCTGGTAATTCATCTCTATCCACACTGGTTAATACAGCATGTTTTACTTTCATCAAAAAAACTGCTTCAGCAACTCTCTGAGGCTCATCCCACTCCACTGGTTTAGGTCTTCCTGTAGCCACCGCACAAAACTGACAGCTTCTTGTACAGATATTACCCAATATCATAAAAGTAGCAGTTCCCTCTCCCCAACATTCACCCATATTTGGACAATTACCACTCTCACAAATGGTATGTAATTTATGTGTATCCACTAAACCCCTAACATGCTTATAACTTTCCCCAATTGGAAGTTTTACTCTCAGCCAATCTGGCTTTTTTATTCTTGTATCTTGTTCTTTGGGAACTACTGGTAATTCTTGCATATTTGTTAGTCAATTAACCCTGCAAAAATACATGACTTAAGGGGAATAAAATCGTAAATTTGCATAAATCGTTCAACCAAATAATTCAAACATGACTGCTACAGTAACCTACGAATCTAACCTAAGAACCACTTGTTTACATTTACAAAGCGGTAGCGTTTTTGAAACAGATGCTCCTACTGATAATAAAGGGAAGGGCGAAAGATTCTCTCCTACAGATTTAATTGCTACTGGATTAGGCGCTTGTTTAATTACTACAATGGGCATTAAGGCTGAAAGCATGAACATTCAATTAGATGGTGCTAAAGTGGAAGTAACTAAAGTAATGGTATCTGACCCAAGAAGAATTGGCAAGATCATCGTTCATGCTACCATGCCTGCATTAAACCTAGACGAAAAAACAATTGAAATATTAGAGCGCGTGGGAAGAACCTGCCCAGTGGAAAGAAGTCTACACCCTGATGTGGAACTTGAAATTCAATTTAAGTGGTTATAAATTAAACCACTCCTAATTGTTGTAGCTTTTGTACAAGTGTACTTACAGGTAATCCCATTACATTGTAAAAATCGCCTTGTATAGATTCAATACCAATTACACCAATCCATTCTTGTATGGCATAAGCACCAGCTTTGTCAAAAGGCTTATACCTTTCTACATAAAATTGTATTTGGTCTTTTGTCAATTTATGAAATTGCACTTTAGTGGTTTGACTAAATTGATGCATCTCCCCTTTGTGATATATAGCCACCCCTGTAATCACTTCATGTAAATTACCAGAAAGCTTTTCTAAACTTCTTATTGCATCTGCTTCATCTATAGGCTTCCCTAATATCTCCTCTTTTAATAAAACAATGGTGTCAGCTGCAATAATACAAGCATCCTGCTGCGTTAACTTTTCTTTAATTGCCAATGCCTTATTTGCTGCAATATATTCTGGCACTAATTGTTTAGATAAATCTATAGGATAGGTTTCTTCAATATCTGCAACCACCACCTCAAATGGTATCTCGGCCCATTCCAATAACATTTTTCTTCTTGGAGATTGTGAGGCTAATATAATGGCACTCATAAAAATTAGAATAAAAAGTAGAAAAATGACATGGATAAAATACCAGCTAACATAGCTACTTTAATCCAAAAACTTAAACCAGTAAAATCTTTGCTACTAAAAGATTTAGGCAATTTAATTAAAACCCAAATCAAGGGCGCTAATATAAAGACAAAGCAATATAATACACTTGGCCACCAGCCAAATGGCAAAACATACAATTGAATCACTGCCAATGTTATCACTACAACCATTAACCAAACTGCAACATATACTTTCGTCGGCATCAAGCCCCAAGCTATTGGCAATGTTTTACATCCAAACTTTTCATCACCTTCAATATCTTCCATATCCTTTAGCGCTTCTCTTACTAATGTTAAAATAAAAGCAAATGCAGCATACAATAACATTAATTTAAAAAATCTTAGATGCGCTATGGAATGTATTGGAGGATGCAATAGTTCAGATATAGTGAATTTTGAAAAATATACCACTGCAATAGACCAAGCAGTTAATACTGCAATCACTACATTCCCCACTAAAAAGTCTTTCTTAAAATTGGTTGAATAAAACCATAAAAATAAGATGGTCGCTAAATTTGCTAAATGTATATGCCAATAGTCTCTAAAAGAAAATGCAATGGTAGATAAATAAATACCCAATAAACTAAAAATCATGTGCCAAAAAATCACCCATCTTCTACTAATATGTTCACCCACCACTACTTTTTTGGGCTTATTCACCTGATCTATATTGACATCAAAATAATCGTTAATGATATACCCTGCAGCTGCAATAAAAACATAGGTCAATAAAATAATAAAGAATGCTCCATCAGCAGTATTACCTACTTGAGGAAACAATGGCTTGTATATGCAAAAATGAAAAAGCAGTTCGGCCAAAACTATAAATAGCAAATTGGGCCATCTTACTAATTTCAGAAAATATACAAGTACTTTCAAAATGGATGATTTAAAATTAAGTTGCTCTTATATGATCCACTAAATCCCAGTGATCATTTTGTTTTAATGTCTTTTCAATCACTTCTCTTGCACATCCTTCTCCACCTTTTGCAACTGCCTTATAATGTGATATAGATTTTATTTCATTCACTGCATCCGCTGGACAAGATGCAATGCCTACCAATTTCATGGCTTCATAATCTGGCATATCGTCTCCCATGTATAAAATATGTTCCAGCTCTATTTTATTTAGAATAGCCAACTCTTTTAACAACTCTGCTTTATCAGAAACTTTCATAAACACTTCTTCCACTCCTAATCGATTCAATCTATCTTTTACTTCCTCAGAATTGCCTCCGGAAATTACCCAGATTTTATAGCCTTTTTTAATGGCTAATTGTATTGCATACCCATCTTTAATATTCATTGTTCTTGCCATTAATCCTCCAGGCATAACCAATAAAGTGCCATTGGTTAAAACACCATCCACATCAAAAACAAAACATTGAATATTTTTAAAAGCTGCTAACACTATTGGTAGATTTAATTAAATATAAACTATTTCTGATTATCTCTCCACTCATATACCCAAGCACTTTGGATCATTTCCAAATGGCCTTCATTAGACTCTTCCTTTTTACCTTCGAAATGAGGTAAACTTAATACCCACTCTAATAAATCGGTAAATCTAACTCTATAAATTTTTGACTCAGTGAAATCATCACCAAATTTTTCATATAATTTTTGTGCTATATCCTCGTGATCATTCCAATGAATGGGTGGTTCAAATTGACTCATAATTATTGCTATTTATTATTCTCCTAAAAATTGTGTTTGATCTGGAATAGTAATTTCTATTGCTCCACTACCCGTTTGTAATTCACATTGACATCCTAATCTTGATTCAATTCTTGGGCTTACTGCTCTATCAATAAAGTCTTCTTCTTTATCAGACAATTCAGCTAAATGTTCCATGCCTTTGTTTACATACAAATGACAAGTACTACATGCACAAACTGCACCACAGTTATGGTGTAATTCTATACCATTGTCCAACATCACTTCCAACAAACTTTGGTCTGCTTCTATGTTTTCCAAAGTTACCGGCGTTAAACCCTTTTGCTCAAAATTTACTTTAATAGAGTACATAATCTTATGCTAAAATTTTGTGCGAATTTAGCCCTATCTTATTGAATGCTATTACTCTTGTGTCATTTTTTACTTGCGAAATACAAAAAATCTCTCAACAGACTATATCTGCACCTATCTTTGCACCAAAATTGGGAAAATGGCAAAGCAAGGGTTTTCAGAGAGATTGTATTTAAAGTATTTAAGAACTAAATTCAAAACCCTAGCCATTGTATCTCCCCAAAAAGCTGCTGAAATTGCATTTGATTTATTTTGCACCCCCTATCCAAAATACAAAAAGACCAAAGCGCCAGCCATTTTCCATCAGGCACAAAAAAAGAGCCTATTATTAAAAGAAGGTATTGAAATCAAAGGATTTGAATGGCAGCCAACGCAGCCCAATGGCAAAACTGTCTTGATTGCACATGGCTATGCCAGTTTTTTCTACAAATTTGAACAGTATATACAACCCCTTTTAAAAGAAGGATTTAGGGTTATTGGATTTGATGCCCCTGGTCATGGCAGAAGTCAGGGTAAGTATATCAATGTATTAATATATAGAGATGCCATTCATGCTATCATGGAAGCATTTGGTCCGATTGACCATTTCATTGGACATTCACTCGGTGGATTGACCCTTTCTTTGGTTGCTGAGACCATCGATGCCCCTGAAACACATAAATTCGTCTTGATTGCACCAGCTACTAAGACCTCCACCACTTTTGAGGGCTTTTTTAGCCTGATGCGATTTAGTCCAGAACTCAAAAAGGCCTTTTATGACCTAGTAGAATCCAAGGCTGGAAAGCATATAAGCTATTTTGAAGCCGACCGGGCTATCGCCAACTTTAAAGGAAAATTATTGTGGGCACATGACCAAGATGACCCAGTTTGTCCTTTTAAAGATTTGGAAAATTTTAAAAATAAAGGTCCAGAAAACACTACATTCATGATTACCAATGCGTTAGGTCATAATAAAATATATAAAACCCAGGCTGTAATAGACAAAATAGTCTCATTTTTAGCCTCCTAATCAGGCATCATTTTTATTTTTTGATTGAATACTATAATATTGCACCCATGTCAAAGAACTTATTAATAGTGGAGTCTCCTGCAAAAGCAAAGACCATCGAGAAGATTTTAGGGGAAGAATTTGAAGTAAGAAGTTGCTATGGCCATATCCGTGATTTAGAGAAAAGCGATATGGGTATCGACATGAAAAATCATTTTTTACCTAGATATACCGTCCCAGCCGAAAAGGAAAAAGTGGTGAAGGAATTAAAATCCATGACCAAGAAGGCAAAGGAAGTTTGGTTGGCATCGGATGAGGACCGTGAAGGAGAAAGTATTAGTTGGCATTTAGCAGAAGTATTGGGTTTGGATCCTAAAAAAACCAAAAGAATTGTATTCCATGAAATCACCGCTCCTGCTATTAAAAAAGCAGTAGAGAATCCTAGAAGAATTAATATGGATTTGGTGGATGCTCAACAAGCTAGAAGAATATTAGATAGAATTGTAGGTTTTGAACTTAGCCCTGTTTTATGGCGTAAAATTGGAATGCAAAAAAGCTTAAGTGCTGGTAGAGTTCAAAGTGTTGCAGTAAGATTAATCGCAGAAAGAGAAAGAGAGATCAACCAATTTATTCCAGAGAGTGTATTTAAAGTATCTGCAATATTTTCTGCATTAGATATTAATAAGAAGAAAGTAAAATTCAAAGCGGAAGGTCCGCAAAAATTAAGTACCGCTGGTGCTGCTGAAGCATTTTTAAATTCATGTAAGTCCGCCACTTATACAGTGAAGGATATTGCAGTAAAAGACGGGAAACGCACGCCATCAGCGCCTTTCACTACTTCTACTTTACAACAAGAAGCTTCTAGAAAATTAGGTTATAGTGTAAGTAAGACCATGTTAATTGCTCAAAAATTATACGAGAGTGGTAAGATTACTTACATGAGAACAGATAGTATTAGTTTGAGTGAAACAGCTATTGACGCCATTAAAAAAGAAATTGAATCTAGCTTTGGCGACAAGTATTATCAACCAAGAAAATTCAAGAACAAAAACGAAAGTGCACAAGAAGCACACGAAGCCATTCGCCCAACTTATATGAACGAAAGCAAGGTGGATGATGCTGACACGAATAGATTATATGAATTAATTTGGAAGAGAACGATTGCTTCTCAAATGAGTGATGCACAGTTTGAAAAAACAACTGCAAAAATTGAAATTTCTACCAATAAAGAAACCTTAACTGCAAGTGGTGAAGTGATGAAATTTGATGGTTTCTTAAAAGTATATTTAGAAGGCAAAGACGATGACGATATGGAAGAAGACGCGGATGCGTCTGATGGCGAAGCTTTATTACCACCTTTAAGTAAAGGTCAGGTTTTAGACTTTGTTGATATGACTGGCTTAGAAAGATTCAGCCGCCCAGCATCAAGATATACGGAAGCTAGTCTAGTGAAGAAATTAGAAGAATTAGGCATTGGAAGACCATCTACTTATGCTCCTACTATTACCACCATCATGAAGCGTAATTATGTAGAAAAAAGAGAGAAAGAAGGAATTAAGAGATCTTATCAGATACTTAAGTTGAATAATAAGGATGAAATTAAGACCGAAACAGCTTCTGAAATAACAGGTGCTGAGAAGAATAAATTATCTCCTACCGATTTAGGTTTAGTGGTAACAGACTTTTTGAAACAACATTTTGAAAAAGTGATGGATTTTGGCTTTACTGCTAAAATTGAAGGAGAGTTTGATGAAATCGCAGCTGGTAACTTAAAATATAGCAAGATGTTGGAAGACTTTTACAAGCCCTTCCACGAAACCATTGATCATACTTTAGAAACTGCAGAAAGAGCAAAAGGTGAAAGAGAACTAGGCACTGATCCAGTTACAGGTAAAAATGTAATTGCTAGAATGGGTAGATATGGCCCAATGGTTCAAATCGGACATCAAGACGATGAAGAAAAACCAAAATTTGCCAAATTAAAAGCTTCTCAAAGTATCGAAACCATCAGTTTTGAAGAAGCGATGGAATTATTTAAGTTACCTAGAACCCTTGGAGAGTTTGAAGGATCAGAAGTTACGGTGAATATTGGTCGCTTTGGCCCTTATGCTGCCCATGACAAGAAGTTCTACTCTTTGAACAAGGAAATGGACCCTTATACTGTTCAGTTAGATGAATTGGCTCCTATGATCGCAGAAAAGCGTAAAGCCAAAGACGAAAGAACCATCAAAGTATTTGAAAAAGAAAAGATTCAATTATTGAGAGGTCCTTATGGTCCATATATCAAACAAGGTTTACGCAACTACAAATTAACCAAAGAGCAACAAGAAAAGGTCGAGGAATTGACCATCGAGGAAGTAAAAGAGATTATTGAAGAATTAAAGAAAAACCCTCCTCGCAAAACTGCCCGAAAGAAGAAAGCTTAAATGCTAAATGACTTTTTAGAAATAAAAAAGGCCCTTAGAAATAAATACTAAACATTGACGAACATCGAGCTTGTGAGCTGAGAGGAAATGATTGAGTGTTTTTTCTAAGGGCTTTTAAGTAATCTATAATTTTATTAAGCAACCGATGGTTTGCTCATTTGTTTTACAAAATTAAAATGTGCTTTAATGGCACTGAATACGGTTGGATATTCAATGTAGTTTAACTTAAAATCTTCACAAGCTTGTTTTACAATCTTACTAATAGCAGGATAATGAACATGTGAAATTTTAGGGAAAAGATGGTGCTCAATCTGAAAATTTAACCCTCCTACTAACCAGCTAACTAATTTATTCTTAGTTGCAAAATTAGCAGTAGTTTGAATTTGATGAGCAGCAAACTCGTCTGGCATTTTATTCTCAGGTTGCAATGCTACAGGGAATTCAGTATCTTCTACAGTATGTGCCAATTGAAATACAATACTTAATACAAATCCGGCAAACATGGTAGCTACTAAGAAACCAACTAACCAGCTTACCCAACCCACCATATAAATTGGTAACACCACAAAGGCAATAATATGATATGCTTTTACAGACCAGAACTCTAAATGCTCTGCCCAAGTCATACTTTTAAAGCTAATATTCCCAATTTTCTTAGAAAAATACTTTTTATAATCGGCAAAGAAAATCCAAAATATGTATAGCAACATATACAAGAACCAAAAATAGATATGTTGAAAACGGTGCATTGAATAATACTTCTGTGTGGGTGCCATTCTCATAAAAACACCTACCTCGATGTCATCATCTACTCCATCAATATTGGTATAAGTATGGTGAATAGTCACATGCTTCATACCCCACATAAATCGACTCGCTCCTAAAACACTAATAGAAGAAGATGCCAAATTGTTTAACCAAGCATACTTACTAAAACTTCCGTGACTACCATCGTGCATCACATTGAATCCAATGGCAGCAATTAAACCACCAAATACGATACATTCTAGTATTGCAAAAAAAGTACTAGGTGTGTAAAATACGAGATGGATATATGTTAATACTAATAAGCTTACTAATAAAATAGCTTTAGAAAATAATTTAAAATTACCAGTAGCTTTTATTTGATTTTGTTCTAAATACTCATTCACGCGTCTCTTTAATTCAGCATGTAATGATTTTGTACTAGATGGGAACTTAGGGGTTGAGAAAACTTGATTTTGCATTTGATTTAGATAATATTCAAATATAAACAATAAGCAACATTTTTAGTTACTAAAAGGCGAATTATTTAGGGGAACGAATAGTTATAAAGTTTATTATATAAACTATTGTTAAATATATCCACAGATAGGGATAAATAATGAAGCCATATATGACTTTTTTTGCGTTGATTTGAATATGCAAAAGACTGCCGAAGAAATACAAGCATTGTTTAAATTGATTGATGACCCGGATGAAGAAGTGTATTCCACTATCTCCAATAGAATTTTGCATTATGGCAGCCCTATTATTCCAGACCTAGAACATCTATGGGAATCAACATTGGATGAAGTAAGTCTAGAGCGCATCGAAATGATGATTTACAAACTAAGATTGCAGGATTTAAAAGAAGCCATCCTAGATTGGAAATCTAAGGAAGAACCTTCTTTATTTGAAGGCGCATTACTAGTGACCAAATTTCATTATCCCGAAATGAATTTGGATAATCTTAGAAATCAACTAGAGAAAATTAGAAGAAATATATGGCTAGAGTTAAACAACTATTTGACTCCATTAGAACAAGCCAATGTACTTCGTAATATCTTATTTAGTTATTATCAAATTAAAGGCTCTGAAGTGAATTATGAAAAGCCCGAAGCTTTTTTAATTTCAGCACCTTTACTATCTAAAAATGGAAATGCTTTTTCCAATGCAATATTGTATGCTGAATTATGTCAACAACTAGATATTTTGGCTGATTTTATTAATATTCCTAAGCAATGCATCATTGCATTTTACACAATGGATTGGGATCCGGATGCTATTGTACCTAATCCTCAAGAATTTATCCAATTTTATATTGAAGGAACTACAGGTAATGCATTTTCTCAAAAAGACCTAGATCAATATTTTCAGCGTTCCAATATTGAACCTAAGAATAACTATTATAAACCATTGAGTAATCAAAAAATTATTCAAAAATTAATGCAAGAATTCTCCAAGTGTTTTAATAGCCCTACCCTTCAATACAAACAGAAAGACCTAAATGATTTAGCTAATCTATTAGATGATTAACCTTGATTACTGCTCAAATATATCATAGTCCTATTGGCGCCATGCTTATTAAAGCAAATGAGCAAAGTATATCAAGCATCGCTTTTGTAGAAGAACAAGATATTTCTAACCTTTCTTTAGAATTGACCGAATCTAATACTATCATACATCAATGTATTGACGAACTCATTGAGTATTTTAGTGGACAAAGGACTTCTTTTACGGTACCCATACATCAAGAAGGAACAGAATTTCAACAAAAAGTTTGGAAAGAGCTATATGAAGTTCCATTTGGTAAGACATTAAGCTATGGGGAATTAGCGAAGAAACTAGGCGACCCTAAATCTGTCAGAGCCGCTGCTGCAGCCAATGGAAAAAATAAGATTGCTATTTTAATTCCTTGTCATAGAATTATTGGGGCGGATCAATCTCTAGTGGGATATGCTTGGGGAAAATTTAGAAAAAAATGGCTACTACAACATGAGTTTAGATTAGCCCTTGGAGTTCAAACCTTATTTTAATCCTTTTAAGATAGAACCATTAAATCCAAAAGGCAATAAGTCTGAACCAGATTTAAAGATCATTACCTCTCCTTCTAATCCAGCTAAAATAACTCTAATAGGCGCTTTATACCTATTCTCATAATCTAAGATAGACTGCCTACACATGCCACATGGCGATAAGGGCTCATTGGACGCCTTCCCTACCGGCTCATAGCTAACAGCAAGGGTAATGACAGATGAGTGGCTAAATTGGCTTCCTATGCTATTCAATAGGGCTCGTTCAGCACAAATACCCACAGGATAACTTGCACTTTCTTGATTAGACCCAGTAATTAATTCACCTGTATTTAATTTAGCGGCAGCACCCACTTTGAAATTAGAATATGGTGCAAAAGCCGTTGATGTTGCTTTTCTTGCAGCATCCAGCAAATCAAAATCTTCTTTATTTAATGCACTTGCATCAGTAAAAGATTCATATTCGAATTCAAATTTTTTAAGCATACTATTTAATTAAATTAAATATTCTATTCCATCTTATAGACTTATCATAACTAAACCATATGATTCCCGCCTTTCCAACTATATGGGTTTCTGGAACAAATCCCCAGAATCTACTATCCTGACTTCTATGACGATTATCTCCCATCATCCAATAATAATCTTGTTGAATGGTATAAGTATTGGCAGGTTTGCCATTTAAAATATATTGACCATTTACTTTATCTAAACTATTATGTTCATAAGCAGTAATCAATCTTCTATATATTTCTATTGTGGTATCATTCAATGTAATTTGATCACCTTTTTTAGGAATACGAATAGGACCAAAATTATCAATCGTCCATGGTGCATGCACCACATCATTAGGGAATGTATATCCTATATTTTGATCAACATATAATTGAACAGATTTTACTTGTGGTAATCTTCTTACTTTATTTGCAGCTTCTGCCGTCATATTAATTCTAAAAGTATTGGCCGCCCCTTCCACTAAACTAAAATCGGCAGTCGCTTCAGTGGTATTAATACCAATGCTATCATTGATAAACTCTTCTGTAAAATTTTGACCATTGGTTTGAACCAAATATTCTGTTTGAGCCGCAGAAGTAACCAATGCAGGAGATTGATTCACCCACAATACACCATTTTTAATTTCCAATACATCTCCTGGAATACCAACACATCTTTTAATATAGTTATCCGTCTTATCCATTGGATGAACTAATAATGGATAATCTGCTTTTAATTTTTCTCTATCTCCGTTATACTCTGCACTTCTTAAAACATCGTAGTACGGAATTTTACTTCCAAACTCTGGAAGATTAATAATGGTATCTCCAGCAGGAAAGTTGAATACCACAATATCATTTCTTTTGATCTTTCTAATTGCTGGAAGTCTTTGATAATCCAACTGAATTAGCTTTGTATAAGAAGGTGTAGTGATTGATCCTGGCATGGTATTATGCACAAAAGGAAATGACAATGGTGTTTGAGGAATTCTCGCACCATAAGTAATCTTGTCAACAAACAAGAAATCATTCACTAGCAATGTCTTTTCCATACTTTCAGAAGGAATAACATATGCTTCGAAAATAAAGGTTCTAATTAAGGTAGCAGCTACTACAGCAAAAACCGCAGCATCTATCCACTCTCTTGATGCAGATTTATGATAATGTGCCAATGCTTTTTCTCCATGCCAAACACCCTTATCCGTAAATCCTAAATAAGGCAAATAAATAAATGGCACCAAAACGGTTAATGTATGATCTAATAGACTTACTCTTTTGTAGTGCATCACAAAAATGATACTAATCCATAAACTCACAAATTGACCTAATACAGGAATCAATTGGATCCAAAACCAAAATTTAGGAATTCCACAAAGTTTTACTAATTCCCAAGTATTATAAATTGGAATGATGGCTTTATTAGCTGGAACTCCTGCTTTTTTTAACATAGCATAAATACCGATATGCCAACCTACCCAATACAATATAAATAAAATCATTCCCATAAAGCTTCTTTAGTGTTATAACAAAAATATCCCTTTGTGAGGGATATTTGTATAAAAGATAGTTAATTGTCTCATCTTATCCTTAAAAGGCCGAAATCAAGGATTATCTGCCTACCACTTCCTTGACTAGCTTAACTGTTCTTGTTACATCAGGAATAGCTAAAGCAGTAAGGTTAGGCGCATAGTGCATTGGAGCGTCTGCACTACAGATTCTTCTAATAGGTGCATCTAAATAATCAAAACCTTCTTTTTGAATTCTATAAGTAATTTCAGAAGATACAGAAGCAAATGGCCATTGTTCTTCTACAATTACCAAACGATTTGTTTTCTTAACGCTTTCTAAAATGGTTTCCCAATCTAAAGGTCTAATGGTTCTTAAATCAATTACTTCTGCACTAATACCTTCTTTCTCTAATTCTGCAGCAGCACCTAAAGCCACTTTCATCATTTTATTGAAAGACACAATAGTTACATCTGTACCATGTTTCTTAATATCTGCCTTACCCAATGGGATATAATATTCTTCTTCAGGCACATCAGACTTATCTCCATACATAACTTCACTCTCCAAGAACATTACTGGATCTTCTTCGTAACGAATAGCTTGTTTTAATAAACCTTTTGCATCATAACCATTTGAAGGTGATACCACTTTCAAACCTGGGATATTTGCCAAAAAGCTTTCAAATGCTGTAGAGTGTTGTGCTCCTAATTGACCTGCACTTCCGTTGGGTCCTCTCATTACAATTGGACATCCAATTTGACCACCACTCATTGCCAACATTTTACTAGCAGTATTCAAAATCTGATCCAAAGGCAATACCGCGAAGTTCCATGTCATGTACTCAACAATGGGTCTT
>JACCDS010557386.1_pt1 | contig 42572 bp, 31 predicted proteins | sample 7446441 | NCBI WGS metagenome assembly JACCDS01 (sample SAMN15323445, study PRJNA562643) | freshwater metagenome | isolation source: river surface water | place: USA:Blue River Watershed | collected 2017-08-17 | reverse complement strand
TTTGCAGCTTCTTTGATTTCTTCTAAGGTTGCATCAGGCTTTCCCAAAGCAATATTAGCTGCAATAGTATCATTGAATAATATAGGTTCTTGTGTAACAATACTTATTTGTTGTCTTAAACTGTGTAAACTATAGTCTTTGATATCCTTACCATCAATTAATAAAGAACCTCCACTCACATCATGAAATCTTGGTACTAAATCTGCCAATGTACTTTTACCTGCACCAGAAGAACCCACTAAGGCAATGGTTTTGCCTTTTTGTATATGCAGATTAATCTGATTTAAAATAGTCGTGTCATTATAAGCAAACTGAACATCTTTAAATTCAATAGATTGATTGAAGCCGTTTAATTCAATTGGATACTTGGCTTCTTCTACCACCACTGGAGCTTCTAAGATTTCGTTTAAACGATCTAAAGTAGCGATTCCTCTATTTACATTATACACTGCTTGGGATAAGGCTTTGGAAGGATTGATAATTTGTGAAAACAATGCCACATATCCAATAAATGAACTACCTGATAAAATTTCTCCATTCAAAACCAACTTGCCACCAAACCAAAGTACACAACATAATATAATCACGCCCAATGATTCAGATAAGGGTGATGCTAAATCTCTCTTGTATAAGATTTTATTTTTAATCAAGAAGATCTCATCTATTAATCCATAAAAACTTTTCTTCACTCTTTTCTCAGCATTAAATGCTTTGATAATTCTCAAGCCAGATAAAGTCTCTTCCATCTGACTCATGATCTCTCCCCATTTGATTTGAGCTTTATTGGTTTGCTTTTTCAAACTTCTACCAATTCTTCCCACTACAAAACCAGCTAATGGCAATAAAACAAACACGAACAAGGTAAGCTTCACACTTATTGCAAATAAAACAATAATAATACCAATGATATTCAATGGTTCTTTGATCATTCCTTCCAATGCGCCAATAATAGAGTTTTCTAATTCTGCAATATCATTTGAAGATCTACTTAATATATCCCCCTTTCTTTGTTCTGTGAAATACCCAATAGGTAATTGTAAAATCTTGTCGTATAATAATTTGGAATATTTTCTTGTTACCGCATTTCTAATGGGTGCTAAAAAATACCAGGATAAATACAAGAATAAATTCTTTAATAATACAGCAGTAATGATGCCTAAGCAAATCCAACCCAATGCCTCCACTTTTCCAAATTGAGCAATAGTGGTTTGTAGAAAATGGTAAATAATATCTTTGATGCTTCCAGAGCTAGTAGTTGTTTTAACCACCCCCGTCAACTCATCACTTCCAAAGATCAAATCCATGAAAGGGATCAACATACTCAAAGAAAACAGGCTAAAAATGATGGATAAGGAGATAAACAAGGTGTAAAGTCCCATGTAGGCCTTGTATTCCTTGATATAACTAATGATTCTAATAAATTTCTTCATAAATAAACTATTCCTCAGAATAATCAGCAAAGTAACTAATTTTACAGCGAATCAACGATTTTGATTATGGAAGAAGGTAAAAGACAGAAACAAGTAGCAGGAGCCATTCAGGCTACAATGAATGACATATTTTTAAAATTAGGACTTACGATCATCGACGGAGGCATGGTATCTATTTCCTCAGTGAAAGTAACCCCTGACTTATTAGAAGCTAGGATTTACCTTAGCCTATTTCAAGTAAGCGACCAAACAGCTTGTTTTAAGAAAATCCAAGCCCAAGCCTGGGAGATTAAGAAGCTATTGGGTGATGCCATGAAGCATCAATTAAGAAGAATTCCAGTACTACATTTTTACTTGGACGACACATTGGATTATGTGTTTAAAATGGAAGAGATTTTTAAAACCTTATAAGTGCATTTTTTATTCGCATGGAGATACTTTAGAGGCAAGTATGCTTTTCAAGCAATTCAAATTATTGCATGGGTAAGTGTTTTTGCAATTGCTATAGGCACTGCTGCACTCATCACTATTCTAAGTGTGTCTAATGGTTTTTCTGATGTTGTAAAAAGTTTGTACGCAGATTTTTATGCAGATCTAAAAGTAACTCCCGCAAAAGGTAAATTTTTCTCAATCAACGATGCGCAATATCATACTTTACAAAATATAGATGGAGTTAAAGCGATTAGTAAAGTAGTAGAAAATAAAGCCTTATTTGTTAAAGGTGATTACCAAACAGTAGCTACTTTAAAAGGCGTGGATACTTCTTATGGCAGTATCAATCATTTAAAAGATTATTTAAAAAGAGGTCAAACTGCCATTGGATATAAAGACCAACCATTATTGATTATAGGTATTGGCGTAGAACGCAAGCTGGGCCTATTCCAGAGCATGCTAGGTGATACAGTACAAATGTTTGCAGTGAATAGATCTGGTAAAAGTTTTACTCAGATAAGTCAATTGAATAATTTATCTGCAGCTCAATCTGGCGCTTTTTCAGTGCAACAAGAATTTGACGAGTCTTATGTTTTTACCAATTATCTATTTGCACAATATTTATTTGATTTGCAAGACAATCAATACTCTGCTATCGAATTTTCTATTGATCAAAACAAAGAAGCCACTATCGTTAATCAAATTCAAGATTTACTTGGGCCTAATTTTTTGGTCCAAAACAAATACCAACAAAATGCAGATTTGTATAAAATAATGCAATTAGAAAAGTGGATCATCTTTGCCATATTGGCTTTAATTATGATCGTAGCTTCATTTAATTTAGTGGGCGCCTTAACAATGTTGGTCTTAGAAAAACAAAAAGACATTCATGTATTGGGAGCAATGGGCGCAAAGCCTTCAGATATTCAAAAGATATTTTTATTGCTCTCTGCAATCATGTCATTCATAGGGGCATTACTGGGTGGTGGCTTAGCCACTGTATTTGTTGTATTACAACAGCAATTTCACTTTATTAAATTGGGAGGAAGCTCATTTGTTATTGACTACTATCCTATCAAACCTATGCTGGAAGACTATCTAGCTATATTCGGATTGGTGATTTTGATTGCATTATTAGCAGGATGGTTGCCTGCAAGAAAAGCTGCTAAACAATTACACGGAAGGTTATAAAATAGAAAGGGGGTGCTAAAAGCTACCCCCTTTCTATTTTATATCAGTTTGATTTTTTTTTAATTTACCCATCACCTTATAGCACAAGTGCTATAAGGTGTCAGTATTATTCAGGGTGCTAAAAGCTACCCCCTTTTTATTATCTTATTGTTCGTTTGAACTAGGTGCATTTTTTACATACCCTAATTTAGCTTCTAAACTTAAAGTAGCATGAGGTACTGCTCTTAATCTTGCTTTATCAATTAATAAGCCTGTAACTCTACAAATACCATAAGTTTTATTTTCAATTCTCATTAAAGCTTTCTCTAAGTGATCGATGAAAGTAATTTGACGGCTAGCCATTTGACCTAATTGCTCTCTTTCCATGCTCACACTACCATCTTCCATAGTCATGTAACGCGCGTCATCATTATCACCTCCCATCTCGTCTTTTCTAGTAATCAATCCTTGTAAATACACTAATTCTTTTTTAGCAGCATCTAATTTCTTAGTGATCAAATCTTTGAATTCTGCTAATTCAGCATCTGAATATTTTACTAAAGTTTCAGTTGATCTTTCTACTTCCTTTCTCTTTTCCATTGGAACATAACCAGGTGTATAAGGAACGCTGTTTTTAGCGTTGATCTTTGGAACTTTTACATCCTTGATTGGTTCAGCAGCTTTACGAACTGGCTTTACTGGCGGAGTTGGAATAACTGGAACAGGCTTTGCAGGAGGAACATATTTCTCTACAGGCTTTACTGGAGCAACTGGTTTTTTAACCGGTGCTGGAGCAGGCTTTGCAGGAGCCGCAGCTTTTTTAGCTGGGACGGCTTTTGCAGGTGCTGCTTTTACCGGCACAGCTTTTTTAGCTGGAGCTGCTTTTACAGGAGCCGCCTTCTTAGCAGGAGCTGCTACTTTTTTTGCAGGAGCTGCTTTTTTAGCTGGTACTGCTTTTTTTATTGGAGCTGCTTTCTTAGCAGGTGCTGCTTTTTTTGCTGGGGCTGCCTTCTTAGCAGGTGCCGCTTTTTTTACCGGAGCTGCTTTCTTAGCAGGTGCTGCCTTTTTAGCTGGCGCAGCTTTTTTTGCAGGAGCTGCTTTTTTAGCAGGTGCCGCCTTTTTTGCTGGTGTCGCTTTTTTAGGAGCTGGTTTCTTTGTAGCCATAATTATCCTTTTTGTAAAACTGAAATCCTTAATTTTTGGTCATTTATTTCGACATCCACCCCGTCTTCTAAAGCCGGAACCCAGTCAATTTCCAATGCCAATATTTCGCGGCAAATATAATCGGAAAATTCATTAATGGAGTCCTTCAAATCTGTGTTATCCACAATTCGGAGTAAAATCTTGTCTGTTAGCTCAAAATTTGCCTCTTTTCGGATATTTTGAACCCTATTTACCAATTCTCTAGCGTTTCCTTCCTTCAAAAGGGCCTCACTTAAGGTAATATCCAAGGCTACTGTTAAGGCATTTTTAACCGCAACGCTCCATCCAGGTATGTCCTCTGCGATAATTTCCACCTCAGATACCAATAAGTCAATTTTCTCCCCTTCAACTTCTAATACAAAATGGCCCTCTTTTTCCAACTGACTTATCTGAGCCTGGTTCATTGACGCAATTGCCTGAGAAGCCTGCTTCATTTTAGTACCCAATTTAGCACCCAATAATTTGAAATTAGGTTTAAGCTTTTTGCTGATCACGCCCTCGGTCTCCGTGATATAATTTATTTCTTTAACATTTACCTCTGCCAAGATTAATTCTTCCATTAATTCAATCGCAGATTTCATGGAAGGATCTAATACAGGGATCAATATTTTTTGCAAAGGTTGACGCACTTTGATATTCACCTTCTTTCTGATAGATAATACCAAAGAACAAATATCTTGAGCCATTTGCATTCTTTGCTCTAAAGCCAAATCAATTTTACTTACATCAGCTTTAGGGAAATCTGCATGGTGTATAGAAGAAACAGCATGTCTTTTCGTAACGCCATTTAAATTTCTAAATATTTGATCACAGAAGAACGGAGCAATTGGCGCCATTAATCTTGTGATGGTTTCTAAACATTCATACAAGGTTTGATATGCAGCAATTTTATCATTGGTATAAGTACCTTTCCAAAATCTTCTTCTACATAAACGAACATACCAGTTGCTCAAATGCTCATCCACAAAGCTTTCTATCGCACGACCTGCAATAGTTGGTTCAAAATCATCCATGGCTTGTGTGACTGTTTGAGTAAGTGTATTCAAAGAAGAAATAATCCAACGATCAATTTCAGGTCTATCTTTTACTGGAATGTAATCTTGTTCAAATTTGAATCCATCCACATTCGCATACAATACAAAGAACTGATATGTATTATATAAAGTTCCAAAGAATTTTCTTTGTACCTCTTGTATACCTGATAAATCAAATTTTAAATTATCCCATGGTGATGCATTGGTTACTAAATACCATCTTGTGGCATCAGCGCCATATTGTTCAATAGTCTCGAATGGATTCACCACATTACCCAAACGCTTACTCATCTTGTTCCCATTCTTATCCAATACCAAACCATTGCTCATTACTGCTTTGTATGCAACACTATCAAATAACATTACAGCCAAAGTATGTAAAGTATAAAACCAACCTCTGGTTTGGTCTACACCTTCGCAAATAAAGTCTGCTGGGAAAGCTTGTCCCTTATCTACTAAATCTTTATTTTCAAATGGATAATGCCATTGTGCATAAGGCATCGCACCAGAATCAAACCACACATCCACTAAATCTGGCACACGCTTCATTGGCTTGCCTGAAGGACTTAGTAATTCTATTTGATCCACAAATGGCTTATGCAAATCCACATCCAATTTGCCATCCACAATTTGCAAATTCACTTCTTTATTGTACCCCTTATCTTTTGCTGCAATAAATGCAGCAGTTAATTCTTCAATGGATCCAATGCAAATTTCTTCTGAAGCATCTTCTGTTCTCCATATAGGCAATGGTGTTCCCCAATATCTACTTCTAGATAAGTTCCAGTCCACCATATTCTCCAACCAATTTCCAAAACGACCTTCACCTGTACTCTTTGGTTTCCAATTAATGGTTTTATTTAATTCCACCATTCTCTCTTTCACCGCTGTTGTTTTAATAAACCATGCATCTAATGGATAGTACAAAATGGGTTTATCTGTTCTCCAACAATGAGGATAATTGTGTTCGTATTTTTCTACTTTGAAAGCGCGATTTTCTTTTTTCAATTTCACACAGATGTCAACATTCACATCTTGAAAATCTTTTTCGTCTTTATAGTTCTTTACATATCTACCACTGAACTCGCCAACGCCATCTACAAATTTTCCTTCTCTATCTACCAGTGTGATAATTCCTAGATTATTTTTTTGACCTACTTTATAGTCATCCGCACCAAATGCTGGAGAAGTATGAACAATACCAGTACCATCTTCTGTGGTCACAAAGTCACCTGTAATAATTTTAAAAGGATCTCCTTCAAATGTTGCAGGATCATTTGCTTCAAATGGCATTAATTGCTCGTAACGCAAATTGTTTAATTGCGAACCCTTAAACTCTGCTAAAATTTTCCATGGCAATATTTTATCACCTTCTGCAAAACTTTCTAATGCTAATCCTTCTTCTTTAAAATATTTTGAAACCAATGCTTTTGCAAGCACTACATTCACAGGCATTGCTGTGTATGGATTATAAGTGGCCACTAATACATAATCAATAGATGGTCCAACAGTTAAACCTAAGTTAGAAGGAAGTGTCCAAGGCGTGGTTGTCCATGCCATGTAATATACATCCTGATTGTTTTTGTTGGCAGCTGCAGCATCAAATAAGAATTTGCTTTCATCAGATTGAATAGCTTTAAACATCACCACTGCAGATGTATCTTTTACATCTTTATAAGTTCCAGGTTGATTTAATTCGTGTGAACTTAAACCAGTTCCAGCAGCAGGAGAATATGGTTGAATACTTACGCTTTGGTATAAGTAACCTTTTTTATAAAGTGTACTTAATATCCACCATAAAGTTTCAATGTAGTTATTATCAAAAGTGATATATGGATTATTTAAATCAACCCAATAACCCATTTTATTAGTGATATCATCCCACTCTTTCTTATACCTTAATACCGCTTCTCTACATTTTTTATTATACTCTTCAATGGTAATCTTCTTGCCAATATCTTCTTTGGTGATACCCAACTCTTTTTCTACACCCAACTCTACTGGTAAACCATGTGTATCCCAACCACCTTTTCTTTTTACTTGAAAACCTTGCATGGTTTTGTACCTGCAAGTCATGTCTTTTAAAGTTCTAGAAATGACATGGTGAATACCGGGCATTCCATTGGCACTTGGAGGCCCCTCGTAAAACACAAAAGGCGTTTTGCCTTCTCTTAATTGAACTGATTGCTCAAAAGCTTGCTCTTTTTTCCAAGCAGCTAAAATTTCTGCCTCAATGGTAGGCAGATGAAGTCCACTAAATTCTGGGTATTGATTACTCATAAAAGGCCGTCCTTGCTGATTTTTAGGCCACGAAGGTACGAAATAAGCCTGGAAAAACTAGCCTAGGAATGTGGTTCGAAAGAGGTATTTTCCGTTATTTCTTCCTTAAAAAAGCGATTTTGGAACACAAATAGAGATATTACCCCCGTACTGATGGCCATATCGGCAAAATTGAAGACTGGTCTAAAGAACTCAAACTCTTCCCCTCCCCAAATAGGGAACCATGTTGGGAAATGAGCATCGCGTATAATAGGGAAGTAAAACATGTCTACCACTCTACCGTGTAAAAATGAAGCATATCCACCCCCCTCAGGGAAAAGATGCGCTACCATTGTGGTATAAGGAACACTAGCTTCGAAAATCAAACCATAGAACATACTATCAATAAGATTTCCAACAGCTCCTGCATAGATCAAAGACACACAAATGATAAAACCGTTATGGTATTTTTTTTCAATAAAACCCTTGATCAAAAAAGTACCCCAAATAACTGCTGCTAATCTAAATAAAGTGAGTGCAACCTTGCCCCAATCTCCCCCAAACTTTAAGCCCCAAGCCATTCCTTCATTTTCTATAAAATGCAATCTAGCCCATGAACCCATTATGGCATGTTCTTCTCCAATAAAAAAATTGAGCTTGATATAAAATTTGATTGCTTGATCAATCAATAAAATAAGTAGTATAAAAAAAGTTACTTTCTTTCCGTTCATGATGAATGTTTTGCCGCTTCTTGCTTTTGTTTATTGGTAAAAATGGAATACAAAATAGAACCCGTTATACAAAATACAATCACTAATAGGGATAAAATAACCTGCGTGTTTTTATCCATGACCATATTGATATAATGTTCTCCCAACATTTTTATTCCAATAAAAACTAAGACTATTGCAATGCCTTGTTGTAAATGTTCAAACTCATTCACTGCACCTCTTAATAAAAAGAATAATGATCTAAGGCCCAATATTGCAAAAATATTAGAAGTGTAAATAACCAAACTGCTATTAGAAATACCCATTACCGCTGGTATTGAATCCAGCGCAAACACTAGGTCTATGGCAGCTAACAAAACCACTACAACAAAAAGACTTGTATAAACTGGACGGCCATTTTGTCTAATAACAAATTTGCCATCTCCATCTGAATTAGAAAGTGGTAAAAACTTTTTTAAATTTCTATAAATAATAGTGTCATGTGGGTCGAAATGTTCATCACTATCAGCTGTATACATTTTGATTCCAGTATACACCAAGAAAACACCGAAGACATATAAGATCCATGCAAATTTTGCTACCAAAGCAACTCCTACTGTGATAAAAATAACTCTAAAGATAATCGCTGCTAAAATTCCAATGAGTAATACCCTAGAAGTGTGTTGTTCTTTAACATTGAATGCATCAAATATTAAAATAAAAACAAAAATATTATCAATACTTAAACTCCATTCCATTAAATAACCACTCAAAAATTCCAACCCTAATTTTTGCCCCTCTTCAATCCACATAAAAACAAAAAATCCCAATGCCAATAAAACCCACAAAAAAGTTTGTCTAAGTGCTTGCTTTATGGATATGGTGGCATTTTTCTTACTCAAAAATCCCAAGTCCAATACAAGTGCTGTAACAATTACAACACCAAAAACGCTGTATACAATTTGATCTGTTGTCATAGGATAAAGATAAGTTAAGAATTGCTATGCCGCAAATTGGCGTTTTCTCCAGCTTAAGCCAATATAATAAGCAAGCCAAATCAAGCACAGTGGCACAATAGTGAGCATAAATTGCCAAAACAATCTTCCTTCTGCAACCTTCTCTTTATTCAATGTTCTAACAATCCATTCTTTTTCTCTTGCAGCTAAAATATCTTCTGGCTCGTTTAAATAAGCAATCGCATTTGTAAAGAAATCTCTATTCCCAAATTGATAAGCTTCCATAGGAACCATCCCCATGGGCAATGGACCGGTTGAAGCTTGCACATTGTTGGTCAATATATTGGCATCGGCCAAAACAATTTGTTTAGCCAGTTTATTGGCCTTTGACAAAAAGGCTTCGCCAGTATTTTGCAATAGGGAATCTTTCCATGCGGCATTTATTTTATTGGTAAATGGAGACTTGAATTTGCCTTCTAATAATACAGCAACAGGTATATGACTTTTTTTAAAAGTTTTTAAATCCTCATCTCCTGCAACCGAACTCAATGAAACCATTGCTGGTGTTGAGATAATTCTACTATTGGTATCAGAACTTAATAAAATAGTTTTTTGAATGCCTGGTACCGCAATTGTATCAATGCTTGCTGGAAATTGGGACAAAACCCTATCCATGTTTTTTACCATTTTATGGATGGAATTGGCGTTCAACAAAGGATAATAAGGCCAAGGAATTCTTTGAATCACCGGATTACCTGAAGCGTCTTTTCCTGTAACCACTGGAAGCTTACTGCAGTTTAAATCTTGCAAAAGATGATTATTCACTCTAGCTCCATAACTGAAAAGTAAATTTTGCAATTGAAGATTTCTTTCAAATGCTATATAAGATCCACTTGTTTTTTGCAGACTATCATATTCAGCAAATAGCGGATCTACTGCCCAAATAATATTTCCTCCATTCATTATATATTGATCAATTTTTAATTGATCCAAATCCGAAAATGGCTGAGTAGGCTTAACAATTAACAAGGTCTTAATCTTATTCGCATTAGGGAAGCCTTTTTTCAAATCAAAGACCACTAAATTATATTGATGTCGGATGGATTGTCCTAAATCATTCACAGTCAAATCAACAGGCTCTCCGTTACCAATCAAATAACCAATGGTTGGAACCTCGGTTCTATTTAAATAATATATTCCTTGTACTATTTTAAATTCTAACAATGAACTCGCAGCATTGAAAGAAGCTTCTTTATCTTCCTCCGGCACATCTTTCACAATATTGTATGGCTTATAATATTTCTTTCCAGTTCTAAGATCTATAGCTATTGCAGGCTTTCCGGGTGTCTCAATTAATAAACCTGGTATAATTAATTGATCAATTCTTTGATCAGCTTTGGACGCATCAGATTGTACTCTTTCAATAGGCAGCCCCATTCTGCTTAAACTATCATATACTTGATACAAACTAGTGTCTGAATATACTTGGCTTGGGAGATCCAACTGCCAGTGAATATATTCTTTATTTTCTCCAACTATTTTATCCAGCATTTCGATGGTCGCAAGGGAGAGTTTTTTATATTCCATTGGAAGCTCTCCACCCAAATACAAATGAATTTGTATAGGACTTTGCGTGCCTTGTATTATTTGTTTACTTGTATCTCCTAATGTATATCTTTTGTCTTTGGTAAGATCTATTTGCGCTGGAAAGTAAAATGCGCCAATATTCAAAACTACTATAAGCACAAAAAGAAAAATGGATTGCTTTTGTTGGCTAATATTTTCTTTACATCCATAGATGAATAAAACGATGACCGAAATAAAATAAATAAAATCACTAGCTGTAACCACTCCTCTACTCATATTATCAAAATGAGCCGACATACCCAATTGAGTAATATAATACCCGTATAATGGATCTATAAAAGAAAGACTGCTTAACCCATCAAAACCCTTAAATACAAAGGCTGCAATTAAAATAGAAAATACAAATGCAACTACTGGCTGCTTTGTTTTACTACTTGCAAATAAGCCAATCACGGCGTAGCTTGTAGCTAATAATAAAAGGCCAATATATGCTCCAAGAGTTGCCCCCCAATCCAATCCTCCAGTAGAACTTAATTGATCCAAAACAAATGCATAGACAAGCGTTGGTGCGATAGCAATTAAAATAATTAAGAAAACACCTAATAGTTTTCCTAATACAATTTGAACAATGCTTATTGGAAGACTATATAAAATTTCAGCAGTTCCTTGTGCTTGCTCATCTGCAAAAGAACGCATGGTAATAGCAGGGATCAATAAAAGTAAAAACCAAGGAGCAAAATCGAAGTATACTTGTAAAGATGCATAGCCAAAATCTAAAATATTGAACCTTGGTAATACAAATAAAAAAAGGCTATTTACCAGTAGATAGAAACTAATGATAAAATAGCCTGTAATGCTTCCAAAATAATGCGCCCATTCTTTTCTTGCGATTGCCCACATAGTTCAAAGCTACACAGAAAAACTCTCTCCACAACCACAACTTCTGCTCGCATTAGGATTGTTGAAATAAAATCCTTTTCCATTCAACCCATCCGAAAAATCCAATTCTGTATTTACTAAATATAAAAAGCTCTTCAAATCAGTCACCACTTTCACGCCATTGTCCTCAAATACCTGATCCATTGGCTTAACCTCGTTATCAAAATCTAATTTGTAGCTAAGACCAGAACAGCCACCGCCTACCACCCCCACTCTTAAAAAATAAGCTGGATCATTCGCAATATCTGCCTCTTGCATTAATTGGGTAATTTTTGCTTTGGCTTTTTCGCTCACTAAAATGGTATTTTCGGCTACTGCACTCATTAGTTATATTAAATTTTCGGCCTGCATCGCTACTTAATAAAACATATACTATATGTTTTATTAATGTATCTTTTCTTCAAACACTAGTTCTTCTAAACCATTTTTCTTACGGTAGTCGTTGATAGCAGACTTGATAGCATCTTCTGCTAATACTGAACAGTGGATTTTTACTGGAGGTAAGTTTAACTCTTCCACTAAATCCATATTGTCAATTTTCACAGCCTCATCTACTGTCTTACCCTTTAACCACTCTGTAGCTAAAGAAGAACTTGCAATCGCTGAACCACAACCAAATGTCTTAAACTTAGCATCGGTGATTACACCTGTTGCATCGTCTACTTGAATTTGCAAACGCATTACATCTCCACATTCTGGAGCACCTACTAAACCAGTACCTACTGATTTAGAAGCCTTATCTAATGTTCCTACATTTTTAGGATTAGAATAATGATCGATTACTTTGTCTGAATATGCCATAAAATTATTTTTAATTATTTTCTAAATAAATATTAATGAAATCTGTTTCACTCCTTTCATTAATGATGTGCCCTGTTTTTCAAACCCCACTCATTAATATTTCAAAATGCTGCGCATTTTGCAATATTAATGATGTGCCCATTGAATTGAATCAATGTCCACACCTTCTTTGAACATTTCCCAAAGAGGGCTCATTTCTCTTAACTTCAACACTGTATCAGTTACAGCTTTGATTGTATAATCGATTTGCTCCTCTGTTGTATATCTTCCTAATCCAAATCTTAATGAACTATGTGCTAAATCATCTCCTAAACCTAATGCTTTTAATACATAGCTAGGTTCTAAAGAAGCTGAAGTACATGCTGAACCTGAAGATAAAGCGATGTTTTGGTTAAAGCCCATCATTAAACCTTCACCCTCTACATATTTGAAAGAGATATTACTTACATGAGGTAAACGATGTGCTGTATTGCCATTCACATATGACTCATCAATTTGTTTTAATGCGTTTTCTAATTTGTCTCTTAATTTAGAAATACGCTCTGTATCAGCAGCCATATCTGTTCTAGCAATTTCACAAGCTTTTCCAAAACCCACAATACCAGGAACATTTAATGTACCACTTCTCATTCCTCTTTCATGTCCACCGCCGTCCATTTGTGCAGTTACTTTTACACGAGGATTTTTTCTTCTTACATATAAAGCGCCCACTCCTTTAGGACCATACATTTTATGTGCAGTGAATGCCATGATATCAATACCGTCAGCAATTACATCTACTGGAATTTTACCAACTGCTTGAACAGCATCAGTAAACACCAACGCACCATGCTTTTTGGCAATAGCACTAATTTCTTTAATAGGTTGAACTACTCCAATTTCATTATTAGCATACATGATTGCTACCAAAATAGTAGTAGGTCTCATTGCAGCTTCTAATTGTTTTAAATCGATCAAGCCGTCTGGTTGAACATCTAAATAAGTTACTTCAGCACCTAATTTCTCTAAATGCTTACAGGTGTCTAAAACAGCTTTATGTTCTGTAGTACAAGTAATGATATGATTACCCTTGCTTGCATACATTTCATAAACACCCTTAATAGCAAGATTATCTCCTTCTGTAGCACCAGAAGTAAAGATAATTTCTTTAGGATCTGCATTCACTAACTTAGCTACTTGCTCACGAGCATAATCCACTGCTTCCTCTGCATGCCATCCAAAAGAATGGTTTCTACTTGCCGCATTACCGAAATTTTCGGTAAAATAAGGGATCATCGCCTCTAATACTCTTGGATCCATCGGCGTAGTTGCGTTATGATCAAGATAAATTGGTAATTTTAACATATCCGAATTTGATTTTTTCTAGAGAGCAAAAATAGCTCTAAACACTTGATTTTATTGAATTCGTATAAGATATAGGCCTTTTTTTTCTCAATTCGTAAAGCAAAAATCTCATGGACTACAAAGTAGAGCATATTGGTATCGCAGTAAAAGACCTTTCAGTGAGTATTCCTCTATTTGAAAGATTATTGGGAAGCGGCTGTTATAAAACAGAAACCGTGGCTTCTGAACAAGTAGAAACCGCCTTTTTTCTTCAAAATGGGGGCAAAATTGAATTGGTTCAAAGTACACAACCTGATGGAGTCATTGCAAAGTATATTGACAAAAAAGGAGAGGGCATGCACCATATAGCTTTTGAAGTGCCAGATATTCAAGCCGAAATGGAAAGATTGAAAAAGGAAGGATTTACACTACTCAACGAAACGCCTAAAAAAGGAGCTGACAATAAATTAGTTTGTTTTGTACATCCCAAAGATTGTAATGGAGTGTTGATTGAACTTTGCCAAACAATTGTTTAAAGTCTAATTATAATCCCAATTGTTCAATCGCTTTTTGTGCAGCTAATTGGCTCGCGTCTTTTTTCGTGAAGCCTTTCTGACTCGCAATTACTTCTCCATCTATCACTACATTGATAGTGAATAATTTTCTTCTTCCTTCCTGTACTTCCTCGGCTAACACGAAATCAATTTGCTTGCCTTGTTTCAAAGCCCAGCCAATAATTTTGTTTTTAATATTGATATCTATTTGCTCTAACTCATCCATAAACAAATAGGGCTGTATCATTTTTTGAATAATCCAATGTTTGGTGAAATTATATTGCTTATCTAAGTAGATGGCACCTACCAATGCTTCTAAAGTGTTTCCAAAAATTTGACTCGTTTTTAAACCTCCATCCGTTTTATTAAATCGGGTTAATTTTCTCAAACCCATTTGTATAGCAATATGATTTAACTGTTGCCTGTTAACCATCTTGCTTCTCATTTCAGTTAAGAATCCTTCGCCTTTGTATGGATATTTTTTAAAAAGATATTCTGCCACCACAGAGCCAATAATAGCATCTCCTAAAAACTCTAGCCTTTCGTTATTTTCAGTAGGATTGTCTTTTACAGAACGATGATTTAATGCTGTTCTGAATAATTCAAAATTTCGTGTCTTGTATCCAATCAACATAGATACATTCTTCTCAAACTCTGATTGTTTAAAATAAGAATATAGATTGTTGAGTAGTTGCACAGGAATTAGTCCTTGAATTTTTTCACAATCACACATGCGTTATGACCACCAAAACCAAATGTGTTGCTTAAGGCAGCATTCACCACTCTTTTTTGAGCTGTATTGAAAGTGAAATTCAAACGACTATCTAATTCTGGATCGTCTGTAAAATGATTGATCGTTGGAGGAACAATATCATGAATCACTGATTGAATACAAGCAATTGCTTCAATTACACCAGCAGCACCCAAACAGTGACCAGTCATAGATTTGGTTGAACTGATGTTTAAATTATACGCATGTTCTCCAAATACTTCTGTGATCGCTTTTGCTTCTGCAATATCTCCTAATGGTGTTGAAGTTCCATGGGTATTGATATAATCAATTTCATTGGCTTGCATACCTGCATCTCTCAATGCAGCATTCATAACATTTTTAGCGCCCAATCCTTCTGGATGTGGAGCGGTTAAATGATATGCATCTGCAGTGGCGCCACCACCCACTACTTCACAATATATTTTAGCACCGCGTCTTTTTGCATGCTCATATTCTTCTAATACTAATACACCGGCAGCTTCACCCATAATAAATCCATCGCGATCTTTATCATAAGGACGGCTTGCTGTTTTTGGATCATCATTTCGTTCACTCATGGCTTTCATGGCATTAAATCCACCCATACCAGCAGCCCCGATAACCGCTTCCGATCCACCTGTAATGATGATATCTGCCTTGCCTAATTTCAAATTATCCATTGCAGAAACAATGGCATTGGTACTACTAGCACAAGCACTTACAACAGCATAGTTAGGTCCTCTAAATCCATGTTTCATAGAAATTTGACCTGCAGCAATATCCAATATCATTTTAGGAATAAAGAATGGATTAAATCTTGGCGTACCATCTCCATTCACATAATTCGTTACTTCTTCTGTAAAAGTGGTCAATCCTCCAATACCACTTGCAAAAATCACACCCACTCTATCATGATCCACATTCTCTTTTGTAATACCCGCATCAGCCACCGCCTGATCACTAGCTACTAAAGCTATTTGCGCAAAACGGTCAAGCTTTCTAGCTTCTTTACGATCCATAAATTCGGTTGGATCAAAACCCTTGATCTCACAAGCAAATCTTGTTTTAAATTTTGATGCATCAAACAGTGTAATCATGTCGGCTCCTGAAACACCTTTAATTAGGTTATCCCAATAAGTCTCCAAATTGTTACCTAATGGATTTAATGTACCGATTCCTGTAACTACAATGCGCTTGGTTTGCATGTATAAAAATTTAAAAATTAAAAATCCGCCTTTAAAGCTAAAGGCTCAAAAAGGCGGATTGAAAAATATGCCGATGATTCAGCTTGAAATAAAAAAATTATTTCGCGTGCTCTTCGATGTAAGCAACAGCTTGACCTACGGTTGTAATAGTTTCTGCTTGCTCGTCTGGAATAGAAATGTTGAATTCCTTTTCGAACTCCATAATTAATTCAACAGTGTCTAATGAATCAGCTCCCAAATCATTTGTAAATGATGCTTCGTTAGTAACTTCTGCTTCATCAACGCCTAATTTGTCAACGATGATTTTCTTAACTCTTGATGCGATGTCTGACATTGTAAATAGTTTTTGTTTACGGCGCAAAAATATACTTTTTGTTAAAAAAGTCATATTTTATTTGCTTTTTTGTTTGCACAATTATGCACATTGGGAATTTTGTTTAAAAATAGGGCCAAATAGGCTTTAAAACTAACAATCAAGAGCAAAATGGAAGCGTTTTTTTATTTCAAAAAGCCCCTGATTTCATGCTGTTCCTCAAAAGAAAAGGGTTCTTTGGGGATAATAAAAAAAGATTTAGGCCCAAAATAAAAGTGAAAAAAGGCAGGGCTCTCAAAATAATGCTTCACTTCAGACCATTCCCAAGCCGCTTCCCCTTGCTGACAAACCAAATTAGCCCCTTTTTGATCGTAGTTAAATTGCCACTCATATTTAAATAGTGGGGTTTTTCTATAAAACCACCATGGTAAAATGTACCAAAACAAGAGCATTAAAACAATCCATAATACAGAGCCTAATAAAAATAACTCTGGTCGAATTTTTTTATAATACAATAAAATGGCAGTTGCTATTGCATATACATTCACAATAACCAATAAGGTTTTGATCTCTGGTTGTTTGATGAAATGATACCTGAGTGCTTGAAGTACCGCCGATTTTTGAAATTGCAAAGTGAATGACATGAACTAGTATTATATAGATTGGCTCAAAGATAAGTAGCGCAACCGTTTGCGTTGTAAATTATTTTCAAAAAATAGCAAATCTCTGCATCAATTAAAGTGTCAAAATAGCAAATTGACTATATTTAGAGAACGCATTGCTAAACCAAAATGAAACCGCTATGTCATTTAAACCCAAATTGAGTTTCGCTCAAATTATCAACATGAATGTTGGTTTTTTAGGTATTCAATATAGCTTCGGTCTACAACAATCTGCAGTCAATCCAATTTATGATATGTTGGGCGCAAGCCCCGATCAAATTCCTTTATTGAATTTGGCTGGACCAATGACTGGATTACTGATTCAACCCATCATTGGAGCAATGAGTGATAAAACTTGGTCACACAAATTTGGAAGAAGAAAGCCTTATTTTATGATTGGGGCCATACTTTGTAGTTTATGTTTATTCTTATACCCTTTTAGTAGCGCATTATGGATGGCAGTGGGATTGTTATGGGTTTTAGATGCTGCCAACAATACAGCCATGGAACCTTATCGTGCATTTATTGCAGATAAGCTTCCTAATGAACAACATGCTGCCGGTTTTTTAACACAGAGTTTTTTTACAGGCCTAGGAATTACATTGGCGAATCTTTCATTGTTTGTTTTCCAGAAAAAAATAACAGGCCACTATGGTAGCTTACCTTATTGGGTATACGCTAGTTTCTTCTTAGGAACTTTTTGTTCAATTGCATCAGTAACATGGTCAGTTATTAAAACACCAGAGATCCCTCCCACTGAAGAAGAGTTGGCTAAATTAAAAAGTGAGCCTTTAAAAATATGGACTCCTTTTGTTGAAATAGGTTTGGCCATAAAAGACATGCCCAAAGTAATGTGGCAATTAGGATTAGTGTATTTGTTTCAATGGTATGCTTTGTTTTGCTATTGGCAAAACGCTTCAAAAAGTATAGCGCAATCTGTTTGGAATACCACTGTATACCAAAACAATCCCGCATATGATGAAGCAGTTGGCTGGACAGGCCTGGTGAATGGCTGGTACAATGTAGTTACTTTCTTATCTGCTTTTGGATTGTTATGGTTAGCTAAAAAAATGAGTCCAAAATTTATTCATATCATTTGCTTGATTATGGCAGGTGTAGGTTTATTAATATTCCCACATATCACAGATAAGAATGCATTATTTATTCCAATGACAGGATTTGGTATTGCATGGGCTAGCATGATGGGCATCCCCTATTTATTAGTGGTAGATAAAATTCCAAAAGAGAAGTATGGTGTATACATGGGTATCATTAACATGATGATTGTAATACCTATGTTAATTCAGAACATCAGCTTTGGATATATTTTAAAACATTTCTTAAACAATGATCCAGGAAAAGCGATCAGTTTTGGCGGAGTATTTTTAATTATTGCTGCAGTATTGACATTATTAATTCAAACTGATAAAAAAACAGAAGTCACTCAAATGCCGAGTGCAGGTCATTAATAAAAGTATTATGAACAAAGTATTATGTATTGGTGAGGCCTTGATAGATATGATTTGTACAGATAGAGGAACAAGTTTATCTAAGGGACAAAATTTTTTAAAGAAGGCGGGTGGTGCACCGGCGAATGTAGCTGCAGCGATTGCAGCATTGGGTGCAGAAGTAGATATGGCTGCCAAAGTGGGCAAGGATCCATTTGGGATGCATATTGTAGAATTATTAAAAGAAATGGGAGTAAATACAAAATGGGTTTTGCAAGATCCAAATCACTTTACCACATTTGCTTTTGTGTCTTTAATGGAAGATGGAGAAAGAGATTTTTATTTTAATCGTGGGGCGGATGGTCAATTAAGTAAAGAAGATTTAAGTGGACTTAATTTAAAGGAATATAGTATTGTGCATTTTGGATCAGCTACCGGATTTTTACCTGGACCATTACAGTCGGCTTATATAGATTTATTAGAGAAAGCAAAAAACGCTGGAGCCATTATTAGTTTCGATCCAAACTATAGACATTTATTATTCCCTAACAATACCAAGAATTTTATTGATCAATGTTGGCCATTTATAGAGCAATCACATTTTTTTAAATTAAGTGATGAGGAAGCGATGTTGATCACAGGTTGTGATAGCGTTCAACACGCAGCTGCTGCTTTAAGAAAAAAATCAAACGCTGTATTTGCTATCACCATGGGTAAAGAAGGGACACTTCTATCAATGGGTGATCATTTAGAAATGATTGGAAGTATTGCCATCACTCCTGTGGATGCTACTGGTGCAGGTGATGCATTTGTAGGGGCAGTATTATTTCAATTAATCAATAGCAACCCAAGCTTATTAGAGCAAATAGATATTGATCATTGGAAAAAGATGATCAGCAATGCCAATAAAGCGGGTGCAAGAACCTGTGAATTTATGGGTGCTATGGAAGCATTTAAACATTTAAACAAATCGATATTTAATTAATACAAATTATAGAAAGGATAGTGAACATGAATGCGTTATTACAATTTGGAGAAGACTTACTTCAAAAACATAAAATAGATAGCCAAAAAAAGGATGCAGCTTTTGCTAAAAGATTTTTAGATCAATTGCCTATCATTGAAGAATTGTTTAATTATATCTATGGTGATCATCCAAACAGAAATCAATGTTTTGATTTGTTATTAATTGGCTTAATCAAGAATTACCAAGAGAGATCTACTACCCTATTAAAGAAAGACGAAGCCAAGGCAAAAAAAGGTAACTGGTTTTTGAGTAACCAAATCACCGGCATGAGTTTATATGTAGATAGATTTGCCGGCAGCTTAAAAGGTTTAGCAGAAAAATTAAACTACTTTGACGAACTAGGGGTTAATTTTTTACACTTAATGCCTGTTTTTGAAAGTCCTGAAGGAGAAAGCGACGGTGGTTATGCGGTTTCTAACTTTAGAAAAGTGGATGCAAGATTTGGCAGCAATGAAGACCTAAATGCATTGATCAAAAAAATGAATGCCAACAATATGTATTTAATGTTGGACATTGTTTTGAATCATACATCACATCATCATGAATGGGCTCAAAAAGCAAAAGCAGGTGACCCATACTATCAAGATTTCTTTTATTTCTATGATAACAGAGATATCCCTAATCAATTAGATCAAACCATGCCCGAGATTTTCCCGGAGTCTTCTCCAGGGAGTTTCACATATATTGAAGCATGTAATAAATGGGTAATGACAGTGTTTCATCATTATCAATGGGATTTAAATTATACTAATCCAGCGGTATTAGTAGCCATGTTAGACAATGTATTGCATTATGGAAATTTAGGCGTGGATATTTTAAGAATTGATGCACCTGCATTTATTTGGAAAGAATTAGGAACGACTTGTCAAAACTTACCTAAGGCACATACTTTATTGAGATTAATTAAACAATGTGCGATGGTGGCGACACCAGGCATGGCATTATTAGGAGAAGCCATTGTAGCTCCAGACGAGATTATTAAATATTTTGGCACCGACAACTATCTTGCTAGAGAATGTGATGTTGCATATAACGCCACTCAAATGGCTTTACAATGGGATGCATTGGCAACTGGCGATACCAGAGTAATGTTATCTGCACAACATCCTATTTTACAAAAGCCTTATGGTTGCACTTGGATTTCTTATACAAGATGTCATGATGATATTGGATTAGGCTATGATGATTATATGATTGAAAGAGCTGGATTCAACGCATACCAACACAGAACTTATTTAAAGAATTATTTTGCAGGATGGCATGAAGGTTCTCCTTCAGCTGGCGCATTATTTTCTGTGAATCCAAAAACAGGTGACGCAAGAATTAGCGGATCTTTAGCTTCTTTATGTGGATTAGAAAAAGCCATTGAATGGAATCATCAACCCTATATTGAAGATGCATTAAAGAAAATTATTTTAATGCAGGCCCATTCAATGTTCATGGGCGGAATCCCAATGTTGTTTTATGGTGATGAATTGGCGTATACCAATGATTACAGTTATTTGCAAGATCCGGGGAGGAGTTATGATAATAGATGGATGCACCGACCTGTAATGAATTGGGAAAGAAACGAAAAAAGAAAACAAGCAGGGACTTTTGAGGAAAGAATTTTTAGCGAAACACAAAAACTAATTGCTACAAGAAACGATCTAGAAATATTGAGTGATTTTAAAAATGTCACTTGGATGACTCCTCACAATATTCATGTAGCTAGTTTTATTAGATCTTACGATAACAAAAAATTGTATTGTTTATTTAATTACAAGAATACAGCTTCTTTTATTACTTGGTACGCCTTTAAAGAATATGGAGAAAGGCCAGCCCAACTAAAAGATCATTGGACTGGCCTTGTTCACCAAGTAGGTAATGACAATGAATATTTTGTATTACCTGGTTATGGTTTTGCTTTATTAGAAAGCATTTAGAATCTATATCCTATACCGATATTCAATGCATAGTTAGCAAAAGCGGCATCCCCTCTTGCAAATATTTTTGTATCTATGGTTCTTAAAATATCTGGTTGGCTTTGATTTCTTTCTCTAAACACTGATACTGGCACATAAGCGTATAAGTTGAACTTCTTAAATTGGTAGTTAGCACCTGGTTCAACAGCAATAACTGTTCCAGGTCTTCTAAAACCAGAGTTTTTGCCAATTAAATCAAATGTAGGTATACACTCATATCTTGCTCCTAAGGATAAGGTTAATGCATCTTTAGTCCAGTTAGAACCTGCTCTGATTAAATACTGATCAGGCACACTCATTACATCAGAAGTATATTTAATAGCCGCCGCAGTAGGGGTACCACCTCTTGCTGTGCTTACCCCATTGTTATCTCTTGGGTTAATTAAGTAAAAAGCATTACCATATAAACTCCAAGTATTATTAATTTGTCTAAATGCACTTAATTCTAGTGTTACACCTAATCCACCATCACCTGGTTGAATTGATTGGTCAACGGGACCCACTCTTGTAGCATTCAATTTGTAGGTAAAATCATCTGTTGCTTTATAATTACCTGTAGGTAATTTCAAACCAATCCCACCCATTAAATTTCCTTTTCGACCAGGCTTAGGTGCCCATAACCATTTGTATAGAGTAATTCTAGCATCACCAATACCCCCAGCAGAAGTTACAAATCTTGGGCTGGTTGGCAAATTACTGATATGCTCATATTTAGAAGAGCGTTCGTTATAGATAAGTGGCAATGCTACACCAATACTCCATTGCTCATTTAAAGTACGAACCAAAGAAAGGTCAATGGTACGGTTAAAATTTCTCACTTCAGTGCCATCCTTAACTCTCTGTGTTTGCTCCTCTGTGCCATTAAAATGTCTATAAGAATTAAAATATCTATAAGCAATATTGAAATCCCATTTTTTAGGTGCTGGCATTGCATGTGTACTATCCATTCCCATATGCATCATTCCTGCATGTTCCATGGTATTTAATCCGCCTACAGTTCTTATAGCTACACAACCTTGTGCATTAAGGCGCGCGCTAAAAGTCACTAGTACAACTAGTGCGAATAATATATTTTTCATGTGGTGTTTTAGTTTGGGTAATTAAACGAGGTTTAATTTTTTTTCATTTTTAAATGATCAACTACCCAATTACCAACAGCCTTTCCTTTTTCAGTACTTGTTACACAAGAATTGTGAAAGTGTATGCCACCATAAAATCTTGCCCAGTTATTTTCTTCAGCTGCCGCTCTAAAAGATGTAAAGCTTCTATTTGCAATACCAAATTCTAACTCAGTAGAATCAGTGAAGGCAAAATTATCGCCAAACACACTGGTTAATGCTTCGGCTGCTGAAGAAGATATAGTAGAGTGTCCACAAGTATATTCAGGAAATGCGGGTGTTTGTAAAAGGGGTCTCCAGTTTTGATCAAAATATTTATTGATCACTGTCTCTGGTCTTACAGTATTGTATTCATATTTAGCATCCCAAGTATGAATAAAAGCATCAAATAAAGCAATAGCAGTTTTTGCATATGCATAAGTAGCATCTTCAAAACTCAATTTTGCTTTTTTATTGGCAATACCTACAATACTCATCCAATGACCTGGAGGAGAGAATTTTTTTGTGCTAAACATAGCGTGACCTGTCACATTAACTTTAAAAGGATTATCATCCCAGAAATTAGCGATATGCTTTTGCTCTTCTGTTAAACTATCTACCGCATTTTTCACCATCATTACATTTTTATAGTATTCACTATTTTTATCTGTAACATTGAAAGCTGGTGGTGGGGCTGGTCTAAATTGACTCGCACTATCCAATACCATGGTTCTTATTTCTTTCCAATGTGGTTCTGCAGCAGAAGCATACATAGGTGGCGTAGGCACCCATCTTCCTGGAATGTCTTTTACAGTATATTTTTCAGCACTTCTTGTTTGTGCGTAGTTGTCTTTCTTGCTCCATGCAATAATTGCAGTACCAATTTCTTTTGCAAATGCTTCAGAAGCTTCTACCATTTTAGAGGGCATGCCATGATCTTTTACCAATTGATGTAAACTATCGGTATATTCTTTCATGCTACCTTCTGGAAAAGTTACCGCCTCTCCTACCATACAATAAGCAATGATGGATGCATAAGGAAAATCAATATTTGCAGTATCTTTTGCTGATGGCAATGTAGTTAAGCCTTTTAATTGATCAGCCAAACTTTGGTACTTAGTAGGATTCCCGGCAGCTATTACCTCATAACCAGCGATAGCGGCATATGCATAGTTTCTAGAAGCCACAATTGGGCTAAAATTATTTCCCATTACCACCTGATTTAATTCGTGCACAGAATGCGCATATAAATCAGGATTATGTGTAATAGATTGGTAATCGTTTTTTGTATTACAAGCAGCTATGCTAGTAATAATACATATTAAAATAGCTATTTTTTTCATCGCTAATATCAATTAATAGTTGTCTACAAAAAATATGTGTGTATTTTTTGTAATTAAATTATTCGGGAATCTTTTGATTGGGTGTAGAGAAAACTACGCCAAATTTTTTGGAGGCGGCAATTGTATATCTAAACAATTGCTTAATAAACCATCTGAATAAATACCACCAATTGTATTATTCAGCATAATATGATTAACCAACTCAAATTGGTTATTGGTAGAGATATAATCGAAAGTTAACAGTTTTGAAGAAGACTTACCCACTGGAGTAGATTTTTTGTCTTCGCTGTTTTTTTGTAGGTCCTGTGCTAATTTATAAAAGTCTTCTCTTGCATTTTTTATATGTAATCTGTCTTGGTTTGCTAAAACTTTAATTTCAATGCTATCATTGTATACCCTTCTTTGAACATACTGATAAACAATACCATCAATAACCATTTCACCATCTACCCTTTCAAATTTTGCATTATTAGTATAATAAGGAAGATTCACTGGAGTCTTTAAAGTAAGTAAATCAGATTCATTGTACTCTTCTTCTTCAATGATCGCAATAAAATTTTCTGCTGCTTTTTGATCGAAATAATTGGCTACTATTCGGTAACCAAATCCGTTAAAAAGCATCACGCCCAAAATGAGTATTGCAGCCAGTTTTTTCACTTCTTAAAAATACAAAAAAATGGCAAACTGATATCCCAATTTTGTATGTTTGTACACTAAAAACCTGTTAAATAACCCATGAAATACCTCAAAATCATCCTAGCAATAGTCCTTTCTGCGGCTTTTCTGTTTATTTACCTATATATACCCAATAATATCATCGTTAGCAATAATGTGTATGTATACCAAGCAGGCAGTTCCGTTACAAGAGGATTTGTTCAAATTCAATATTGGGACAAATGGATGCCCCATAAATCCATTCAAGGACATAGCTTTATTTGGGAAGATGGAGAACTAGAAATTAATGCCGCTTTTATTGCTTCAGTGAAATCTAGATATACAAAACCTGATTTTTTAGCTGGAGTGACTTTCTCAGCTGTGGATGCGGGCAAGGATAGCTCTTTGATAAGATTTGAAGCAGAAGTAGATAATCGACACCTATCTCCTTTTACCAGAATTCATAATTATATAGAAGCGCAAAAATTAAAAATACAGCTGAACAAAGTGATTGATGCTGCCGCAAGCTATTATGGAACCACCAAGGGTATTTATGGTTTTGAAATAAAAGAGACCAGAGTAAAAGACACTACATTAATCAGCACTCAACAAAATTTTCCAGATACACCCAATATTGCACAACAATATGCAATGATTGATAAATTATTAAAGCATATTGAAAAGAATAATGGAGTGATACATGGAGACCCCATGGTAAATATTACCAGATTAAGCGAAACAGAAGTATTTACCCAAGTGGCTTTTTCTTTAGCAGCAGATATTCCTGCAGGTGATCAATTAGCTATCAAAAAAATGGTTCTTGGAAATATACTTGAAACCAAAGTGGTGGGAGATCAAAAAGTAATCAATGCAGCTTTTGAAGCCAATAAATTATTTATCAGTGATCATTTAAGAACTTCTCCTGCTATACCTTATGTAACTTATAATACCAATAGATTAAAAGAGAAGGATCCTAGTAAATGGCAGTCTACTATTTACTACCCGGTTTATTAATCTGTATTAATCTTAAACTATCGGAATTCATCGCTAATACAAAGTGCTGATTGTTTTGTCCAGCAATTTGTATAGCCTGCATTCTTCTTACCTGACCTTTAATGCTTAATCCATTGAAAGGCTTTACAGAAAATTTTCCTTTGCCTTGATTGATTAATACCGTTCCATAATCTGCATCGTATCTGCCCATTTGTACATTATTGTCAAAGTAATTACCCATCATCAATACATCTGGCAATGCATCTCCATTGATATCACAAACGGCAGCTGTTTTATATGCAGTAATTTGAGCCTCCCAAGGCAATTCAAATGCTTTAAATTTGCCATTGCCTTCATTCATAAAAACTGTATTCGCAAAATGATATGCTTTGTATTGTAAAGCATCATTCAATTTATCTTTTGTAAAGATGTCCACTAAGCTAGCTTTGGCAAAATCTTCAGCGTACAAAAAGTTCTTCTTGATTTTAGGTATTTGTCTTTGTATTTCATCTTTATTGGCAAAAGGAATTTCTTTATGCTGCAAATAAAAACTCATTACCTGTTCTTTTTTACCATTGTCATCAAAATCATTATAGTACAATGTGATGGGTTCTTCTTCAGTTGCTTTCAATCGGGTATTTAATCCAAGATTACCGGCAATTAAATCCATATCCCCATCCTTGTCAATATCTAATGGGTAAGCAAAGTTCCACCAACCTGGCAAATCAGTCACGGAGGTTTTAGTCCAAGGGCTGGTTCTTGTATTATATACATCTATTCCACCCCATTGATGCGTTAAGATTAAATCTAAAGAACCGTCTTTATTTAAATCGGCTTCTGACACATTGGTAATAAATCCGATCTCATTTAAAGATGGAGCTACTTGAGCAGTTACATCTTTGAAATGTCCATCTCCTGTGTTATATAAAACATAACTACTAGCTGGGGCTCCATAATTCATTGCCATTACCCTACTTGAGATGAATAAATCTATGGCACCATCCTTATTAAAATCTCTTGCAACAATCGCAGAAGATTGATTATGTATAGGAATAGCATTGTCTAATTTTTTTAAGTTGCCTTTGCCATCGTTTAGGTACACCCTAGACAACATATTTTTATCCTTGCCATAATATTCATTACCTCCTGAAGCTACTGCTAAATCTAAATGACCATCTTTATTGAAATCAGCCCATACAGCTGCAATATCTTCATAATTGCTATCCAATGCCAAATCAGGTTCTTGGACTTTTATGAATTTCCCATTAACTTGTTGTGTAAATACTGCACCCGCAAATCCTCTAGCCCCACCAATAAAAATATCTTCTAGTTGATCGTGGTTGATATCTGCTATAGCTAATGCTGGTCCTTCTGTTGAATTCATCTGTGGCACCAATTGCTCTCTATTGAATTCTTGGAATATATTTTCTTCATGCTTAAATCGTATACCCGAAACAGCAGTTTGATCATCTATTGTATACTCCGGATTAGGCCAATGATTCTTGATGATACCATAATTAAAAGTAGGCAGGCCTTTTTTGTAGGAATAACTTACTTGTTGATTCAACTTCTTTGTAAGATCAATTCTTTCATAAGTATTATCTGGCCAAATTAAAAATGCTGAATCAATCTTGGTTTGTTTTAATCCAATAAACAAGGGTACTTCCATGCTAGATAAAAAACCTTTTACTGGAAACTTCTCATAAGTTCTTATTTGGTCCTTAGTAAATAAAACAATTTTAGATCCAATGGCATTTATATTCTTCTCTGCACCTTTTAATTGAATAGAAACATACTGATTGTCTTTTGCTTCATTGGCTTTGTTTTGATAGATAAAGGCTTTATCGTTGACATTATTCACTACTAAATCCAAATCACCGTCATTATCAAAATCTGCATAGGCAGCGCCATTAGAATAAGAGTTGGGATTATTGGTAACGGCATTTTCTTTGTCTGCAAAAGACATGTTTTGTTGGTTCAAGAAAAACTGATTAGGAATCTTAATTTCCGGAAACTTATCAATCAGGGCCATATCCTTTTCTCCCATCTTATTATCTCTAATCTTTTCTTGTATTTCTTGATTAGAAACATAATTCACATAATCCATGTCATTCATTCGCTTGGGAATACCATTGGCAACAAAAACATCTTTAAATCCGTCATTATCAAAATCTAAAAATAAAGTTGCCCAAGACCAGTCTGTTGCAAAAATGCCACTATACATTCCTGTCTCGCTGAATTTTCCATTTCTTCTATTCCATTGAAGATTATTTCTAGTAAACTGATAATCATATCCTACAGAAATTTTATACTGGTAGATATCATAATCATCTTCCCCTAATGATCTCTTTAAAATATAGGGATCTTTAGGAAGCATGTCCATGGATACAATTTCCGGAAAGCCATCATTGTTGGCATCAGCAGCATCTACCCCCATAGAGTATTGGCTGGTATGTGTCATCCAATCATGACGCTCGTCTTTAAAGCTGCCATTTTTTTGATTAATGTATAAATAATCGTTTTCGTGGAAATCATTTCCAGCATAAATATCTGGCCATCCATCCAGGTTGATATCACTCATTACCACACCCAATCCATAACTAATTGCAGTACTATTAATTTGAGTGGCCTTGGTAAAATCTTCGAAATGCCCATTGTTGTTCTTGAAAATTCTATCTCCAGACAATGGATCAAAGGTTCCTACAAAACTATCTCTTGGAGCGAATGTTCCATTCTGATGTACACTATGATTTAATAAAAACACATCCAGGTCACCGTCTAAATCATAATCGAAAAAACTTGCCTGAGTACTGAAGCCAGAAAAATCTAAGCCATATTCTACAGCCATGTCTTTGTACACTGGCACTCCCTTATCAATAGATTGACAAACTAGAAGCTGATTCTTATTCTTGAATTTTTCAAAATTGCCTAATCTGCAAATATAAATGTCAAGCAACCCATCGTTATTAATATCTACCAAAGAAACTCCCGTATTCCATGCACTATCTTGAGGTATTTTAGCTTGGTCTGTATAGTCTTTAAATTTTAATGTGCCTTGGTTAAGATATAAAGTATTTCTTCCCTCGTTAGAAGCAAAGAAAATATCTACTTTACCATCATTGTTGAAATCACCAGTTGCTACACCTGCGCCGTTATAGTAATACATGTAATGAAACATGTTAAAAGATTCTGTTGGGTGCAAGTTATTAGCAAATTCGATGCCGGTTTTACTGGCATCCATCATTTCAAAAATAGGAGTTTCCTTGGCCTGTTGCTTACATGCAGCCATGCCAGTGATCACCAACACCGCAGCAATAGAATGATATATATATTTAAAACTAGATCTCATTTTATTGTTGATTCATTTTTAATAATACAGGGTATTCGTCATTTCTAATAAACAATACTTGTTGGCTTGTTTTACCAGGCAAGCTTAAAATATCTTTTACCTGCCCTGTTATAGATAGTCCAGATTGCTTATCCTCTAATACTTTAAAATGCTTCTTCCCATCATTGATTAATACCAATCCATAATTGGCATCTAATCTTCCAAACTGTGGCATGAATCCAAATAAATTACCACCCATGATTAAATCCAATTGTTGGTCACCATTCACATCATATGGTAAAATGGCATTTAAAGAAGAGAACTGAACTTCAATAGGTAATTCTTGTATCTCAAATTGACCATTACCTTTATTCCAAGCAATAATAGAACTACAAATATTGTAAGTCTTCACTATTGCTTTTTCTATTGCTTCAGGCTTGAATAATTCTTGGAAAGATTTTTTAGCGTATACCTCATAATTTAAATTCTCTTTCTTCAAAAGTGGAATTTGTTCTTGCATCTCTGCCTTTAAAAATACAGGTACATCTTTCCCATTCACTGTTCTAGTTAATATTTTATCCAAACTCTCATTGCCATCAAAATCATTCATCCATAATTTCACTGGAGCATCTTGAGTAGGTTTTAGGTAACCATTCTTACCCATATTACCCAATACAAGATCTTTTAATCCATCTCCATTTAAATCTACCACCTGCATGGTTTGCCACCATCCAAATAAATTATTCAAATTGGTTTTTTCTTCAACAAATTTTCCTCCTTTAAATGAAAACAAAATAGGGTACATATAATCCCCTGCAACTAATAATTGATTGCCAGACTTTCCTAACACATTTCCCCAACTTGCACTTGTAACCATACCAAGGTTTGTAAAGGCAGGAGCCAGTGTAGCAGTTTGGTCTGTATATATCCCCTTACCATTATTCACATAAATAGCACTTGAAGGTGTTACGCCATACTTTAATGGTGTGTTTCTTGCACCTACAAAAACATCCATATCACCATCACCATCAAAATCTAAAGGAACCATCACACCAGTATTAAAACCAAATTCAGGAAAGGCATTTTGCTGATGCGTGAAATTTGCCTTACCATCATTCAAAAACAATCTATGATTTAATAAGCCACTTGATTTTAATTTATGGTTTCCTCCGGCTCCCAACAAAAGGTCCATGTCTTTATCCCCATCAGCGTCATAAAAAAGTGCTGCCACATCTTCCATCTCATTGAAAGGTTGAAATGCTGCTTGAGCTTTTTTCTTAAATGTACCATTGGCATTTTGCATAAAAATGGCACCGCCTTTTTCATTTGCCCCACCTACAAAGACATCAACCAATCCGTCTCCATTTAAATCTGCACTAGCGGCTTTGGGACCTTCTTGTGATAATATTCTTGGTATAATTCTCTCTGCATAAAAATCTACATGATCATCTTCTTCATGTCTATCGAAATTAGCAGCCACCTGAGTAAACAATGGACTTACTTTGGCTTCATTGCTTATAAATGGCTTTGACGCTAACTGAGCTTGATTAAATACATATACAGAATCCAACTTTTTAATTTGAACTTTCGACACTGTTGCATTGGACCAAATTATTTTGATTGAATCCACTTTTGCAAGCTGCCCTAAGCCAAAAATTTGTTTATAGTCTACTGATGATTGGAAACCTCTTGCAGGTATTACTTCTTTGCTTAAAATTTGATCCTTGATGTATAGATTAATTTTAGCTCCTACTGCATTCAAATTAGAACCCACCCCTTTTAATTGAACTCCTAGATAATGATTTTTGTTTTGCTCTCTACTTTTGTTCTTAAAAACAAAGCTGGGCATATTATTGTTACTTACCACCATATCCAAGTCTCCATCATTATCTAGATCGCCATAAGCAGCCCCATTGGAAAAACTTGGTATATCTAATCCCCAATCCTTTGCAGTTTCTTTAAATGTCAAATCACCATTATTGCGATACATTTTATTGGCAATAGGCTGAGAACTCATTTTTTCAATAATGGAACTTATCTCATCTTTTTTCCCAGTCAATACCATTTTTTGAATCATGGTATTGGCGAAAAAATCTATAAAATCTTGATTGGTTAAATCTCTATAAATACCATTACTCACATATATATCATTCAATCCATCATTGTCTGCATCAAATATCATTTCACCCCAGCTCCAATCACTTGCTTCTACGCCGGCAATATGTGAAATCTCTTTATACTTTCCGTTTTTATTATTTAGCTGCAAACTGTTATGCATAAACTGATGATAAAAACCGCTAGATACTTTTAATCGATAAATATCAATATTATCAAATGAAGTAGTGGTCTTTAAACGATAATCATCGTCTGGTAACATCTCTGTAGTAAATATATCTGGATATCCATCGTTATTGATATCAGCCATGTCTGTACCCATGGATGCAATGCTATTATGCTCGGTGTAATTTTCTATTTCATCTTTAAAAGTTCCGTTTTTTTGATTGATGTATAAATAATCTCTTTCAAAAAAATCATTCGACACATATACATCTGGCCATGCATCGCCGTTCACATCTCCAATGGTTACTCCCAATCCAAAACTAATTAAAGAACCATGTATACCAGCTTTGGCAGATACTTCTTGAAAATGTCCATTATTGTTTTGGTACAAATGATCTCCACCACCTTTTAAGAAATCTGCTACTTGTGCATTCTCTGCTCTGGTATCTCTTGCGTTTCCATAATTCAAAGTATTCACTGGAATAGGACTATTGTTTACCATAAAACAATCCAAATCTCCATCCATATCATAATCAAAGAAAGATGCATGTGTTGTATATCCATCATTGTCTAAACCATAAGCAGCAGCGCTATCGGTAAAAGTAAGATTATGATTATTTATGAATAATTGATTTTTTCTTAATGGCGCGTCCATCATATTGCCTGCATTAGATACATAAATATCTAACCAACCATCATTATTAATATCCACCATGGTAACCCCTGTACTCCATTGTTTCTTTGGACCAAAACCAGCTTTGTCAGAAATATCTTCAAACTTAAAATTGCCTTTGTTTAAATATAATTTATTGGCTCCTTGATTCGCTGTAAAAAATACATCCACTAAACCATCGTTATTAATATCGCCAATTCCTACACCGGCACCATTATAAAAATTTCGGTACTTGAAAATATTGGCATCTTTGTCGTCTACAACCGTGTTGGTAAATGAAATTCCTGAATCATCTACTTTTTCAAATAAAGCATCTTTACTCTTTGTACTGCATGCACCTAACAATATGGTGAAAGTCAATAACCAAGCCAGGTTTTTTATCATAACATTATCCAATTTGGAACGCATAAAAGTACAACAAACCCAAGGATTATAGAGACTAGGATAAGTTAAAACCAACTCGAATTTCCTGAAATAATAAGGCCCCCGATTGCTCGGGGGCCTTTATCATAAATAGTTATACTAAATATTAGTAACCGAAGTTTTGCTTCAAATTAGGGTTTGAAGAAACTGCTTGGTTAGGAACAGGGTATACAACTCTGAACGCATCAGATTTAGCAGATCTTTCGATCACAGGATCGTTGAACTTACCAAAACGGATTAAGTCAGGTCTTCTAACTGCTTCTAAGTATAATTCACGACCTCTTTCAGCTAAGATATCGTTTAATGTAACAGCAGTCATTGCTTTTGCACCAGAACGAGCTCTGATAGCATTTACAATTGATAATGCTGTTTCACCACCAGTTGCAGTTGCACCTCTTAAGATAGCTTCAGCTTTCATTAAAGCTGCATCAGAGTAACGCATTAAAACGAATTCGTTTTCTTCGTTAAAGCCCATTTGATCAGCTCTTAATGGATACTTCATTGTTCTGATACCTTTTGATTCAGTAGAGAAGAATAAAGAAACATCAGGAGTGAATACTAATGGAGAACCAGAACGGTCTTTTACTTGTACTTTAACTCCGTTATCATATTTGTATTGTTGACCAGCTAAGAAACCAGCATTGAAACCAGACTTTTCAGTCATGTTATCTAATGCAGCATACTTTCTATTGTCACCATCTTCAAATGAATTGTAGAAATCAGAAGTAGTAGTAAAACCATTCCAACCAGAGAATGCTTGGTTGTAGTGAGTACCCATACCAGTAGCCCAAGTAACACCTGTAGTACCACCAGTTTGAGTTGCTTTACCAGGACCATTTGATGCTCTAGAGAAGATCATCTCAGTAGATGCAGTATAGTTGTCCCACTTAAAGTTATCCCAGTAGTTAGCAGATAATTTAAACTTACCACTAGCTGTGATCTCGTCTACTAATTTAACTACAGCATTCATATCTGCAGCATCAAAAGTATAAGGACCAGCTGGAGCAGTTGGAGCTGCTTTGTAAACAGCTTTGTTTAATAATAAACGAGCTTTTAAGAATTGAGCAGCTTGCTTATTTGCTTTATGCATATCAGCACCAGTACCAAAAGTTGGTAAAGCAGCGATTGCAGCATCTAAGTCAGTCATGATCCAATCAAAAGCTTGTGCTCTTGTTTTTACTTCTGGAATATCATCCGCACCTGCAGTTGCAGAACGGTAAGGAACTTGACCAAATAAGTCCATTACTTGAGAAGCAAAATATGCTCTTAAGAATTGACCTTGTGCTTTTTCAGCACCAGCACCAGTTTCAGCAACTAATGTAGCTTGGAATAAAGCACCGTTTAATTGGTTCCAAGTATCGTATAATTGGTTGTGAGCACCATCTACAGCGTGTAAATGGATTTTTCTCCAAGTACCGAAGTCATCCCAGTCAGTACCACGAGTTGGTCCTAATAATTCGTCTGTAGAATGTTCTTGGAATGCAAACCAGTTACCTTGAGTAGATAACCCGTTCAATGCACCATATACAGAAGCTAAGTCGGCTTTAGATGTACCACCAGCAGCTGCAGCGATAGATTTAGAACCAAACACTTTCTCGTCCAATTTAGAACAAGAAACCGCTCCTAATGTTACTGCGATAGCAGTAGCGTAGATGGCTGTTTGTTTGATAAAATTATTTTTCATGTGTATTAGTTATTTATGAAATTAAAAACGAGCGTTGATACCGAATGTGATAACTCTTGCTCTTGGAGTTGCTGTATAGTCAAATCCACGAGAAGGAACACCGTTTCTAGACTTATCTACGTTCACTTCTGGATCTAAACCAGAGTACTTAGTGAACAATGCTAAGTTTTGACCAGTTAATGTCAAGTTCAATCCTTTAATGAAAGAACCTTTCTTAACATCTACTGCATAACTTAAGCTAGCGTTACCTAAACGGATATAATCACCTTTTTCTAAGAAACGAGTTGAAACGTTACCTGGGTTGATTGAGTTTTCAATACTGTAGATAACATCTCTAGTTACATTGTGCGCTGTTTTCAAGCTACCTTTTAACAATAATGCGTTAGCTGTATTGTTGTAAACATAGAAACCAGTTACTGCGTTGAAGAAAATGCTAGCAGTTAATTTTTTGTAAGTAAAGTTGTTTGTTAAACCAGCATTGAATGTTGGTAAAGCACTTCCTTGTAACTCATCTTTAGCACCATTTGCATAAACACCGTTTCCGTAAGCATCAAATCTTAAGAAAGTAGGCATTACGAAAGTGAATAAAGGATATCCATCACGGATTGTTTGAGCATAAGCACCAGACAAACCTTGACCAGATACTTCACCAGTATTAACTACTGTAGAACCAAATCCTTCTACATTGTTCTTTAAGAAAGACATGTTGTAAGCAACATCCCATCCGAAAGCTCCTTTGTATGCAGGACGAATTAATTGATAATCTAAGCTAACTTCAAAACCAGTGTTTTTAACATTACCTGGTAAGTTTACCCAACGATCTGCAGAAGCAGCTGGTTGAGGATAGCTGATTAAGAATAATAAATCTTTAGTAGACTTATCGAAGTAATCAACACTACCGTTTAATCTTCCGTTGAACATTGCGAAATCAATACCTGCACCAGCAGTTGTTGTAGTTTCCCATTTCAAGTTAGGATTAGAGTTAGTGATTGTTGGATTACCACCGTTAAAGTCAGCTTGTTTTAAAGCTAAAGATGCATAAGCAGGGAACTCTTGGTTACCAGTTACACCATAGTTTAATCTAACATCGAAGTTAGAGAATACATTACCCAAAGTTTTTTGAGCAAATCCTTCTTCTAATACTCTCCATTTGAAACCAAATGCAGGGAAAGTACCGTATTTGTTACCAGTACTGAACTTAGAAGATCCATCAATTCTCGCTAAAGCAGAGAAGATGTATTTATCTTTCATTGTATAGTTTACACGAGAGAAATAAGATTGTAATTCAACTTGTGTACTATCACCATAAACTGCTGTAGAACCACCTTGGTAAGAAGCCCAGTTAGTGCTCATTGAAGTAGCACCAGCAGCACCCCATCTTTGAGAAGCTCTATAGTAGTCAGTTGTTTTTTGATAAGAGAAGGCAGCTAAAGCTTGTAAGCTATTACCATTCTTAAATGTTTTGTCATAGTTCAATGTATGTTCTAACAAAGCACTATTTTGATTTAAGAATTGTTGTGCTGCTCTACCGCGACCTAACAATGCACTGTTTTGGTATTGTAAGTTACGGATAGTGATATTACCTTGGTTGTATGCAGAACCTAAACGAGGATCAACAAAAGTTAAACGCTCAGTTGAACCGTTCTCCACACCATAAATTACTTTATAAGATAAATTCTCAGTTAACTTATAAGTTAAAGAGATATTAGTCAATAATTTATTGTAAGTATCATTGTCTTTGTAACCTTCTAAGATTGCAACAGGGTTTCTGTTACCATCTTGGTTATCAAACCAAGTACCGTTTGAAGCGTATACAGGGAAAGTTGGGTTATAAGAAATCATAGCGCCGATCAAAGAACCTTGATAACCTGCGTTATTAGTTACTTGAGCATAGCTATTTTTTACTTGAGATTGGTTAACAGTTAAATCTAATTTTAACTTAGAAGTTAATTGATTAGAATATTTCAAACCAAAAGTCATTCTCTTTAAACCTTGAGTCTTGATGATACCTTGTTGGTCATCGAAAGAACCGTTTAATTTTAAAGAAGTCTTAGAGTTTGAATAACCCCAACCTAAGTTGTAAGATTGAGAAACTGCAGTTTGGAAGATTTGATCTTGCCAGTCAGTATTGTAACCTTTATCGTTACCACCTACACCAGAAACATCAATACCAGCATCTTGTAAAGTTTTCTTTACACCGTAGATGAATTCTTGTGGACTTGCTAAATCATAACGCTTAGCAGTTGTAGAAACAGATGTAGTCGCATTGAAAGTTAAGCTAGGCTTACCTTTACCAGACTTAGTAGTAATTAATACAACACCATTCGCACCTCTAGCACCATAAATAGCTGCAGAAGACGCATCTTTTAAGATAGAGATGTTTTCGATGTCGTTAGGGTTAATGAAAGATAATGGGTTTCTTGCTGTAGTAGAACCTTCAACAGAGATACCAGTACCAGTCATTCCACCACCGTATAAAGGCACACCATCAACCACATATAATGGGTTGTTGTTACTTCTTACAGAAGAAGTACCTCTAATAGTAATGTTAACAGCACCACCTGGTTCACCAGAGTTGTTAGTAACGTTAACACCAGCAGTACGACCTTGTAACAATTGTTCTGGAGAAGCAATCACACCTTTGTTGAATGATTTCTCACCTAAAGAAACAACCGCACCAGTCGCGTCTTTTACTTTACGTGTACCATAACCTACAACTACCACTTCTTCTAATTGAGTGCTAGTTTGGTTTAATGAAACAGTAACAGTACCATTTGCGTCAACTTCTTTAGATGAATAACCTACAGAAGAGACAACTAATTTAGTTACAGAAGAAGGTACAGTAATTGCAAAAGATCCATCAGCTGCAGTCTTTGCACCTGAAATAGTTCCTTTAGCTACAACAGAAGCTGCTGCAACAGGAGAACCGTCTTTCGCATCTAAAACCTTACCTGTAACTGTTTTGTTCTGAGCTTGCGCATTTAATGCGATCAAGCCAATGAACAGTCCTAAAAATGAGGACTTAACAATTTTGAAATTCATAATTGGCAGTTTATTGGTTTATTAAGCGTGTACAAAATACACTAATTTGATATTCAACAAATTTTTTGTTAAATAATTTTTAACTTTTTTCCCGAAATAGCAAACAATCGTTAGTAGAATTAAGGCTATTTGGGCCACAAAATGCCCTAATAGCCTTTACCATAAAGGATTTCATCCTAAAAAGAAAAACTAACATAATGAAAAAAAATATGTTCTGATAATGGTGCTTTTTGAAATTTCAAACGATTGCGAAAAAATTTGTGAAACAATTACTTATTTTTGAACCCTCAACGAATTGCTTATGACCAATACTACACTCAAATTGTTGGCCCAACAATTGCAGCTAAGTATCTCCACAGTTTCTCGTGCATTGAAAGATCATCCCGATATTTCTGCAGCTACCAAAGCAAAAGTGCACGCATTAGCCAATAGTTTAGATTATGAGCCCAATGCCTATGCTATTCAACTTAGAACACAGAGTAGTAAAATATTTGGAGTGATTGTGCCTGCTATATCTAATTTGTTTTATGATAGTTTTATTGCAGCAGTAGAAGAAGAAAGTAGAAAGAATGGATATGCTTTGATGATTTTGCAATCAAGCAATCAACCAGATATAGAATTAGATAATTTAAAAATCTTTAGACAAAATAGAGTCTCTGGTGTATTTGCTTGTTTGTCTGCCAATGCAGAAAATTTAGAGACCTATCAAAAGATGACAGAGAAAGAAATCCCAGTAGTGTTTTTTGATATCGTACCTAAGGATAATAAATTTACTAAAGTAAGAATGGCAGATGAAAGATGTGCCATCATCGCTGCAGAAGAAATCATTAAGAGAAATGCTAAAAAAGTTTTAGCCATTTTTGGAGATACAGGTTTATCGATTAGTCAAAAAAGAAAAAATGCATTTCAAAATTTTATGGAGACCTACGCTCCTAAAGTGCATTGCACTTATGTAAATGCAAATAGTAGTGCCGAGGCAGAAGAGCTTTTCAGAAAGCAATATAGTAAGGCCCAAAAACCTGACACCGTTTTCGCTATGACAGATGAGGTTTTAATAGGAGTGATGAAAGCAGTGCAAGCTTTAGAAATTAAAGTTCCTTCTCAGTTAGGTGTAATTGGAATTAGCAACGGCTTTATCCCCAACCTATATCATCCTAAAATTAGCTATGTAGAAACTAGTGGATATGAATTAGGTAAACTTGCTTTTGTTCAAATGATGGCCAATATGAAAGGTGGAAAAACCTTAACCGAATTAACTGTGGAAGTGAAATTTGTTCCAGGCGAATCTATGTAAACGATATTAATCATTACTATGTTTAAAAAGTATAAAGCATTTGTTTTTGATCTAAATGGCACCATGGTGAATGATATGCCCTATCATATCAAAGCATGGCATGAAAAAATAATTCAATTGGGAGGAACTCTCAAATTGGATGAAATGAAACATCAGTGCTATGGAAAGAACGATGAATTATTAGAAAGGGTTTTTCCAGGAAAATATAGTTTAGAAGAAAGAATAAAAATCGGTAACGAAAAAGAAGCCATCTACAGAATAGAGTTTAAACCATTTTTGAAATTGATGAATGGATTAGATCAATTTTTGGAAAAAGCAGATCAAGAAAATATTAAAATGGCCATTGGCTCTGCAGCCATAATGGATAATATCAACTTCGTTATTCAAAACATGCATATTGAGCATTATTTCAATGCCATCATTAGCGCTAATGATGTGAAAAATAGTAAACCAGACCCTGAAACATTTTTGAAATGTGCAGAAGCATTATCAATTGAACCCGAAGACTGTTTGGTTTTTGAAGACACGCCTAAGGGAGTAGAGTGCGCCCTCAACGCAGGTATGCAAGCTGTGGTTATTTTAGGAGAACACGAAGCTGCCGAGTTTGAACAATACGAAAATGTAATTCACTTAGCGAGAGATTACCAAGGGCTAGAGACATTTTTGTCCAACTAAATCTTTAAAAGGAACAAATTATTCTTTCGTAATAAATGTTCTTAGTTGCTGAATTTCTAAAGGACCTGTTCTGCAACAACCCCCAATCGCTTTAGCGCCAGCTGCTAACCAAAGTTTTGCATCTGTTATAAAATGATTGCTACAACCATTCAAAGGTTCCCAAACTTTTTTTACTGGATTATAGGTCTCTCCTTTGTTTGGATAAACCATGATTGTTTTATCAGTGATGGGTTGTGCTATTTTAATGAGCGATTCGATATACTGCGGTGGCGTACAATTCACTCCAACTCCAACGATCTCTTTAGAATCATTTAGCACTTTAACTGCGTCTTCAAATAATTCTCCACTACACAAATGTTTTTCATCTTTACAACTAAAACTTACCCATGCTTTTTTACTAGGCTGCTCTGCTAATAAATTTTTTATCGCAATCGCTTCATCTAAACATGGTATGGTTTCAAAAGCAATGATATCCGCTTCAGTTTGCTGAATAAGCACTAGCCTTTCTTGATGAAACTCCATTAATTGTTCAATACTAATATTTTGATAGCCTGTATATTCAGATCCATCTGCTAAAGCAGCACCATAAGGCCCCAAGGATGCAGCCACCAAAGGAGAAAGCAAGGTTTTGCCGTTTTGGGAAGCTAGAAATTCATTTCTTGCTTCTATCGCTAAATCAACACTTAATTGTAAATAATGAATGGCTTCTGCTTTAGAATAGCCTTGTTTTTCAAATCCAATAAAGCTTGCTTGATATGAAGCAGTGGCAATGATATTCGCGCCAGATTTTAAATAATCAATATGCACTTCTTTGATAAGTGCAGGATTCTCTTTTAATAATTTTGCTGACCATAAAGCATGATTCAAGTCAGCTCCTCTTACTTCCAATTCTGTTGCCAAAGCACCATCTAAAATAACAAAGCCTTGTTCTTGTATGATTTGTTCTAGCATGATTTAATTTCAAGTAATTATTTTCCAATACAGAATTTAGAAAAGATAAAATCTAATTGATCTTCATTGGTAATTTGGCCCGTAATGGTACCCAAATAATGTAAGGCCTGTCTTATATCTAATGCCAATAAATCACCTGTTACTTCGTTCTCTAATCCAGTAGACACATCATTCAAAGCATACAATAATCTTTTTAAAGATTCTACATGTCTTGCATTGGTAACAATAGTCCCTTCTTTGTTGATTCCTGTTCCTACAGCCTTACTAGTTAATACTTTTTTAAGTGCGTCTATATTTTCTTGATTCTTTGCAGCAATAGATACTACTCCTTGCATGAAAGTTTCATTCAAAATAGATCTGTCTTTTAATTGATCAATTTTATTAGCGACTAAGATTAATTTATCTGCATTGATTTCTTGCGTCCATTGTCCAATTTGTTCATGTGAACTTTGATTGATATCAAATAAAGCAATCACAATATCTGCAGCTTCAATCTTCTCTCTACTTTTTTCAATACCCATTTGTTCAATACTGTCTTCCGTATTAGCTCTTATTCCTGCAGTATCAATTAGTTTATAAATAACACCATCAATATTTAGATACTCTTCTACCGTATCTCTTGTAGTTCCGGGGATATCACTCACAAGGGCTCTGTTTTCATTTAAGAGCGCGTTCAGTAAAGTGGATTTACCTGCATTGGGTTTTCCCACAATAGCTACTTGAACGCCATTCTTAATAACATTCCCTAATTTAAAAGAATCTAATAATGCCTGTGTTTTTTCCTGCAATTGATGTACTAGTATTTCAAGTTCTTTTTTGTTGGCAAATGCAACATCTTCTTGTGAAAAATCTAGCTCTAATTCAATCAATGCCGAAAACTTGATTAATTTTTCCCGCATTAATTGTAAGTCATTAGAAAAGCCGCCTTTTAAATTATACAATGCAGTTTTTCTAGCAGCTTCAGTATTACTAGCAATTAAATCTGCTACCGCTTCGGCCTGGGTTAAATCTAGTTTGCCATTCAAGAATGCTCTTTGTGTAAACTCTCCTGGCTTAGCCATTCTAGCACCTTGTTGCATAAATAATTGCAATACCAAATCTTGAATATGAGGAGAGCCATGACAAGAAATTTCTACCACTTCTTCTCCAGTATAAGATTTTGGTGCACGATAAATAGTAGCTACTACTTCATCAATCACATTAGTGCCATCCATTAATTTACCAAAATGTACGGTGTGTGATGGGGCTGTGAGAATTGATTTTTTGGAGAATACCTTACTAGTGATTTCAATTGCTTTTTCTCCACTTAATCTTATCACAGCAATTGCTCCCAAACCTGGGGCAGTTGCCAAAGCAACAATTGTATCATTCCATGTACTCAAATTCTCACGCATAGCACAAAGATAATTGCTATTAGTGGGAATAAAAGGACAGATCCCAAAAAGCACAAAAACAAAAATGCCAGCCTTTACGGGCTGGCATTTTAATATGAAAAGTTGTACAACTAGTCTTCAGAAACTTGGAATACGATAGCTTGTCTATGACGGTAAATTACATTACGGCCATTTTGAACAGCTGGCTTCCATTTTGGACCTCTAGAAATTACACGAACAGCTTCATCCTTAGTGCCATAACCAGGATCGTTCTCAGCTCTTACATCACTGATAGAACCATCTCTAGCCACAACGAATGATACTACTACAGAGTATTTTCCAGCTGGAGCACCATTTTCAACAGGTAAGTCTCTGTTTAAGGTTCTTTCTAGGTAACGAATCCAACCTTGTTGTCCACCAGGGAACTCAGCTGGGATTTGAACCACTGTAAAGATCTTATCAGTTTCTTCTTCTGGAGGCGCTACTGGACCAGTACTAGCTTCTACTGGAGCAACGATACCTTCATCTTTTGTACCTTCTTGATTGAAAGCACCGATTTTAGTATCTTCTAATTTCTCCACTTCTTTAATCTCATCTTCCTCTTTTACTTCCGCATCTTTAACGATTTTCGGAGGAGTAAATTTGGTTACTTCCACTTTTGGTGGCTCCACTTTTGGTGGTGGAGGCGGCGGTGGCGGCGGTGCTTTTTTCTCGTCTTGAGCTACATTCTCTAAAGACATATCTACAGCCACGATTTCAGTCTTTGGCTTTTTGATACTATTAGAGATAATAGCCATAGCGCCTAAAATAGCAACTACTGCAACCATTCCGATCAAGCCAGCTTTGATACGCTTATTATACGTTTTGCGTAATTCATAAGCGCCGTACTCCTTGTATCTACCCTCAAATATGAGGTCTAGTATATCGGCGGTTAATATTTTATTTGTCTCCATTGGTTAATGCTTTTAATTGCTTGTAGAAGTTTTTGCACTTG
>JACCDS010886848.1_pt1 | contig 42611 bp, 33 predicted proteins | sample 7446441 | NCBI WGS metagenome assembly JACCDS01 (sample SAMN15323445, study PRJNA562643) | freshwater metagenome | isolation source: river surface water | place: USA:Blue River Watershed | collected 2017-08-17 | reverse complement strand
TATCATAGCCATTTTTATCAAAACCTTCTTTATTATATCCTTCTTTATCGAAACCAGATAAATTAAATCCGTCTTGATCAAAACCATCTTTACTTATACCTTCTTTATTAAATCCTTTTTGATTATAACCTTCTCTGTTATAACCTTCTTTGTTATAACCTTCTTTATCAAACCCTTGTTTATCAAATCCTTGTTTATTAAAACCTTCTTTATTAAAACCTGATTTATCAAATCCTTCTACATTATAACCTTCTTTATTATATCCATTTTTATCATATCCAGCTTTATTATAACCTTCTGAATCATAGCCTTTTCTATCATAGCCTTCTTGATTTAACCCTGTCTCATAATGATATCCATCTATTCCATAGCCTTCTTTATCAACCAATACACATTCTTTATTATCTCTTCTTATTCCGTCTTTGTTATAACCACTTCTATCCCAACCAAATTGATCAAAACCTTCTTGATTGTAGACTAATCCTTCTGTACAATATGTACCATCTGCTTTTAAACCATTTTTATCGCAACCATTTTTATCATAACCGTCTTTATTAAAGCCTTGTTTATCAAAACCTTCTTTATTATAATTAGTTACACAATCAAAACCTTCTTTATCATAACCAGTTTCAAAACAAGAAGAATCAAAACTATCTTCTGGTAGATTATTTTCTTTTAAATATTGTAAAAAACTATTAACATAAGCACTATTATGATTTATATCTTTTATTTTTCCTTTATTTTCTTTTAACTTATTTTCTTCTGATAAATTTAAAGCTTCAATAGCTTCTTTTTCAGTAGCATCTGTTTTATTACCTAAGCCTACATTTGTTGTTGTTGCTGTTAAGTTAGTTTGACCAACTTGTGTTTTTATATCATCTTCTTTAAAGATATAATAACCTGCAACTATTATACCTATAATAGTTGCACTTAATAATGATAATACTAATACTTTCTTTTTGTTTGTTTTGTTATTTAAACTACTCATACGATTAAATTCCTTTAAAAATATATAAACTAATACAAATATAATTTATTTCTATTTTTTTTCAATAGCAATAAATTAAAAAATATATAAAAATTTAAGAATAAATTACTTTATTCTTAAATGAATAATTTTTCCATCTTTTTTTACTGTTATTCGTGGTGTGAATTCTGTTCTATAAAGACCTGTTTTACCGTCAGCATTGAATTTTTGGCTTATAATAGGTGGATAAAAAACTTTATGTACAGTTCTAACGTAAATTTCTTTTTTGTCAGGAGTTAACCAAATTTTAAAACTGTCATCTATTTCGTCTTTTTCATTTTTTGCTTCAAGTATTGTGAAACCGTTAGGTGTGTTCCCCATTAACATTTCAGCATTTTGATTTTGCATATATTTTGAAGACACTGAATTACCGCCAACATATAATCTCATGTTATCGTCTCTAGGTGATTGATTTCCATATTCATCAATTTTAACTTCTGTTATATAATCAACTTTATCTTGAGATATTTCTAAATCTAAAATTATTGGAAATATATTGGTTTGCCCTGTTTCTTTAAATAAAATAGTTAGATTACCAAAACCAGCATTTACTTTAGGAGAAAATGTTATTATGTTTTCATTTGTTAATTCTGGATTAAATTTTGAAGGCGTTGATACTGTATGTTTTTTAATTGTCCAAGGTTTTCCAAGTTTGTCAACAAATACTAATGTTGTTGTTAAATTAGGATGTAAGTATATTTTTTTTAAATTGTCTTCACCGCCATCTCTTATACCCATAGGAATAACTAAAGATCTAAATTCTTTTTTAGGTTCTTTTAATGGTTTTTTTATATATTCATTTTTATCTTCTAACATTTGTTTTAATTCGGTTGAAGTCTCTTCTGTAAAAGGCAACTCTTCATCTATTAATTTTTCGTTAGCAATCTGTTCCAATAATTGCATTCTTTCAGGTTTTAATTGAACTGGCATTTGTACTTCTTCTTTTTTATTTGCAGCCAATACATTAAAAGACAACAATAATGCCAATACAGAAATATTTTTAAATTTTTTACTCATGTACTTCTATCCTCTAAAAATTTATTCATTTTAAATATATTATGTTTTTTAAATTAAAAGTCAATATCATTTAATATTTTATGGTAAATAAATACTATCTATTGCGACACCTTTTTTATTTTTTGAATAAGGTATTTCTTTTAATATTATATTTACATCTCTTGTTGTATAATTTCTATTACTTAATCCTATTAATAATTCTTGAGTTCTAACAGCATATTTCCATACTCGTTCACCTGTTATTAATTTACCTTCACCTATTAAATAAGGACCTGATAAAATTACTGTTTTTTTGATTTCAACACCATTTAATATTTCTATATTTGATAAATAATCAAAATTTAACTTATAAATTTCTAATGATTCATCTGTAAAATGTTGCTCTATTTTTTTATAATATTCTGTTTTAATTTTAGGGTTATAATTAAATAAATCTATTGTTATTTCTTCTATATATTTTGATAATGTATTTTTATTTATTATGGGATTTTTAGTTAATGTTATAGGTTTGAAATAATTAGGATCATTTTCTTTTATTATATAATATTTTTTTTCATAAGTTTTTTCTGCACTTATATTTATATTTATCATAAATATTATAGGTAGTAATATAAATGTAATTATTGCTATAAAATAATTAATTTTTGTTATATTTTTCATTATTTGCCCTTTTATTCAGTGTCTTCTAATACGATTTCCATTATAGCAAAACCATCTTTATTTATTTCAAAATTTTCTCTATAAACAACAACTTTTATTTTTCTAACAATTACTTTAATACCTTCTGAACCGTGCATTTCTAATTTTATTTCACCTTTTAAAGAAAATGCAATTTTATTTTTACCTATTTTACCTTGTTCTGCTACTTCTAGTTGTTTTTTAAAATTAGGAACAATAATTGCTTTTTGATTTTTAACTATTTGTTGTAAACTTAATGCATTAAATTCTTTCATAAATTTATCAAATTGGTTGTTTTGAGAGTAATATTTTGATACAGTTTTACCATGTGTTTCAAATGTTAAATAATTATAAGAAAAAATATCTAAAACAGCGTTAGAAACCCATTGTACCATATCTTCTTTTTTTACGTGTAATTTATCTAATGGATATTGTTTTAATATTCTTTCGTTTTCATCAATTACAACATAAGATACAGGAGGCTCATATAAAAAATTTGCATAATATACATAATACAAACCAGAAAATAAACTTAATAACATAAAAAATAATATTCCAATTTGTTTTAAATAACTATCTTTGTAAAATTCTTTTTCTTTTACTATCATTTCAGCAGCGAAAATACCACTTTTCGATAATATATCTTCGTTGTTTTTTTCTTGTTCTATTTCTTGATCATTCATTTTCTTTACCTTTTTGTGTTAAATTTCTGACTGTATTTTTTATTGCTTCTTGCCTTCTTTTTATTGCTTCTATTTTATATTCTTCTTCATTTGAATTTGTAGTATTAGTATATTGTTCACTTTGACCATTTATGTTAGTTAAGTACGTTATATGCTGATTATTTTTCGTTTGTATAATGTATATACCAGTTATAAACAATATAGCTACTATTAAAGAAATAAATAAATTTATATTAGTGTATAATCTGTAATAATATCTATAATATAGAATATTTCTTGATTTCATTTTATCACTATAATATTTATTTATATCAAAAAATACATTTTTTTCTTTTTTGTTTTTTGCCATAAAATTATATTCCAGAACCAGATAATGAATTTTCTATTTTTTGTTGATTTATTTTTATATTATCTATTACAAGTTGTTCTATTTCCTTATTTATTTCAATTTTTTGTAATTCTTTCATTCTTTGTAATGTTCTTCTCCAATTTTTAACAGTTTCAGTTAAATCAGGAATTCTTGTATATTCTAAACCAAATACTTGATTAATAGCTTCCATTATATATAACAATTTAACTACATCGCTATCGGTTTTATCAGAATCTGAATCTTCTTTATCTTCTATTACTGCAAAGCATAAAGACTGTTCTGATTTCAATATATGTATATTAATTATTTCTTTTCCTATAATTAATTTAGATAAAAAATTAGCTTCAAGTATTATTACAGGAATTAATGTATCTTGCTGTAAGTATACACTTCTTGAAACATCCATATCCTCTATTTTTATATTTTCAGGTATATTTAGGGCATTAGCAGCTAAATTAACTAATGCTTCTATTTTCTTATTTTTCATTTTATTTTCCTTATTAAGATAACAATACTAAATCAGAATGTTTTTCTTTTAATTTTTTTATAATATATTCCATAGGTGAATCTATACCGTCATTACTTAATTTTTCCATTGCTTTAGTCACAGAACCTGAAGGAAATGCTTTAGCAAGAATATTTAAGCTATTTTTTAAACCGAATATTGATAAACATTTATTTCTTATATCCGCATCTTCCCTTGTAGAAGAATAAGCCCATCTTTCTATAGGACTTAAATAAGTGTATAAATACTGAGTAAAATCACCTTCTTTAGTTTCAAATTTAGCTATAAAAGGAACACCTTCTGCGGTAGGACCATTTAATGATGTTCTAACTATATCAGCTATTTCATTATTTAAATCAAATCTTTTCACTATTTCTTTATATTGATCACCACCACTAAATACAAATTTACCTGTACATAAACTCAATGTTTCAACGTCAAAATCTTGTATTAATTGCGATATTAAACTTATTGATAAATTCCATTTTCTTCCTTCTCTTAAATCTTGTACAACCAAAGATCTAAAATTTTCTATACCAGATGTTCTATGATATTCATCATAACATAATCTTTTTTTAGTACTTAGTATTTCTTCTGTTCTTTCTTTGTGATAATCTAAATATCTTTTGCTTTCATCAAACTTTGATAATATTGAATAAATTGATTCATCAATAAACATATTTCTAGACAAAGCATTACGTGCTAACATATAAAAAATACCGCATTGTTTTTTTGCGTGATCATCTCCGTCAGGAGCTACGTCATTTAAATCCAATGATATTACTCTTGCTTTATCTAAATCTAATCTTGTAATACTATTTAATAAAGGATATGCTGATATATTTTCACCTATAACTCTTGTTAAGTATTCAAGCATATTTTCACTTGTTTTCATCATAGGTTTTGAATATCTACTTTTAATGGATTCTGTTTTTAATGCTATAGATGTTATATCATCCAAGACTGGCACTGCATATCTTTGTGCAATTTTTGCTTCTTCTAAAAGACCCATATCAAAAAGCTTATCAGTTATATACCACCAACTTCTTCCTTCTACTTTTATTCCTTTTTTTTCAAATAATTTATCCAATTCAAAACTTTCGTTTCTATTATACACTTTAGGATATTTTTTATCTGAAAAATATACATACATTTCTTTAACTATACTTTGCAACATATCAGATATTGATTCAGGAGTTGAAGAACCAGCTGGTGTTAATAATAATGTTAAAAATCTTGTAATAAATGTTAAATGTTTTTGTGAAGGATATCTTGCTCCAAGTTGAGTATCAAATATATTAATTGCATCATTTATTGTATTTGTCATTTTATGATATAACACTTCTTGCTGACGGCTTTCTGGTAATAGGGATTTTAATAAATATATTAAACCCATGCTTGAAGGACCTATATCTGCTATACCTACAAGAGGTAATTTACCTTTAGATAATCTACTTGTTTTAGGTTTTAAGCAAAAAGAAAAGTTAGTTGCATTAGCCCATACAGATTTACCAGAACCTGGTTTTGCTATCGTAGCATCACCCCAAGTTGTTTGCTCTACACTATGCACATTATAAGGTATAATTTTGCCGTCAGGGGTTTTATTTATTATAGCACCATTTTTCCAAATAGCTGCTTGTCTTGATAAAGGTAAATTAAACAATACTGTTTCCATAGTATCAAGAAAATTATTTCCTACTATTTTAGGAAAAAAAGCAGGGATACTATTAAAATATCCTTCATAAGGATCATCATTAGTAAACATAGGAGTTTGTGAACCCCAACTTTGTAATGCTTTAAATAAGTCACTCTTTTGCCTGTTCAAGCTATCTATATCTGTTGACCATGTATTTAAAGAAATACCATTTTTTGTTATAGCATCATCATTAGTTAGCTCTAAATTTTCATAATACTGTATTGCATCTTTAATTAATCTATTATTTGTCATTGGAACCCAAGCGAATATAGTTGATAAAGCTTTTTTTAATTTTGTATTACTTAAACCACCACCTTCTATTTTAAAAGATATTTGAAATGGAGTGTGTATATCAACATATTTTATAAAATTAATAAAAGGAGTAGGTTTATCTTGAGGTATATCTATAAACATACTTGATATATAGTTTTCACCAACTTTAATTATTTCATTTTCAATATGTTCAAAATCACATGGAATTAATTGTTTTTTTAAATTAGGATATAAAAAGTATGAAATGTCATTACTTTTTACAGATATGTCATATTCATTTTCTCTCATTACAATTCCGTGAGCATTTAATGGTTTAATAACTCCATTTTCACTTTCTACAGTAATTTGCCTAAAGTTTTCTCCTTCTTCATCTTTAGAGTTAAATGGTAGTCTTGCTGACCATTCTGGTGAAACTAAATTAGAATTTATACTTGATTTTATTACATTAGAACCTTCATATACTTTCAAATGCTTAAAACTTATTTGTGAATCTTTTAATGCTTGACTTAATATTTTTAAAAAGGATATATGCTTATTCTCTAAACTTTTCAAATTATAATTTATTTGTTGAGATTTTTCATAAGGATCTCCTGAAACATATTCTTTACTTAATTCTTCTTTTTCTTTTTTAATTGAACTTTCTATTAGTGTTGGTCTTGACCAAATTACAAGATAATTATCTTCATAACAAGTTTTTGAAACTAAACTATCAATTTTTTCTTCAAATAAGAAATCAACATCCATCTGCATTGATTTAGCTTCATTTAAATAAGGGAATAATATTTCTTGGATAGTTGTTTTTGTTCTTTTAGGATTTTTACTATATACAAACTGTAAAACATGTCCTTTTTGTTTAAAAGATGTTTTTAATTTAGCATAAAGATCTTGAGCGATCTGAGCTTGCTCTCTTTCATTAATAATTTTTTTTATTCCTTGTAATTCAAATATACTTACAAAAGAACCATCGGAAGTAGTAAAACATTGTTCACTTACTGCTGTTTCAAGAGTACAATAATCCTGAATATCATAATATAAATCTTTTTTAATTGTTGATAATAATACTTCTAAACCAGAAGTTATTGACGATGCTATTCCCATTTAAAATCCTCTTTTTTTATAAATTATAATAATCTTTTTTGTATTGTCAATTATATTATTTTATTAAATTGCTACTGGAGCTTTTATAGCTGGATGACTTTTATAATTTAATATTTCGAAATCTTCATATTGAAAATCTTCTATATTTGTAATTTTTCTTTTTATATTTAAGGTCGGCAATTCATAAGGTTCTCTTGATAACTGAAGCTCTACTTGTTCCATATGATTTGTATATATATGCAAATCACCGAAAGTATGTACAAAATCACCTACTTCTAAATTGCATATATGCGCTATCATATGAGTTAAAAGTGCATAACTTGCTATATTAAAAGGAACACCCAAAAATAAATCTGCACTTCTTTGATATAATTGGCAAGAAAGTTTACCATCTATTACATAAAATTGAAATAAAGTATGACAAGGTGGAAGCGCTTGTTTTCCTTCTTCGGCATTTTTTTTAGGAGATTTTTTTGGATCTGGTAATACTGCTGGATTCCAAGCACTTACTATTAAACGACGAGAATCTGGATTTGTTTTTATTTCATTTATTATATTTGATAATTGATCTATTACTTCGCCTTCATAACCTTTCCAAGATCTCCATTGCTCACCATAAACTGGACCCAATTCACCACTATCAGTCGCCCATTCATCCCATATAGTTACATTATTTTCAGTTAAATACTTTATATTTGTTTCTCCTTTAATAAACCATAATAGTTCATGAATTATTGCTCTTAAATGCAATTTTTTAGTTGTCACCAATGGGAAACCTTTACTTAAATCAAATCTTATTTGATGTCCAAAATAACTATATGTACCTGTACCTGTTCTGTCTGATTTATAAAAACCTTTTTCTTTTACTAATCTTAATGTATCTAAATATTCTTTCATTTTTAATCTCCTATTTAAATGATAGAATAACACATTTTTTTTTATTTTCAATTTTATTTTTTAAAAAAACAATTTTTATTTTTTGATATTTATGATATAATTATTTTATAAATAAATATAAAAAAAAGGTAAAATTAAATGGAATCAAAACAAGAATTATTAGAACAAATAAATAAATCAGATCTTATGTATATTATAAAAACAGATGAATCTTTTATAGAAGGCACTTCTAATATAAAAGAATATATATCTACTGCAAAAAAACAAGGAATAGGAAAACTTTTATTAGCAGATAGAAATTCTTTAGCGGCTATGGTAGATTTTATTACTGAATGTAAAAAAGAAAAAATAAAACCTATTTTGGGGGCGACATTAAGCATAGATTTTCCTTTAATTGATAATCATTTTTTATTATTTTCAAACTTAGAAAGTATTAATAATGTTGAAAAACTATTTGGTTTTAAAATATTTGATTTTTTTAATCAAAATAACAATATAAGAATTGACTTAATTGCGGAATTAATTAAATCAGGTGAAAAGTATAAAAAATCAAAAAGTAAAACAAGAAGTTCTATATTCATAAATGAAATTAGTGAAACTATTGAAAAAGCTTCAGAAGGTACATATATATTAAACAATTTAATTAATATGGATAAAGATAAAATTGAAAAAGATTTTTTAATAGAATTCATTAATGGAAATAATTTTTCTGTTATTGATCTTGCCGAACAACTTGTTACTTTCAAAGTTGATAATAAATTAAAAAGAAGCGATTTAGTTGTTTCAGCAATGAATGATAAAGGATTACAAAATTTAAAAGATTTAATTTCTTTAGCTTTTTTAAATGGTCAACAAGATGTAAAAACAGATACTAATGGCAAAAGAGATGTTGATTCGTATCCTTATATATCAATAGATACACTTAAAAAATATTCAGAAGGAATTTGTTTTTATCTTGGTGATAGAAGAGATGCATTAGGAAGAGATATTATAGAAGTCGGTAGAACTGGCATTGATATAATTAATTTATATAAAGAAATATTAGGTGATTCCATAATTTTATTTACAAAAAAATCAACCGATAACGATCATCCTATTTATGTCGAAAATGAAATAAAAATTAATAAACAAGTTTTGGAATTATCTCTTACAGAAAATATACCTTGTATAGCAACTCATGATGCTAGGTTTGCTGATAAAGATATGTATGAATTACATGATATAAAAAGAGCTATTCTTCTTGGTGAAGAAGTTCATTCAGTTATTAGAGAAAAAGAAGAATATAAAAATCAATATTTAATTAATCCAGAAGAACTTATTGAAAACTTTAAAAATTATCCAGAGTTACTTATCAATAACGCTTATATTTCAGATATTCCTCAATATAAAATAAAATTAAACAAAAGTATTTTACCAGAATTTCCTATACCAGAAGATTTTCAGAAAAATATATTAAATAAAATATTAAATGATAAAAAAATAACGTTTGATAATAATTCAGATAAAGAATTTTTATTAAGAACGTTAGTTGAAAAAGAAGTAAAAGAAAAATTTCCAGAAGATGAGTGGGAATACGAATATATAAATCAATATAATAATTTGATTGCGGGTGAATATATGGATTCACTAACTTGGAATGGCATTGAGAAAAAAATGGCATTGAGAATGAATAAAGAAGAATGGGATAAAAAAAGACCTGAGTATTACGAAAGATTTTTATATGAATCTGGAATTATTAAGAACATGGGATTTCCTGGTTATTTCCTTATAGTTCAAGACTTTATTAACTGGGCTAAAAATAAAGGTGTTCCAGTTGGAACAGGAAGGGGTTCAGGGGCTGGTTCTCTTGTAGCTTTTGGTTTAAATATTACTGGATTAGATCCTGTAAAAGATGGTTTGTTATTTGAAAGATTTTTAAATCCTGAAAGGGTATCTATGCCCGACTTTGATATAGACTTTGGCGAAGGATTTGATGAATTAGGTAATATTGTTAATAGGGATACAGTTATTGAATATGTTAAACATTTTTATACCAAAGATCCTTTATTTCCTTCTGTATCTCAAATTGCGACAAGAGGTGAATTTGGATTAAAATCTGGAATGAAAGCTATTGCAAAAACTTTAGGTCACACTATAGATTTTGAAAAAGATTTAGTTGTTGCGGTTCCTGAAACACCAGATTTTTCTTTTGACGCTTTTCTTGAAATACCTGAAATACAAGAACGATATAATAATGAAGCAGAATTTAGACTTATTGTTAATCTAGCTAAAAAATTAGATGGTAAAAAACAATCTTCTGGTGTTCATGCTGGCGGCGTTGTTATTGCACCTAATAGTATTACCCAATTTTGTCCTGTTCAATGTTCTCCAAATGGTGAAGGTTTAGTTACGCAGCTTACCAAAAATCCTGTTGAATATGCTGGATTAGTAAAATTTGATTTTTTAGGATTAAAAACTTTATCTGTTATTGAATTATGTTTAAAAAACGTTAAAGAAAGAAAAGCTCAAAACATAGACATATTAAGTATTCCAGAAGATGATTACAATACATTTCATATGCTTCAAGAAGGTAAAACGAACTCTGTGTTTCAAGTTGAATCTTCTGGAATGACTTCATTAATGAAACAACTTCAAGTTGAAGATATTCCTGCTATTTCTGACTTATTAGCTTTATATCGTCCCGGTCCTATGGAATCTGGAATGTTAGAAAATTTCAAAGATGTAAGAACAGAAATATTAAATCAAAGACATAAAGTAGATCCAAAAATTAAAGATATTAAATCTGTAAGAATGGATTTAATTTCTTCTGATTTATTAGAATCTTTTACTCCTCTACATAATGATTTATTAAGTATTTTATCACCTACAAATAATCAAATGATATATCAAGAGCAAGTAATGCAAGCAGCACAAATTTTGGCGGATTATTCTTTAGGTGGTGCTGACTTATTAAGAAGAGCTATGGGTAAAAAGAAACCAGAAGAAATGGCACAACAAAAACAAATATTTATTAAAGGTTCTTTAAATAAATATAGAGAACATTTTATTGAGATAACTCAAAAAACTTTAGGACAAGCTATTGATATTGATTTTACTAAAGAAGCTGATAAATTAAATATTCAAAAATACCTCGATCAACATAATGGCTTTTATTATATAATAGAACATTCAAAAGTACTTTCATTATTTAAAGATTATATAGGTTATTCAGAAGAAGATTATATTAATATACATAAAAATATTAATAATTTAAAAGTTAAAACATTCCAAATAGAACATAGTAAAAAAATAATGGATTTATTAAATAAAAAATTCACACAAGAAGGAATGTCTCCTTTAGAGAGTGATCATATGTCTAAAAAAATATATTTTTCTTTAGCACAATTTGTGAGATTTAACTATATATTCTCTGCTATTGAAAAATTTGCTGCGTATGGATTCAATAAATCTCACTCTTTAGCATATGCTAATATCACTTATCAAACAGCATATTTGAAAGCTAATTATACACCTGAATTTTTTAGTGCTGTTTTAACTTTTCAACAAGATAGTTTAGAAAAAATAAACATTACTGCTGTTGATATGAAATTAAATCATGGAATTCAATTATTATGTCCAGATGTTAATAAGAATAAATTTAATTTTTATCCACAAGATGAAAAATCAATTATGTATGGTTTAGCAGGTATTAAATCTCTTGGTAATTCTGGTTTTATTATTTATAAAGAAAGAGAAATAAATGGAGAATTTTTGAGTATTGAAGATTTAGTCTATAGATTTTCATATAGAGCTATTGAAATGGGTAATCATACAAATAAATTGAACGTTGGGGCTTTTTCGGCATTAGCATTTAGTGGTGCTTTAGATAATTTAATCCCTAATTATGTTAAAAATTGTCAAGAAATTAATTCTAAAAGACATTACATAGTAAAATTTTTTGAAAAAATACAAGAAAATATACCTTCAAAAAGAGAAGATTTTATTCTATTTATTAAAGAAAATGTAGAATTTAGATTAAAAAATGGATATTACTCTTCTAATATAGTTTTTGTACCAGATAATAATAAACAACCTTTATATCAAGTACTTGATGTCTTTTTTGCTTATTCCAAAAATACAGACGTTGCTTGGAAAACAGAACCTATTATAGAATTAGGGAAAGGTGGTAAACCTAAAAAACCTAAAGCTCAATTAATAAAATTTTCTGATAACTTATATGAAAAAGTTGCTTCAATATCTGAATATTATTCTAATGTAGATGTTAAAAAACATATTGATAAAATATTTTTAGATTTTAAAGATGATATTATTAAAGAAACAAATGTTGATAAAATATTAGTTTTAGGTAAAGAAAAAGAATATACTGGATTATATTTATCTGAACATCCTGTTAATATAAACAATATAAAAGCTCGCTCTTTTGTTAATAGTAACGTCAAAAATCTTGAGAATATCGTCAATATCACAGAAGAGAAAAAAGGTAATACAGTTACTATCATCGGTGTTATTAATAAAATTGAAGAATTTATGATTAAAAATGGTAATGATGCAGGTAAAAATATGTGTAAGTTTTCGTTAGAAGATGATACCAGTGAAATTAACATTACATTATTTAATAAACAATTTATACTTGTTGAAGATTTATTGACTCAAAATACGGTTGTTAAAATTACTGGTGAAATAACTTATTCAGAAAATTATGGTTTAAGTATTAAACCGAATTCTTTTCAGAGTTTATTACCTAATAGTAATGAAATTTTTTTACAAGATCAAAATAAATTTTCTGGTAAAAAAAAATATAAAATTTAATTAATAGTTTTATATTAAATTATTTTTAAACTTGACTTTTTTACATTTGGATTATAATGGATATTATTAATAAGGATTTTTATAGATGGCAAAATTAAAAGGTGTTGATACTTCACAAGATAGTAGTTTAGATCTAACAAAAGATTTAACTCCTTGGCATATAAAAGCGTCAAGATATATTTTCTCAGAAGGCTTTTGGCAAATATTCATATTTGCTTGGTTAGCCTCTTTTACAGCACCTAATGGATTTGATTTAATTTATATTGTTATTTTTTATTTAGGATATAAAAACATAACAAGGGTAGAGCATTTACCATATAAAAAACCTCAATCATCTAAAGATATATACGATGAAAATGAAAAAAATCCTGGAACTGGTAAACCAGATAATCCTCAAGGTATTACATTTTTTGGTAATGAAAAAAATACTAACAAAGAAGTATGGTTTACTGACTCTGATGTTAGAACTCACTGTTTAATATTTGGAACTACTGGTGCTGGTAAAACTGAAACATTATTATCTATTTGTGTTAATAGTTTAAATCAATCTTCTGGATTTATCTACATCGACGGGAAAGGAGACAACGGGCTGTGGGCTAAAGTTTTCTCTTTGGTTGCAGCTCGTGGAAGACTTGATGACTTATATTTAATAAACTTTATGACTGGTTCTGTAAATTTAGATAAAAAAACAACAGAACGTATTACAAATAAAATGAACCCTTTTGCAACTGGTAATGCTGACTCTCTTACTGAATTAATTGTTTCATTATTACCTGATGGTGGTGGTGATGGAATGTGGAAAGGTCGTGCAGCTGTATTTATGGGCGCACTATTAAAAGCTCTTGTATTTTTAAGAGATGATGGTAAATTATTACTTGATGTTGACGTTGTTCGTAAATATTTTACTTTAGGTGAAATTATTAAGTTATCAAGAAGAAATGATATTCCTAAAAAATATATAGATGGTATAAGAGAATATGTTAAAAACTTACCTGGATATATAGAACCAACGCCAAGTCAACCAGATCCACAACAACCAGAATCTGTTGCGGAACAGCACGGTTATATTACGATGCAATATACTGAGACATTCGGTTTGTTAGCAGACACATATGCACACATTATGAAAACTCAAGTTGCTGAGATAGATTTCTATGACGTTGTGGTAAATAGACGTATTCTTGTTGTTTTATTACCAGCTCTTGAAAAGTCTACTCAAAGTTTAAAAAATTTAGGACGTATTATTGTTGCTTCTATTAAAACAATGATGTCTTCAACCCTTGGTTCTAAGGTTGAAGGTAAAGTCGAAGAAGTTATTGATACTAAACCGACTAATGCATTATCACCTTATATGACTATATTCGATGAATATGGTTATTATGCAACAGAAGGTGCGGCTGTAATGCCAGCCCAAGCACGTTCTCTTGGTTTCTTCATGATTTTTGCGGGGCAAGACTACCAAGCATTTAAAAAAGGTTCAGAAGAAGAAGCCGCTTCTATCGTTGCAAACTGTGCAATCAAAATTTGTATGAAACTTGAAGATGCTACCGAAACATTAAAAATATTCCAAGAATCTGCTGGTCGTCAAACAGTCATACAACAAACTTCATTTGATAGAGATGACGAATCTATGATGTCTGGTTATATGGCTTCTAAATCTATTAGTACGAATGAAAAAGATATAATTAATGCTAGAGATTTACGTGATCAAGATGCTGGTGAGGCACACATGTTATTTAGAGATACAACTCGAAGAATTAAAATGTTCTATGCGGCTCCTAAACCATTAAAAGAAACTCGTGTTAATACATTTTTAGAAGTAGAACCTCCAAGTTTTGAAAACGTTAAAACCTTGAAAAATGGATTTAATAAAATATCTAAAAAATTTGCTGAAATTGCAGATGATCCTAAAACATTTGCCGATGCAACTGAAAAATCAATCCAATATTTTCAAACACCAGAACTTTCAAGCATGATTAAAATACTTAATGCATATAAACATTTAGACGCTATAAAAAGATCTACTATTACAGTAGCAGGCTATATTGAAAAAGTTAATATTGTTGATAATAAAATAGTAGAACAAATATATGGACAAGAATATAAAGAGATTAAAGATAATTCTATATTGAATGATTCAAAAGCACTAGAAGAAGATGTTCCATTTGATAAAGAAGAATTTAAACCCACTTCTATTAAAGTTAAAAATGAACCTATTACAAAAGAAATATCTAACCAACCAGAAAACAAAAAAACAGTTGAACAACCGAATAAAAAAGAAACGTCTAAACAGGCAAATACAACTAAAAAAGAAGATACAGATAATATTTTTGAATCAAAAGATCAAAATATAGACTCACAAATTAGATATATTAAAACAGTTCTTAATAATCAATTTGAAGAAATGTTAGAACTTGAAGATTCTGATTCGTACTTTAATTCTTTGGAGACTTTAGAAAACTTAGGGTTAGATGTATTTACGTTATCTAAACAGATAGGAACAATTGAAAATCAATTACAAACTAAATTTAATGATAGAAATATTAACTCAGAAGATAATAAACAATTAAAAGATCCTGATTATGTCAATTTAACTGTTGATAAATCTGTAACTGATGTTATTCTTAAAACTACTCAACTTCCTGAAAGACCTAATAAAACTGTATCCGAAATGGACACTGATATTAAAAATATTATTGATGAATTTTTTGACGAGGATTAATAATGAATATTCAAAATAAATTAGAAAAAATAGAAGTTAAAATAAATATTTTAGATTTTCAATTAAAAAACTCTGAATTAAGTGATAATGAAAAAAAAATTTTAGCGCATCAAATTAATGATTTAATGAATAAATTAAATTTAATGAATCATTATGTAAAAAAGATTAATAATAAGCAAGGATTACTAGATGAATTATAATTCAATTTCTAACTTTATACAAGAAATAGATAAAGATTTAGAAGAAATTAATAACCATTTAATTTCTTTAAATTCAATAGATAATTTAAAAGATTTAATTAATGTTGATATTATATCTTTTAATTCATTTTTTTTTAGTTTTTTAACATTAAAAAGAAGTTTAATTAAAAATAAAAAAAATCATTTTTTAAAGAATAAAATTACTAACATTTTCACTGCAATACAACCAGATCAGGTTATTTATTTAAATGATAATTTAAAACATAAAGTTTTATCTATGATAGATAAATTTATTGAATTAGATAATGATTATGATTTAAGTATGTTATTTACTTTTTTAGTAATTAACAATTATGAAAAAGAAACAATGAAACTTGGAAAACATTTTATACAAACAAAGAACAAAAAAATGATTAAATTATTTTTAGATTTTTTAATTAGTAAAAAAAGTATTTCTAATTATTTAAAAGTAAAAAAAATATATCAAAATTTATAGGATTAAAAAAATGAAAATAAAAATAATAGTTGCATACAACCTAAATAACGTTATTGGTTTGAATAATAGATTGCCGTGGAATATTCCAGAGGACTTAAAACATTTTAAAGAAAGTACTTTAGGAAAAAATGTTGTAATGGGCAAAAATACTTTTTTTAGTTTATCAAAACCATTAAAGGATAGAAACAACATTATTCTTTCTTCTACACTAAATTATATTGAAGGCTGTACAATTTTTAAAAATATAGAAGATTTATTAAATTATGGGTATGATGAAATAATAATTATAGGCGGTGATAGCATATATAAGCAGTTTATAGATATTGCAGATGAACTTATTATTACTAAAGTTTGTAATTATAATGAAGGCGATACTTACTTTCCATTTTTTAATGAAAGTAATTATAATCTTGATTTAAACAGGTCAAAATTTGAAATATTATCTAAATCTGGTGATTACTTCGATATTTTGTATTATTTAAAAAAAGAAGATAGATAACTATCTTCTTTTTTCTTTCTCTTTTGTTATTGTTTCTATAAAAGAATATATACTTTCAAAAACAATTATATTATTATCAAACCTATGCAATACATTTTCAGTGTTCTGAGTCCAATTTACTAAATTTAATATCGTTTTATTAGGATATTTATAAAATAATTCATTTTCTGAATATCTGTTTTTCATGAAATAAGGAACAGATATTAATGAAATTATAAGTAGTAATTTTACTATTTTTATATGTTTCATTTCATATACTTCTACTATTTTTATAAATATATTAATAATTGACAATATAATCATTATATTTGATATTGATAATACAAATATCGGCGCTATAAAACCTTTAGCTATATTATTACCTATCTCTTCATATTTTTCACCCTCAGATAATAAATTAGTATCCGATAAAATGTCATTATATATTTTTTTCTTATGTTCTACATAATATAATCTTAAATCATGTTTTTGTTTTTCAGTTAATTCATTCATTGACTTAAAAAATTTATTTTCTTTATTTACTATAAATGGCATTCCTCTTTTAAATGTATTAACAACTTCTGCTTTATCAAAACTTGCAGGTGCTCCAAAGTTTATACCTAATTTTAATAAATTATTAAAATTTAAATTATCTTCCATTGATCTTCTATTAAACTCTTTTAAATATTTAGAAAACATATATTTATTCATTGAACTATGAAATCCTTTTTCTGTAAATATTATTGAATTTCTAAAATTTTCAAAATCTTGAAAATCTTTAAACTTTGTAATGATATTTTTTCCAGTATTTTCATAGATAAAATCAAACATTACATTTAAAGCCATTCTTTTAAAATATATGTTGCTATTTACTGTATTTGTATTTAATGTTCTTATTGAAAACTTATCTTTATTATATAAAGGACTAACAGATTTAAAATATCTTTCAGTTCTGTTTAATAATTTTAAATATGGTTCATAAGAATAGTCGCAAATAATTTCACTTGGTTCTTTTTGTATTCTATCTGTTAATTGACTATAAAAATTATTAAATATCTTTTCAAATCTTTCTTTGTCATTATTTATAATCATTAAGTGCTCTATACTATTAGGTTTAGCATATCCTTTTTTAAATATTAAAGTATTTTTATCAGATTTTTTAATTGTACATTGTTGTTTAATATCAAAACCGAAATTGTAGTATTTCAATAATGATTTATAATCATCTGCTTTTTTTAGTGTATAAAATTGAGCATCTACTGCTCTTAAATATTGGTCGTCAAGTAAAAATTTAAAACCCATTCCTGTTTCAAGATCTTCATTAAAAATATCATTAAAGTCATATCCTTTATATACACCAGATAAAGCTCTAGCGATAAGATTTGTAATATCAGATTCATAAAAATTATCACTTTTTCTTGTAAAGTAATCTTTAGGTTTATGATCATGTACAAATGATGCATGAAAAGACATATATCTTGAAACATAGTTTAACATTGCTTTTGTTTCTTTTTGTTTAAAACCTGTATAATTTGCTTCTATACCATACGTCATAGTATCCAATGAATATCTATAACTTTCTAAATATTTTTTTATAAAGTTTTCTATTTCTTTATTAGAATCGTCTTTATTCTTAATAATTTTTTCAGTTAATGTTATATCAACTAAATTTTTTATTTGAGGCTCATATTTTTTTGTAAGGTCACTTCCTACAATTATAGCAGGGAAAAATGATAGAAAAACTTTTGAATCAATATCATTCTTAGTTTCTGGACTATATATAGGTTTTATATTTATTTTTTCAAAATAAATTGCTTCTTTTACTAAAGAAGTTAATAACATTTCTCTTTTCATTTGAGTAGAAACATTTTGAGCTACATATTCTATTAAATGTTTTTGAGCTTGTGAAAAGCTATAAAATGAAAGTAAGAATATAATAGGATAAGAAATAAATATTATAAACTTTGTTCTGTTTCTATATTCTTTTTTTATTTTAATTAAAGAAGTAATAAATATAGCAAAACCAAGAGACGCAAGAAATCTTCCTACATTTTCTAGTTTAATTATTTCTGAGTTATCTTGTATTGTCGCTGTTACTTCAAGTAAATTACTTCTAAACATAATTTCTAAAATAACATAAATAACACTTACAAATATAAGAAAGAATGGTATTTTTTTTAATTTATTCATATAAAACCCTATTTTTTGCTTATAATATAATAAACAAAATAGTTTGTCAAGTTTTTAAAAATAAATTTAATTTTTATTTAATAAATTTAGATATACTTGGTACAACATAAGATTCAAACATTCCTTTTATTTTATTAAATACTCTTTCATCTTCAATATCTATATCAAGCCACTTAGATACTGCAACTGGAAATTCTGCAATACTTTCAGAGGCTTTAATAACTATTTTAGTAACCATAAATAAGTAAATACCTAATGCTATTCCTATATTTATATAATCCATTAAATTTTCTGGACTTCCTTTTAGATTAAAATAATCAATTATAATAGAAAACCATATATTTAATATCGATATACCTAAATTAGCTAATAAAATTGTTATTAAAAATCCACATAAAATTAATATAGGTGTTAAAGCTGTTTTAACAAATAATTTATATAATTTTTCTTCTTTTCCTGCGAAACCATCATTTTTTTCATTAGGTATCAACATATAAACAGATAATAAGCCACTTAGTATTAATATTTTAAATGTTTGAACGAACCATGAAAAAACTAAACTTGCAAATATAAAAAATGGAATAAATGGCAATATAAAAGCAAAAAATATACCTATAAAAACAAATATATATGTTATTGCTGCTATAAAATCCATATATTCTATCATATTTTTATGAATAGAACTTCTGTTTGACTCTATCTTTCTTTTTTCTTCTGCTTTATCTTTTTTATTTAATCTAGCTTTATTGTTTATATTCAAAAGAGCATCACTCGCTAAAAATTTTAAAGTATCTGAGTTTAATAATGTCTTAAAAAATGTAACTCCTGCTACTGCATAAATTCCATAAGATAACATTTGATTTCCATTATTCATTAATTTTGTGAACGGATTTATTGAAGACATATAACAATCTGAGTAATTTAATGCACAGTTTGCATTTTCTTTACTATCCATAATTTCTGTTAATGGTAATAAAAATGAATTTTCACTTTGTTTTGTAGTTTTTATTAAAATACTATTATTATTTATAAAACCTATGTTAGGAAGTTCATATTCTTCTGTTGTTTTTATCGTATAAATATCTCTTAACCCTTCTAATTTATTATCTAAAGAGTTCGCTAACTGGGCTTTTTCATAAAATATATTACCTGCCATTAAAAATCCTTTATTATATGATTGAACTAAATAATATGTAACTTTATCCATTTCATTTATATATAAACTTGGATCTGATAATGAATTTTTTAAATCTTCAAAATTATTTCCTATTGATATATATTTATTTGGAAATTCACTTTGAATAAAAGAATCTATATGTGACTGATTTAAAAATCTTTCATTTTCAAAAATAACTTTATTTAAAGTAGAGTTATATTCAATACTACCGTCAGATTTTATTTTAGGGCATTTAAATGGTTTTTTAGCTTCTACTTCTTGACTTCCACCTAATTCTCTACATTCAAATTTGTAATATGAATAAGCTAAATCTCTTATTTTTTTCTGATATGGTTCTTCATTAACACCTGAATTTCTTATTGCTATTTTTCTTAAATTAGATATATCTTTATCTTCTGTATTTTCATGTTCTTCCAATGAAGGGATTATAACTTGACCACAATATGTTTCTTTTTCTTCAATATGTTGAAATTTTTTAGCACAAAATTCACCTTTTTTAATATCTTCTGGAATATAAATAGAACTATTAACATCTAATTTACTTGTATAACCATAATTTGCAGGTGAGACTAAACATTTATAATAATCATTTGATATTAAATCTTCATATGAATCAGACAAAACTTCTTTTTGTAATATTGCGTTTCTGTTTTTAAAATCACAAAAATGAATCGATATATTATTATCTATTTGATCTAGAAAAGAGTTTACTATTTCTTTTTCCTCTAATTTATTCATTATATCTGTATCAATGTATGTGTAATTTAAAGATAGTAACATAAACATCCATAATATTTTAGATAGAAGTACACCACATACTAATAAACATAAAAATATAAATTGAATAAATGTTAAATTATTTATAAAAGCAAGAGGAAATATAGAAGATAAACCAAGTATTATTCTTAAATTATTTTTTGCAAAATGTTGAGTTGTTGCCTGTCCTTTTACTGACATCATTTTAAAAAATTTAGAACCATAAATCAAAGTTACAAAGATAACTGCAAAAGAAAAAACTAAGTAATTAAAGCTTCCTATTATTTCTGGTAAATATGATAATATATCTGCTCCTTCATTAAATTTATTTTCATCAAAATTTGATTTTATATCAAAAAAACTTAAAAATTGAGATGAAGCAATACCTACAGGTATATTTACTACTTCACCGTATAAAATTCTTAATATTTTTAAAGCTATGTCGCTTTCTACTATATTAGAGAAACAAGGAGCTAACTTTTTTATATTTTCTTTTTTAGTTGATAGTTTATCTTTATCACGTCCTAATATTAATTCATTTAAATTATTAGAACTTTCACTTTTAGTTGATTCAACTTTATCATTACTTGTTAAACTTTTTATAGATTCATGACAATCATTACTTAACATTTTTTCTTTATCAAAATCTATACTTTCAGCATTTACACTAAATACTGAAAATATTAAAACACTCAACAATACTTTTAAATAATTTTTCATCTTATACCTTACTTTTTATTCATTTTAGGTGGCTTTATTCTTTTCCTATCTAAACTAACATTCATAGGATTCAATAAACCTGCTATTGTCCCATTACTTGAAGATCTTGATAAGAATGAACTTGTTCTTTCATAACCATAAACATTAGAAGTTGGTCTTCCGGTCATCCAACCAGTTGAAAACTCATAAAACGCTTCTATAATTGTTATTGTTATATTCATTATATAATATAAAAATATTATATAAACAGTTAATATTACTAAAGAATCAATTATAGCTGATAATGAATACCCATATTCTATACTAAATATTTTATCAAAGTTTAAAAAATTAACAAGTCTTGAAACAACAGTATTTGTTACTATCCAAGCTATTAATAAACCACAACATATTAAAGGACCTTTAAAGAATAATCTAATAAATATTGCTATACCATTATTTTGTGCTCTATTTGTATGATTATCATAATCAGATAATAAAGTAGGAACCCATAATGGTGATATAAAGAATGTTTCTAATACTAATACAATCCATGACATAACAACAGCAAGCCATAATGATAATGGTATCAAAGGGATTATATAACCTACAACAAAACCTTTAAATATAACTAAATTTACTAAGAAATGTATTAAATATCCTATACTGCTTTCTTGTCCTAAAGCGGCCATTATCGCTATACCATTTGCTGATATATTTGCAAAATCAAGTTTTTGATCTTCAAGTTTTTCTGTAGTAAAATATCCAAATTCATCAGTTGATGATATTTCTATTCCTATTAAATCTAAAAAATAATAAATAGAACCGACTGATATAGGTAATAATACATTTGAACTTAATATTTTCTTTAATTTTTCACCATTATTTGCTATACCAGTTTTAGCATTTTCTGTTTTAGTTCCTTCTGCCGCACTTATACCATTTTCTTTAGCTTCATCACTTTTTGAAAATGTTTTTTTACTTAAGTCACCTAAATTAGCAGCTTCAGAATATATGATTATCATTATTTTTATATAAAGTGCATATTCAAATAAATTTTGACCAAAATTATGCATTTCTTCTGGTACAGAACCACAAGAATATCCATTGTGTATTTTTAAAGAATTTCTTATGCAAAGACTAAATCTTTTTGCTCCAAGAAAATCTGATCCATCATTAATATTATGATTTAATAATGAAACAATACCTTTTTCTAGACTATTATTCTTTTCAAATATAGTTTTATATTGTATATTATCTGATTCATTTAATAATTCTAAAACTTTTTTATTATTAACTGCATCTTCATAAACTCTTATTGGTTGATTTATTGTAAAAAGATTGCTTGTAAATAAATTATATTTATTAAATGATGGAATATATTCAATTTTAAAATTATTAAATATTTTTTTAGTATTATCATTAATTCCACCTGAGTTAAACATAGTATACATGTAAGCGCCTAAGTTTAAAAAACCAGATTTTTCCATTTGTTCTTGCTTTAACATTTCTTCATTTAAATATATTGCATTCATACAAGAAAATAAATTAGTATTTTCTGAATTAATTTGATTACAATTTTCTATTAAACATTCTTTAGCTGACTTATACTTTATTGATATATTTTTATTTAAATTTTCTAAACCTATGTTTTTTGCTACTTCATTAACATCAGATTCAGATATTATTGTTCTAGCTCTATTTTTATCTAAATTTTGATAATCATGATTGCATAATTCAACCCTATTATCTTTTAAATAATTTTTTGTTTTCATATATAAACTAAAATCATTTACTGTTGTTGGATAAACTAATCTTTTTGTTACTTCATGTGATAAACAGCGTGAAGCTAGATATAAATATTGTTTCTTTTCTTCTATTAATAATTCTTTTATTGGATTATTTTTAGCATAATTAAATATTTCTTCACAATATCCTTCCCAATGATCTATATAAGTTTTATTTGTTGCTGTTTCAACGGCAAAATTATTAAATGCATCTGCTTCGCTGAAAAAAGGAATTTTATCTTTTGTTGGCAATAGTAAAGTGTCAGCTGCTAAATCAGCTTTTTCTATTAATATTTTTGTTACATTTTTTATCGCTTGAATTTGAATTTCTTTATAGTTAAATTCCAAACCAAATTTTTCTTTTAATTTCTTTTCATCTTTAAATCTTTGATTATGATCAAGACCATATGTAATTTTTGCATAACATTCACCTTTATTTACTTCTCCTACAACCAATCCATCATCTCTTTCATAAAAATTAAAAATAATTTGTTTATCCTTTGGCTCTGTTTTAGAACAAGCCATAAATGATATTAATGCCCTACCATCTTCTTTTTTATTTCCAGAAGAAGGAAATTTTAAAGTAGGATAAGTTTTAGGTTGATTTGATATTATTGTTGAATTTATACTTTTTGATATATCATTTGAAGCACCTAATACCTTAAATAATATAACATGAATTGTTGTATATGGTAATGATATAGGATATAACAATATACCAACAATACTTATTTTAAATGCTGAAAAGAATACATTTGAGTTTTCACCTAAAAAATTACCTGAATTTTGAGTTTTTAACAATCCTTCTTTTAAAAATAATAATATATAAATGAACGCTAATAAATAACCTATAATTATTGAAAAATATATAAAAGATTGAATTAATAAATAATTAGCATTATTAAAAGGAGTTGTATATTCTAAAATATTTGAGTCATTTATCATTTCTATATTTATACTATCGTCATTTATATACCATTTCAAACCTTCTTTTCCAAAAACAGACAATACAAGTCTATTGCTTACATCTTGCATTTCTTGTTCTAACTTATCTTCTTCTGTTTGTGCTTCTTGAGCATAAGAAACATTTATGTTTATAAATGAAAACATAATTATAAATACTAAAAATATTTTTTTTATCCATTTTTGCATTATATTACCCTTATTGTTTTCCTTTGTTTAATTCTTTAATTCTTTTTTCTAACTTACTAAAATATTCATTAGTTTTTTGTTTATTTTTTGCTTCTGGATCTAATTTATTCATTATAGAACCAGTTCCACTATTAATTTTATCTGTGGCAGTTTGAAATAAAAATGCCTTAAACAATTCCGAACTATCTTCTGTTCTATCAAGTGGTTTTTCAATATCAAAGTATGAGAATAATTTATTTGAAAAATCTATCATAACATTAAAAGTAAATTTAACAATTAATCCTATAAAATAAATCAATAACATTAGAAATATTACATTTTGTAATAATGATAATATAAAACTCTCTGACAACATACCTTGAAATAAGCCAAACATTGTTATATTAATAAAAAACAAAGACACTTTTATTAATTCCCAAGTAAATATTAATCCTATCATCATAAATGCTGGTTTTAATAATAATTGCATTCCATACGTTTTTGCAGCTGAATGAATTAATTCTTTGTTATCATCATATCTTATAAAATATACAGCCCATATACTTGATATTAACATAATTTGTAATAATGAAAGTAACCAAGCTAAAAAACTTGAAAAAAAGTAAAATAAAGGAATTAAAGGTAATATATATGCTAAAAATATTCCAGTTATCATTATTAAAACAATTAATACTGATAATGACGCGATTATTTCTGATATTATATCTAATGTGCCTACAAATAAATCAGCGGCAAAACCTCCTGCATTTTTAAATTTATCTTTTAAACGATCATTTAATTCATTTACCTTATCGCCGTCTTTTGTACCAGCAGCGTTTTGTGCGTCTTCTTCTTTTTTTAATTTTTTGTTATGACTTATTGTTTTTCCTACATATGCTAAAGATTTAGTTCCTATTAAAAATGTAAAATAACTTAAAGATAAATTAATTAAATAATGTCCATATCTATTTAGTTCAACTATTGGATCTTTTTTAGGAAATGGGCATTCTTCATGATTTTTTAAACAGTTTTGCATTAAATACATATTATTTTTATCATCTAAATCACCTTTTACCATTTCTAAACCTATTGCATATTTTAAAGGCTCTATCGGATCTGAAAAGAATATTAATATCATATCTGTTATTGAAGCACCACCAGCTTCAATTTGGCTTTTATTATTTTCAAGCATGGTTTTTGCAAAATTACTATTATCTGCATAAATTGAATTATTATTTCTTTTTTCTGAAAGATCTGCAAATACGTTTGCTAGACCATTTAATTTTTTATATTCAGTAGATATATCACTATCGTCCTCTAATAAATCTGCGAGACCATTGTCCGATATCAATACCTTATCTATATTATTAGAACCAAGCAAACTTTTTATATAAACATTATCTGTTTTTATATTACTACTCATTTCCATTATGTAAGTAGGAAAAGTCAACCATCCTCTTTGTCTTAAATCTAAAAATAAGCCTGTATCCCCAATGTCAGATAAAGATTTTAACATTGAATTTTCAACGCCTATTCTTCTTTTATATATTTTTTCAACTTGAGCTTCGAAATTGCTTTTTAATAATTCAAATTTTGCTTGAGCTTGTTTAATACCAACTTTAGATTTTATTGGAAATCCTTCTCCATCAACACCAAAAACTTTCATTGAATCAAAATCTATACATCTTAGAGATATATTTGTAGAACTATTCGAAGAAACTTTATTAATGAAATTATATGATTTATCTAATCCTAATGCATTTGATAAACATTGCATTTCTTGAACTGTTTTTGCTATTTCTTTTGCTTTACTAAAATCTGTTTTTAATGCATTATAATTATTATAATTTATTATTACTTCACTTGTATCTATAAAAAATGTTGTATCATTTTCTTTTGCTTCAATATTTAGTCCAACTGTTAAATAATTCATTATATTTTGGTGATAAATAAATAATATTTTCTTTAGATCAGAGTAATCTTTTTTATTTAATACAGAGTCAGCATATTTTGCTTTCTTTTCATTACCACTTGATATTTCTTCTTTTAATTTTGCTTCAATTTCTTTTTTTATTACAAGCCAATCATTATAAATAATACTTTCATTATTACCATCAATTGATAATTTACTTATTGTTCCTACTATTCTTGAATATAAAGTATTCGCACCATATATATTTATTAAATTATTATCTGAAAAAGTTGGAGCATTTATTTGCATTGTTCCACACTCATATGCAATATATTCTTTTTTTACGTCACAAGATTCTTCCTTATTTATTCCGAAAGTTAATTTATAACCTTGTTCTATCTTCGTTTTATTAGCACTATTGGTAACTGCATTTTCTAAACTAAAAAAATATGGATATTCTGTATCTATATAATCTTCTGAATTAATTGTTTTTATATTTTCCATTCCTTTAGAACAAGATATTCTTTTATTTAAATTATCAGATTTTAAATCATATATATTTTTTTCCATTATATATTGACTTGAAATATCTCTACATAACGCAATTTTTGATAAATTTAAAAAATATGATTCTGCGGCAATATAAGCAGCTGTTTCTTTTAAAGGTTTCTCTACATATTTATCAATTGAATTTTTATTATTTTCTTTTTGTTCTGTAAAAATTTCGACTTCTTTAGGGGACACAGCAGATAAATAATATCCATAGATGTAATTTGCTATAGCTATTGCTAAATAAGCTATAAACAATATTATAATTTGAATTACAATTAAATCACCTACTGGTATTAATAAGAAAAAACATATTGACAAATATTTTATATTATGACCTATTGACATATTATTATGATCTAAAAAATTACCACTTTCTGCTTGTCTTAATATTGAGAAAAATATAAAATATAAAAAAAAGAAAATAGCTATATATATTGTGGCACTCGATAATGCAACAAATACTTTTGATAGCAAATTTGAAAATTTTTTAAATTGATTATTTAATACTATTTCTTGATCTTCTTTTAAATTTTCAATCTCACCATAATCACCAAATTTAAACAATCCGTCATCTAAAAATTCTGGAAACATTTCATAAATAATCTTAAAAGATTCATCTTTTGTGCAAATATCAAAACTGTCAGGGTTCACTTTACCATTTAATGCAGCACAATTACTAGTTTGATTAGCATATAAACTAGTTGAGACAAAAATTAAAAATGTTATTATTATAGTTTTGATTATTTTCATATAGTAAGTCCTTATACCTTTATAATTTATCATATTATAAAATTATTTCAAATTATTTTAGATATAAATTAGTAATTAGATATTATTTTTATTGATAATTGATTGCTTTCTTTTTGTTAATAAATAATACTTTTTGTAATAATCTTTAACAGATTTATTATTTTGATTATGAAGTAATATAATTTTTTGTAAATTTAAATTTTTTTTAGATAAATTGATTGCTTCATTAATAATATTTTCAGTAGATTTTCCTTTCATAAAATAAATTACTAATGGAACTCTATTTTCTTCAACTGCAATTAATAAAGGGTGCTTACCAAAATCGAGCAAATCAGATAAATCATATCCTGTATTACTTATTTGCTCCAATTTTTTTATATTATTTGTTGAAAATGCTATTTTAGCTTCATTTTCCATTATTTTTTTTATGTAATTTGTTTTAAACATTATCTTCTTTCTTTTCTTTATATAATGAATCTGTATGTTTACACTTTGGATAGTTGAAACAACCGTAAAAATCACCTCTTTTTCCTTTTTTTATAATTAAATAGGAATCACATTTAGGACATTTTTTTGCTTCTTTCCAACTATTACTTGTCAGATTTGATTTTTTTTCTAAATCAGAAATTAAATCATAAAAATGCTTAGCAATCTCTTTACTTATATCGAGATCACCTTTTTTTAATTTTTTTATAAATTGTAATCTAAATACTAAATCTTGAGGCAACAATACACTATAAGATTTTTTTTCTTTTTCAGTTGCTTTATTATCACTCATTTAAACTCCTTAATTTTCTTAAATCTTCATTTAATATTAATGAATATTTTGCTCTTGTCATTGCTACATAAATTATATTTAATTCTTCTTCTTTTATCTTTTTTACCAAATTACCTTTTTTATCAAAAATTTTTGAATAATCATTTGATAAAACAACTTGTTCAAATTCTAATCCTTTTGCTTTATGAGCAGTGCTTAAAATAATTGTAGCTTGTTCTATATTGTAAACAGTTTTTTTATTTATTAAATCAACAAATTTTATTATATTTTGATTATACTTTTTTACAATTTTTGTTAAAAATATATTTTCTTCATTCTCTTCTTCTTTATTATATCTTTCAAATGATTCAAAATTATTAAATGTTTTTATAAACCTATCATTTATTGAATTTTTGTTATTAGTATATAAATTATATACGTCTATTAATTTATTAAAATTATAATTTTTTATTCCACCCACAAAATATATATAATGACCTTCTTCTGCACTTTTTATTGCATTTGCTATCACTATAGCATTAGTTCTACTTATTATAGTTTTTTTTAAAAAAGGTTGTTCTTCATCTATAAAATCATTTATTTTATCATTTCCAATTATTTTATTTTTCTCTTTTTTTAATTTATCAAGATATAAATTAGTTATTTCGGCAATTTTATTACCAAATCTAAATGTTTTAGATAGATAAAAGTTAGGTTCTTTTAAAGCATTTTCAGAACCTCTAAATTTATATATTTCTTGATTTCTATCACCTACCATTACTACTTTTTTTCCATAATAAATATTTTGTTTTTTAACAATATTAGTAGTTGCTGGATTTGCATCTTGCGCTTCATCAAATAAAATAATATCATAATCTAACTTAGGATTTTTTAATTGATATAATTTCAAATAAAAATCATGAGTTATTGGAAAATTATTGTTTTTGTCTAACATTTTATTCCATATATCTTTGATTAAAAAAATATATTTTTCTTTTGAACAAGGTATATTTTCAACCATGTAATAACTTTCGCTAATATCTAAATAAGGTGAAAATATAAATTTCTCTATACCTTCATTTATTTTTTTGATTAATATTATATTTTCTTTTGTTTTTGAGAGCCACAATGCTTGTTTTAGTGTTTCAAATTTTATTTGGTTAACTAATTTATGTTTATATTCTACACCAATGTTTTTGTAAGCTAATTGGTGAGAAGTTAATATAGTCACATTGGAAGGAAACTTCTTCATAGCTTCCTTCACAACAGACTCATTATATGCTAAATATAATATTTTTTTTTCTGGATATCTAAGAGCATAAGAAACAAGAACAGTAGTTTTACCAGAACCCGCTGCGGCGTTTATTTCTATGTAATCTTTTTTGCTATTAACAACAAGCAATTGTTCTTCTTCTAAATGTTTCAATTAAAACTCCAAATCCATAATTGATACAGGTTGTATATTATTTATAAGTGGTTTTACTTCTGATACAAACACAATACCATCTTCAGAATCTATTTCTCTTACTGCTATTACTGATTTTTTATATCCATAATTTAGTGCATCATTTTGAGGGGCTGCTGGATTAATTAAATATGCAGGCTCCAATAATCCTCTTATGACTTTATTTGATAATAATCTATCACGAGAATCACCGCCCAAATAAAGATTAGAACCATAAATAACTTCAACAACAACTTCTGGATCTTCACAAGCGGCTTGTAATAATTCAGCATTTTGGTAGCTTGACATATAATTTTCCATAGATTCTAACCCAGAAGCAGGGGCTTTAACATCCCTACCATCATTTGTTTTTTTTGCAAGCATCAAAGGGTTTACTGATAATAACTTTTTTTCACCATAACTATCTTTTAATCTTATATAAGCAAATGGTCTTGAAGCAGGGTTTTTAGGTTCCAATGCTTTTGTTAGGTGCATACGTAAACTATTTATATTATCTATAAACTCTCTCTTTTTTAATGTTTTTACTTGAACATATCTTGATTGTGGTGTTTCTACAAATTTTACTGTTGCATACATAATTAAAACTTTTGATTGCATTTTTTTTCTATGTAATGTATTAGCCCATCTTGAATTATATACACCATCTTGCTCTTGATAAGAACTATCAAACAAAATAACCGCACCTGTTTCAGCATGTTTTTTATGCCTTGTATTAGCGAAGTCTTCTATTTCAATTCTTTTATTCTCACCTTTAACTTCTACAGGTCTTAATTTTATTTTTATTTCTTCTTTTGTATCAAGTCTTTTACCTACTAAAATATTACCTTCGTATCTAATAACTTCTACTGGTAAATTGAATGTATTACTTTTTTTATCTTCTGTGGCATTATTATTGCCAAACTGTTGTACTATATTTTTTAAACCCATTTTTTATCTCCATATTCAATTTTATGTTATATTTTATTCTAAAAATAAAATATATTTATTTATACCATAAAAAAAAATAAAATAAATAGTGAATTTAAATTATTTTTTTGAAAATTTCTTGGCAAAATTACTATTTGATAATAAAGGTAAATTTCTTTTTTTATCAATTAAAAACTGTTTTATTAATTCTGATTCTTCATTGTTCTTAGTATATAAATCATAAGTAGGAGTATTTTTTGCATTTTTATAATAAGGCGTTTTGGTTATTGCTTGAAATACCTCTTGTAATATTTCAACATCTACTAAAGCGCCATGTAAAGTTCTATCTATTTCTTTATTAATTAATCCATAGTTTTTTAAAGATTCGAATAAATTTGATAAACCTTTACCACTTATATAAGATTTTGGAAGTAATTCTCTTGAAACTTCAAGAGTACAAAAAGGTCTTATATATGACTCAAAACTATTTAAACCCATACACATAAATTCATTATGCATCATTTTATTATCAAACTCATTATTATGAGCTACAAACATTGGGTTTTTTTGACCAAGTTCAAAATCTATATCACAATTCAAACCTGTTATATCCATAAATTCTTCTACCACTTCAGAAAAAGTTGGCGCGGGGCGAGGAAGATAAAATTTATTAGTATGAAATATTGAGTTCATATCATCTCTTTTATTTTGACCTAAATATTCCTTGCACATTAAAAAATCTCTTGATATACCATGAACTAAATATGCACCCCAAGGAACCTCATTAATTATATTTAATTTTTGGATAGCTACTTCATTTTCAGCCCAAGGATTTAAATATTCATGAAAATATATCGATTTTCCTTCAGAATCTTTTAAATCTACTATATTGTTTTTTTTATCCTTAATACAAACCTTTGCACCTATTTCAACCAATCTATGTCTTTTACCATAATACTTCATATCATCTTTTTCAATTGCACTAACACCACTGCCTTTTCTAACGCCACCTGTCGTTTCAGTATCAAAAAAAACAATTACGTCACCTCCTTTTTTTATGGATTCTTCGACTATTGATTTCCATTCTTGAACTTTATTTGCAGGGGTCATTATTAAACGACTTTCTTTTTGTTCTTCTGACATTTTTTTTCCTCTTTTTATCTATTTTAACACACTTTTTATTTTTTTACATTTAATTTTTATATATTTTTTTTATTTTTTTATTTGACTTTATTTATTTTTAAATTAAAATCATTCTATAAAAACAAAAATCAATTTAATTCAATGGAGAAAATATATGGCAGATGAAGTACAAAACTCAAGTTTAAACGCGAATACAGAAGAAGAACTTTTTAAATCAAAAGCAGAAAAAATTGTTCAAAATATTATGAAAAATTATAATGACTTGTATGATACATATAGAAAAGTTGATACAGAAATTAATCCTAAAGTTATAGAATATATGTTTGAAGAATTGAAAAAAGTTCACGATAAAACTAAAAAATCATTTCAGACAGAAGAAAAAGGCAATACTTTCTCTTGGGACGGTTTAAAAAAGAAATAAAACACACTATGTGTGTTTTATTTTTTTTATTTTATTATTGTTTTTTTTTTCTTCTATTAAACATTCTGATAATTCTTCTTTTAAATTTCTTTCTAAATGAAAAGGTATATTAAAAAATGGGGCTGGCTTTCTGCCATCTAAATCTCTTTCAGATAAATGAGTCGGATCTGCTCTTAAAAAACCGTACTTGTGAATATTATTTACATTAAAATCTATTTTATATCTATTATAATTATTCTCTATAAATAATATTTCTTCATTTTTCATTAATGTATATCTTTTTATTACTTCCTTTATATCTTCTCCATTATCAATATAATTTATAGGAATTATAGGTCTAAATATATGAATTAATCCGTGTTTTAATCCTTCTTCTTTAGACATATTACCAATATCTTTGAAATTTATTGACGATACAAAAGCAGAATAATCTTTTTTGTAATCTAATGTTGTATTTAATTTTTCGTTCATTTTTATAAAATTCATTTTTATTTTATTTAGCATTATACTATCTTCTGAATTTTTATTTATTTTTTTAGTTAAGTTTTCGAATATATCTAATATTTCTATTTGGGAATATTTAGTCAAATTTTCTAGTATTCTCCATCTTATGTAATCTATCTTTTCTTCATTAGAAATTAAAAATGTTAAAGGATATAAAAACTCTTGCTCATTTTTATATCTATTGTCTGTACAAATAAAATTAACTTTATTATTTATTAAATCTTCTTCAAGTTTTTTTAATGTGAATAAAGTATTAATGTTAGAATTTATGTTTCTAAATACATCACCTAAAATTATTTGTAATAAACCTCTCATATTTACATCACTTACAACATTTACGTCCATTTTCTTATCTTTTAAATCATTTAAAACAGAAATTTTATCATTTTCATTTCCTTCTATATATTTTTTGCTTAATGATTCTGCTATTATTTCTTTTGCTTTCAAAGCTAATTGAATTTGATTAAAATCATTACCTGTTATATCTTTTAGTAAAGAAAGACAAAAATCTTTCCCATGACCTGGATATGCACTTAATATAAAAAAATTTTGCTTCATAAATATTACCTTTTTTTTTAATTATAACATATTTTTTATTTTTTTACATTTGATTTTTATTTTTTTTAATATATAATTTTCATTAATTTGTAAAAAGGAAATTATATGACTAAAAAAATAATCATGCCTACACCTATTATTAAAGAAATTAAAAGTGATAAAAATGTTTTTTTTGAGGCAGTTGCGTTAGGCGCTACTAATCTCCAAGCTAAAATAATAGCAAACAGAAAAATACCAGAAGGAGTATCCATACAAGAAATATTACATCCTAATTTTAAAAATTTAGATGTTAATAAATTAGATCAAATTAATATTGCGGCTGATAGAATTTCAGAAGCTGTTATTAATAAAGAATATATAGCTCTCCTTTGTGATTTCGATGTTGACGGTATATCTTCTTGTGCTGTTTTATTTTCTTCTTTTGTTGATTATTTTAATTGTGATCCATCTTTAATTAAAATTTGTATATCTAATAGGATGAAAGCAGGGTATGGTTTTTCTGATGAAGCCTTAGATCGTATTTTAAACATGACACCAATACCGTCATTATTAATAACAGCAGATCAAGGTTCTAAAGATGGTGATAGAATTACAAGATATGTAGATTTTATGAAAAATAAAAAAATGGTTGGTGATGTTATTGTAACTGACCACCATCATATAGATGGTAAAGGACCCGAAGATGCTATTGCTGTTATTAATCCACAAAAAGAAGGGGACTTATTTTCTGACAAAACAATATGTGGGTGTACTGTTGCTCTTCTTGTTATGGTTGCAACTCGTGAAGCTTTAATTAAAAAAGGATATTTAGATTCAAATTCACCAAAATTAACTGACCTATTAACATATAGTACTGCCGCTACTATAGCAGATTGTGTTTCTATGGCAAGTCCTATTAATCGAGCAATTGTTAATCGTGGATTATCAGATATGAATAGAGGAACAAAAGCAGCTTGGAGAGTTATGAAAAGAGTATTATTAGATGGTCAAACAGTTAGATCTGATAGTATAGGTTTTAATTTGGGGCCTGTTATTAATGCTTGTTCAAGAACAGGTGGTAATGGTTTAGCTGCTGTAAAATTTTATTTAGCAGAAACAGAAGATGAAGCAGAACGTTATCTTGATATGCTTAGAAATCAAAATGAAGAAAGAAAAAAAATAGAAAAAAAATTAGTTAATGATGCTTTAATTCAAGCTTCTGAACTATATAACAAAGGATATAATGGATTATCTATTTATTTAGAAGATGGACATCATGGTATACATGGTATTGCAGCAAGTAGAATTTGTGAAAGATTTGGAGCACCCGTTATTATTTGTTCTCCAAAACATTATGATGAAGTTGTAGAACAACAAGAAGTAGAAAAAAAGAGTGAAAAATTTATTAATGGTCACAAGGTTATAGAAAAAAATATTGTGACAGAAAATGTAACTGTAAAAAAAGTTCATACAATTTCAGGTTCTGCTAGAAGTATCGAACAAGTTGATTTACATGAATGTCTTCATAATATTGATCACAAATATAAAGAAAATAACGATAATATATTTTTAGGTTTCGGTGGACATAGTATGGCTGCTGGACTTACTTTACCATTAGAAAATTTTGAAAAATTAAGAGAAGAATTTAAAGAAGAAGTTAATAAACATATTAATAGAGATATTGCCAAACCTGTTATTTATGTTGATGGGGTTATACCAAATAATCAAATTATAGATTTTAATTTTTTAAATGAAATATTATTTTTAGAACCATATGGAAATGGCTTTGATTATCCTACTTTTATTATGGAAGCCAGTATTATTAGTTTTGAAATTATAGGAAAAAATAAAGATACAGCTAAAGGTAAAATATTATTTGGTCATCAAACATTAGATATAATATGGTTTAAGTATGATCAATCAGTTATGTTTCAAAAATTAAAAAATGGTCAATTTTGCAGATTTGCTGTTCAAATCAGAGAATCTTTGTTTAAAGGTAAACATGAAATTAAAATACATGTTGTTCATGCAGATATACTATATTGACTTTGTATCTAATTCGATTATTATTATAATTTAGTATATTATATTTTAGGGATTATATGTATTTTTTAAATGTATTTTTTATTTTTTTATTTTTATTTTCTTTTAAATTAAATGCGGCTGAGTATTTTGATTATCCTTGGACAAATAAGCATCCTATTTTAACTAAGTATTATAATGAAAATAAAAGTCATATATTAAGAAATGCACCTCAATCAAATATAAAAATAATAGAATATAGACAATTTATGGAAGCTGTTATGGAAGCTGTCGATGTTCCTAAAGAATTAATTGTTCTTCCTGCGATTGAGTCCAGTTTTAATCCTTATGCAATAAGTCATGCAGGAGCGGCGGGAATGTGGCAATTTATGTCTGGAACCGCTAAAGATATGGGGCTTATACAAAATGGTATTGATAAAAGAAAAAATTGGAAAGCTTCTACTATAGCAGCTGCTAAATATTTAAAATGGCTTGCAGAAGAAGAATTTGATGGTGATTATGAGTTAGCTATATTAGCTTATAATGCAGGTGTTGGTAAAGTAAAAAATGGAATTAAAAAATTTAAAACGAGAGATCCTTGGAAATTAATACAATATTCTTATTTTTCAAAAGAAAGTAGAGATTATTTACCTAAATTTGTTACATACGTCCATTTATTTTATCATTTTGATAAAAATGGAATTACTCCCGATATTAATACATTAAATCAACAAAAATATAAATATAAAAATAAAAAACAAACATATACTGGCTATACTCATAGATTATCAAAAAATAAACAACAAAACAATAAACAAATTAAATACAAACAAATTTTATATGTAAAAAAAGATAACAGACTTATTCCTATTGCTCAAAGAACTGTTAATCCCCCTACTGATTCTAATATATATAAAAGAAGATTAGGAAAAACTTATCCACAAAAAAAATCAAATAAAAATAATTAATGTTTATTTACTATTGATTATTTTTATTTTTATTATATATTTATCTTAAAATAATAATTTAATCAAAAGGAAATATTATGGAACTATTTAATAGTATTGAAAATGAAGAAAAATTTTTTGAAAAATTTAGCACTTTATCAAAAATATTTGCAGAAAATAAGGCTAAACGATGTGGTTTAGAAGAATATAGAAAAGTTTTGAGAGCACAAATTATGGTTGAAGCCAGCAAAAATGGCGTTAAATCACATCAAACACAACAAAGAGATGCAGAAGCAGATCCACGTTATCTTCAAATTGTATTAGCATATGAAACAGCAGTTGAATTAGAAACTCGTGCTTATATGGAAATAGAAATTTTAAGAATGCAATTTGAAAGATGGCGTACTTCTCGTGCCGATGAAAGAGCAGCGATGAATTTAAGATAAACGATTAATAAATAGGAGAAACGTATGATTATTAATAAAGTTTTTATAGATTGTGAAACATTACCACCAATTATCGATTTAGAAGAATTTAAATTAAATCTTCAACCACCAGGCAATATAACAAAAGAAGAAACAAAAAAAGCTTGGATAGAAAATAATTGGGAAGAAAAATATAAAAAAATGGCTGTAGATACATCTCTTGCTAATATATGTAGTATTGCTTTCAGTGTAAATGAACAACCAACAAAAGGTTTTATATCTGCTGATAGAGATGAAAAATTTGTTTTGAATTCATTTAAAGAAGAGTTATTAAAAGCTTCTCGAATTGAATTAGATGATGATATTGAACTAGAATTTAAAAAAGATTATTTTATATGGATAGGATTCAATAATAAAAAATTTGATATGGATTTAATTTGGAAAAGAGCTATGCATCATGGTATATACGATTTGGCAAGATTAATTCCAAGAGAAAGATATAGTAAAAATATTATCGATCTTATGGAAATATGGAATCCATTTGACTCTAATAAGTTTATATCTTTTGATGAAGTATGTCGTTTTTTTGGATTTGCAGCTAAAGAAAATGATATTGATGGAAGTAAAGTTTATGATATGTTTCAAAATAAACAATTTTCTGAAATTTTAGATTACAATATTTCTGATGTTGAAAAAGTAAAAAAATTGTATAAAATTATAAAGAATGGACTATAAAGGAAAATAATAATGAATAATTTAAAGCCTCAATATCTTTATGAAGAATTTTCTAATTTCTATAATAAAGAGTATATAAATGATTTACAAAAAACAAATGAAGAAGATAGAATATCTTCTGTTGAGGCTACTATTATTTCTTTACTAGTTGATATATTAAATGAAAGCCAAAAATATTTATTTACCTATGATTTTTATAAATATAATGAAAATTTGAATATTGACAAGATTAAAAAAAATCATGACTTTTTTCATCAACTATCTAAATATCAATTTGAAGAAGATAACTTATCTATTGAAATATGTGAAAATAGTATTTCATATCAAGGCAGTATTAGCTCGATTAAGACAATTATTAATTTATTAGATAGAAATCATCCATTATTTAAAAAATTAATTGATATTTTAATGTTTAAGCTTAGAGATCTTGAAGCAAGAGCAATGTTTTTATATAGAAAAGAAAAAAATGAAGATAAAAAGTGGTCAATACCAGTACAAATAATTATTTTTTATTCTGATGGTACTTCTGAGACTATTGATTTATTTAAATCGAAAGCATTTAAAATGAATAATTCAACTAGGACTTTAGAACAACAACAAGCAATTAATTTATATCAACAATATTTAAATAATATATATTTAAATACATTATTTTTAATAGGCAAACCTAATATGGAATATTTATATTATAAAAATAATAATAAAAATATTTATAAAATACCTGCTTACTTTACCGTAAACTTAAATAATTCAACTTTAGATACGCCAAGTTTAGAAAATCAGTTTCAAAGAGAAATTAAAGAAGATCTTGAAGACGAGTATAAACAACAAACAAAATTATTTAATGAAAAACTTAAATCAGTTGGAAAATTTTTATTTTTCAAATAAACAATGGAGATAATATGTATTTTGAATTTAACAAAGAAATGGCTATCAATAGTTATCCATTTTTAGAAGAAGAAAGTTACTACATAATTAACTTTATATCACTGGATGCTGTCGTACAATCAGGATTTCAATTTTCTTTATATTCTATATTTGAAGGTTGTCATAGAAAAATTGTAAATTTAATTTTTGAACAAAAAATTAAATCTGGAAACATTATTCCTTTTACTTATTTTAAACCTAAAAATATATTAAGTATACCTTATAAAGAAAAATATAATTACAATATTGATGAAGAATATTTAATTGAAGGTTTTAATAAAATATCACATTTATGTAAAAATAGTAATATAAAAGAATTAATTATTGTAGAAGAACAAGGTGTGACAAAAGAATTAATTGAAAGAATATGCACAAATATAGAATTACCAAATATAATATATAAATAAGGAGTTATTATGAAAATAAAAGATGACATTAAATTAGACTTTTCTGATGTTCTTATAGAACCTCAAAGATCTGAATTGAGAAGTAGAAAAGAAGTTAATTTAGAAAGAGAAATAAAATTCCCATACTCAAAAAGAATTTGGAAAGGGGTTCCAATTATATCTGCTAATATGGATACTACTGGTACTTTTGAAATAGCTATTGAATTTAATAAATATAAAATGTTAACTGCAATACATAAACATTATACAATTGAAGAATGGCAAAAATTTGTAACAGAATATTCTGACGTAATACCTAATGTAATGGTAAGTACTGGAACTTCTGATAGTGATTTTGAAAAATTAGAAAAAATTTTAAATTTAAATTATGAAGCATTTAATTTTATTTGTATTGATATAGCAAATGGATATTCTTCACATTTAATAGATTTTTGTAAAAAAGTTAGAGAACAATTTAAAGATAAAATAATTGTAGCAGGCAATGTTGTTACAGGCAATATGACTGAATCTTTAATATTAGAAGCAAAAGTTGATATCGTTAAAGTAGGAATCGGACCTGGTTCTGTATGTACAACACGAAAAATGACAGGCGTCGGTTATCCACAGCTTTCTGCTGTAGCAGAGTGTGCTAATTCAGCTCATGGATTAAATGCTCACATTATTAGTGATGGCGGTTGTACTTGTGCTGGTGATGTATCTAAAGCTTTCGGTGGCGGGGCTGATTTTGTTATGTTAGGTGGGATGTTAGCAGGTCATATACAAAGTGGAGGGCAACTTATAACAAAAGATGGAAAGCAATATAAAAGATTTTATGGTATGAGTTCTCAAGAAGCTATGGTTAAACATAGTGGTGGTGTTGCTGAATATAGAGCTTCCGAAGGCAAGAGTGTTGATGTTCCATTCAGAGGTGATATTAACAATACTATTTCAGAAATACTAGGCGGGGTTCGTTCTACTTGTACATATGTAGGTGCTAGAAATCTTAAAGATTTACCAAAAAGAACAACTTTTATTAGAGTAAATAATCAAATAAATAATATTTTCAGTTAACTATTGAAATTAAAAAAAAAAGATATACAATTAATTAAAAATTAAAAGAACCATAAATTTTAGGTTCTTTTAAAATTAAAAATCAATCAGGAGATTAAAATGAGTAAACAAAAAGATAAAGAGAATGTGAATAGAGAAAAATTATTAAGTGATGCTATTGCTCAAATTGAAAAAAACTTTGGTAAAGGCAGTATAATGAAAATGGATTCCAAAAATGTTATAGCTATAGATTCAGTATCTACTGGATCACTTTTATTAGATGATGCTATAGGAATTGGTGGTTTGCCTTTTGGTCGTATAGTTGAAATTTACGGCCCTGAATCTTCTGGTAAAACAACTTTGACATTACAAGCTATTGCTGAGGCTCAAAAACTTGGCAAAACTTGTGCTTTTATTGACGCAGAACATGCATTAGATCCTACATATGCTCAAAAATTAGGTGTAAATATAAGCAACCTTTTAGTATCTCAACCAGATACAGGTGAACAAGCCTTAGAAATAGTTGATACTTTAGTAAGATCAGGAGCTGTTGATGTTGTTGTTATTGACTCTGTTGCAGCGCTTACTCCAAAAGCAGAATTAGAAGGTGAAATGACAGACGCTAACGTTGGTATTCAAGCACGTATGATGTCAAAAGGATTAAGAAAAATTACAGGTATTGTTAAACAAAATAATGTTCTTTGCATATTTATTAACCAATTACGTATGAAGATAGGTGTTATGTTTGGTAATCCAGAAACTACAACAGGTGGTAATGCATTAAAATTTTATGCTTCTGTTAGATTAGATATTAGAAGAACTGGCGCTGTTAAAGATGGCGACGAAAATGTAGGTAATACAGTTAAAGTTAAAGTTGTTAAAAATAAAGTAGCACCGCCATTCAAAGAAGTTGAAACACAAATAATGTTTGGTGAAGGTATAGATATATATTCTGAAATTATTGATCTTGGCGTTAAATTTAATATTATACAAAAAGCGGGTGCTTGGTTTAGTTATAATGGTGAAAAAATAGGCCAAGGTAAAGAAAATGTTAAAAAGAATCTTAAACAAAATAAAGAATTTTACAAAGAATTATATACAAAAATTACAGATGCTCTTAAAAGTTCTAGACAACCTGTTGAAATTGTTGACGAAGAATTAGAAGAATATGACGAATCATTAGACGATGTAGAATAATCTTATTCTACATCTTATTTAAAAAAATTGGAGACATATTATGACAGAAATTATTGAAAAAAAATCGAGAACACCTAAACAACCAGTTGTTAAAGATAAAAATGAATTATTAAAAGAATTGATTGTTGAAATGATGAACAATAAAAGTGAAGGTGTTGTTACATACGAAGACGGTAAAACTTATACAAAAGTTGATTATAGATTAAGAAAATTAAGGCAATTATTTGGTTATGATGTTAGTATTGTATCAAATATTCTTGAAAGAAATAGTCAAGAAGTTTGTGTAGAAACTACTATTCAATTATTTATTGAGGGCAGAGGATGGACTGTTGTTGCTAATGGTTTATCTCACGAAACAAGAGATAAAAGCGTTATGCACAATACTTCTTATGTTGAAATAGCTGAAACTAGTGCTATAGGAAGAGCTTTAGCTAATTTAGGATTATTTGGTAGTGAATATGCTTCTGTTAATGAAATTGAAGCGGCAACTAAGAATAATAATACAAATACTAAAGAAAAAAATATCAAATCAAGTAGTAGTAATAAAAAAATAACAGCACAACAAATTTCTAAAATTAGAGATTATTTAGAAAAAAATAAAGAAGTTAAGGAATCTACTCTTCTTCTTGATTTTAAAAAAGATAAAATAGAAAGTCTTATGTTTGATGAAGCAGAATCTATATTACAAAAAATTTCATTTTTAGAAGAAGATTCAGTTATTTAAATTATTGACTTTATAAAAAAAAGATATATATTTAATAAAAATAATAAAAATAATAAAAATAGAGGAAGTAAAAATGGTTAAAAATTACATAACTCCAATTGGTTATGATGTTTTATATAAACAATTGGAAGATTTAAGAAAAAATAAAAGATCAGAAATTATAGAGGTAATCGCAGAATCTCAAAAAAATGGTGGGGACTTATCAGAAAATTCTGAATATCTTCAGGCAACTGCTGAAAGAGATCGAATCGAAAATAAAATTCAAGAAATTTCAAATTTTATTGAAAATACTGAAATTGTTGATATTTTAAAATTTCCTGTTGACGGAAAAGTAAGATTTGGCTCTACTGTTACTTTTATGGATGTCGATACAGAACAAGTTTCTACTTATAAATTAGTTGGCGAAACTGAATCAGATATCAAACAAGGTTCTATTTCATATAAATCTCCTATTGGAAAAGCTTTAATTCTAAAAAAAGTAGGTGATGAAGTTGATTTAGAAACTCCAAGTGGTGAAAAAACTCTTGAGATATTAAAAGTAGAACATAAATAACTTATACTT
>JACCDS010245051.1_pt1 | contig 42662 bp, 26 predicted proteins | sample 7446441 | NCBI WGS metagenome assembly JACCDS01 (sample SAMN15323445, study PRJNA562643) | freshwater metagenome | isolation source: river surface water | place: USA:Blue River Watershed | collected 2017-08-17 | reverse complement strand
GTGGAGCTCGCCAGCACGGCGTCGGGAGGCGCATAGCGATCCATCTGGGCATAGACCTCGATCTTGGCCTCGACGGTTTCTTTGACGTTTTCCTGGATCATCACCACATCGCGGCAGGCCTCCTCCAGCGTGGCGACAGGGGTGATGCGCGCCAGAATGTCGGCCACCGGTTCGTGCACCAGGGCGTTGGCGTGCATGTCGGCCACCAGCTCGGCAATCAGGCCCATGCAGGCCGCGAGTGCGGGTTGGCTCGCATCGTAAATTTTGACCTGGATGCCTGCACGCGCAAACACCATGGCCCAGGCGCGGCCGATCAGACCGGCGCCGACAACGCCCACAATTTGGCTGGATGAGTTCATGGACCGGGAGTCTCCACAATGTTGTTTGACAACAAATGTAGAAACCCCCGGGGGGTTCGTCAATGGTGGGTTGTCCGCAAGGTGGCAGCCTAAGCCGCCCCCAGCCCAATGGGCGCGGGCGCATGCAAGGTGATTTTGCTGAACAGCCCGGCGTAGTCGGGATGGGTGGGGTATTTGCCTGTGAGCGGGTCGGCATTGGTGCTGAAAGCCTCGTCCAGCGCTTGCCAATCCTCTGGGCTCAGCACTTTGAGCGCCTCAGGAATCACCTCTTGTTCCTCCAGCCGCATGTGTTCCAGGTAAAAGCTGATGTAGCGGTTGACTGCGGCTTCAAAAGCGGCGCGGCGTGTGTCACCCAACAACTCCCAAGCCAGCAGCAGATGGGCCAACGCGCGAACCGCATGCTCGCCGCGGGCGTGCTCGTGCTCCAGTTGATCAATGATGGCGCTGATGTGCGGCGAGCGCTGGGCCACCTTCGGAAACAACAACTCGGATTCCTTGGTGTGGTGCAAGCGCTCGGGAAACTCGTCGACGTAAAACAGCATGGCCCGCATCACTTCGAAATAATTTTGCCGCTCGCTGTCTTTCACCGGGCCGCGCTGCACCATCATGGCGAGGGAACGCAGCATGGCAGAAAGCGCGGCGTGTTCGTCGCGAATGATGCGAAGGCTCAGGTGGCTCATGGTGATCTTTCGACATGGAAGAGGATGTGTCGAAGGTTCTCACAAGTCCCACCTGAGGCGTTTGATGCGGATCAAGAAAGCAGTTTGTGCGCGGCCTGGGCAATGTGCTTGGCATCGACCCGGAAGAAGTCACGCAAGGCGGCACGGGTGTCGCTGCGGCCAAAGCCATCGGTGCCCAGCGTCAGGTAGCGTCGGCCTTCGGGCAAGTAGGCGCGAACGCTTTCGGGCACGGCACGCACATAGTCGCTGGCGGCAATGATCGGCCCTTGGGTGGCGGCCAGCAACTCAGCCAAGAACGGTGTCGCTTTTTGAGAAGCGCCGGCAAGCCAGGCCTCATCGCAAGCCACACCGTCGCGCGCCAACTCGCTCCAGCTCGTCACACTGATGACATCGACCGACAGCCCGTCGACCACCAGGTCTTGGGCCGCCTTCAGCACCTCGGTCAAGATGGCCCCAGAGCCCAACAAGGTCACCTGGCCCCGCGCCTTGGGCGCTTTCAGGCTGGCAAAGCGGTAAGCGCCGCGCAGCAAATCTTTTTCTGCACCGGCGGGCAAGTCGGGTTGCGCGTAGTTCTCGTTCATCAGGGTGATGTAATAGAACACGTCTTTTTGGTCGACCATCATGTCCTGCATGCCCTGCTGGACGATCACGGCCATTTCACCAGCGAAGGCCGGGTCCCAGGCCTTGCAATTGGGAATGGTGGCCGCCACCAGATGGCTGCTGCCGTCCTGGTGCTGCAAGCCTTCGCCGCCCAGGGTGGTGCGGCCCGACGTGGCGCCCAGCAAGAAGCCCCGCGGCCGCTGGTCTGCCGCCGCCCAGATTTGGTCACCCACGCGCTGGAAGCCGAACATGGAGTAGTAAATGTAGAAGGGCAACATGGCCAGACCATGCACGCTGTAGCTGGTGGCAGCGGCCGTCCAGCTGGCGATGGCGCCGGCTTCGGAAATGCCCTCTTCCAGAATCTGGCCGTCCAGCGCTTCGCGGTAGCTGAGCACCGAGCCGATGTCTTCGGGCGCGTAGCGCTGGCCCACACTGGAATAAATGCCCACTTGCTTGAACAAGTTGGCCATGCCAAAGGTGCGGGCTTCGTCGGCCACGATGGGCACGATGCGCGGACCCAGGGCCGGGTCTTTCAACAGGTTGCCCAACAGGCGCACAAAGGCCATGGTGGTGCTCATCTCTTTGCCCGCAGCTTGCAAGGCAAATTGCGCCGTGCTTTGCAGGGGAGGCACGGCCACGTTGTCACACACGGTGTCGCGGCGCGGCAAATAGCCGCCCAAGGCCGCGCGACGGGCTTGCAGGTATTGCATTTCCGGGCTGTCAGGCGCCGGTTTGTAAAAGCTCAGGCTTTGCGCCTGGGCATCGGTCAAGGGCAAATTGAAGCGGTTGCGGTAGGCAATCAAATCCTCGTCGTCCAGCTTCTTTTGGCTGTGCGTGGTCATCTTGCCTTGGCCCGCGCTGCCCATGCCATAACCTTTTTTGGTGTGCGCCAGAATCACCGTGGGTTGTCCCACATGGCGGGCAGCAGCGGCGTAGGCTGCGTGGATTTTCACAAGGTCGTGGCCACCGCGCTTCAAGCGGTCGATTTGCTCATCGGTCATGCCTTGTGCCAGGCGCGCAAGCTCTTCGTTTTGGCCGAAGAAATTGTCGCGGTTGAAGCGGCCGTCTTTGGCGGCGAAGGTTTGCATCTGGCCATCCACCGTGCCCGCAAATGCGCGTGTCAGGGCACCCGTGAGGTCGCGGGCAAACAGGCCGTCCCAATCGCTGCCCCACACCAGCTTGATGACGTTCCAGCCGGCGCCCGCAAACAATTTTTCCAGCTCATCGATGATGCGGCCATTGCCGCGCACCGGCCCGTCCAGCCGTTGCAAGTTGCAGTTCACCACCCACACCAGGTTGTCCAGGCCTTCACGTGCGGCCAGGGTCAACGCGCTCATGGACTCGGGCTCGTCCATCTCACCATCGCCAAACACGCCCCAGACTTTGCGACCCTGGCAGTCCAGCAGGGCGCGGTGGGACAGGTAGCGCATGAAGCGCGCGTGGTAAATCGAGCTGATCGGGCCTATGCCCATGGACCCGGTGGGGAACTGCCAGAAGTCGGGCATCAGGTAAGGGTGTGGGTAGCTGGAGAGCCCGCGCGCGCCAGCCCCTTCGCGTGCGGCCGGGGCGCGGATTTCTTGGCGGTAATGCAGCAGGTCGTCCTCGCTCAGGCGGCCTTCCAGATAGGCCCGCGCGTAAACGCCGGGCGCACTGTGCGGCTGGAAGAAGACCAGGTCGCCGCGGTGCTGCGCATCGCGCGCGTGAAAGAAATGGTTGAAGCCGGTTTCAAACAAATCGGCGGCACTGGCATAGCTGGCAATGTGGCCGCCCAATTCGCCATAAGCCTGGTTGGCACGCACCACCATGGCCAAGGCGTTCCAGCGCATGAGGGAGGCCAAGCGTTCTTCAATGGCCAGGTCGCCTGGGAAGGCGGGCTGCTGATCCACCGGAATGGTGTTGACATAGGGCGTTGAGCCGTCAGGCTTCCAGGGCACTTGGCGGCTGCGGGCCCAGCGGGCCATTTCATCGAGCATGAAGCGGGCGCGTTCAGGACCCTGGGTGGCCACCAGCGCGTCAAAGGCTTCGCGCCATTCGGCGGTTTCTTCGGGGTCGACGTCGCGCAGGGACGGCGCTTGCAGGGCGGGGATCATCATGGCGAGGGGCAAAGGTGCATTCATGCCTGAACGATACCGAAACCCTTGCCAAATGAGATGCCAAATTAGCCACGAAATTTGAACATGGCAGCATATTATTCTGAAATATTGATAAAATTCAGCGTATGAAGCTTGACAGTATCGATTTACGCATTTTGGCAGAGCTCCAGGCCGACGGCGCCCTGTCCAACGTGGCCCTGGCCAAAAAAGTGCACCTCTCGCCTTCGCCCTGCCTCGCCCGGGTGAAAGCGCTGGAGGCCGCCGGCGTCATCAGCCGCTATGTCGCGTTGGCCAATGCCAGCGCCTTGGGCCTGGGGCTGAATGTGTTCATCAACATCAGCCTGAAAACCCAGAACAAGGAAGCCTTGGCCGAGTTCGAGCAACGCATTGCAGAGCACGACGAAGTCATGGAGTGCTACTTGATGACCGGCGACTCCGATTACCTGATTCGCGTGGCGGTGGCCGACATTGGCGCGCTGGAAAAATTCATCCTGGAGCAATTGACACCGATCGCTGGCATCGAAAAAATTCGGTCCAGCTTCGCCCTCAAGCAGGTGCGCTACAAAACCGCCCTGCCCTTGCCCGCTGCCTGAAAGCTCGCATGAACCTGTCGCACCTGATTCGCTTTGACCTGGTCACGATTCGCCTGGCGTTGGCTTGCGCGCAAAGTGGCAGCTTGTCGCAAGCCGCACGCGAGGTGCATTTGGCGGTGGCCGCGGCGAGCCGGCGCCTGCGTGAATTCGAAGAGGCGCTGGGCAGCCCCCTGTTTGAACGCCACGCCCGCGGGCTGACCTTGACCCCTGCAGGTCGGGTGTTTGTTCGGCATGGCCTGGCCTTGATCCAATCGATGTCGCAACTCGGCGATGAAATCAGCGACTTACAGCAAGGCGTGGCGCGCCACATTCGCCTGTGTGCCAACACCGCTGCGCTCAACCAGTTTTTGCCACCCTTGTTGGCGGCTTATGCCGAGCAGGTCCCGCAAGTGCGCCTAGACCTCGAAGAGCAAGTGTCCGAAGGCGTGGTGGCCGCTTTGCGCGAAGGCCGTTGCGATGTGGGCATTTTTGTCGAAGGCCCGGACATCGGCGACCTGCGCTGCCAGGCTTTTCGGCAAGACGAGTTGGTGTTGGTCTTGCCGCGCAAGCACCCCTTGGCGCGCTCGCGCAAGCCCTTGCCGATTGCCGAGGCCCTCGACCAAGACTGGATTGGCTTGAACGCCGGCGCGGCTTCCATGCAGCAATTGCAACAAAGCGCATTGACGGCGGGCAAACCCCTGAAGCTGCGCATGCAAGTGCGCAGTTTTGACGCGGTCTGTCACCTGGTGGCCTCGGGCCTGGGCATCGCCTTGCTGCCCAAGGCCGCCACCGCTCCCCTGCTGCAGGGCATGCAGTTGGTGTCACGGCCGTTGGCCGAGCCCTGGGCTCGGCGCCGGCTGATGGTGGCCACCGGCATTGGCGTGCGCGCCGACGACCCCGCGATCCAGGGCTTGCTCGCCTTTTTGCGCGAGCCTTCGCAAAACACGAAGGCCAAAGTTTAAACAGAGCAATGGACGCCCGAGCCTGCCAAAGGCACACTCGGGCTTCATGAAAAACACCTCTTTTTCCACGGATGCGCCCACGGGCCCGCTGAGTGGCCTGAAAGTGCTGGAACTCGGCCAGCTGATCGCCGGCCCGTTTGCCGCCAAAACCTTGGCAGACTTTGGCGCCGACGTGATCAAGATCGAGCCGCCGGGCATGGGCGACCCGCTGCGCAAATGGCGCTTGCTCAAAGACGGCACCTCGGTCTGGTGGCAGGTGCAATCGCGCAACAAGCGCTCGCTGGCCCTGGACCTGAAAGACCCGCGTGCGCAAGACATCGTGCGGCAGCTGGCCGGCGATGTCGATGTGCTGATTGAAAATTTTCGGCCCGGCGCCATGGAAGGCTGGGGCCTGGGCCCCGATGCGCTGGTGAAGATCAACCCGCGCCTCATCATGCTGCGCATCAGCGGTTATGGCCAGACCGGGCCTTACCGTGACAAGCCTGGGTTTGGCGTGGTCGCCGAAGCCATGAGCGGCTTGCGCCATCTGACCGCCGAACCGGGGCGAGTGCCCGTGCGTGTGGGCGTGTCAATTGGCGATACCTTGGCGTCCTTGCATGGCGTGATTGGCATCTTGCTGGCGCTGCAAGAGCGCCAGCGCTCCAACCAGGGCCAGGTGATCGATGTGGCTTTGTACGAGGCGGTGTTCAATTGCATGGAAAGCCTGTTGCCCGAGTACAGCGCGTTTGGCGCCGTGCGCGGCGCGGCTGGCAGTGCCTTGCCCGGCATTGCACCCAGCAACGCCTACCGTTGCAAAGATGGCGGCTATGCGCTGATTGCCGGCAATGGCGACAGCATCTTCAAACGCCTGATGCAAACCATGAACCGCAATGACCTGGGGCAAGACCCCAGCCTGGCGGACAACTCCGGCAGGGTCCAGCGTGTGGCCGAGCTGGATGCGGCCATCGAAGCCTGGACCTTGCAGCACACGGTCGACGAAGTGCTGGCGGCCTTGGACAAGGCCTCCGTGCCCGCAGGCCGCATCTACACCGTGGCCGACATTGCGGCCGATCCGCATTACCGCGCCCGCGAGATGATTCAGCAAGTGCAGATGGACGACGGCAGCACCCTGGACGTGCCCGGCATCGTGCCCAAGCTCTCGCGCACGCCCGGCAGCCACCGGCGCAACGCCCCCCGCATAGGCCAGGACACCGATGACGTGCTGCGCGAGATGGGGCTGAGCAAAGATCAAATTCAACAACTCAAGGCGCAAGGCATTGTGGTCGGCGCCGACAACGGAGGTGCCGCATGACGCGTCTTTATTTCAACGAAGTGGTGACCCGCGATGGCTTTCAAATTGAGCCGCGCTTCATTCCAACCGACGACAAGATTGCGCTCATTGACGGACTGAGCCAGTGCGGTTACGCCAAGATCGAGGCCACCTCGTTCACCTCACCCAAAGCCATCCCCATGCTGCGCGATGCCGAAGAGGTGATGGGCCGCATTCAACGCGTGCCTGGCGTGGAAATCACCGTGCTGGTCCCCAACCTGCGCGGCGCAGAGCGCGCGCTCGAGTCGCGTGCCGATGAGTTGAACCTGGTGATGTCCACCTCGGAAACCCACAACCAGACCAACCTGCGCCAATCGCGCGCGCAAAGCCAGGCCGGGCTGAGCGACGTCATTCGCCATGTGGACGGCCGCACGCCCATCAACGTGTCCTTGTCCACCTGCTTTGGCTGCCCGATGGAAGGCGATGTGCCCCTGGCCGAAGTGATGCGTTTTGCCCAGCACTTCGCCGACCATGGCGTGCGCGGCTTGACCATTTGCGACACCACCGGCATGGCCCACCCGACCCAAGTGCAACAAATGGCTGAAGCCATGCTGAAGGCCTTCCCCAGCTTGCAGCTCACCTTCCACTTTCACAACACCCGCGGCATGGGGCTGGCCAACATTTTGGCGGCGGTGCAGTCGGGCATCACACGGTTTGACGGCTCGCTGGGCGGGCTGGGCGGCTGCCCCTATGCCCCAGGTGCCAGCGGCAACACTTGCAGCGAAGACGCCATCCACATGCTGCAGGCCATGGGCTATGACACCGGCATCGACCTGGACCGCTTGCTGCCCCTGGCGCGTGCGTTGCCAGAGATCGTGGGCCACGACGTTCCGGGCCAAGTGGCCAAGGCCGGCAAGATCACCGACTTGCATCCTGTCCCGGCTTGAAGGCGGCCGCAGGCACGTGACCGTACCGACTAAGATGTCGGTCGTCGGCGCGCTGGCTGCGCCCTTCTTTCTGGAGACTTTGAAATGACAACATCCTCTTCCGTCGTCCGCGTGGCGGTGGTCACTGGCGGCGCGCGCGGCATTGGCTTGGCGAGCGCCGAATGGTTTTTGCGCAATGGCTACCGCGTGGCCTTGCTGGACAACGACAGCGCCACCCTGGCCCAAACCGATGCAACGCTGAACCAGCCCGACCGCGTGCTGGCCGTGCCTTGTGATGTGTCGCAACCGGCGCAGGTTCAAGCGGCGGTTCAAGCCATCTTGGCCCGCTTTGGCCGTGTCGATGCCCTGGTGAACAACGCGGGCGTCGCGGTGTTCAAGCCGATTGCGCAAACCACGTTCGAAGAGTGGCGCTATGTGATGGCCACCAACCTGGACGGCGCCTTTTTGTGCACCCAGGCCTTTGCGCCTGAAATGCTCAAGACCGGTGGCGGCAGCGTGGTGAACATAGCCTCCATCTCCGGCTTGCGCGCCAGCACCTTGCGGGTGGCCTATGGCACCAGCAAGGCTGCCATCATCCACCTGACCAAACAACAAGCGGTCGAGTACGGCAATGCAGGCATCCGTGTGAACGCCATTGCACCCGGCCCGGTCGAGACCGAGATGGCCAAACAAGTGCACGACTCGGCCATTCGCTCCGACTACTTTGACGCCATTCCGCTCAAGCGCTACGGCAGCACGGAAGAAATTGCCTCGGCCATTGGCTTCTTGTGCAGCGAGGCCGGCGGCTACGTCAACGGCCAGGTGTTGGCCGTGGACGGCGGCTTTGATGCCGCAGGCGTGGGCTTGCCCACCCTGCGACGCAACTCATAACGCCACGGTTGAGAGCCAAGGCACGGCTGCAATCACCACCAGGCCCACCAGCAAGGCCAGCAGGTAGGGCCAGATGGCGCCCATGACGTCATCGGGCGAGGCGTCGCCAATGCGGCAGGCCAGGTAAAAGCCCACGCCAATGGGCGGCATCATCAAGCCGATGTTCATGGCAGAGACGATCACCATGGAGTAGTGCACATCGTTGATGCCCAACTTCTTGGCGATCGGGAACATGATGGGCGCCAACAACAAAATGGCGGGCAGGCCTTCCAGCAAACAGCCCAACAGCAGGAACACGGCAATCGACACCGCCATGAAGGCCACCCAACCGCCAGGCAAGGTGGTGAGGAATTGCGACAACTGCTGCACCACGCCGCTTTGCGTGATGGACCAGGCCATGGCCGAGGCCGTGCCCAAAATCAACAAAATCGCGCCGCTCAAGGCCGCGGTTTCCACCAGCATGTTGTAGAACTGGCGGCCACTGATGCCGCCGTACAGCACCTTGCCAATCAGCAAGGCGTACACGACCGCGATGGTCGACACCTCCGTGGCGGTGGCCACACCGCCGCCGACCACGCTGCGGATCAGGAAGGGCAGCACCAAGGCGGGCGCGGCGATCAGCATCAAACGCCCGATCACCGACCATTTGGCGCGGCGCACATCTCCCATGTCTTCGTGGCGCGCCTTCCAGCGGGCCAATACCAGCAGGGCCAGCAACAACACCATGGCGATGACAAAACCACTTTGAAACAGGCCGGCAATCGACACACCCGCGACCGAGCCCAACACAATCAACACGATGCTGGGCGGCACGGTGTCGGCCATGGCGGCCCCGGTGGCCAGCAGGGCAATCATTTCGCGCGGCTTGTGGCCGCGGCGCTTCATCTCCGGAAACAAGGCCGGCGCCACCGTGGCCATGTCGGACACTTTGGAGCCGGAAATGCCCGAGACGATGAACAAGGAGCCCAACAGCACATACGACATGCCGGCCTTCACATGGCCCAGCATGGAGGCCAGGAAGTCCACAATGACCTTGCCCATGCCCGTGGTGTCGAGCACGCAGCCCAGCAGCACAAAGATGGGCACCGAGACCAGGATCAGGCTGGACATGCCCTCGTCCATGCGGCCCACCACCACCATCAAAGGCACCTGTGTGGAGAACGCCAGATAGCTGAGCGCCCCCAAACCAAAGCAAAAGCCGATGGGCACACCCGCCACCAGGCCGACGGTCACAAAGCCCACCAGAAAAATCAAAATGTTCAGCGTGCCCAGTTGCGCCAACTGCGGCGACAGCGCCCAGAACATCGCCCCTGCCGCAGCAACGACCACGCCTGCGAACAGCAAAGGCCACTTGCCCACGGTTTTCACGGCATAGGCCAGCACCACGGCCAGCATGGCGATGACACCGAACGCAATGGCCGCCACGCGGTAACTGTTGGGCATGTTCAGCGCGGGGGTAGAGACAAAAGCCTCTTCTTGCGCATACTCGATGGCCGGGTGCAACAGGCCCAGAAGAAAGGCCGCGACCGACATCAGCGCAAAAGCCTGAACATAAGGCCGCACGCGCGGCGACATCATTTCCACAAAGAGCGTCAGGCGCAAATGCTCGTTGCGGTGCATGGCCAAGGCAGAGCCAATCATGGCCAGCCAGATGAAGGAGATGGACACCACTTCATCCACCCAAATGATGGGCATGGCAAACACGTAACGCGAGATCACGCCAGCCAGCAGCAGGCCAAAAATCAACAGCATCAAGCCCGCACTGACCCACTCCATGGGCTTGATCAAGGGGTTCAATGCACGTCGGGCTTCGGCATCCTGGGCAGCAGGTGCCAAGGCTTCCTCAAGGGCGGAACTCATAAAAGGGGATCTCCGAGAAACATTGCGGCCCGCATCAGCGGGCCGCGAGAGGCTGTCACACCAGCCAATTTAAAAAAAGCATCAGACCAGCTTGCCGCTGTAGCTCTCCAACAGGGCCCAGGCTTCGTCGCCGTACTTGCCCTTCCACTCGCTGTAGAAGCCGGCCTTGCGCAGGCGGTCACGGAAGGACTCGGAGTTGGCCTGGTTGAACACCATGCCTTTGTCGGTCAGCTCTTTTTGCAGCGTGGCATTCAAGGCGGCCACGTCGGCGCGCTCTTTGGTGCCGGCGGCGTTGATGTGCTTGGCCATGATGGTGCGGATGTTTTCCGGCAGGCGCTCCCAGGCACGGCGGTTGGCCAGGAACCAGAAGCCGTCCCACATGTGGTTGGTCAGCGAGCAGTATTTCTGCACTTCGTTGAGCTTGGCGGTGGCGATGATGGCCAGCGGGTTTTCCTGGCCGTCAACGATCTTGGTCTGCAGGGCGCTGTACACCTCGCTGAAGTTGATCGAGGCAGGTGCCGAATCGAAAGCCTTGAACATGGAGGTCCACAGGGGCGACACGGGCACGCGGATTTTGAAGCCCTTGAGGTCATCGGCGCTTTGAATCGGCTTGGTGGAAGACGTGATGTGGCGGAAGCCGTTGTCCCAAATCTTGTCCATGGCCACCAGGTTGGCCTTGGCAATTTCCTTGCGGATGAAGCCGCCCAGGTCGCCGTCCATGGCTTTCCAGACGGTGTCGTAGTCTTTGAAGGCAAAGCCGATGCCGGAAATGGAGGCCGAAGGCACCAGGGTCGAGAGGATCAGGCCCGACAGGGTGAAGAACTCGATGCCGCCCGAGCGCACCTGGCTCAGCATGTCGGTGTCGGTGCCCAACTGGCTGCTGGGGAAAATTTGCAGGTCCACACGGCCTTGGGTCTCGGCCTTGATGGCGTCCGACATTTCCTTGGCGCGAACGTTCATGGGGTGGGTCACCGGCAAGTTGTTGGCGTACTTGAGGGTGAACTCGGCCTTGCCTTGGCCAAACACATTGGTCATGGGCAATGCGAGAGAGCTGGCACCGGCGATCAGGGTGCTGCGACGGGTCAATTTCATGGTGTCTCCTTGGAAAAGTTGTGAATGGTTTGAGGCGTATTTTGCTACGTTTCTGAGGCGTGGCATTTTCAGCTCGGCAAAGGCTGGATCTCGCCCCGCTCGAGCAACAAGGTTTTGATGTCTTTTTTGACAATCTTGCCGTAGCCCGATTTGGGCAAGGCGTCCCAGAAAAACACTTGTCGCGGCCAGCGGTAGCGGGCCGAACGCCCTTCCAGATGGCCCAGCAAGGTTTCGGCGGTCAGGCTGGGATCGCGGCGCACCACCACGGCCACGCCGATTTCTCCCCACTTGGGATCGGGCATGCCCACGATGGCCACTTCGGCCACGCCAGGGTGAGTGAGCAGCACCTCCTCGACTTCGCGCGGATAAACATTGGAGCCACCCGAGATGTACATGTCGGACTCGCGCCCAGTGATGTACAGCAGGCCGCGCTCATCCAAGCGCCCCAGGTCGCCCGTGTGGAACCAGCCCCCGCGCAGGGCTTTGTCGGTGGCTTCAGGATTGTTGTGGTACCCCGCGAACACCGCCGGGCCGCGGCAACAAATTTCGCCGATCTCGCCGGTCTTCACGGGCTGAAGCTGGTCATTCAGAATGGCCACCTCCATGCCGGTGCGCGGGCGACCGCAAGAGCCGATGTTGGCATTGGGGTCTGCATCGTCGGCCGAATGCATGCTCGGTGGCAACACGGTGATGCAGCCGGTGACCTCGCCCAGGCCGAAATACTGCACCATGACCTTGCCCAACTTTTGCAAGGCCAGCTTTTGATCGGCACGGTACATGGGCGCGCCAGCATAAATCATGTAGCGCAGGGAACTGTGGTCATACTGATCGACCGCGGGATGCTCGACCAAAATTTTCACGATGGTGGGCACGGTGAACACATTGCTCACCCGGTGCTTTTCCACCAATTGCCAGAACACTTCGGGATCCAGCTTTTCGCTGGGCAAGAGCACGGCTGCCGCGCCGCGCGCGACATTCAACAAGGCATGGATGCCCGCGCCATGCGACAGCGGCGCCACCACGATGGCGCAATCCCGTTCGCTGGTGCCCGGGATCAGGTCGGCCAGGTGGTTGGTCACCACAAACGCCATTTGGCCGTGCGTGAGAATGCCCGCCTTGGGGCGCCCAGTGGTGCCGGAGGTGTAGAAATACCAGAGCGGGTCATCGGCCGCAACCACTTCCGCCTCGGGCCGCTCGCCCAGGTGCTGCGCCACCAGGCTTTCGTAGCTGAGCGCATCCGTCAGATCGCCGCCGATGGAAATCACCAAGCGAAGCGCATCGGAGGCAGTGCGTACTGCGGCCACATGCTCGGGAAAAGCCGATTCACAGATCATCACCGAGGCGCCACTGGAGGCGCCCAGATACGCCACTTCGGGTGGCGTCAATCGGAAATTGGTGGGGACCCAGACGCAACCCAGGCGAAAGGCCGCCCAGCAGCTTTCGAACATGGGCAGGTTGTTGCGCGACTGCAGCAAAATTTTGTCGCCCTTGCGCACGCCTTGAGCGCGCAAAGCAGCCACCAGGGCATCAACCCGCTGGTCGATGTGGGACCAAGACCAGGTTTGATCGCCCTGAATGAGACCAGGAAGCTCAGGAAACAATTGGGCCGTGTGCTTGAGCAAGCGGCCCAGGTTCATCACCTGGGCTGCGCTCATGCGGCCTCCAGCACGCTCAGGAAGTTGGCCACCGCTGCGCCGCCCATGTTGAACACCGCACCCAGCTGGGCTTTGGACAATTGCATGTCACCCGCCTCACCCGAGAGTTGCATGGCCGCCATGACGTGCTGTGACACGCCCGTGGCACCAATCGGGTGGCCTCGCGATTTCAAGCCGCCCGAGGGGTTCACCGGCAAGGCGCCATCAAAGCGGCTGATGCCTTCATGAATCACGCGCGCGCCCTGCCCTTGCGGTGCCAGGCCCATGGCCTCATATTCCAGCAATTCGGCCACGGTGAAGCAATCGTGGGTCTCCACAAAGTTCAGGTCTTGCAGGGTCAAGCCCGCATCGGCCAGGCCACGCGACCAGGCCATGGCGGCGCCTTCAAAGCGCGTGGGGTCGCGGCGCGACATCGGCAGGAATTCATTGACTTGGGTGCGCGAGCGCCAGCGCACCGGCGACACCGTGGCTTGGGCTGAGGGCGACATGGAAATCACCAAGGCCGCGGCACCGTCCGACACCAAAGAGCAATCGGAGCGCTTCAAGGGGCCAGCCACAAAGGGGTTTTTGTCCGAGGGCGTGCGACAGAAGTCAAAGCCCAGGTCGCGGCGCATGTGCGCATACGGGTTGCGCACGCCGTTCGCGTGGTTCTTGGCAGAGATGGCGGCCAGGGCATCGGACTGATCGCCGTAGCGGTCGAAATACTGTTGCGCAATTTGGCCAAAGACGCCCGCAAAACCCGAAGGCGTCGCGCCCTCTTCTTTGACATAAGAGCACTTGAGCAAGGTTTCGCCAATTTGCTGATTGGGCAAGGTGTTCATTTTTTCCATGCCAATGACCAAGGCGTGCTTGACGCGGCCACTGCCTACCGCGTCCAAGGCAGCCCAGATCGCCGCTGAACCCGTGGCACAGGCGTTTTCCAGGCGTAATGCTGGGGTGTGGCGGAATTCGGGAATGGCCACGGCGGGCATGGCACCGGAAAAATCTTGGGGCACAAACCCGGCATTGAAATGGCCGACAAAGATCCCATCGATGTCTTTCAGCTCCAGGCCGGCTGTGGCCACCGCTGGCAAGGCCGCATCGCGGATCAGTTGCTCCATGTCCAGGTTGTCGAGCTTGCCAAACGGCGTGTGGCCCCAGCCAATGATGTAAGGGTGTGTCATCGTGTGTTTCTCCTGCTGCATATTATGGGCACAGATGGGAATGTCGCCGCATCGACATGGCGGCACTTTGGAATGGCTTAGGATGACAAGCACAAAAAATGACGCACAGGAGACAGCTTTGAAACCCATTCACCCCTCTTTGTCAAGGCTCGTTGCGGTTCTGGCCCTTGGCTTGTGCGTGACAGCCAGCCATGCAGACACCTACCCCAGTGCCACCATTTCCTTGGTTGTGCCATTTGCCGCAGGCAGCGGTACCGACGCCGTGGCCCGCACGGTGGCGCAAAAATTGTCGGAGCGCTTGAAGCAAACCGTGGTGGTGGAAAACAAGGCGGGCGCCAGCGCCCAGATTGCCGCCCAGTTTGTGGCCGCGGCCAAGCCGGATGGCTACACCTTGTTCATGACCACCAACACCTCGCATTCGGCCAATCCGAGCTTGTTCAAGACCTTGAAATACGACCCCATCAAGGATTTCACGCCGATCGCGCGCGTGGGCGAACTGCCCTTCGCCTTGGCGGTGCATCCTGCCGTGCCGGCCAAAACGCTCAAAGAGTTGATGGACTATGCGAAAGCCAACCCCGGCAAGCTGTCGTACGCTACGCCGAACAGCACCTCCTTGGTGACCACCGAGACCATCAAGCGCATGGCGGGCATCGACATGGTGGCCATTCCCTACAAGTCGAGCCCGCAAGCCATGACCGATCTGATTGGCGGCCAGGTGCAGGTCTATGTGACCGACTTTGGCTCGGGCATGAGCATGATCAAGAGCGACAAAATTCGCACGCTCGCGGTGACCACGGCCACACCCTCCAAAATTTTTCCGCACCTGCCCACCGTGGGGCAAACCGTGCCGGGCTTCGACCTGACCTCCTGGAACGGCATCTTTGGCCCCGCAGGTTTGCCACGCCCCATCGTGGAGCGCATCAACAACGAGCTGCAAGTCATCCTGGCCGACAAGGAAGTACAAGACAAGTTGTCACAGCTGGGCTTTGAAGTTTGGCCCAGCAAAACGCCCGACGAATTCGCCAAATACGTCAGTGACCAATTGGTCAACTGGACCACCCTGATTCGCCAAGCCGGCATCAAGCCGGAGTGACCATGTCGACACCTTCTTACCTGGTTCGCAGCGCCAGCATCGCAGGCTACCAACCTGCCAACCACCATCACACCACCAACCAACGCCTGATCGGCCCGGAAACCGTGGGCGCCCAGCAAATGGAAGTGCTGCTGGGCACCCTCTCCAAGGGCGGGGGCGCCTTGCCGCATGCCCACCCTGGCATTGAGCAGTCCTGCTATTTGCTCGAAGGCACGGCCCATGTGACCGTGGGCGAGCAGGCCTTTGACATGGTGCCGGGCGACATGTGTTTTTTTCCCGCCGATGTGTTTCACACTTTCAGCGTGACCAGTGACACGCCCGTGAAACTGCTGGTCATTTACAGCCCACCGTATGGCGAAAACCCAAAGAACGTGATTCGTACAGCGCCGAAAGCCTGAGCATGGATTTTTCACTCTCCCAGGACCAAGAGCAACTGCGCGACGCCATCGAGCGCGTCTGTGCGCCTTTCGATGCGGACTACTGGTTGCGCAAAGACCGGGAAGGCGGCTTTCCCGAGGAGTTTCATCGTGCGCTGGCCGATGCCGGCTGGCTGGGCATTGCGATGCCAGAGGCCTATGGTGGCGCAGGCCTGGGCATCACCGAGGCGGCCCTGATGATGCACACCATTGCAGCCACTGGCGCGGGCTTGTCGGGTGCGTCCGCGGTGCACATGAACATTTTTGGCTTGCACCCTGTGGTGGTGTTTGGCACGCCCGAGCAACAGCAACGCTGGTTGCCGCGCCTGATTCAAGGGCAGGATCGCGCCTGCTTTGGCGTCACCGAACCCAACACCGGATTGAACACGCTCAAGCTGCGCACGCGTGCCGAGCGCCATGGCGACCATTACCGCGTGAGCGGGCAGAAGGTCTGGATTTCCACCGCGCAAGTGGCCAACAAAATTTTGCTGCTGGCCCGCACCACGCCCTTGGAAGAAGCCAAAGGCACCCATGGACTGAGCCTGTTCTACACCGACTTCGACCGCAGCCGCATTGAAGTGCATGAAATCGAAAAGATGGGGCGCAAGAGCGTGGACTCCAACCAGCTCTTCATTGACGACTTGCGCATTCCCGTGGAAGACCGCATTGGCGAAGAAGGCCGGGGCTTCGAGTACATCTTGCACGGCCTGAACCCCGAGCGCATCCTGATTGCAGCCGAAGCGGTGGGCTTGGGCCGTGCTGCCTTGAAGCGCGCGGCCAACTATGCGCAGGAGCGCGAAGTGTTCGGGCGGCCGATTGGCATGAACCAGAGCATTCAGCACCCCTTGGCCAAATCCTGGATGGAATTAGAGGCCGCGCATCTGATGGTCTACAAGGCCGCTGCTTTGTACGATGCGCACCAACCCTGTGGCGCAGAAGCCAACAGCGCCAAGTACCTGGCGGCCGAGGCCTGCTACCACGCTTGCGAAAACGCCATCCTGACGCATGGCGGCATGGGCTATGCCAAGGAGTACCACGTCGAGCGCTACTTGCGCGAAGCCTGGATTCCCCGCCTTGCGCCCGTCAGCCCGCAACTCATTCTCTGCTTCATCGCTGAAAAAGTGCTGGGGTTGCCCAAGTCTTACTGAGCCGGCTGACAAGCGGCCAAAACCTTTTGCGATTTTTCAAGGCACAGGCGTGCCCAGGCCATCGCGCCCATGGCACGGGCTTGCGAATGGCTGACCACTTCCACGCTGATGGGGAGGTCGTGTGGCAATGTCGAAAACAGGCCCGTCAAATCGATGCTGCCCTCGCCTGGCAAAGCGCGTTCGGCGCGCGCCGTGTGAATCAATTCTTCGACGCTGAAATGCAAACCTGCGGTGGCATCGCAAATTTGCGCATAGTGCAGCAAGCTGCGGGGAACGGCGGCGATGTCGGCCAGCGTGGTGTCAGAGCGGCCGAAATGCAGGGCATCCACCAACAAACCTGCGTTGGCGGGCCGCCCTGCCAGATCGATCACCGCCATGACATCGCGGCAGTTTTTCACGGCCGTCCATGGCATGAATTCCAGATTGGCGGTCATGCCATAGGGCAGCATGCACTCGCACAAGCGCGCATAGTTGTGCGCCAACCGCGCGCGGTCGGTGTCATCGGCGGCCACCAGGACGGCACGCGCACCCAGGGCCGCGCCCACATCCCAGAACGCACGGTAGTGCTCTGGCTCGAAGTTGTCGCCCAGGCGAATGATCTCCAGGTCGTAGACCCCGACGCCGGTATCGCGCATGCGCGCCAGGCTTTCGCGCAGCAATTCTGCATGACCTATCAGGGCTTGGTGGGGCGCCCCTGGTGCGTTGGGCCGCAAACGCAGTCCCACATCGGCGTAGCCCAGCGCCGCCGCAATGTCGATGGCCTCGGGCACCGTGCAGGTGTCGACCGTGAGGTAGGCCAAAGAGTAGCTTCGCTGCGTCATGCAGGTCATTCCAGAGGCGATGTGGCTGTGGCCATGGCGATGGTGGACGTCATGTCGGTGGTCAACCAGGCGGGGCCGCCCTTGGGGGGCCAGATGCCCTGCGCCACCGCATCGGCACGGGCCTGGCTGCGGGCTTGCAGGCTGGGGTAGGCCCAGATGTTGGTGAAACGCAAGGGGCCATCCAAGGCCACCATGGCCACCACGCAAGGCGACACTTTGTGGCGCGCGGGCACAGCTTGCGCCCACAAATCGATGGTGGGTTGAACGCCGCCTGTTCGGATGCCGTAGGTGCGAATTTCGTACACCGGCCCACGGATGCCGCTTTCTGCGCTGGGTCGCACGGGCGCCATCCAGGGGAAGCCCTGGTAGCTGTGCTGTTCCATCGACACCGCCACGGCGCCACAGCCGAAAGGATCGCTGCTGTGCTGCGTGCGCGAACGCTCGGCTTGCAAATCGGCCAGGCTGTCAAAGCCCCGCAGCACCAGCATTTGGTTCAGCACGCCAATGTCGGTGAACCAACAGCCCAGCAAGGCGCCTCGCGCCTGTGCATCGCTGGCGAAGGTTTTGACGGACGTGGCGGCTTGAGCGGCCGTGCCGAAAGGCAAGGTCAGGGTGGCCAATTCGTAATACATGGTGGCTCCAAAAAATCAGGGTAAAGCGTGTTCCGCCGCGTGGTGTGCGGCAATGAATCCAAAGGTCATGGCAGGGCCCAGGGTGATGCCGCCGCTGGGGTAGTGGCCGCCCATCATGCTGGACTGGTCGTTGCCACTGGCATAGAGGCCAGGCACGGGCTCGCCATGGGCTTGCAGCACCTGGGCGTGCGCGTTGGCACGCAAACCGGCAAACGTGCCCAGGCTGCCCGCGACCACCCGGACCGCATAAAACGGACCTTGCGACAACGGCGCCATGCAGGGGTTGGGGCCTGGAAAGGTGGCATCGCCTTGGATGCGGTTGTAGGGCGTTTCGCCTTTGTGAAAATCTTCGTCGACACCGGCCTGGGCTTGCGCGTTGTAGCGCGATACCGTGGCTTGCAATCCGGCGGCGTCCACACCACAAGTCTCGGCCAGTGCAGCAAGCGTGGCGCCGCGCACCAGATAGCCATTGCCCAGCCAGGGTGAGAGCGGCATCGGCGCAGGCTTCACGGCCCCCAAGCCATAGCGGCGAATGAAGCGGTGGTCGCAGACCAGCCAGGCTTGTGCCAACTCACCCGCGGGCAAGGCCGCCAGCAAGCCGCGCATGAAATCATGGTACGAGTCCGCCTCGTTGGTGAAACGCTGGCCGTGCCGCGTGACAGCGATCAAGCCCGGCTTGGCGCGCTCGATCAAATGCGGAAAATGGGCCCATGTGCCATCGCTGCGCGGCACCAAGGACACCGGCGCCATGGCGGCCGCATGGGCCAGATCGGTGGCCACTTGCGCCCCCACCGCCTCGCCCAAGCGCAGGCCATCGCCCGTGTTGCCGCGCGAAGCGGCCGAGTAATGCTCTTCACCGGTCGGCGCATGGGGCAGCAAGGCGCGCTTGCGTGCACGGTCATGCGCAAAGCCGCCACACGCCAGCACCACGCCGCGCGAGGCACGCACGGTCACTTCGCCCTCGGGTGTTTTCAAGAGCGCGCCTGTCACGCGACCGTTTTCCTGCAACAAGCGTTGCGCCGGGCTGTTGACGCGCAGGTCCACACCGGCCTCGGAGGCCGAGGCCAGCAAGGCGCCCGCCAAGGCATGGCCATTGACCAGGCGCATGCCCTGCCCATGGCGCAGCACATCCAGCACATGGCCTGCGACACGCCGGGCCACGTAGGCAAAGGAGGTCCAGGAACGCATGGCGCCCATGAAGTGCCGCAACTCCGCACCCGAGGCAATGCCCATGCCCCACAGCGTGGTTTCGGGCAACGGAGATTTCAGCAAGCGGCGATGTGCGCCCAAGCGACGCCCGTCAAAGGGCGCTGCACACACAGAACGACCGCCAGTGGCAGCATCGGGCGTGCGACCGTGGAAGTCGGGGATGCCATTGCCATCGATGAATTCCAAGGCGGTTTTGTCGCGGAAGAAGCTCACCATGTTGGGGGCCTGCGACAAATAGGTTCGCGCGCGGTGCTCGTCGAACTGCGCGCCCAGCTCATGCCGCAAATAAGACAAGGGCACCGCGATGTCTTCCTGCAGGCCGGCGGCCAGCGCCAACGGGTTGCGCGGCACCCACATCCAGCCGCCCGACCAGGCGGTGGTGCCGCCGATCTGGGGGTCTTTTTCTGCCACGATCACCTTCAGGCCAAGGTGCGCCGCAGTCACCGCCGCGGACAAACCACCGGCACCCGACCCCAGCACCAGCAGATCACAATTCAAGGTCGTCGTGGCAGCTTGGTGCATGGCTCAGGGGGCGTAAATGGGTTGCAATGAAGAGGGGCCAACACGCCGGCTCAACACCGGCGAGGCCCCACTGGCGGCCGCCAACTGCGCGGCCACGGCCAACAAGTCGGGCCCCAAGGCCAGCATGCGCTCCCGCGTGAAGCGCACACTCGGCCCGGCAATGCTGATGGTGCCCAGCGGTGCCTGCCCTGCCAATCGCACGGGTGCGGCCATGGCGTTCAAGCCAGGGGTGTAGGTTTCTTCGGTGATGCTGAAGCCGCGCGCGCGCGTCTCTTGGACCGCGGCGAGCACGGCCTGCAAACTGGCCGGCGCTTGGGGGCCAAATTCGGCAGGCAGGCCCAAGCCCTGCTGCGACACCAAGGCCAGCGCTTCGTCGTCGCTCAGGGTGGACATCCAGGCCCAGCCCGAGGACGAGCAACTCAGGCGCGCAATGCTTCCCATGTCGGGGTCGTAGCGCAAGCCCTGGCGGGCGCCTTGCGAACGGGCCACCCAGGTCAGTCGATCGCCATCGACCACCGACAAGCGCACCAGCTCGCCAGAAAATTCGGCCAGGCGGTCCAACAGGGGTTGCGCCACATCCACGATGCCGGTGTTGCTGAGGTAACTCAAGCCCATGGAGACCAGTTTGGTGGTGAGCAGGTAATCCCCCATTTCGCGGGACTGGCGCACATAGCCACAGCGGGTCAAGTCGGCCAACAGGCGATGGGCCGCGCTTTTTGGAATGTTCAGGCGCTCGGCAATGGCGGCCAACTCCAGCCCCTCGCCATGGGCGCAAAGCAGCTCCAAAATTCCCAGCGTTCGCTCGAGCACACCGTTCATGGGGAAGGTTCCGTCAACAGCAAGGACCTCAGTTTAACTCAAATTGGAATCAAATTCAAAAGTTGAATATCGTTCCATTATTGGATAAACTCTCAGCCTTCTGAAGTCTTCCGGTAGATCGCATGCTCGACCAACTCAGCGGCGCCACGCGCGTTCATTTCATCGTGGGCGACCCGATCGCTCAAGTCAAATCGCCCTTTGGCGTCACCCAAGCCTTCGAGGCGCGCGGTCGCAATGCGGTGTGCATTCCCGCCCATGTGCGCAGCGCCGATTTGCGCCAGTGGCATGAGGGGGTGTCGCAGTCACACAACGTGGACGGCATCATCGTCACCGTGCCCCACAAACTGGCTTACCAAGACTTGTGCGCCACCTTGTCGCCGCGTGCCGAATTTCTGCAGGCAGTGAACACGTTGCGGCGCAACGCCGATGGCAGCTGGCATGGCGACATGTTTGACGGCTTGGGCTATGTTCAAGCCCTGCTTGAAAAGGACTGCCAACTCGCAGGCCGCCGCGCCCTGCTGGTCGGTGCTGGCGGCGCCGGTTCCGCCATTGCCCACAGCCTGGTGGTGGCGGGGGTCAGCGAATTGGCCGTGCACGATGAAAACACGGCACGCCGCGACAGCCTGATTGGGCGCCTGAACTCGCTGAACCAAGGCAAAGTGGTCATCGGCTCACCCGATCCCAGCGGCTTTGACGTGGCCATCAATGCCACGCCCATCGGCATGCAGGCCCAGGACCCGCTGCCCTTGCTGGCAGATCGCCTGAGCGCGACCACCTTTGTGGGCTGTGTCATCACCGCCCCAGCGGTGCCACCTCTGATTGCCCAAGCACGTTCCCTTGGCTGCGCCACCCTGACCGGTGCCGACATGTTTGCCAAAGTGCGCGACCTGATGGTCGACTTTCTGCTGGAGGCCTGAATGCCGCCAGTGAACACCTCGCTCGCTGCCCTGCCAGAAGATGCCCGCTTCGATGTGGTGGTGATCGGCTCGGGCGGCGCCGGTTTGTCTGCCGCTTTGTGCGCCGCCATCGACGGGGCACGGGTGCTGGTGGTGGAACGCACAAGCCACCTCGGCGGCACCACCGCCCTGTCGGCGGGCACCACCTGGGTGCCCTGCACCGAACGCGGCTTGAAAGTCCAGCCGGACGACACGCTGGCACGCGCCAGCCAGTTTTTAGACCTCGCCGTGGGCCCACGCGCCGATCGCCGTTTGCGCCAGGCCTTTTTGGACAACGGACCCGCCGCCGTGGCCAAGCTGGAGCATCACAGCGATGTGCAATACCAGGTGCGATCCCTGCACCCGGACTACCTGTCGGAGTTGGAAGGGTCGGCCCTGCGCGGGCGTGCCATCGAGCCCATTCCATTTGACGGCCGCTTGCTGGGCCCTGCCCTGTCCTTGATTCGCCCCCCGATCCCAGAGTTCACCGTGCTGGGCGGCATGATGGTGGACCGTGACGACATCTTTCACCTGCTGCGACTGACGCAAAGCTGGGCCTCGTTCAAATACGCGCTGCGCATCATCGCGCGGCACGCGCGGGACCGCTTGTTCTGGCCACGCGGCACGCGCCTGGTGATGGGCAATGCCTTGATCGGCCGCTTGCTGCTGTCCCTGATCAAGCGCGGCGTGCACATCGTGACGGAAACGGAATTGACCGCGCTGGTTCAGGACGGTTCCGCCATCCAAGGCGTGGTGCTGGCCCAGACGCGCCAAGGCCAGACGGTGCAACGCCAGGTGCTGGCCACAGGCGGCGTGGTGCTGGCCAGTGGCGGGTTCAACCGACACCCGCAACGCCGCGGCGAGATGTTGCCCGGCGCCCACCCTGACTGGAGCCCTGCTGCGCCAGGCCACACCGGGCAGGCCCTGGACCTGGCCCTGCAAGCAGGCGCCGTCTTGGGCGACGGCGGCTTGAGCCACGCGTTCTGGGCACCGGTGTCCATTCGCCGTCGTGCCGACGGCAGTACCGCAGTCTTTCCCCATTTTGTGATGGACCGCGGCAAGCCCGGCATGCTGACCGTGAACCAAGCGGGCCGTCGCTTCCTGAACGAGTCCACCTCTTACCACCTGTTTGGCATCGAGATGCAAAAGCAGGCCGATGCCCCCAGCGTGCCCTCCTGGCTGATTTGCGATGCGGCCGCGCTCAAGCGCTATGGCCTGGGCATGGTGCGACCGGGTGGCAAGGGCTTGGCCCCTTTCCTTGCCGATGGCTATTTGATTCAAGCCAGCAACGTGGCCGACCTGGCACGACAACTCCAGCTAGATGCGGCCGTGCTGCAAGCCACGCTGAGCGATTTCAATGCCATGGCCGACCAAGGGGTCGACACACAATTCCACCGAGGCACCACCGATTACCAACGCGCCAATGGGGACGCCAACTGGCCTGGCCCCAACCCCTGCTTGGGCGCTTTGCGCGAGGCACCGTTCTACGCGATCCGCCTCTACCCCGGTGACATTGGCGCCGCCACCGGCCTGCGCACCGACACCGATGCCCGTGTGCTCAACGCCCAAGGCCAGGCCTTGCCGGGCCTGTATGCCTGTGGCAATGAAATGCACTCCATCATGGGTGGCGTCTACCCGGCGCCAGGGATCACGATTGGCCCTGGTCTGGTGTTTGGCTACCTGGCGGCGCAGCATGCGCTGTCACGCGCGCGCCCATCGGTTTAGATGAACCAGATACGCAAACGCAGGTAATCGACCAAACGGTGGGTCGCGCGCCACAGCAAATTGCGGTACCCCACTTCAATGCGGCCCGTGCCACTCATGCCGGGGCGCCACCAGTCGGGCGGCTCCTCTGCAGGCTCGGCGCGGACCGGGAATGTGTTGCCGCCCTCTTTCACCGAGGGCGCGGGCGTGGCGCGTGTGACCGTCATGTCCCAGGTGTTGGCAGGGTGGGCCACCATGCGAATGTGGGCGCTTTGCTGCGGCTTGACCAAGCGCACGTCACTCTCACTGACGGCAAACTCCGCATACAGGCGCTCCACCGAGGCCACTTTCACCACCATTTCGCCACGCTTGACCGCGCCGCCTAAGTTCTTGCCGGGCTCGCCCTCCACCACGACGCCAGCGATCGGTGCGCTGGCGCTGGCGCTGGCCAGGCGAAATTCCGTCTGCTCCAGCTTGGACTGTGTTTGAGCGTACTGCGCTTCTGCAATGCGCATTTCCGCCAACTGGTTGGCCGCACGGCGGCGTTCCACTTCCCGCCCAATTTGAGACAGGTCGGCCAAGGCCGCCGAGCGTTCCAGCAACAATTCCTTGGTCGACATGACGAACAAGACCTGACCAGCTTTGACGGGCAAACCCAGCGACACATTGCTGCTTTCAATGTAACCGTCAAAGGGCGCGCCCACAAAGGCCATGGCGTCGGTTTTCATGACGAACTTGGCTTCGATGCTGTAGGGGAAAGGCACCAACAAGACAACCGCCAGCGCCAGTGCGGCCCATTGGGTGAAGCGTGTCCCCTCGGCCGTTTGAGGGCGCAGGCTCTGCGGCAACCAACTCGCAAACTCTCGGCCCAGGCGCTTCCACCATGGGGCTTGGGCGCGCTCGAGGTCGCGCAGTGGGCGGCTCAACTGGTCGGCCACCAGGCGCAAGGCCCAGGTCTCGGATTGGCTGAAGGCCAGCGCGGCACGCTCACACACCAGGGCGCCCAAGGCTTGGTCGTTCCAGGTCAAAGGCAAGGTGATCATGTGCCCAGGCTGGCGTGCCTGCACATAGCGCTGGTGGGCCAGCGAAACGGCGCGCGAGCGGGTCGGCCATGCGATTTCTGTGCGCTGAATCAAGGCCTCCTGGCCAGCTTCTTCCAGCAGGGCCGTCAAAGCGCTGCGCCGCTCAATTTTGTCACTGTGGCTCAGGCGGCGAAGTTGCAAGCCATCATCGTGCATCCACAGCAAGGCCACTTGTTCGCAGGCATAGCGATCGGTCAACTCGTTGACCACGGCCAAACTGGCGGCCTCGAAGTTGGGCGATTCCAAAACCCTGCCAAGCAGCACCAGGGTCTCGCTGTAGCGGGTCGCTTCACGCTGAGCCACGCCTTTCTCGCGCGTCAATTGGTAGCCCTGGGGCAGCAAGGCCAGCTGGCGCAAGACCGCGACGGCCTGCTCGCCGCCAGGGGCATGGGCGGACAATTGAACACACAGCATCAGTTCTTGCGATGCATCGAGGGCCAGGTGCAGCAAGGCCACGGTGTGCATCGAACGGCTCTTGGCCACATGCGCCTGAAAATGCACGGCTTCGCTCAAGCTGCTGGACTCGACCCAGGCCGAGAGTTCGGGCCAAACCTGGGTCGACGTGCCTGGCCAGCCGCCCCAAACCTTCCAGGCCTCAAACGTCATGGGATCCGCACCCGGCACACGGGTGTACAAGACGGCTTGCTGGCCCTGCAAGCTGCGCACGCACTGGGCCAACCAGGCTTCCCAAAATGCCTTGGGCGCCCCTTGGAAATGCAACAAGGCCAGCAGCGAATCAGTGGTGGGTGTGGCCATGGTCAAAAGCCTGTGGTGTCGAGTTGGGTGTCATGCGTCAAAATTCCTTTGCGCTGGCGGTAATTCATCCGCTCGGCCTTGCGCTGAGACAATCGAATCAGCCATGGCACCAGATGCTGTTGCCAAGAAGGCGTCCGCCGCAATTGTTGGCGCCAAAAATCCAGCAGGCTGCTGGCCAGGTAGCGCTTGAACAACTCATCGTCCGCGCAGACGAAAACCTGGTAGCTGCCAGGGTCCCCTTGGCGCGCGCAGCGCCCATACAACTGGCGGTCGATGCGACGCAAGTCGTTGATTTCGCCCACCAGCACATGCAGGCCACCCTTTTGTTTGACCGCGTCATCGAGTTGAATGTCGGTCCCTCGGCCTGCCATGTTGGTGGCAATGGTGATGGCGTGCGCCTTGCCTGCCTGGGCCACGATCTGGCTCTCCGAGGCGTGGTTGACCGCATGCAGCAACTGAATCTTGTCCATTGGCGACAAAGGGTTGGCCTGAAAGCGGGCATACAAGGCCTCGCTGGAGCCCACGCTGCGCATGCCAATCAACACTGCGCGCCCTTGCGCGGCCAAGGCCAGCGCAGATTGCACAATCGCCTCGAGCTTGGCGTCGCGCGTCGCCAGAATTTGCAAAGGCCATTGGCTGCGCTGCACAGGCCGATGGGTGGGGATCGCCTGGGTCGGCAGTCGGTAAACGCCCAGCAATTCATCCCGGGCCTCTTGGGCCGTGCCCGTCATGCCCCCCATGCGGGGAAAGCGCCGAAAAAACCTTTGAAAGCTCATGCGCGCGGACACTTGGTTGGCGGGAGATATCGGCAAGTCCTGGGTGGCTTCCAGCACCTGCTGCAAGCCTTGGGACAAGGTGCGCTGGTCCGCCAGTCGGCCCGTGAGTTCGTCCACCAACACGACTTTGTCATCTTTCACCACGTAGTGCTGGTCGCGGTTCATCAGGTACATGGCATACAGCGCCTGCTCCACCAACTCTCGGGCGCGCATTTGGCTGCGCCAAAAAGCAGAGAGCGAGGAGGTCAAGGATTTGAGGCGCTCACGCCCGGCAGAGGTCAACTCGATGTGCCGAAGCGCTGCATTGACTTTGAAATCGAGGTCTTTTTCAAGCTGGCGGGCCAGCAAGGCGGCCTCTTTGGCCGCCTGCGCCAAGGAGTCGTTGTCGTGGTGGCTTGAAATGATCAGGGGCGTCACCGCCTCGTCAATCAGCACGCTGTCGGCCTCGTCCACAATGACTTGGTGCAGGCCGCGCATCACCACGGCAGAGGACATGGCGGCGCTGTCGGCTTGCGCCTCTTGCCGCCAGCGGCCGACCGACACTTCGCTGCGTGAAATTTTGCCTCTGAGCGCCAAATGGTCACGCAAGTAATCGCCCAGCAAATTTTGCGCGGTGGTGTAGACCACGTCATGGCGGTAGGCCGCTTGGCGTGCGTCCAAGGGGGTCTCATTGTCCACATGGGTCACCGAGATGCCGCAAAAATGAAACAGGTCCACAAAGATCTCGGCATCCCTGCGCGCCAGGTAATCGTTGGCGGTGACCACATGGACCGGTTTGCCCGTCATGGCCGCCACCAGGGCGGCCATGGCCGCCGTCAAGGTTTTGCCCTCGCCCGTGGCCATTTCGGCAATGAAGCCATCTTGCAATGACATGGCACCCATGATCTGCACGGTGTGGGGCGTGATGGTGCGCAAGCGCACGACAGCCACGACGATCGCCGCCAGCGCGGCATCCCGCGCCTGGCGCGCGCTCGCGTCATTGGCCAATGCGCATTGGGCGGCCAATTCGCTGAGTTGCGCTTTCAAGGCCTCATCCGACAGCGACATCCATTCGCTCGCTTGTGCCTGACACGCCTGGGCGCGCGCCTGCAATTGCCTCAGCGGTGACATCCAGGAACGCCACCGCGTCACCACTCGGTGGCCCATGCGGTCCAGCCAACCCGGCTCACGCTTTTCGCGGTAAGCCAACAGCCCACCCAAGGTTTGGGCAGGCGGTTGCCACGCGGTCTGGGCCTGCGTGTCGGCGGGAAGCAAGGTGGAGGGGTCGATCACAACTGGTACCGGGTTTGGAAAAACTGGCGAACCGCCACCCAGGTCTGAACCGCCAGGGGGCGCCAAGGCAGCGACAAGCGAATCCATGCGGTTCTGCCGGCAATCACGGCATCCTCGCTGAGGCTGTGCGCGTCGGTCTCCATTTGCGCATGCAAAAGAAAGAAAGGCTCGACCGCGCGACGTCCAGTTTGGTCACTCGCCAGCACGGGCACTTCTCCCCCGGCCATCGGGCTCAAGGCTGCCGAGGGCAACATTTCCTGGGAATGGGGAATCAGTGTCAAGCGGGTGGCCGTGTGGACGCGCCCGCGATCGCCCTCCATGCGTATTTGCAGCGCATCCGGGTCGGCCTGTGTCAGCACATCCGCTTGCTCCTGTCGAATCACGCCTACAAAGCGGTGGGAACGGTCATCCACGACTTGGCCAAAGTCCGCGCCTCTGGCGATCCAGCCCTGCAGCCTTTGGTGCACATCCACCGGTGACCAGTAACCCGCATGCGTGGCCCTGACCACCAAGGCGTCTTGCTGACGCTTCAACGTGGCTTGCAGTTGGCGCAGGGTGCGATGCCGCTCTTGCAAAGGCGCCAGGTCCACCGCGCCTTCTGTGACCGAACGGTCCATCTGGGTTTCTGTCTGCACCAGCTGGGCTTGAACCCCGCGCGCCTCGGCCATCAATTCGGGGTTCTCCAAAGTGATCAAAGGCGCGCCCGCCTCCACCCACTGCCCCGCCTGCACATGGACCGCCGTGACAATGCCGCCCGTCTCGGAAAAAACACGCAGTTGCTTTTGGGCCTCAATGACCCCGGGCAGCACCCGGTGATCTGGCATGGGCACCGCCACGAAAAAAACAAGCAAGCCTGCCGCAACCCAGCTGGCACGACGGTAAAGCAGTTTGTGCTGAAACCGAAACAACGGGTTATTCACAAAACGCCAGCCCTTTTGCAGCGGCAACACAAAAGAAGTCAGTGCCAAGGACACCGCCACCAACAGGCCAATGCCGAAATAAGCATCGGCGATGAACAGCACAATTCCGCCCATCACGAACAGGCGGTACAGGTTGGAGCTCACATAAAAAGCCACCAAGCCCCAGGTGGCGGCCGGGCGCAGCGCGGGCGTTTCATCGGCGTCCATTCGCAGCACATGCAGTCGCAGCATGCGGTTGAACTGCGCTTGGGCCTGGTTGTGCAAATTGGGGATGCCGATGAGGTCGGCCAGGATGTAATACCCATCAAACCGCATCAGCGGGTTCAAATTGAAAATCACGGTGTAAATGGCCGCCGAAAACATCAGGTTGTAGGCCAACTCATTGCCCCACCCCGGCGCCGTGTGGGCCCAAATGACCGTGGCGATGCCCGCCACCACCAAGTCGGACATCATGCCGGCCGCGCCCACCAGGGCACGCTCGTAGCGGTTGCGGTTGGCCCAACTGGCGCTGACATCGACATAGGGCAAGGGCGTGAAAAGCAGGAGCATCACGCCGATGATCCTGACCTCGCCACCAAAGCGCTTGCAGGCCATGGCATGTGCCCACTCATGCAGCCCTTTGGAAATGAAAATGGCAACGTACAGCAAAAAAACATTGTCCAGTTGCAGCAAGTCTTGCGCTTGCGTCCAGGCCCTGGGCCCGGCCAGCACCAACTCATAGAGGCCCCAGGCCAGGATCACCAGCCCCACGGCCGCGCCCCAAAGGCTGAAGACCCAGTGAATCAAGGGCGACATGGCCTGGAGCCACCGCTCAGGGTCAAACAGGGGCAATCGCATGAACATCAGCTCTGACAGCCGGTTCAAAAAAGGCTTTTTCTTTTTTTGCTGTCCGCGCTCGATGAGGCGAGCGTCATCCGCGCCACCCTCGAGGTAAATCAAATTGCTGCGGTACATGCCCGAAAGCAGCTGGAACACATCTTCCTGTCCAGGCGTGTTCTCGGGGTCTTGCTCGATCGAGTCCAGCCAAATTTCTTCCACGGTTTGATCGACCCGCAGGCGCGACAAAAAGCGCCAGGTCTGGGGTGGCACGCGGTGAAAGCTGTTGTGCGTCGGCTCATGCAGCACATACCAGGCCTCGTCCCGATAATGGTGCAACCGAACCGACAGGGTCGGCCTCAGCCCCAGGCGCAAGTCTGCGATCCGGTACCAGTTGTCGGAAAATGTTTTGGCCATTGGCGCTGCCCGGCTTCTTTATTTTGAAGGCTGGCGCAAATCCAATTGACCGGGCATGCCGGGTCGAACGCTGGCAGGAGGCTTGATCAACTCGAACTTGATTTCGCGCAGCCCGCTGGCGGCATCCACGACAGGCGAAACAAAAATGGCTCGCCCCTGGACCTGGGTTTTGTCATTGCCAATGTGCAGCTTGGCCAGATCACCTTGGGCCAGTGTGCCCACTTGGGCCATCGGGGCATTCACCACAAAGTGCAGCGTGGAAATATCGCAGACGCGGATGGCCGGTTCGTTGGCCTGCACGCCCTCGCCCACCCATTTGAGAATTTTGGTGATCACCCCGGGGCCAGAAGCTTTCAGCGTTCGGCGCTCCAGGTTTTCAACCGCCGTCTGGTAGTCCAGCTCTTCCATTTTTTTGACGTTTTTCACGCGGTCAAATTCGGACTTTGCCAAAGACGCCGCCAGCTCTTTGTTTTGCAACTCCTCCTCGCTGATGCCGCGGTTGGCGGCAAAAATTTCACGCCCGGCCTGTACCTGGATGAGGGCCGTTTTCAAACGCGACTCAGCGGCGTCGTATTCGGCGCGGCTTTGCCATTGGAGCTTGCGGCGCTCGACATCAATGGCCTCGGCTTTGCGATCCAAATGGGACAAAGCTTGCCCGCCCCGCACGGTGGCGCCCTCTTTGACGGCCAACTCAGCCACGCGCCCAGAAACCGCAAAACTCATGGAGAGGTCGTTCACGCAACGCGTCACGCCGCGCACCACGCCCTCCTCTGTGGATTGGGCCCCAACGGCACAAGACCCCAGAACGCTGGCCAGCACGAACACACGCTTGAACTTCATTCAACCCCCATACGCGACAACAAAATACCTTGCGACTGCGACACGATGAAGCTGGCGCGGTTGGCCACCACCGTGCTGTCTGCCAAGGACTCTTCTGCCATCAGAACATCGAGTTGTCGCTTCATCAAATCCAGGGCCGACTTGCGTCCACTGTCCACCAGAGCGGATTCCAGCTTCAAGGACTCTCGCTGGCGGTCCACGATCAATTGTTGCCGTTTGACCTGGGCCACGCTGCGGTCCAGCACCACCAGGGCGCTCATGACCTCGTTGGCAACGCGCTGCTCCAGTGCAACCTGCGCCAGCTCCAGCTGTTGCCGGCGCAATTGGGCCGCGGCGTATTCACTCTTGCGCTTTTCATCGCCAAAAATGCCCATCTTGAACAGCAAGCCCACAGACCAACTGTTGTAGGGCGTGTGACGGTTGCCGTTCAAATATTGCGTGACGTTGTTGTAGCTTCGGGCGGTCAGGTCTTCCATGCCATAGCGAACAGAAAAGTTCAGCTCAGGCTGCTGTTGCTCTTTGGCATAGTTTTCCCGAACACGCTCCCGGTCGATGCGCTCGCGGTTGGCACGGGTTTCCGGTCGGCTTTCAACGCTGACTTTGACAAACTCGGGGTCCATCGCATCAAACTTCAAGGCACCCGACCCCACTGAACCGGAGAAGCCAGGCACTTGAATGTTGAACAGCGTCAACGGATCGGAAGCTTGGTAATTCCTGGGCATCAGTGATCGCCCTTGCTCACGCTCCCGTGCGGCAATGAAGGCCCGGAAGGTGTTCAACTGCTCTTCGAGGTCTTGTTGGGCTTGCGCCAGTTGCAAGCGACGGGTGTTGGCGGCCGACTCCGCGTCCAGCAAATCGCCGGCAGACTTTAAGCCCACCGTCTCTTGTCGCTGCACTTCTTTCCAAATTTTTTCGGCAGTGTCGCTGGCTTGTTGCCGCAAACTCACGCGCTTTTGGGCCCGTTGGACATTCATGTAGGCCACCAAGCCATCAAAAATCCGCTGGTTCAACACTTGTCGCACCGTTTCCCTGGCGACATTTTGGTCTTGTTGAGCCACGCGAATGCTCACCTCGGTTGGCAAGCGACCAGCGTTTCTCAGCAACGGCTGGGAGATTTTGAAGCCGAGGTAAGTTCGGTACTCAGGCGAGCCAATGTTCAAAACCGAGGCGGCTTGCAAGCTGTTCTGAATTTGGCTCAGGTTGTAGGAAATCTCGAGGTCCGCACCAGAAGGCGCCTTGAAGCCCACCCCTGTTTTGTATTGGTTCACCGAGGACCAATAGTCAAACTGGTTGCTGCGCTGCAAGGCCTCGCTGGCCGTGTTGGGCACGAATGAGTTTTCACGGTCGACACTGGCAAACGCCAGCGGCTCGTAGATCCCCTTTGCGCCCTTGACACTCTCTTCAGCCACACGCTCTTCCAAACGCTGAACCTGAACAGACTCATCGGTGGACGCGATCAATTCGACAAATGCCCTCAAAGAAAGAGCCTCCACGGGCATGGCAGTCGTGTCAGTCTGCGCAGGCATGCCTTGCGCCCAACCCAAGGGCACAACGCTCACCCACCCTAGCGCAGCAAGTGCCTGCACCAACGCAATTTTTTTCATAGCAAGGCTCTTTCTGTGGTTCATCAGCGATCAGGAAATCTTCCCAAGCTTTTTCTCGTACTCTTGCAAGACGCGCTGAAGCGTTTCCGTCAGGTTCTTGGCCACGGAGGGCGTCATGATGATGCGGGACGACAAAGAGATCACGATTTCTTCGCCGATCGTGCCCCAGGTTTGGTTGGTGCCAAACAAAACGGTGACCTCGTCCTTGCTCATGCCCACATTGGCCACGTTGGCATAGTGGCTGGCCATGTTGCGGTCATCGAAGCGCACGCGAACTTGGCGCTCGGCATCTTGCATGGGGGCCATGCTGGGCTGAACAATGTCGGTTTGCTCGTTGATGTTTTTGTCATTGGTACTCATGGTTTTCCTTTGAGGGATGGTTTAAAAAATTGAACGATGGCGAGCCTGCTCACAGCAAGTCCTCCAACAAGGCGTCATCCGCCATGCTCATCACACGCTGCATGCTGACACGCACGGGCGCTTGAGCCAACTGCTCTGGCAGATCTTCTTCGAAGAAGCTGATCGGCGCTGTTTCATCGGGTGTATTTTCGCGCAAAGGTGCCGACTCAGACGCGCCTGCGGGCGCTGCGGGGACGGGCACGGCCGTCCCCGCAGGCTGAGCACCAACACCTGGCATTTGCAGTTCGGCGCCCGCGGGCGTGGCGGCTGGCGCGTTGGCCGGGGTGCTCACTGCAGCAGGCGGCGGCGTGATCAAGTCAGGCGTTGTCAAATTCAGTCTGGACTGCCCGGCTTCGGTGGCCGCGGCGGCCGTGCCTGTCGTGATCTCCGACTTCAATGCATTGATCTTGGGCGTCAAGTTGGAACTCAACAAGCCACCCGCCTCGCTCATGCCGACCTGGGACAGAATGCTGTCGGGTTGCGCGCGAAGCTTGGAGCCCACAATTTGCATGGGCTGGACCATGATCGGCATCTTGGCATCGCCGTCGGCCACCTCCCTGGCAATGGGTTTGTCGGCATCACGCGCGCTGCGCTCGCTGGCCATCGAAGGCGACGACCCCAACAGTGATTCGCGCTGAACGACCAAAATGCTCTTCTCAGCTGGCTTGAGCGGGTCATCTCTGCCCGACTTGTCAGACTGCTTGGCAAAGTCCAGCACCATGGGTGGTGAAGTGAAGAAAGAAGCCGTCTGGGGCGTCGTGTTGCCAAGCCCCATGGTCATGATCTGCGTGTTGGCCAACTGAACGACCACAATGCGCTGGCCCGGTTGGTTCAGCACGCGGGCCGCGACTGCGCTGGGCGTGACTTGCTTCACATAGGCCACGCCGTTGGACACAATGCGCCCATTGCTCACCAGCACGACATCGTCGTTCCCGGTATTCCAGACGCCTTCGCTGCCCACGGTGAAACCGCGGCTGTTCTGAATGTTGATGCCACCCAACGCGGTGTTGCTGGCCGTGACCACATCCGCAGCCACGTTCAAATTCCCGCCGGTCGCATCCCAGACCGTACCAACGCCTTTGCCGGCCTGGAGGCTCAACTGTGGCGTGACAATCAGGTCCGATTCGATGAGACTGGTCTCGAATTTTTGGTTGTTGTCCAGAATCGCGTCGCCTGCGATCAAGGTGGCGCTTCGGCCTGCCGTGACCCAGTCCAGCAAAATATTGCCACTGACATCCATGCGCAGGTCACGCCCTGCGTGTACCCAGGTGGCTTCGTCGCTTTGCGACGCATTGCCATTGCGAACGGTCACGGACAAGTCTTGACCAGCGTTGATCGAGGCGTCCTCTGTCAGGCTCAAGCCACCCGATGGCAAGGTGGAGACGCCCGCCTCGTTCTCGACCGCCAGCGTCCAGGTGGCAGGCCAGGAAGCCATGCCCACGGCCTGGCTTGCCAGCCCCGCATCGGAAGCCAGCACTTGGCCACCCGCCGACAAGGTCCAGACCCGTCCAACGCCCAAGTCTGCCGTCTGCCCCACCAGGAGTTGTGCCTGGTCTTGCAAACGCATTTGTCCGTTGGCGTCCCATTGCAATGTTTGCGCAGAGACCTGGGCTGTGTCGCTCATCCGCACCGAGCCCCGGGCTGCCAGGCTCAAGGCCTGCGAGACATGCCATTGTGTTTGCTCGGGCAACAACACATCCCCCCCAATGGCACCCAACATGCTGCCAGTGACTGTCACGCAGGCTTGGGACTGCAACTCGAAGTTCTGGCCCACCAAGAGGTTTTGCACCCCTTGAACCACCCACGCACTGGTATCGCGCAACTGCACTTGGCCCAGGGCCGCCAGGCTCCAACGCCCGGTGCTGCTGACCGACGAGTCTTCTTTGAGCGTGAAATCACTCAGCAAGGACATGTCGGTGATGCCCTGCAAAGTCAATGCGCTGTCTTGCTGCAATGTGACATTGCCGCCAATTTGCCAACGCAAGATGTCAGAGCCGTTGGCAATGCTGGAAGCGGTCAACACCACATCGCCTGCACCCACCTGCCATTGCATGCGCTTTGCCGCATCCGCCGAGGCGTGGTCCAGTTGAATATCGCCGGTGCCCACCGACACCGTCATGGCGTCACCCGACGTCAGCCTGGCTTGGCTCGAGAGCGATACATCACCCGTCGTCACGCTCAGAGACAGCGACTTCGCCGCCATCATCTTCGCCTCCGTGGCCAGATTGACATTGCCGGTGGCCACGCCAAAGTCCAGGGTGTCGGCCGCTGTGATCAGGGCCTTGTTGGCCAGGTCCACATCGCCAGCGCCCACCTGGCCCTGAATGTTGCGTGCACTCACCACACTGTTGGCTTGGGCAAGCAGCCCGCCCTGCAAGCGCATGTCCAAAGTGGTGGCGGCCGTCAGCGAGCTGTCTGCTTGCAAAATCAGCTTGCCTTGATCGGCGGTCAACGACATGGCATTGGCTTGCGCCGATGTCTGCAGCGTCAAGTCGCCCGATGAGATTTGATTGCGCCATGTGTTGGGCGTCACCAGCACATCCAATGCTGTGCCACGCGTGAACTCGGTATGGATGCTGCCCATCACCCGGCTGTCTTCGATCCTGAGGGTGGGAGCCGAGGTGTAACCCGAACCCGCGCTCGTGATCTGCACGCCGGTGAGTTGCCCCGCTTCATTCACGATGGCCACACCGGTGGCACCCGACCCACCGCCGCCCGAGAAGGACACCACCGGGACAGCGCGCGGGTTGTAGCTGTTGCCAGCTTGCGTGATCGCCACGCTGCTCACTTGCCCGCCGCTCACACTGGCGGTGGCCGCCGCGCCTGAACCTGCCAGGGTCTGGATGCGGTCGATGTGAGCCGCACTGATTTCAATTTCACCATCCTCTGTGGCGTCACCCATCGACAAAGCCGTCAGTTTCACGATGCGGCCCGTGCCGGTGACTTCGATGTTGGGTTGTGCGGCAGATTCCGCCATGGTGCCATCCACGAAGTTGCCGCGATCCGCCGACATGGTCAGCAGGCCATTCGCCACCGTGAACTGAGACAGGGTGATGTCACCGTTCACCGCCACGTAGGCATCGCCATTGGCCGTGAAGCGAGCCGCTGGTGAGCCACCCGCCACAGCGTCACTCATGACCAGGCTGCCTTGAACCACGCGCAGCATCGTCTGACCTGCACTGGCTTGGCCCGTCATCTCCAGGTCACCCGTGTCGACCACGAGCTGCAGCTCACCTGTCAGCGCCATGGCGCCCAGGCGAAGCCCGCTGACGGCTTCGAGGTAAACGCCTTGTGCGCCACCGCTGAGGTCGCTCAGGCTGTAAACGTCGATGTCCAGGTCGCCATCGGCCGCCGTCGTGCCCATTCCCACAGCTTGCAGGCGAACCTGGCTGCGTTGGGTGTTGGCCACGATGTTGGTGGTTTCGCTCGCCGTGCCGTCGAGCAACTTGCCCGCAGAGCTGGTGAGCGCGATGGTGCCGCGGGTGCTGGTCACGGTCGACAGGCTGATGTCGCCTGTCGCCGTGAGGCTGGCATTTTCCACGGCCGTCACAAACACCCCGTCGACCATGGTCAAGCGGCCTGCAGCCACGCTCATGTCCAGGTTCTGCGACAGGGCATCGCCCTCGATTAGGAGGTCGCCTGTGCTCACGCTCAGGTGGAAGTCTTGGCCTGGCGTTGCAACGGTGCCAAGTTTGAAGGTGTCAAAACTGCTGCCTTTGCTTGCCGACAGCCAGGTCTCGCCGGCCGTTGCATTGACGCTGCTGAGGGTTTGAACCTGCAGATCGATGTCCGCATGGCCTTCGCCGCCAATGGTCTTGGCCGACATCATCACCGAGCCAGAGCCTACCAAGTTGGCGCTCTCAGAGGCACTGGCATCCACAATCGCAGCGCCGGCATTGAGCAGCAGCGTGCCTGTGCCAATGTTCAGGGTGGTCAGCCTCATGTCGCCACCGGAGCGGAACTCGGTGGTGCCTGTCGTTGCCAAGCTGGCATTGCTGGCCATGGACAGTTGTCCCAGCCTCACATCCACCAAAGCAGCGCGTCCGCTGAGTTGCCCATCCAGGGTCAAATCACCTCGCGTCACCAGCACATCGATGTCACGGTTGGCCGTCAGTGAGCCCAGCACAATGTCGTTGACAAAGCCCAGGCGCATGTCGCCCTGGGTCGCCGTGGCAGAAGCCAGTTTGGCGGTATCGATGTCGATGTCGCCATCGGTGGTGGCATCGCCAATGTTGCGGGCCGACAAAGTGACCGTGCCCGTGGCTGAACCCGTGGTGATCAGGAAGTTTTCCAATGGGCTGGCCGTGCCGTCCAGGATGTCGCCCTCCAGGCTGGTGACCACCACATTGCCGTTGACGCTGGTCAGTGCGTTCAGCTTGACATCGCCTTTGGCGGAGACGGTCAATTGGTTGGCCGTGCTCAGCTTGCCTGTGGCCGTCTGAGTGAAGGCGCCGTCCGTCACGCTCAGCGCGAGGGTCGTCAGGTTGTAGGAATTGCCTTGAACCGTGACATCCCCCACAGATTGCACCAGGCTGGAGGCCGCACCGGCCTCCAGCGTCCCCAAGACAAGGCTTCGCTGGGAAGCCAGGTGGAAACTGTCGGTGGCAATCACCTGGGTCAGCTTGTCCGATGCGATGTCCAGCGCATCGGATTGCGTGCCGATCGATCGCGCCGTCAGAGAGAGTTTGCCGCCACTCACGACCAGGTTGGCCACAGAGGTGTTGCCACTGTCCACCGAGATGTCCTCGATGACCCCGGCGGTGGACTCCAGGCTGACATCGCCACCCGACTCGATGCGAACCAGTTCAATGTCATCACGCGCAGTGATGGTCACATTGCCACGCACCAGCAAGCTGGAGTTTTGGAACTGGGTGAACTTGCCTTGGCGGATGTCAAAGGTCACAGAGCCTGCACGGATCTCGCCATCCAGAATCAAGTCCTCATTGGCATCCAGAACCGTCATCACCAGGGCGCCATCGATGTTGATGTCTTTGAGGATGGGGTCCAGGGTGAAGGTCACAAAAGCTGCGCCATCGGTGGCCCAGGCGCGGTCCACACGGGCCACGGCCATGTCCAGATCGGCATCGCCCAACCCGCCCACGGTTTTGCCCGTGATGCTGACAGCGCCCTTGGAGGTCACGTTGACAGACTCCGCGATTGCACCACCGTAAGCGGCCGTCAGCACCGAGCTGTCGGTCACGGCGCCTTGCAAGCTGTTCAAAGTGATCACCTGCGCGCTGTTGGCGGTGGTCGCGCCGGTGATGGTGGCCACACCCAGCCCCGTCTGACCGGCCAGGGTGATGTCGCCTACCGATGCCACAGACGCATTGCTGGCCATCATCAAACTGCCGGCTTGGGCATGGATGCTCAGGGTGGCCGCTTGAACCGTGCTGTCCAAGTGAAGGTTGGCAGTCAGGGCGTTCAGCGTCAGCCCCTGGGTGACCGACAAGGCGCCCACACGCGCCGTTTGCGCTGTGCTGACGCCGCCCACCAGAAGGTTCGGCGTGGTCAGGTCGACCCAGGCGCTGCCGGTGACGGTCATGCTGGACAAGTTCAGGGTGTCCACTTCGAGCGCGTTGCTGCCCTGGCCCAGGCTCGCAGCCCGGATGCTGAGCGAGCCAGCTTTCAGGTTGGTGTCCTGGGCCGCGTTTGCCGCCTCCGTCCGTCCATCGGTCACCGCCTGGCCGACTGCATCCAGGACCACGGCCCCTGAAGCAGAGACGCGAGACAGCACCACATGGCCTTGCGAATTCAGGTTCATCGAGCCAGTGACCGTCAGCTGGGCGGCGTTGTCCATCACCAGTCCACCGGTCCCGGTGGTCAGGTTCACCTCGCCCGTCACCGTCGAGTTGCCCTGCAAACGCAGCGCACCAGTGAAGCCCGCCGCGGTTGACACATTCAAGCCGGTGCCAGAGTTCAGCCCTGTCAATGCAATGTCGGTTTGGCCCACCAGGCCGCCAGCCACGATGGTCAGTGAATTGCCAGCGGAGAGGCCGCCAATGCTGCCGGCCACCACATCGATCTCGCTGGCAGTGGTGCCGTTGTCGTCGGTGTCGCTGCCGCGCAGGCTCACCGTCAAGTCCCCCGCACCCGAAGCCACCGTGACTTGCCCGCTGGTCTGGATATTGGCCGTGTCCGTGGCCCTGACGTCGGTGATTGCTCCGCCAGTGCTGACGACCTGAATGGCGGCCGCATTGGCCTCCAGTCGACCCAGGGCAATGGCGCCCGAGGTTTGGATATTCACGCCGCTGGCCAGGGAAGTGGCTGAAGCGCTGGCCGTGCTGCTGACCACCGATGCCGCAGCCATGGTCAAGCCTCCGCCGGTGACTTGCAGGCTCACGCCATTGGCGCTGACGTTCTGGGTCAGCGCCAACGCGCCGCCGTTGACTTGCAAGGACAAGGCGTCGCGCACCGAAGTGCTGCCCAGACTCAGGCCTGCACCCACCGCACTGACTTGTGCCAGGCCTTGGCTGGCCGTCAAGCTGCCCAGCGTGATGGCGCTGGCGTTGCGCAGTTCCATCACCACATTGCCTTGCGTCGCATCGCTGGCCACGATGCTGCTGACGCTGGAGACATGGGCGTCAAAGTCTTCGGCCACAGAACCAACGCTCGCGGCAGAAATCGAGACCGCACCGGTGCTGGTCAGGTTGGCCACTTCGACGTTGCCCACCATGGTGGACAAGGCATCGACCAGCAGGCCGCTCACCGTCAAGGTGATGGGGCCGGTGCCCGCGTCAAGATGGCCCATCTTGGCTTCGCCGGCCACCGTCAGGTTGGCACCGGTGGTGCCTGTGAGTGTCAGGGTCCGACCTTGCATGTCGAAATCCAAACTGCTCAATGACAAGGCATCGGCCGTCATCAGGCCAGCGGCGTTGCCCAAGGTCAAATTGCCAGCCTGCAGGTTGGCCGTGCCCGTGGCATCCAGCACATTCAGCGTCATGGCATTGGCATCGCGCAAGCTGACCGCCCCGCCCGTGGCAGACACTTGCCTGAAGTCATTGCCTGCGTGGCTCAAGTTGATGCTTTGGCGGGTGCCAGCATTCACCGCGGTGAAGCTCGCCAGGGCCTGTACGCCGTTGACGCTCAAAGCCCCTGTTTGGGTGATGGCACCTGCGGCGGTCACCGTCAAGTGGCCGCTCACGGTGGATGCGGCGAGTGCCAGTGCCGTGGTGTCGTTCAAGCGCACATCGCGCGCGCTGACCACGGAGAGCGCACCGCTGAAGTCATTGGCCGCTGCCAGGGTGATGTCAGCGGTATTCACGCCATCGGTCAACTTGCTGGCCGTCAATGTGGTGGTTCCCGACACCGTCAAGGCGCCGCTGGCCGTCAAGCTGTCGCCCGTGACAATCACAAGGTTGCCGCTGCTGACTTGGCTGGCGCCCAGGCTCAGCAAATTGGCGTCGCGCAAAGTGACATTGCCCTGGCTGTTGAAGCTCAAGCTGCCCACAAAATCATTGGTGGTGTTGCCCGTGGCAATGCCTTGTGCCGTCAACTGGGTTGCGCCAGCCACGCTCACTTTGTTGGTGGCGAGGGCTGTGTTGCCCAGTGTCAGGGCCGCCGAGGCGTTGACAGACAAATCGCCCGAGAAGTTACCCACCAGGGTCAGCCCTGCCGCGTCGTCATCGACCAGGGTGACATTGGCCGCATTGACGATGGTCAGGACACCGCCAAAGGCGTCGGCGTCTGCGGCATTGGCATTGACGCCATCCAGCACGACGTCTTTCCCGGCACCCACGGTCAGCAAAGCGGCACCGGTGACGACAACGCGACTGCTGTCGAACAAGTCACCGCCCACCGTCAAGGTCAAATCTCCCCCAATGGCGGTGCTCACGGCAGTTCCCGCCACCGTGGCACTGGCCAGGGTGAGGCTGCCGGTGCTGCGCAGAACCGCATTGCCGCTGGTGTTCAAAGTGACATTGCCCGCCAGTGTTCGCAAGTCACCGGTGTTGTCAGTCACACCGATCACGTTGGCATGGCCCAAATTCAGGCTGGCAGCCATCAAGATGGCGTCACCCGCCACACGCAGGACGGAAGCCGTGTTGGCACTGACCGTCCCATCGTCATTGAGTTTGCCCTGCGTGACAGCGCCACCTGCCGTCAGGATGAGGTTGCCGCCCACGGAGGTCAGGTCGAGACTGACATCTGCGCCTGCCGTCAACGTGGCCGAGCCTGTGGCCGAAGCCACGCCGAGCTTGAGGTTGCCCGCCACAGCTTTCAAGCTCAAGTCGGCACCCGTGCCGGTTGCAGCGCCCGTGAAGGACAAACTGTTGGCGTCGACCAAGCGGATGTCATTGCTGTCGGTCACAGAGACCAAACCAACAAAGTCATTCGCCACATTGTCAAACGCCGTCGTCGCCGTGTTGCGAACCGTGGTCACGCCTGCATTCACCGTGCTGACCATCTTGCGGGCAGACAGGGTGGTGCTGCCGGAAACACTGACAACGCCGGCGCCGCTCAGGTCATCGCCAGACTGCAGGTTGAGGTTGCCAGAAAGCGTGACGTTGCCCATGGCCAAGGCATTGGCATCTCGCACACTGGCATGACGTGCGGCCGTCAGGGTGACGGTTCCCGCAAAATCGTTGGTGGCATTGTCCAGGCTGATGTCAGCGGTGTTGGTGCCGCTTGCCAACACTGCGGACAACGTGGCATTGCCGGTGATGGCCAAAGCCCCCACGGAGCTGATGCTTCCACCTGCCGCCAGCTCGAAGGTGCCGCTCACGCTGCTCTTGCCCAAGACGATGCCGGAGGCATCGACCAGGCTCACGTTGCCGGCACGCTCAATCAAGACGGTAGAGAAATTGTTGGCGCTGTTTGTCAGCGTGAGGGCCTGTCCGGCGCCTGTTTTCAATTGCGCAAGACCACCCACCGTGACCACGCCGGAGCCTGTCAGGGATTGGCCCGCCACCACATTGGCGGTGCCGCTCAGGCTGACGGTGCCCAGCACCAAAGCGTTGCTGTCATTCAGGCTCAGATTGCGCGCGGACACAGACACTGCGCCCGCAAAGTTGTTGCCAGCAGCGTCCAAAGTGACATCGGCCACGTTGACGCCGTTGCTCAACAAAGTGGCCGTCAGCTGGCTGTTGCCTGCGACCGTCCAAGCTGTGTTGCTGTCGGCGTTGCTGATGGCACCCCCCGCTGTCAGGCTCAAATTGCCAGAAACGCTGGCGTTGCCCAACACCAGGGCATTGGCGTCGCGCAAGCTCACATGGTTCGCGCTGACAACCGTGACCACATCGGCAAAGTCATTGCTGGCCTGTTCGAGCGAAATGTCATGGCTCGCACCCACCGCGAGTGAGGTCGTGCCCAAGATTTTGAGGCGGCCCGTGTTGGTGAGCGCCCCTGCAGCGGTGATCGTCAAATTGCCTGCCAGCGACGAAGCGCCCAGCACCAAGGCGTTGATGTCGTTGAGCACCACATTCTTTGCCTGAGCGATGGCCACTGCGCCGCCAAAGTTGTTGGCGTTGTCCAGCGTGATGTCGCTGGTGCCAGCGTTCAAACTGGTCAAGCCCGTGACGGTCAAAGCGCCAGCATCGGTCATCGCCCCAGTGCTTTGCGCCACCAGTGTGGCGGCACTCAAGGTGCCCAAACTCAAGGCCGCGCCTGCCGTCAGGCTGACATCGCCGGAAGCGTTCAGGCTGCTCAGGGTCAGGCCATTGCGGTCCACCAGCGTCAGATGGTTGGATTGCAACACAGTGACCGCACCGACAAAGTCATTGTCGGCGGAATTCAGGGCCACCGAGGCTTGCCCAGAGGCCGTGATGGAGGTCAGGCCAGCCACTGACACCACACCGGTGTCGGACAAGTCAGACGCGGTCACAATGACCAAATCGTTGCCGACAGCGACACGCCCCAGGGCGATGCCGCCACTGGTTGCGGTCAAGCTCAGGTTGTGCCCAACCTGTGTGGTTCCCAACACCAGGCCCACACCCGTCAAGCTGACGTCGTTGTCGACCCTGCCCTGGAATTTCAGCTGCGCGCCAACGTCTTTCAGGCTCAGGTTGTTGGCGGCCACGGCGGTGACCCAATCGCCGAACTGGTTGTCGTTGTCCAGCACCACGTCATGCACTCCAGCATCCAAAGACACGGTGCCTGTGACCAGCAAATTGCCGGTATCGGTGATGTTGCCACCAGCCTTGAACTGGGCTGCCCCCCCCACGGTCAACGCACCCAGCGCCAAAGCGGCGCCAGCCGTGGCAGTCAATGCGCCACTGACTTGTGCGGTCACCGCCAGGGCATTGGTGTCATTGAGCACCAAGTTTCGCGCACTGGTGACGGTGACAAGGCCTGTGAAATCGTTGCCTGCGGCCAGGGTGATGTCGGCCGTGTTGACGCCACCCACCGTTTTCGTGGTAGCCAGCGTCGTGTTGCCCGCAACCTGG
>JACCDS010632730.1_pt1 | contig 42686 bp, 50 predicted proteins | sample 7446441 | NCBI WGS metagenome assembly JACCDS01 (sample SAMN15323445, study PRJNA562643) | freshwater metagenome | isolation source: river surface water | place: USA:Blue River Watershed | collected 2017-08-17 | reverse complement strand
CAAGCGCACAATCTCGACACACAATCTCGATTCAATCGGGAGTGATTCACTCATTCTTTGACAACACGCCACTCATGAATATTAATTATACCTCCAAAGATCAGGGGTTGTTTCATGGAGTTTTTTTAGGTTCAGCAGGTTTGAGTTATGCTTATGCTTTGAATCATAAGAGTAGTATTACCGCAGAAGCAACGATACTTGCTAACAGCTATAGGAAATATAGATATGAATATCCTGTTGGAGAAAAATATACGATCAGCAGGATTTTAGGTACCTTCTGCCTCAAGTACAACCGTTATACGGAACTTACTGAACGAACTCGTTTTTTCTACGGCCTTGGTGCCAGCTACCGATATGGGATTCAAGATGTAAGATCTGGGCCAAATATTTATTTTTGTTCAACATTATCTCAGAGGTATCAATCGAACTTGGGATTAACGACCACGACTGGATTGCAATATCAATTGAACAAAAGATTCAGCCTGTACACGATGCTTGATTTAAGAACTGTCGCATTCAATACAGGAGGTTACTTCAAAAACACAATTCTTTACGACAGAAGTCCCAACCGCTTTGATTTATCTTTAAAAGTTGGCTTGAGTTTTCATTTTTAGAAAATGATGGGGAAAACAGTATCATTCTTTATAATTCTGTTTTTCTTTTCCTTTGTAGGAAGAGCACAAACCTGGCAAGAAGTCAATTTCGGGCAATCATCTGTTTATTTGTCATTTAACCATTTTGACTCTACTATTTGGCTTAGAAAAGGTTACCCTATTCATTTTGAAGATGGAATCTTTACACATTATAATTTCACGGCTGTACCGTTTTTTGATTTCGTAGGTTTCACTTTTGAGAAACCAATTTATACAAGTACAGCTTTGTATTCATGTACAGATGGCACGCCATTTTTCTACAAGTTTGATGGCAGTACCTTTCAAAAGATTTATCTACCAGTTGGCCATCAAATGAATAATTACGGCCATATGGTAGCTCATAACGATACGCTCTACTTGAATACACTTGACCCAAGCGGTACAAACACGCTGAGTTACTATCAAGATCAACTCATTCAAACATATTCTGGGTCTACACCAAACCATATTATTGGTGAAAATGCAAGTTATTGGTTTGGAAATACATCAGTTGGATATGTCAATTTGCAAACAAATTATCAAATTGGGATTGATAACACCATGCCAACCAATCACAAGATTTTAGATGCCAAACTATTACCAGGCACGGACACTTTGTTTTATACCAAAATAGATCACATTGGTGTGGCATACGGCACATCTGAAATTGATAGCATTTCAGCTTCTAATTCAATTCAAATGCCAATTGGACACCCAAGAAAACTCAGTTTTGATTTTGACGGCAACCTGTGGGTCCTTTTTGGAAATACCGATTGTGTTAATTCGCAGCATAAACCCACTTACATCTCTAAATACAACCGAAGTACACAGACTTGGGAGCATACCACCAACCTTGTTGATTTGCTTGCAAATTATCCTGGATATTCTAGTAGTTTGTCTAATGTTGAGTTAGAGGTTGATTCCTACAATAATGTATGGCTTCTCTTTAACTACAATTCTGTATCCAAATACTATATGTTCCAACAAGGGGACCTACCTGCTTGGGTTGGTACTTCAGATATATTATTGCCAAATGAAGTTGCTATCTCACCAAACCCTTCAAACGGTATTTTTCAAGTGTCAGGCCAAAGCTCAGAACCCATGCAAATTACAGTACTTGATCAACAAGGTAAACAAGTTGCGCACTTTGACCTCAATGCGCTTTCTTCTGATAATTCGTTTGATCTAAGTGGTCATGCGCCGGGAGTTTATTTTGCGCATGTTACGCAGGGTGAGCAGCATTGGGTGAAGAAGTTGGTGGTGAGGTGATTTTTAATGAATAATGGATCAGCTTTATCAGGAAAAATATGAATAGAATCCTTGCAACGATTTTTATTTTCATCAGTCTCTACGCTTCGGCACAAGCGACATTTTTTAATCAATATTTCTCTGAAAATAATATTTTCATGAGTGGTAGTGCTGAGTTAAGTACGGGTTTTGTGTCTGCAGGCGTAGACAGAACGGCTGACAATCCTGACCGAGGTGTGTTGACTTTTGTGGGTAAATCAGGTGAGTTGAAAGATCGCATTTTGATTGATAACCATGCTTCGGTATGCTTTACTTCAATTATAAGTTTGCATGACTTTTTATACGTTGCGGGCTTAGTTAGCGAAGTTGGAGGAACTAATCAGAAGTGTTTATGGAAATTTGATAAACAGGGTGTGCTTCATTGGGAAGAACCTTTTGGGGAACCTGCAACGATACTTCATGACAACGAATCTCCTCAGTTGTGCTCAACGCAGAATGGTATTTTGGTTGCATCTTCGGCTTTTGATCAGACGTTTGGTACGCAAGCAAGTGTTACCAAATTTGATTTAGAAGGTCATCTCTTGTGGGAAAAATGGTTTACCCATGAGCAAAATGTATTATACAATGATGTGTTTGTCAAGGCTGCTCCGTCGAAGGATGGAACTTTACTCATCATGAAAAGCTACTATGACCCAATTCCGTTCTTACCCAATCCAGAAATAGTGAAGAGATACATCATCAAAATTGATTTGAATGGGTCGGAAATATGGAGAAAACAAACAACAGATATATCTTTTGGTACAATGGATATTGCTGACACTGAAAATGTGCTATCCGGAATTTCTTCAACATCTGAAAATGAAGTAATAGCCATTTATTGTTCTGAAAATAAATTTGGTAAAAGCGAGCAATTGATACTGGCTTATTATGATCAAAATGGAGAATTACTAAATGCAGTTTCTACATTAGCAAATAGAGATATCGACCTATACGATTTAGCCATAAACCAAGACGACGAGTTGTATGTTTTTGGATTGGACAACACGAATTTTGGTACCAATACGCAACTTGAATTACTTGTTGCAAAATTGACTAAAGCTGGCGAGTTAGAATGGGAACACACTTATGGGTATGAGAATAGTTCAGATTTATGGTCGGGTGGTATCATTACCAGAGACGGCGGAATCCTTACAGGCGGGAGCAAGTTTCGTTGGAGCCCTCCGTTTGGCTACGATCATTTTTTGGTCAAGACCAATTGTTATGGCGCAATTGAGCCAAATCAAAGTTGCCAATTTGATACAAATCTAAACTTGACAATATATCCAAATCCAGCTAGCTCAGCATTCATAATTGAATTACCTACAGATGAACTGCTCGATATCGAACTGATGGATCTTGCCGGGCGCCGGGTTGCTTTCTATTCGCAAGTCTCGACCTACGATGGTTTTGAGTTTGCCGTACCTGAGGTGCTTGCAGGGCAATATCAAGTCCGGTTAATGGGCGGGTCTCAAAATTGGCTCGGAAAATTAATGGTTATCAAGTAAATCAAGAACCCCAACTACATCGGATCTACATCGATACTGATCTGGATGCTTTTGAAGCGGACGTTTTGGTAGAAGGTGTCGAGGTCTTGGAGGATTTTAGCCTTGACTTTTTTGTCGGGGGCGCCGCGCTCTATTTTGAGTTTGATTTCTTTGAGGTATTTGTTTTGAATTCTTTTGATGAGCGGGAATTCTGGGCCAAGCACGCGTTCTTTAAAGACACTTCGGAGTTGATCGGCAAGGAATTGTGCACCTTCGCTAACGACTTCTTCTTTTTCGTGCTTGAGGGTGAGCTGGACAATTTTGTAGAAAGGTGGGTAGAAGAAGCGTTCGCGTTCTTCGATTTCGACTTCGAAAAAACCTTTGAAGTCGTGGGCCATGACTCTTTCTAAAACCCAGTGTTCGGCTTGGGCGCTTTGGATCACGACTTTACCTTGTTTTTCTTTGCGGCCAGCTCGGCCAGCAACCTGAGACATCAGCTGAAATGCTCGTTCGTAGGCCCTGAAGTCAGGGCGGTTGAGCAGCATGTCGGCGTCTAGGATACCTACCAAAGATACGTGGTCGAAATCGAGGCCTTTGGTGACCATTTGGGTCCCGATGAGTACATCGATGCGGCGGTTGGAGAAATCGTCAATGATTTCCTCGTAGGCGTGCTTGGAGCGGGTGCTGTCGAGGTCCATGCGTTTGAAGACTGCCTGCGGAAACATGAGTTGGAGCTCGTCTTCTATTTTTTCGGTGCCAAACCCAATCATGCGCAGGCGGTTACTTCCACATGCGGTGCAAGAACCAACAGGTGGAATGGTGTAGCTGCAATAATGACACTTGAGCATATTGCTATGCTTATGATAGGTGAGGCTGACATCGCAGTGCTGACAACGCGGCGTCCAGGAACAAACTTCACAAGACCAAATAGGAGTGTAGCCGCGTCTGTTTTGAAACAAGATGATTTGTTCTTTCTTTTCGAGAACGCTGCGCATTTCGGTCAGGAGCAAAGAAGAGAAATGCGACTGCATATTTTTAAGCTTCTTCTCTCTTTTGAGATCGGCGCAAAGCATAGAAGGCAGTTGTAGGCCTTTGTAGCGTTCTTGCAGATTCACTAAATGGTATTTTCCCTGCAGGGCATTGTAATACGTTTCAATGGCGGGTGTCGCAGAACCGAGTAGGACTTTTGCCTCATGGAATTTAGCGAGGACAATAGCGGCATCTCGGGCGTTGTAGCGAGGCGAGGGGTCGTATTGTTTAAAGGACGCTTCGTGCTCTTCGTCAACGATGACTAAACCGAGGTCGGCAAAAGGCAAAAACACTGAACTTCGGGCCCCAACGATGATTCTAAATTTATTCGGGTCATTGTTGAGCACATGATTCCAGATTTCTACGCGTTCGTTTTGGTTGAAACGGCTATGGTAGACCCCAACCAACTGCCCAAAATATTTCTGCAGGCGCTTGATGAGTTGGGTAGTGAGCGCAATTTCTGGAATTAAAAACAAGACCTGCTTGCCTAAGTCTAGGTATTGCTGAATGAGCTGTACATAAAGTTCGGTTTTTCCGGAACCCGTAACCCCATGTAATAAGCACACTTCTTTTTCTTGAAAACCGTTTTCAATGGCAGTTAAGGCTTCTTGCTGAATTTGAGTGAGCGCTTTAAAAGCTGCAGTTTCTTCATTTTGTGTTTCAAAACGGTCAATTTGTAACCTTTCAATTTCAAAAATGCCTTGTTTTTCTAGTGTGGCTAATGCCGAGGCGCTCACGTCGTGCTTCAATAATAAACTCTTCGAGACCGGCGCATGCAAGCCTCCTGCTTCTGCTGCTAGTTGGATAAACTGCAATAAGGCCTGTACTTGCTTTTCAGACCTTGGCTTCTTTTCAATGGTATTTAGAAGCACACTGATGGCCTCTTCTTCTTGAAATGCGGTATTCAGAAAGACAAAAAGTTGTGTTTTAGGCGTATATCTTTCTTGAACTTCTTCAGAGCCCGCAATGAGTTTGTAATCGAGGAGTTTTTTGAGGTAAGGTTGGATGGTTTTGATACCGAGCAATTCGGAAAGTTCTTTGGTGCTGCAACTCTCGTTGACCTGCAGCAGTTGTAGAATTTCTTCTTCGCGCTTGGCTAGTTGAAAAGACTCAGGGTTTGGGCTATCGGGGTGCAAACAAAATTTTGACTCGCTGGCCAGTTTGAAGTTGGCCGGAAGTGCTGCGTTCATGACATCGCCGATTGGCGCCATGTAGTAAGTGCTCACCCAATCCCAAAAAGCCAATTGCTTACCCGTGATGATGGGTTGTTCATCAAGAATCGTGTCGATGTATTTGGCTTGATAGCCTTGTGGTACTTTTTGGTGCACGCTAGTGACCAAACCCGTTAGTAATTTGTTTTTTCCGAACGGAACCAAGACCCGAAGGCCACTGCGGATTTGTGTATTGAAATCAAAGGGAATGCGATAAGTAAAAACCTGTCGCATCGGGACCGGCAACAAGACATCTGCAAAGAAAGTCTCGCGTTCAGTCATAGTGGTTAATTACAAGCAAAGGATTCTTCTTGCCCTACAACGTTGTCACCTGGGTGATTCGAACAAAAAAGTAAGTTTCCGGTAATAGGGCCTGAGCACAATTCTCGGGTTGTTTTCTTGTCAATGGCTCTGATGTAGGCTTGTTGCGGAGAAGTGTAAAATGGCTTGTAGTAAGTGAGCGTTTGTCTGGAAGAGAAGATGCCAACTACGCGTTTGCCATTGGTGACATTTAGATTGGTATAGCTTGGCTTGCTCTGCGCTAAACTTGAGCTTGGTTTATTGACCGCCATATAATTGTATAAATCTTCAGCACCGCCAGTGATGATGATATTGAAACCTTGGAAGGTGCGTTTATCAATGCTTGGGTCTGTGGTTACATTGGACGTGATAAGGTCAAAGAATGTTTTGCCGGCAGCTGTGAAGGTACGCGAGCTGTAGGGTTCAACATTGGCTTCGCCTAATTTCCAACGGAACGCTTTTTCAGTTTTAATTGCGCCACGGTGTTCATTGAACAGTACATCGAGATGCGCGCTAGCAATATATGCGTTACCTGAATTGGAAATGGCTACACCACTTGGCACATAAATACCAGGATCATTGGCAAATTTAAAAGTGAAATTTTGAGAAATGGTTGGCGATGTCATGCCATGCACGAGCTCGGTTTCACCAGATACCTCAAACTCTCCACCATTGATAATGGCTTTAAAACGATAAGTAGCTGTTGGTTTTAGAGAGCTTAACAAAGGATTTGTCGAGGTTTGAATAGCCTCGAGTGGGCCAGTAGGTAAGGTTTTGAAATAATATGCTTTTTGCTCTGGTGCATAAAAAATCCCGTTGGTGTCTTTGTCTTGAACAATGGTGTCTTGTAGTTGCCATGTGCGCGTAACCTGACCATTCACCACTTCACTTACAGTGGCTTCTACTTGTTCAAAATAGCTAGAGTCGGCGATCAGGGCGTTGTCTAGGGCTGAACCTGGGCCGATAAAAGCACGCGTGATTTTGATGTAATGTATGGAGTCAGCTTGATCGAGTAGACCATAGACAACTGCTGTTTCAACGAAGTCGCCGTCTAGTTTGATGTCGTCTTCACAGGCGCTGAGTCCGAAAAAGAGTAGGGCAAATACAGAGAGATATTTCAACATGGGTTCAAGAATAATGTTGGTTTAAGGGTTGATACCTTGAGGCATCATGGCAGGTGCGGGAGCAGTTGCCTTTTCGATGGCAACGAGTTCCATTTCAAAAACAAGTGGAGAATAAGGTTTGATATTAGCTCCTTGTGGTGGATTGCCAGCATAGCCTAATTCTTGTGGGACGAAAAGTCGGATTTTACTGCCAACTTGCATGAGCTGAATGGCTTCTGTCCAGCCTGGGATCACTTCAGTGAGTCCAAAACTCACTCCTTCACCTTCTGGTGATTGATCAAAAATTGAGCCGTCTGGGTTCATGCCCACATATTTCATTTTGACACGTGCTTCTTTTGTTGGCTTCGGACCCTTGCCCGCTTTGATCACGATGTACTGTAAACCACTTGCGGTGGTAATGACCCCAGCTTTAGTTTTGTTTTGCGCCATGAATGCTTCGCCTTCTGCTTTGAAACCAGCAGTAATTTTCTGGTATTTCTGATTCATGAGTGCCTCAAAGTTGGCCATGATTTTCTTGCGATCAAGACCTTTAAGCGCTTCCGCTTCTTTTTTGTTGAGCCCGTCTGCAAAACCTTTTTTGACAAATTCGCTGTTGATGAGTGAAGTAGCATTTAGTTCTGAGAAGTAGTGATCAAAGCGTTCGCGGTTGATTTTACCAGCGGCAAACGATCCTTTTTCTTTGAACTTTTCGTTGATGGTTTTGCTACCTTGCCCCAAAACGAGTTCGAGGTCTTTGTAGTAGCGCTCTACTTCAGTTTCTTTAACTGGGTCAGCGAAGCCAGCGATCATTTGCTCTTTGTCAAGTTGATTAAAAGGTGCTTGTGCCACAAATGGTTTGGCAATTTCAACACCTAACAAGTAAGAGTAGCGTTCTTTGTCTGATTTGAAAGTAACAACATCGTTGCCACAAGAAGCAAGGATTAAAACAAGGGCAAATAGGGATAAAAATTTCATTAGGCGATGGAGATTAATTCTACGTCAAAAATAAGGGCGCTGTATGGTTGGATGGCTCCACCTGGGTGCGGATTGGCACCGTAAGCGAGGTCTTCAGGAATGCTTAAGCGGTATTTGGCACCCACTTTCATGAGTTGCAGTGCTTCTGTCCAGCCGCGAATCACTTGATTGACCCCAAAAGTAGCAGGCGCACCGCGTTGTACAGAACTATCAAAAACAGTACCGTCGATGAGTGTACCGTGGTAGTGCACCGTTACTTGACTTGTAGGTCCAGGCTGCGCGCCTTCGCCTTCGTGTAATACTTCATATTGAAGACCACTTGCTGTGGTTTGAACTTCTGGGCGTTGAGCATTTTCACTTAAAAAGGCAGCACCAGCATGTTTGTTGGCTTCGTATTTGAGTGCTTTTTGCGCGTTGAGGAATTGTTGAATTTCAATATTTGCTTCTTCAGGGCTCATGAGCGGTTCGATGCCGCTGAAGATGGCGTGCATACCGGCCATCACTTGATCGAGGTCAAGGGCAGTGAGGTCTTGTTGAGAAAGGCTTTCGGCAATACTCATGCCGACACCGTAGGAAGCTTTTGCTTTGTTTGTATCCATAATCATGTAAAACGCGAATTTACCGAAAAAAGAAAGGTCTTCCACGCTTTCATTCAAATAAATTAAACGAAACAATTGTCGCTACTTTGCGTACAAATGCCCCTATGAATCAAGAGTTTAACCTTTCTTACCAATTGATTTCTTCTGAGGCACAGCTTCATACCGCTGACCAACAATTAGTTACTGCGGCCAAAGAAGCGCTAACTAGGGCTTATGCACCTTATTCTAAATTCCAAGTTGGGGCAGCAGTGCGCTTGCATAATGGTCAACTCATTGAAGGGAATAATCAAGAAAATATTGCCTACCCGTCTGGGCTCTGCGCAGAACGCGTTGCCCTTTTTTATGCGGGCGCTAGCTTTCCAGACCAACCAATTGAAGCCATTTGTATTGCAGTAGAGGGGACGCTTATAGCTGCCGAAAACTATGTTTCACCGTGCGGTTCTTGCAGACAGGTCATGCTAGAAAGCGAAAGTCGTCAGCAACAACCCATTCGGGTACTACTCGTTCAAAATGATGGCAGTATTCTGATTTTAAATTCCTGCCGCGACTTATTGCCTTTTGGCTTCATGAAGTAGTGCTTTATTGCCTGAAGCGTGTTATCTTTGTATTCCTAATTTTACACGCATGAACAGTTGGTTTACCGTAAAGGTCAAGTACACAAAACAATTAGAAAACGGCACATTTAAAAGGGTTTCTGAACCTTATTTATTGGCTGCCATGACATTCACAGATGCTGAGGCACGTATCTATGAAGAACTCGGGTCAAGCATCAGAGGTGAATTTCAAGTAACTGGAATTGCCCGCACCGATCTTCATGATATTTTTCAATATGACGACGCTGAACAATGGTTCAAGTGTAAAGTAACCTATGATCGCATTGACGAAGACGGTGAAAAAGCCAAAACCATTTCTCAAAACTTTTTAGTGAGCGCGGCTCATGTCAAAGAAGCCTATGAGCGCATTGAAGAAAGCTTAGCTACCCTCATGATTGATTTCAATGTGGTGTCTATCACTGCTTCACCAATCGTTGAAATTTTCCCGTACCGTGAAGAAGACGTGCAATCACCGGTTGCCAAAAAGTCTCCTGCTTTTGAAGAAGAAGTGCAGCACACCCCAATCAGACAGGTATTTTCTGCAGCTGGCTCTGACCTCGACGAAGACGTATTCGAAGATGACTCAGACTCTACTTTAACAGATGCTTACTCTTCAGAAGAAGAAGAAGAAGAAGAAGACCTCACTTCATCGGACGAAGAAGAAACAAATCTAGACGACTAACTAAAGAAAAAGATTTCCATGAGTGAATGGTTAAAGGCATACCGAGAAAATCACGCTGATTTCGATCATCCTTCAGGCATTGACGCTTTAGGGTCAGATCCATTTATTGCGTTCTCCAAATGGTTTGATCAAGCAGCAAGCGCTCAGGAAAAAGAAGCCAACGCGTTTGTACTCAGTACGGCCAGCCCTGGCTTACGCATCAGTTCTAGAATTTTATACCTCAAAGAATTACACGGACAGTCTTTTATTTTTTATACCAATTACCTGAGCCATAAGGGGCAAGATATCAGCCGTCAAGAGAAAGTTTCTATGCTTTTTTTCTGGCCAGGGCTCATGCGACAAATTCGCATTGAAGGCCGTGTACAACCCATAGATGCAGCTATCAGCGATGCTTATTTTGCCAGCCGCCCCAGAGAAAGTCAAATCGGAGCTTGGGCTTCAGCGCAATCAGCTGTTTTGCCCTCACGCCAGGCGCTCATTGCTCAGTTTGAATACTACGACCAACAATTCCCAGAGCTGGTCCCAAGACCACCACATTGGGGAGGTTACGCGCTACAGCCCGATTACTTTGAATTTTGGCAAGGTCAGCCCTCACGTCTACACGACCGCAAGTCCTTTTTACTCCAAGATGACGTTTGGCAAATCAATTTACTCAATCCTTAAATGAGAAGTTACCAACCCATTTGTGAAGTGCTTTCAAATGGCACGCGCTTGGTTTATTTGCGTGTTCCGAGCCAAGTGGCGCACCTCGGCTTTTTCTTTGCTGCGGGCTCTCGACACGAAGCGGAACATCAAACGGGTTTAGCACACTTCTTAGAGCACTGTTTGTTCAAAGGAACCAGCAAACTAAAAGCCCTTCAAATTCTATCTCGCATCGATGCCGTTGGTGGTGAACTCAATGCTTATACGGCAAAAGAAGAAATGTGCCTCTATGCATCTTTCTCCAAAGAGCACACCAAACGCGCTATTCATTTACTCGCAGACCTCTCGATCAATTCTGTTTTTCCAGAAAAAGAACTAGAAAGAGAGAAAGAAGTCATTCTAGATGAAATCAACTCGTATCTAGATTCCCCTAGCGATAAAATTTTCGACGATTTCGACGATGCCCTTTTTAAGAATCACCCTTTGGGTTTCAATATTCTCGGGACCAAAGAAAGTGTCAGCGGCTTTACGCGCAAAGATCTCATTGAATACGTTGAACAATATTTTACAGCCGATAACCTAGTGGTGTCTTTTGTCGGAAACATGCCTTTGCCTAAACTCAAGGGTTTGTTAGAAAGCGCACTTGAAAATTTACGTGCGACAGCCGCAAAGCCAAAACCCGTTGCCTTCACCAACTATACGTCTTTTGACCTCAGAAAGAAAGAAGCTAATTACCAAGCGCATGCTGTTATTGGTGGTTTGGCCCCAAGTTATCACAACGAGGAGCGCATCGCGATGTCTTTGCTGATTAATATTTTAGGCGGCCCTGCACTTAACTCTAGGCTCAATTTATCTGTGCGTGAGCGCTACGGTTACGCTTATGCCATCGAGGCCAATTACCACACTTTTGCCGACACCGGATACTGGCAAATTTATTTTGGTTCAGAAGCCAAGAATATTGACAAAACCCTTACGCTCATCTATAAAGAACTGGCATCATTGCGTGAAAAAGCACTCTCTGCCAAACAATTACAGCAAGCTAAAAGACAATTCAAAGGTCAATTGGCCTTAGGTATGGATGTCAATGCAGGCCTTATGCAAGGTCTCGGGAAAAGCATGTTGGCTTTTGGTCAAATTGATACCATTGCTGAAATGCACCAAAGTATCGATAAAATCACAAGTGAGGAGATGCAGGCCTTGGCTCACAAGTATTTTGATCCTAGCCAGATTTCCAAACTGATTTTTGATACCCAAGAAGATTAACTTCTTTTTGAAAACGATTTTTTAAATCGGTTTATCTTCCGCCAAAGATCGAACTCCCAACTCTAATCATGGTGCTTCCGGCTTCTATGGCCAATTGGTAATCTCCGCTCATCCCCATAGAGATTTCACTAAATGAGGCTTGCTCAGCAAAATAGCTCGCTTTAAGTTCATTAAAAATGGCGTGCAGCTCTCCAAATTCTTTGCGTACTTGTGCTTCGTCTTCGGTAAAGCTGGCCATGCCCATGACACCGCAAATTTCAATGTTTTGAAGTGCTTGATATTCGCTTGAGTCGAGTAGGGTTTTGGCTTCATTAAGTTCTAGACCGAACTTGGTTTCTTCTTGCGCGATATAAAACTGCAAGAGCACTTTCTGCATGCGGTTATTTTTCTTGGCTTGTTTGTCTATTTCTTGTAACAATTTTAAGCTATCTACTGCATGTATAAGGTGCACAAACGAAGCGGCATACTTTACTTTATTGGTTTGTAAGTGACCAATTAAATGCCAACGAATATCTTTTGGTAATTGGGCTTGTTTCTCGACCAATTCTTGCACTTTGTTTTCTCCGAAATCGCGCTGCCCGGCTGCGTAGGCTTCAAGAATAGCAGCAACGGGTTTTGTTTTTGACACCGCGATCAAGCGAACCTGAGTTGGTAATTGTGTCAAAAGTTCATTTATTTTCTCCTTGATCATATCTATAGCGCTTAGGCCCGATTAATGTTCTAAAGAATAAATAGTGAGTCCGCTTCTGAGTTTCGGCTCTACCCAAGTCGATTTCGGCGGCATGTTCATCCCGGCATCAGCTACTTTTTTTACATCTGACATCGTTGCAGGGTGCAATAAGAAAGCAACTTGAAATTTCTTGGAATCGACGGCTTCAATCATTTTTTCGATCGGTTCGTTGCCTGGTATAAAGGCTACCTGATCGGTGGTTTTCAGATCGGTGATACCAAAAATGGGTTTTAAGATGAGGTCAGAAAGGATAAAAGAATCGAGGGTTTCAATGGGGTCTTGGTCATTGATAAAATGGAGGTTGGGCTTAAATTTAAACCAAGTTTGCTCCATGTAAATATGAATGTCGTGCTTCTTTTCTGGCAAACAAGCGCCTGCGAGTGGTTCTATTGCTCCTTCGTTCGCTAAAATAGCCTGAAGGCCTTTTAGGTCTAGACCATTTGTAGATTTCAATAAACGGTGAAAGGGTGCAATTTGCACTGATTTCTCATCGACTAAATAACTCAAGAAGTATTGTGCAGCTTCAGGACTTTGAGCTTCTTGCTCTTGTAGCTTCTGAGCATAACGAACAGAAGAGGCAGAGCGGTGGTGCCCGTCTGCAATATACAGCGCTTCAATTTTCTCAAAGGCTTTACAAATCGCTAATGAATCGGTTGGGCTCACGAGCCAAATTTCATGTTTAATGCGATCCGTGGTTGTGAATTCGTATTCTGCTCTGGTTTGCGTATACGCCGTCAAGTAATCTTGAAGTTCTGGCTGGCTTTCATAAGTCATCAGGACTGGTTCGGCATTGAAGCCAACCACCTCAAGATACTTTGTAAAGACATCTTCACGTGCCGTGAGCGTTTCTTCATGAATTTTGATCTTGCCTTCGAGGTAATCTGTTACACTAACGCCCGCAAAAAAACCTGTAAAACTTTGGTGTTCGTTGCTTTGGCGATAAATATAGATGTGTGCATCTTGGTCCTCAATGAGAATACCGTGTTGCTTAAATAGCTCGAATTTTTGACGCACCTGCGCAAAGCGCTCCACAGAATTGGGCTTGGTTTTAATGGTAGCGCCAAATTCAGGGTTAATGATGTGTAAAAAGGTAAATGGATTGTCCTCGAGTTTTGCTTTGAGTACATTCTTTTTGTAGGAATAATAAGGACGGGTGGCAACTAAGTGCACCTTATCTCTGACAGGTCGAATGGCTTTGAAGGCCCTTATTTTTGCCATAATTTAAAATTTATAACTCATCCCTACACTTGGAAGTACAGGGAACTGATAAATCTTTTGATTGGTTACGCGGTTCACGTAAAAGATATTGTTTCGGTTATAGGCATTGGTAACACCCGCAACCAATTCGATGTTATTTTTCGCTTTGGTAGTAATGGTGTGCTTTAAAGTAATATCTAAACGGTGGTAATACGGAAGTCTTTGAGAATTGAAGGTACCCAACATCGTTGCAATTGTGTTTGGGTTGTTGGTAACGTAGTCTGTAGTGAGACCTTCGCTGAAGTTTTCTAATTGATAATAACCGGCCGTTGGCGTGAAAGGCAAACCTGAACCTAGGTTCCAGCGCACATTGAGCTCTGTTGCTTTTTTCTCACCAAAAGCATAAGAAGCCACAAGATTAAGGTTATGACGACGGTCAAAAACCGGGAAATAAGCTACAAAACCATCCCAGCGCGTGTTGTAACCCCATGAATAAACGGCCCAAATGAAGACGCGGTTTTTGCTGTACTTCAAGAGCGCATCTACACCAAAAGATTGCCCAGATTCAATAATGAAGTCTTTCTTGAAGACGTCATCGATGAGTTCAAACTGAGCGATATCTGCATAGAGTTTATTGGGGTTGATGTTGCTGAGCTGATCAAAGTATTTGTAGTAACCTTCGATGTTGACATTCCAAAATTTATTGAGGTCGTATTCAAATCCAGCAATGGCATGCCAAGCATATTGCAAGCCATTTTTGATTGGGCTCACCTGCTGGTACTCATTGATGAATTCGTCTTGAACGTTGGTAGGGGCAGAAAGCAAGCCGTTGAATAAATTGACGATGTCCTTGTCTGATGAAGCAGAGGTAAAGTTCTGAGAAAAACGCCCTCCTGAGAATTTGAAACGCAATTTGTCAGTGGCATTGAACTTGGCGCCTAAACGCGGTTCAATCGAGACCGTATTCAAAGACGCATATACCTGCATGCGCAAACCTGTCTGGTACACCCACCTCGGTGTTACAAGTCGGTAATTGACATAAGTACCAATCTCGGTGGTAAAGTTGCTAGCTTCTATTTTTCTTGAGAGTTCGTTGTAGGTAATAAACTGTGTGTTGAAGCCACTTAAGTTAAAACCGTAGTTAAGTTCGCTTTCGTTCTTTTGGAAAAAGGTGAAATCAAAGCCGAGGTCAAAACCACCGATTTTTGAATAGCGCGGTTCTTGAGCGGTTTCTTGAAAAGTTGTTTCATAATTGCTACCATTGACATGCCCCCTGATAAAAATTGGCGAGCTACTTGGAACGAGTGTAAAATTGATGCCACCACCCGAAGCATTCCAATCGAGGTCAGCTACCGAATAATTCACTGAATCTTGGTTGTTGAAACCAAAAGCACTGAATTTTGAACCACCCTCCCCATTAAAGGTTACCTTGCCGTAAATGTCTGTGAAGTTAAATGGCAAACCAACACCGTCATTGATGTTTGGATAAAGTGATTTACTGGTGTAGTCGAGTAACGAGTGCTTGGCAGTAAACATATAAGAACCAGGAGCAAGCCCGTCTTTGTTGCGTTTGCCGAGTGGCCCTTCTAGCACAGCTTTTGCCATGAATGGAGACGCAGAAACCTTACCTCCAAATTTGCTGCGGTTCCCATCTCTGTAAGTAATGTCCATTACGGAGGAAATACGCCCACCGTATTTAGATTCAAAACCACCAGTATAAATATCCACCGACTTCACCAATTCTGTTTCAAAAATGGAATAAAAACCAATAGAGTGGAACGGGTTGTAAATGGTCATGCCATCGAGCAAGGTTTTGTTCTGAATTGGGGTTCCACCCCTTACATATAACTGACCTCCTTGGTCACCAGTAGTAACCACACCTGGCGTAACGCTAAGCGCACCCACCACATCAGATTCAGCACCATACATCGGGATTTTTTCAACGGTTTGCTTGTCCATCTTAACCTCAGACATCCCAATTTGTTGACGCTTATTTTTAGCCTCATTAGAAACCCTGATGTCCTTGACTTGTAAAGTGTTGAGGTTCAAATTCCAAGAACCGATGTCATAGATTTTTTTAGCAGGTGTGATATCTACATTCATAAATGAACGTTCGTATTTTCCTTTTTCAACCTTTAATATGTATGACCCAACCTCTAATTTCGGAATCGAGAAAAAACCTGCAATATTGGTGTAGCCCACTGCAATTGGAGTACTGTCTTGCTTCAATAACTTGACGCGTTCGTCGCTGATTGGCTCACCGTTAGAGGCATCATGAAGAAATCCTCTGATGGTATAGTCTTGTGCAAACGAAGACAGGCAAATGAAAAATAAAAAGAGCAGGGTAAAGTTGCGCATGTGTTCAATTGATAAGAGACCTCGAATTTAATGAAATGTTTTGACTTCTTTAGTTCCCTTTTGCTGAATACATACAATAATTTCATGACCCAAACTTGTGATATCTAACTACTCCGATCCAAATTCCGATATTGAATAGCTTCGCTGAGGTGCTTGACCATGATGTGTTTTTCGTGGTCGAGGTCGGCGATGGTGCGGGCAACTTTTAAGATGCGGTCATAGGCGCGGGCAGATAAACCTAGTTTTTTCATGGCTAATTGTAGCAATGCGTTGCCGGCTTCGTCGAGTTGGCAAAACTTAGCGACATCTTTTCTTGACATTTGGGCATTGGCATGAATCTGGGAACTTTGGGCGTAACGCTCAATTTGTAAATTTCGGGCCTCAATAACACGTTGGCGAATGGCGCCACTTTGCTCGCTTTCTTGCACCAGTTTCAGTTCTTGGTGTTTGACAGGGCTCACCTCGATGTGCATGTCTATGCGGTCAAGCAGTGGGCCGGAAATGCGCTGTAGGTACCGTTGAATGGCATTCGGATGACAACTACAAGATTTTTCAGGATGGTTGTGATAGCCACACGGGCAAGGATTCATGGCGGCAACTAGCATAAAGTTGGCAGGAAAATCAATTGAGAAGCGTGCCCTTGAAATATTGACAGAACGATCTTCTAGGGGTTGGCGCAGTACTTCTAGGACATGTCTTTTGTATTCGGGCAATTCATCAAGAAAGAGCACACCGTTATGCGCCAAAGAAATTTCACCAGGTTGAGGGTAGGCCCCACCACCGATCAGACCAACATCTGAAATGGTATGATGCGGTTTTCTAAATGGTCTTTCCACCACAAGCCCCGATTGGCGATTTTTGCCTGCGACACTATGAATTTTGGTGGTTTGCAGGGCTTCTTCAAGGGTCATTGGGGGCAAAATACCGGCCAGCCGTTTGGCCATCATGGATTTTCCGGCACCGGGCGGCCCAATTAAAATGAGGTTGTGACCACCGGCGGCTGCAATTTCAAAAGCGCGCTTGACATGTAGTTGCCCACGCACATCGGAGAAGTCGGGGCTTTGGAGCAATTGATGTTGCTGCATATCTTCCATTTGAATGGTTTCAACCCTGAGTTCATTTTTCTTGCCGTTCAGGATTTGTATCACTTCCCTGATATTACTGACCCCATAAATTTCAAGCTCGCTGACAATGGCCGCTTCTGGAGCATTTTCTAGCGGAACAATAAGACCTTTGAAACCTTCTGCTTTGGCTTGCAGCGCAATGGCCAGGACCCCTTTTGTTTTTTGAATGGTGCCGTCCAAAGACAATTCCCCGAGTAAAAGGAAATCTTTGAGTTTGGTGCTTTTCACTTGGTCGGTAACGGCTAAAATACCGATGGCAATGGGTAAATCATAGACCGAACCTTCTTTGCGAATGTCGGCCGGAGACATATTGATGGTCACTTCCTTACCGGGGAAGTGCAGTTTGTTGTTTTTGAAGGCTGCCTTGATGCGCTGGTGGCTTTCCCTCACCGCGACATCGGGAAGCCCCACTAAATGAAAGTTAATACCGACGTCGATGTTGACTTCGACTTGAATGGTGGTGGCACTAATGCCAAATACAGCACTTGAGTAAGTTTTGATGAACATGAGCAAAAAGTTTGACTCAAAGTTCAATACTTAAAAGCGGGTGCTATTCAGTAGAATTTCGGAATTGAAGTAAGGATAGTAAGCTTTTGCCTACTCAATCAGTAATTTTACGCAGTGCGTGTCATTGAGCTGCAATAAGTAAGTCCCGCTTGCTAGATGCGATAAATCAAGGTCAATCGAAGATGCGCTGCTATGATACATTTCGAGTTTTTGCCCCATTAAATTCAAAACAGCAATTGTTGCATTGGTTGGTAATTTTTCAATGGTAACCTGCCCTTTACTCGGATTCGGATAAAGTAAAAAAGGATTATTCGACACTTGTGAAATCTTACTCGTTATACACTCACCTGGGTAAAATGAGCTTACTCCGGCATGATTCGTTGCCACACAAGCATTTTCGTAAGTAACAGAATCACAGCCGCAAACAGGCTCATAAATACCAGGGCAAAGAATTTGTAAATCAATTAATGCCGAATCAATACACCCGAGCATGACCACCGTATCTTGTAAACAAGCGCTATTACATTCGTAAGAAGAGGAGAAAAATGAACTTGTGTAGTCGATACCGTCACTGCCAATCCATCCACAGCCAGAAAGCACCACACAGCCTGAATCTGTGAGCCCCCAGCCTAATGCCATATCGCAGAGGCCAAAGTTTACTCCTAATGGGATCACATTGCAGGTATCATTGAAGTCTTTATTATACCAAGCGTCTCGATCTTTGGTTCCTCGGATAGGCCAATCTTGGGCTTGTGAAAATAGAGGTAATAAGATCAATAAAAAGAGTAAGTGTTTCATCAAATTAGTTGTTTTATTTTTTTGCTTTGCTTTTATTCAAAATCATTCAAAATCATTCAAAATCATTCAAAATCATTCAATTTTTCCTCGATTCTATAGTTTTAAAACCTTTCCTACTGAAGCGAGAACTGCGGCAATCACCTGCTTTACTTGCTCGTCATTGAGGTCGTAATAGACGGGTAACGAAATTTCTGTTGAATAGTTGGCATACGCTTGTGGGAAATCTGTGATTTGATACCCTAAATTCTTGTAGGCGCTCAGCAGTGGGAGTGGCTGAAAATGGACGTTTACTGCTACGTCGTGCTCAAAAATCTCTTGGATAATGGCATCGCGTTGGGCTTCAGTGATGTCCTTGATTCTCAATTGATACAAATGATAAGAACTGCACTTTTCTTGATTTTCATAGAGCGGTGTCCAGGCCCAAGAAGTTTTTTTAAACGCTTGGTCGTACTGTTCAAAGATCACCTTGCGTCTATCTAAATTTTCTTTATAGCGTCCTAGCTCAATTAAGCCAATAGCAGCTTGAATATCAGTCATGTTACATTTGAAACCAGGCTCTAAAACATCATAACGCCAAGCTCCTTTTTGAGTTTTTGCTAATGCGTCTTTCGATTGACCATGCAAAATTTTGATATTGAATGTTTTGTAAATTTCATCGTGGTCAAAGGCCTCCGGTAAATGAAAGCTGATAGCGCCTCCTTCTGCAGTGGTCAGATTCTTTACGGCATGAAAGGAAAATACCGTTATGTCGGCAATGCTTCCCACTCGTTTACCTTGATACATAGCACCAAATGAATGTGCCGCATCGGCAGCGAGTAGAATGCGCCCTAATTTTTCTTGCTGAGGTGAAGCCGCTTTGAAAAGGTCTTTCTTTTGTTCGATGAGCTCATACAATGCTGCGTAATCACAAGGCAAACCGCCAAGGTCTACGGGCATAATCACTTTTGTTTTTACCGTGATTTTTTCGGCAACTTTTTCCAGTGCCAAATTGAAATCAGCAGCATTGATATCTACAAATACGGGCGTTGCACCTGTATGTAAAATCACGTTGGCACTGGCACAATAGGTGTAAACAGGCAGAATCACTTCATCACCAGGCCCAACTCCCCACCAACGCAAAAGCACTTCCATACCGGTTGTCCAAGAACTTACGGCAATCGTTGTTTTGGCATTGCAATAGGCACTGATTTCTTTTTCGAACTGCTTGGTGCGAGGCCCTGTAGTAATCCAACCGCTTTGTAAAGCAGCGGTTACTTCGTCAATGACAGCTTGGTCTATTCGAGGTGGTGAAAATGGAATCATAGGTGTTTATTAACGTGAAAGTTCTTTTTGTTTATCTGAAGGTTTTTTTCCTCGGATGAGAAAATCAAAAATGCCCAGCATATAGCCCAAGCCATAACTGATATGAATGAGAGGGAATAAACGTGCCGTTTGAAAAAATAACCCTTTAGGGCTTACTTTTTGGCCAAAAAAGAGGACACCAAAAAGATAAAGCACCAATGGCAAAGCAAATAAAATTTGTAGCCAACTTGGCACCAATGGCAAGAGGATGCTTAAGCACAAATAGGCGACAAATGCAGGCGGGAAAAGTTGTCTGAGCGTTGTCATTTTCCCGTGTTTTTGATTCACGAAAACCTTCCAATAGCCATACTGAAAATACTGTTTTCTTACGCCATTCAAACTTGCCCTGACGTAATATTTAAGATGAATATCGTGAATTAAATATAGTTTGCCGCCCGTTTCTGTAATGCGAAAATTGAAGTCGTCGTCTTGATTTCGAATGAGTGTTTGGTCAAAAAATCCGATCTTTTCAAAAACCCAATAAGGATACATAGGGCTAGTCACGGTGTCCGTAAAACCGGAAGCAGACATGGTTCTAAAATTACCCATCCCGACACCAAAACTTGAAGAGAGCACTGCTGAAATACAAGCGCCCACCTCATTGACAGAGACATTTTGAATTTGTCCACCTACGCCCCAAATAGTTGAATTTTCTTGAAGTTTGGTTAAGCACGAACTCAAATAATTTGAACTCAGAATATGACGCGCCCCGACAATTTGAATGTAGTCGGCTTCTCCACCCGCATGAATTCCGAGGTTAAAAGCAAAGGGGGTAAGTTGCTGCTTGTTGTCAATTAAATGTAGGCTCGGGTAGTGCTGACAAAGTTCGGTAACAACGGCTCTTGTGCCATCATCGCTCATGCCATCCACCACAAAAACTTGCATTTGACATGCTGAAGGCAAGGCGCAATTGTAAATTGCATCAATACATTCTTTGATGAATGGTTGCTCGTTTCTACAAGGGATGACAACTGTTAACTTCAAGCTTCTTCGTTCTTTGAATAGGTGATAATCGCAATAAATGCACTCAAAAATAATAAGTAAAAGACAATGCCCGACTGTCTTTGCAACATGCTTTCAAAAAGAGAATTGAGTACCAAACTCAATAATAAAAACCCTAATAATTGATCTTTGCGCTGCCAAGCCAAGCGCGCTATTGCTATCAAAATGCTTATAAACAGCAATAGGCCCAACCAGCCAATTTCTGCTGCCAGTTGCAAAAATTGATTGTGCGGATTCCAATGTTTGGCTGCCATTTCATGAAAACCCAAGACATGCAGCTTTCTAGACATTTCTAAATCAAGTCCACTGATACCTACACCCAAGGGATGTGCTGCAATAATTTCACCACTAATGGTCCAGAGAATCAGGCGCGCTTGATTGCCGGTCATTTTCTGAGGGCATTCTTTCACGAATTTTTGAGGGTCTGTGAGGTAGCGTTTACTCACGAGTAGGGTGTCGGAGATATTTTGCTCTAGACTTGGTTGCAGCGTCAATAGTCCTTTGACGCACATTAAACCCAACAAAATCAGCGACATAAAAATCGCTTTATTAAATTGATGCCAGGCCCAGCGCAATAAAAAATAACTGAAAATGATGCCTAATAATAGAATTCCTGCAAGACTCTCGAGTGGAATGTGCAGTACCGTAAAAAAAGCAATGAGACCTACAGCGATCCATTTTTGAACACCTTGGCGCTCCTTAAAAGTATGAAGCAAGTAAAAAACCGCAAAAGAAAAAAAGACCGCAGCGTAACTTGGGTGATGGTTGTAGGCAAACCAAGAACTATGAAAAACCTGGTTGTCATGAGAAATGAAGTATTTGCCAACTGCTCGAACGATATAAAGTAACCCCAATAAAAAGGCGCCGCTAACAACGCTAGTCATTACTTTTGATCGTTCTATCTTTTGCTGAGGCCTAAAGCTGAGCAACAAAGGAAATACAACCAAGGATAATTTGTATTCTAAATAGGGACCTTCGTTTACCGTCGTGGTATTATTGAAAACATATAAAGCATAGAGTGCATAGAGCACGGAAAAACCTAAAAAAATACCATTGAACTTGAACTCAAGTTTTTTTTGAAACGCGCCGATTACAACCACAACCCCAAAAAGCGCAATTAGCTTGGACCCTAATTGGGGGAATGGAATCCAGAGCCCACAAAGCCCTAAAAAGGAATATTGATAGATTTTTTCAAAGGTCATGAGGCCAATACTTTTTGGTAAAAAGCCTGCAACTTGCGTTCTTCTGCAGTCCAGTTGTAAGTGTTTTGCACCATTTTTTTACCGTTAGCGCCCATTTGAAGCGCTTGCTTAGGGTGGCTTGCCAAATAATTAATAGCCGCAGCAATTTCACTTGGCTGAGTTGGGTCAACACAGAGGCCACACTCGTTACCTTCTATGAGTTCTTTCCATAGTGGAAAGTTTGAACCAATAACTGGTAAACCTGCAGCCATGTATTCAAATATTTTATTGGGCTGGGCATTGATGTGATTCGGAAAGGGTAAGAAAGTGACTACCCCTGCGATGGCTTGTTGCTTGAGTTGCATCGATGTTTGTCGGTCTATGAAACCAAGTTTCTGAACCTTTGACCAGCCTTTAAACTGACTAAGTAAGGTTCTGAATTCAGGTTCAATTTTACCTGCCAAGGCTAAACTGACTTCGCTCAATTCCATCGCGTCAACTAACTCAGCAATGCCTCTGGATGGCCAAATGCCGCCAATATAGCACACAAATGGATCTTTGGGTTTTGGCTGTTGGTCAAGAAATTCAATTTCTGAGGCTAATGGGAAATTATTGACATCAATGGTATTTGCATGCACGCGTTTGAAGCGCTGTGCGATATACGGCGTTGCGGTAATGATGCCATCTAGTCTTGCTGCAATGTAGTCTTCAAGGAATTCTACTGCCCAAGAAATGATTTTGCGGCCAGGCACATTTGAGTTACCCATAAACTGTCTGGGTAAATCTTCGTGTGCATCATAAATGACTTTTTTACCTCTTTTTTTAAGTTGAGGGGCAATTCTCAATAGCTCCGGATCGTGTAAATGGTAACAAACGCCGTTAAGAGCGAGCGCTTTATCAAGCACCTGATTAACGGTGGTGGTCATGCGCTTTTTGCGGGATAATCCGCGTGGGCCAGCACTATGAATGTGCACACCATCCTCGAGGCGCTCTTCAACACCTGTCAATACTAAATGAATTTCGTGGTCTGGAAAAAGTTGTACCAAAGAGCGACATTCTTTCAGGAAAATGCGAACATCGCGGTCGTGGTGAGCACTACTGAGGTGAATAATTTTGGGTAAGTGGGATGCTTGATTTTTCGTCATTTTCAGTCGCGCTGCAAGGCAAAAATACTCAATATATGTATGTTTTTGATATCTTCGCTAGGAATCAGATTTCATGCAACAAAAAAACGGTTTTCTCCAAAAAGTGCTCAGGCGCTTTTTCTTGGCATTTCGCCCAACCATGAATCAGCGCATTTATGACAACAATGGCAAACGCATCACTCATACCCGCATCTCCAACACGAGTTTTATCGACCATCCGGAAAATTTAGTTTTAGGTGAAAATGTATTTATTGGTCATTTCAACTTTTTAGAAGCCAGTAATGGTATTACCATTGAAGAAGGCTGCCAACTGACCACCTACATCAACATGACCTCCCACTCAAGCCACATGGCCATCCGACTTTATGGCAAAAATTATCACCAGCCCAACCATGAAGTTTACGAAAGAGGCAGTATTTATATTGGTAAATACACTTTTATAGGACCGCATTCTACGATTATGCCAAAAACCAAAGTGGGCAAAGGTTCTTTAATTGCGGCCTATAGCTACTTAAAAGGCGAGTACCCGGATTTTGCCATTATCAGTGGTAACCCCGCAAAAGTGATTGGCGACACCAGAAGTCTAGACGAGCGTCAGCTCAGACAGCACCCAGAACTAAGAGCTTTTTACGATGAGTGGGCAAACGACTAAATTCCCTACTTATTTAGGCACTTTTTTACTTTTTGCATCCTTGTGCTTACCCGCCCTCGAAATAGGGCAAACGGCCCCTTCTATCCATTGGATTGATTTGGGTTTGCCAATCATGGCTCTCTGCTTAATTGTCTATTGGTCAAAGTTGCAATTCACAAAGTACCATGCACTTCCCTTTCTGATCTCAATTTATGTAGCTTTCTGTTTACTCATTCAAGCGCATCCCACCGCACTTTCAGATTATTTTGAGATTTATAAATGGCTCAAGTTTGGTGTACTATTGCTTTTTTTAAGTCTGATTGATTTTGAAATGGTCAAGCGAGGTATTCCATGGTTATTTACGATTTTAGTGTTGATCAATTTGCTGCATTTTTTCAATTTACCAGGCGTCAATGAACTGCTTGAAAACACCTATAATGGCGGATTACACCTGAAGTTTTTTGGCAAAAATTCTCTCGGAGACCCCGCTGTAAAACGCATGGTCGGCACCATGGGCAATCCGAACATCAATGCCTTACTTTTTACGTTTTTTAGCATCTATTTTCTACCGCTGCAATTTGAGCGCAAGCGCCTTTTCTTATTCTTGCTGGCCTTGACTATGGTTTTTTTATGTCAGTCTAGAACAGCCTTGGTGGTAGTTTTTGTGCTGATCAGCTATTTGGGCATTTTTCATTCAAAAATCTGGACGCGTCTGCAGTGGCTTCAACTTATTTTTGGGATCATCTTTTCATTTTTAATGGCCTGGATGCTATGCACTTCATTTTTTCAGTATTCGGCCTATAGCTCTAGTTTACTAGACGGAACAGCTTTGTATAGTGGGTCGGTGAGGGGCAGACTCGAAACTTGGCAACTTTTAGGACAACAAATTGTGGAGCAGCCCATCTTTGGTCATGGACCTTACAAAAACTACTTTTACGTCAATCGCATTTATTCGGAAAACGAGTATATTTTGATGGCCTGGCGTTATGGCGTCTTCGGGCTGCTGGCCTATTTATGGCTTTACCTTTGGCCCTTGAAGCAGTTGCAGCAGGCGAATAATAAGCTATTTATTCCCTTTATACTGGTACTACTGACCATGCTTGTTAGTGCCTTAACGAATAATCCATTTACGGAACGGAACATAGAGGTCTTGTTTTGTTTTAATTTAGCATGGGCTTTTCACTGCCATCAACAACGCAAACATGAACCAGAACGGGCATAAAAAATTACTCTTGATTGGCAGCAGTAAAGGTGCTGGGCACTTGCTGAATTTCAAGGCCTTGATTGAGCCTTATTTCGACGAAATTTTGCTGGTTTCAGGCCATGTTGTTAAAGATCAGCAAGCGCGTACTTTTAATTTTGGTCTGAAGAATCCGCTTCAATTTGTCAAGACAATTCGGGAATTGAGAAAGCTCATTTTAGATTTTAAGCCCGATGTCATTCATGTACATCAGGCCAATTCTTACGGTTTCTTGAGTGCTTTAGCCAACCGCGGGCTCAAACCTTTAGTGCTTACCACTTGGGGGAGTGATGTGCTTTTATTGCCGCAAAAGAACAGCTTTTACAAATTCATGGTAGGCTATGCTTTAAAACAAGCGAACGCCATAACAGCAGATGCTCATTTCATGGCAAAGGCGATTGAAGAACTAGCACCAAATAAAGCCGTGCAAATTGCCAACTTCGGTGTCGAAATTGAAAAGCTAGCAGCACCAATTGAAAAGGAAAAATTGATTTATTCAAACCGGATGCATGAGCCTTTGTACCGCATTGAGCGGATCATTGAACAAAGTGCTTCGTTTTTAAAAGCTCATCCAGATTGGAAATTACGCATTGCTGCGAGCGGAACTCAGACTGCCTCCTTGCAGGCTTTGGCTGAAAAAATATTACCAGAAAGTTCATTTGAATTTGTGGGTTTTCAAGCCCCAGCAGATAATCGCGCTAACTATGCCAAGGCACAAATTTATGTCTCGATACCAAATAGCGATGGCACCGCCATTAGTTTGCTTGAGGCCATGGCTTATGGTTGTATACCCGTAGTTTCTGATTTACCAGCTAATAAGGAATGGATCAAAGACCAACAAAACGGCTTGATTTACTCAGGAAATTTGAGTGCAGATTTTGAAAATGCTTTGCAGCTCGACGCCCACAATGTGGCTCAAATCAATGCCGATATGATTGAACAGCAGGCTACTAAGGCAGTCAATCAACAAAAGTTTTTCAAGCTTTATGACCAGCTTTTAAATCTGCCTGTTTCGCAAAATAATACAGCAGGCAAATCGTAACAAGCAACCACAGTGCTTGTGTGTAGGCTACAATTTGTAGGCTTTGCATGAATGCGAGATCTGAACTTCCTTTCATCCAATGCAAGATCCAGAATGGAAGTACCTGAATGATAGAACTTCCAATGCCCATCAAGAAGAAGACTTTTTGCTTTTTGAGAATGAGCGGCAGCGCTGAAATAGGCGTCAGGATAAAGTTGATCATCAGCCATACCGACATTGTTTCTGAGTAGGTACCGGCTAAAAACCAATTACTGCCAAATACAAATCCAAAAATTTCAGAGCCATAGTAAAAAAGAAGACCAAATGGAACCAATGAAACCAAGGCTAAGCCCAATAGCATTTTTTGAATGAGAGGAAGGATGGCTTTTTGTTGGTTATACAATTCAGATGCTTGGTTATAAAATATCTGCCCTAAAGACACCCCGATAAGGGTTAAAGGTAGCCGCAACATGGTGTAAGAATGGTTATAAGAGCCGTAAATCACGTCTGAATAAAAGCCGAAAATAAATGTAGCGACTAACATTTCACGGGCATTATCGATAAATACGTGTGGTAAACTTACCAGCGGAAAATCTTTGTGTTCACGCATCAAAACACGCGTTTTTTTCTTGGAAACGTAATGCTTGAAGCGCTGTTGAATTTTTTTGAAGTCAAGGAGGAATTCTAAGGAAGAGGCAAGATAACCTAAAAAGGTAGCCAAGATGAGCCCGAAGGTATTGAACTGGAAAAGCGCAAAAATCCACTTGAGTACATTAGAAAGACTTGAATTGATGATTTTCTGTCGTGAAATCATGCCGTATTGCCCTAGCCGTACTGACCAATTGGTGCCAATATTAATCAGAACAATACAAGCCGAACCCATCAAGGTGAACAAAAAGAACCACCAACTAAAAGGAACGCCTATGCCCGCCTTGAGAATAAAAATCAAGATGACAGCACTGACCGCCAGTACAATAAAAGAGAGGCGATAAGCCAATCTATAAAGTAAATAGGAGTGTGCATCCTGTTTTGGCAAGGGCAGCGCTGCTTCATAACGCAGTGTGGCCACCGCCGAGATAAAACCTGTTAGGCGCATGTAAAAACCGAGCTCTCCCATTTGCCCAGGTGTGTACAAGCGGGTAAGAATTGGAGCGAAAGCAAGGGCGATGAGTTGTGAAATGACGGTTCCGGACATTAAAATGACCAACGAGCTAAAGAACTTCGTTTTGAAAGTATTGCCGTTAAATAGGAACTTCATTGCAAACAAAGATACAAGGATTCCTGTGTTTTTTTAGTCTAGTTGCAAGAGGTGCAGTATATTTGTCCAAATTTCAAAAACATGAAAAACGTAGCAGTAATCGGAGCAGGTACAATGGGTAATGGCATCGCGCATGTCTTTGCACAATTTGGTTATCAAGTAAATCTAATCGATGTATCCGAAGCAGCCCTTGAGCGCGCTTTGGCCACGATTTCCAAAAACCTAGATCGTCAGGTTGCTAAAGGCGGCATCACTGAAGCTGAAAAGACGCAAACTTTACAAAATCTCAGTACTTTTTCTGTGATGGCTGAAGGCGTCAAAGGCGTAGAATTGGTGGTAGAAGCTGCTACGGAAAATGTTGATTTGAAACTCAAAATATTCAAAGAACTCGATGCTTTAACTTCACCAGAAGTGATTTTAGCAACCAATACTTCCTCAATTTCCATCACAAAAATTGCAGCTGTTACCAATCGACCTGAAAAAGTAATCGGAATGCACTTCATGAATCCGGTACCGGTCATGAAATTGGTTGAAATCATCAGAGGATATTCTACCAGCGATGAAGTTACGAACTTGATCATGGAAACTTCTCGCAGTCTTTCTAAAGTACCTGTCGAAGTAAATGACTACCCTGGTTTTGTTGCCAATCGCATCTTAATGCCGATGATCAACGAAGCCATTTACACTTTATTTGAGGGTGTAGCAGGTGTTGAAGAAATTGATACGGTCATGAAATTAGGAATGGCACATCCGATGGGCCCACTTCAATTAGCAGACTTTATTGGTCTAGATGTTTGTTTAGCTATCCTTGAAGTTTTGCACGATGGTTTTGGAAATCCAAAATATGCACCGTGCCCGTTACTTGTAAATATGGTGATGGCTGGTAAAAAGGGTGTGAAGAGTGGGGAAGGTTTCTATTCTTGGACCCACGGCACCAAAGATTTAGTCGTAGCAGCGAATTTCAAGAAGTAAATCTTGTGTTTCTTGATTGATGTAACGCATCGTTAGTTCATCAAAGTAAAGTAAGTGCCTGTTTGACGTCAGGCAAAGATCACTTTATTAAAAAATCCTTTAATTTCTCAAGTACTTTTTGATCTATCGGAAAAGTAAGTTCCTCCTTTTTTAGCTCATGGATGGCTTTCCATCTTTGTAATTCTTGCTCTTGCTCAAAGGGTATGGTGTAGCCTTCTTCTTGAAGCTGAACTGCTGCTTTTTGGATGTTCAAGATATAATAGAAAGCAACCAGATTGCTTTGGTCAAAAGCAGAGGCCTGATGAAATTCATTGAAATAAAAGAAGTCAGCGCTAGTAATTTCTAGATGGAGTTCTTCTTGTAGTTCTCTGAACAAAGCATCTCGAATCCCTTCGCCATGTTCAACGCCACCACCTGGAAATTTGGTAAAAAATTTTCCAAAGCGATTTTCATCGGAGAGTAAAATCTCTTGCTTTTCGTTGATGATTAGGGCGTAAACCCGAAGATTGAATTTACTCAAGCCTAAAACTACCGAATGTACTTAAAGTTGAGACCGGGATAAACAGCGGCGTCTTCTAATTCTTCTTCGATGCGCAATAATTGGTTGTATTTCGACATGCGGTCAGAACGTGAAGCAGAACCGGTCTTGATTTGACCACAGTTTAGGGCTACCGCAAGATCGGCAATGGTGTTGTCTTCGGTTTCACCGCTGCGGTGACTCATGACAGAAGTATAGCCATTGCGAGTTGCAAGATTGACAGCTTCAATGGTTTCTGTTAAAGTACCAATTTGATTGACTTTGACTAGAATTGAATTAGCAATGCCTTTAGAGATTCCTTGCTGCAATCTTTTGGTATTGGTTACAAATAAGTCGTCACCAACTAGTTGCACTTTTGAACCTAATTTTTCTGTAGCGAGTTTCCAGCCGTCCCAGTCATCTTCGGCTAAACCATCTTCAATAGAGATGATCGGGTATTTTTCACACCAGCTAGCCCAAAATTCAACCATTTCAGCAGAAGAGCGCTCTTCGCCAGTAGATTCAAAGATGTATTTGCCTTTTTCAGCGTTATAGAATTCAGATGAAGCAGCGTCTAATGCGATATACATATCTACACCAGGTTTAAAGCCTGCTTTTTCAATGGCTTCCATCACGACTTGAATGGCTTCTTCATTAGAGCCAAGACTTGGCGCAAAACCACCTTCGTCACCTACATTGGTTGACATTCCTTTAGCTTTTAAGACCGCTTTGAGGTGATGAAAAACTTCTGTTCCCCAGCGTAATCCTTCCGAAAAACTTTTGGCCCCGAATGGCATGACCATAAATTCTTGAATATCGATGAGGTTATCGGCATGAGAGCCACCATTTAAAATATTCATCATGGGAACAGGCATAGTCACTGCACCAACTCCTCCAATGTATTGATATAAACTCAAGCCTGCTTCTTGTGCTGCCGCTTTAGCTACTGCCAAAGAAGTACCTAAAATTGCGTTAGCCCCAAGATTTGATTTGTTTTCAGTGCCATCGAGTTCGAGTAGAAGGTAATCAATTTTCTTTTGTTCGAAAACATCCATGCCTACTAAAGCTTCTTCAATGACCGTATTGACGTGGTTAACTGCTTTAAGCACCCCTTTACCCATATAGATAGACTTATCGTTGTCTCTGAGTTCTACGGCTTCATGCACACCAGTTGAGGCACCAGAAGGCACAGCAGCGCGTCCGAGAATGCCATTTTCTGTAATGACATCTACTTCAATGGTAGGATTTCCGCGAGAATCAAGAATTTGACGGGCAAAAATGGAGGCAATTAAACTCATGTTTAAGATTTATGTTGGTTCATGTTTTGAATGAATTCGTCAAAGAGGTAACGAGAATCGTGTGGGCCTGCAGAGGCCTCAGGGTGGTACTGCACAGAGAAAACTGGCTTGTTCTTTACGCGAATACCGGCAATCGTTTTATCGTTGAGGTGAACGTGAGTTACTTCAATCTGTTCATTGGCAGCTACTGAATCTTTAGAGATGACAAAGCCATGATTTTGAGAGGTGATTTCACCCTTGCCAGTTTTTAAGTTGAGAATAGGGTGGTTGATGCCACGGTGCCCGTTGAACATTTTTTCTGTGCGCAGCCCTTGGCTTAAACCTAATATCTGATGCCCAAGACAAATACCAAACACCGGACGCCCATCGGCAACAATGTCTTTAACAAGTTCAATGCTTGCTTGCATTACGGATGGATCACCAGGGCCATTAGAAAGCATGTAGCCATCAGGTTGAAAAGCATCGAGTTCTGCCTTTGTGGCATGCATAGGGAATACTTTGACGTGGCAACCGCGTTCAACTAAACAACGGACAATATTTTTTTTGACACCAAAATCAATGAGTGAAACTTTGAGTTTAGGTTCGTCTGGGCAAACTTCAAAAGCTTCTTGAGTAGTGACGCGTGAAGAAAGTTCAAGACCATCCATAGAAGGAACCTCTTTCAGTTTGGCTTTGAGTTGCTCCACATCGAGAATTTCAGAGGAAATAATGGCATTCATGGCACCTTTGTTGCGGATATGACGCACCAAGGCTCTGGTATCAATGTCAGAAATACCAACAGTTTGATTTTGCTCCATCAAGTTCTGGAGTGAATCGGCAGCAGCGGCTCTGGAAAAGCCATTTGAAAACTTCTTGGTAATTAGACCTGCAATTTTAATGGAGTCTGATTCAATTTCTTCTGTATGAATACCGTAATTTCCAATATGTGCGGTGGTCATGATGAGGATTTGACCGAGGTAGGAGGGGTCTGTGAATACTTCTTGGTAGCCGGTCATTCCGGTGTTAAAGGCAATCTCTCCTCCTGTTGTCCCTATTTTACCAATTGCGATTCCTTTAAATAAAGTTCCGTCTTCAAGTAGTAGTAAGGCTGGTTGATTTTGCTGCATCTAAAAATTTTCTTCAAAATTACGGACTTTGCTAAAAACGGAAACCCTTAAAAACAAAAAAGGCGGACAATGTCCGCCTTTTTTATCAACAAATTGTTGAATTATTCTTCAGTTTTTTCTTCTTGAGCTTCAGAAGCATCTTCTGTAGTGTCAGCAGCAGGCGTTTCTTCTGCAGCTTCTGCTACTGGAGCCTCTTCAACTACTACAGCAGCTGTTTCTTCAACTACCTCTGCAGCTGGAGTTTCTTCAACTACTTCAGCAATTGGAGTCTCTTCAACTACTTCCGTCGTTTCAGCTACAGTTGCAACTGTTTCGTCAGCTTTCTTACCACCACGACGTGAACGACGTGTTGTTTTCTTGCTTCCGTTGTTGTAAAGTTCGTTGAAATCTACTAGCTCGATCATACACATTTCTGCGTTGTCACCTAAACGGTAACCTGTGCGGATGATGCGTGTGTAACCACCTTCACGGTTAGCAATTTTCGGTGCAACTTCTCTGAAAAGTTCAGTAACAGCCTCTTTGCTTTGAAGGTAAGAGAATACAACACGACGTGAGTGTGTAGAATCTGATTTTGCTTTTGTTAAAATTGGCTCAACAAATACACGCAAAGTTTTTGCTTTTGCGATAGTAGTTGTAATGCGCTTATGCTCGATTAAAGAACAAGCCATATTGGTAAGCATCGCTTTGCGGTGGCCAGTCTTTTTTCCTAAATGGTTGATTTTATTTCCGTGTCTCATGACTTAATTCTTAATCTCTGTCTAGTTTATATTTAGCGACATTCATTCCGAAAGTCAAACCTTTGCTATCAACGAGGTCTTCAAGCTCAGTTAATGACTTCTTACCAAAGTTTCTGAATTTCAATAAGTCAGATTTGGCGTAAGAAACGAGATCACCAAGTGTTTCTACGTCTGCTGCTTTCAAGCAATTGAGGGCACGAACTGAAAGGTCCATGTCTACCAATTTAGTTTTGAGCAATTGACGCATGTGCAATGATGTTTCATCAAATTCTTCTGATTCAGCTTTGATTTCGCTATCAAGGGTGATGCGCTCATCAGAGAATAACATGAAGTGATGAATCAAAATTTTAGCTGCTTCTTTAAGCGCTTCTTTCGGATGAATTGAACCGTCAGTTTTGATGTTGAAAACCAATTTTTCGTAGTCGGTTTTCTGCTCAACGCGGTAGTTCTCGATCGTGTACTGAACGTTTACAATAGGAGTAAAGATTGAGTCAATAAAGATGGTACCGAAAGCTGCATTAGCAGTTTTGTTTTCTTCAGCTGGAACGTATCCACGACCTTTAACAATCGTAAGTTCCATTTCAAACTTCACAGAAGACTCCATGTTGCAAATCACTAACTCTGGATTGAGTACTTGGAATGCACTTGTGAATTTTCCGAGATCACCAGCAGTAAGTTGCTGTTGACCGCTCACAGAAATAATCACAGTTTCTGAGTCTGTACCTTCAATTTGACGCTTGAAACGAACTTGCTTAAGGTTCAAGACGATCTCAGTAACGTCTTCTACAACACCTTTAAGGGTTGTGAATTCATGGTCTGCACCATGGATTTTGATAGACGAAATTGCGAAACCTTCTAAGGAAGAAAGCAAAATTCGACGGAGGGAGTTACCAATGGTAATTCCGTAGCCCGGTTCTAGCGGACGAAACTCAAATTCTCCGTGAAAATCATCAGAGTTGAGCATGATAACCTTGTCAGGTTTTTGAAAATCCAATATTGCCATTTTCTATCGCTTAGGGGTTATTTAGAGTATAATTCGACGATTAACTGCTCGCGAATATTTTCTGGAATCATTTCTCTAGCTGGCAAGCTTAATAATTTTCCTGACATGCTTGAGTTATCCCAATCTAACCAGTCAAAAGTTTTGTTGCTAGCAGTTAATGAAGATGTAATTGCTTCAAGTGATTTAGATTTTTCACGAACACTGATCACATCACCAATACGTAAAGTATAAGATGGGATGTTTACAACTTCACCGTTTACAGTGATGTGTTTGTGAGAAACTAATTGACGTGCTGCACGACGTGAAGGAGCAATACCAAGACGGAAAACTGTGTTGTCAAGGCGAGATTCGCACAATTGCAACAAGTTTTCACCGGTAATTCCTTTCATGCGTGAAGCTTTTTCAAACATGTTTGCAAACTGACGCTCAAGGATACCGTAAGTGTACTTCGCTTTTTGCTTTTCACCTAACTGTACTGCGTATTCAGATTGCTTTCCACCTCTTCTTTTGGATGGACCGTGTTGCCCTGGACCGTAATTTCTTCTTTCCAAGGATTTGTCTGGACCAAAGATTGGATCGCGGAAGCGACGCGCAATTTTGGATTTAGGACCTCTGTATCTTGCCATTCTTATTAAAATTGTGTAGGAGTCATGAATTAAGGCATTCCTTCGATGACAATATTCCTACTGGTTAAATAAACTTAATTAAACTCTTCTTCTTTTCGGTGGACGACAACCATTGTGTGGCATTGGTGTCACGTCAATGATTTCTGTTACTTCAATGCCTGAATTGTGAAGGGCACGGATAGCAGACTCGCGTCCTGCTCCTGGGCCTTTAACAAAAACACGCACTCTACGTAGTCCGAAGTCATGAGCTTCTTTTGATGCATCCTCAGCTGCAACTTGTGCTGCATAAGGAGTGTTCTTTTTAGAACCTTTGAAGCCCATCTTGCCTGCAGATGACCATGAGATCACTTGACCAGCATTGTTCGTTAAAGAAATGATTACATTGTTGAAACTCGCTTGGATATGAGCTTCACCGGCAGCATCAACTTTAACGTTCTTCTTCTTTTTTTGATTTGCTTTTGCCATTGTTATTTGGAACTAGTTATTATTTAGTTGCTTTTTTCTTGTTTGCAACAGTCTTACGTTTTCCTTTACGTGTACGAGAGTTATTCTTAGTGCGTTGACCACGAAGTGGTAAACCTAAACGGTGACGAATACCACGTTGACATCCGATATCCATTAAACGCTTGATGTTCAATTGAACTTCTGAACGCAACTGACCTTCTGTCTTGATTTCGTTAACCGTGTTACGAATAGCTGATAATTGATCATCGTTCCAGTCTTGAACTTTGATGTTTTCATCGATGCTGTTTTCGTTAAGAATTTTCTTAGCTGTACTTCTACCAATACCGTAGATGTATGTCAAGCCAATTACTCCTCTTTTGTTTTTTGGTAAGTCTATACCTGCAATACGTGCCATATACTAATTATTATCCTTGACGTTGTTTTAATTTCGGATTCTTTTTGTTAATGACGTAAACTTTTCCTTTACGCTTAACAATCTTGCAATCTGCAGTTCTTTTTTTAACTGATGCTCTGACTTTCATAATTCTGCTTATTTGTATCTAAAAGATATTCTACCTTTTGTTAAATCATAAGGAGACATTTCAACCTTTACGCGGTCTCCCGGAAGTATTTTAATATAGAACATGCGCATCTTGCCCGAAATATGAGCAGTAATAACATGTCCGTTTTCTAACTCTACTCGAAACATTGCATTTGGCAAAGCTTCTAAGATGGTACCGTCTTGTTCTATGGATGTTTGTTTTGCCATATTACATTCCAGATAATTCGTTTGCGCCTCTACGACCTCTCACACGTGTTCCTTCCATTAAGGAATCCATGTTGCGATTCAATTGGAAAGTTTCAACTTGCTGAAGTGTGTCTAAGACAACACCAACCATGATCAAGATTGAAGTTCCACCAAAGAACATTGCGAAGCTGTCATTGACACCTGCCAATTTTGCGATTGAAGGCAAAATAGCAATTGCCGCTAAGAACAATGATCCTGGGAAAGTAATGCGTGAAACAACTTCATCGATGTGTTCTGCGGTTTCTTCTCCTGGACGAACTCCTGGAACGAAACCACCACTTTTCTTGAGGTCGTCAGCAATTTTACTTGGGTTAATCATGATTGCTGTATAGAAGTAAGTAAATACAACAATTAAGATCACCAAAAGCACGTTGTAGCTAACCCCGTAAGGATCGCCGAGTGTTTTGGTTAACCAACCAGCGTCTTGTTCTTGCGTAACACCTTGATAAACCATCATTGGAATAGTCATGATTGCCTGAGCGAAGATGATTGGCATTACACCACTCGCGTTAATTTTAATAGGCAAGTAGTTGCGTGCACCGTTTACATCTTCTACAGCACGAGTTCCAGCGACTCTTTTAGCGGTATTGAGCGGAATGCGTCTGACTCCTTGTACTATTAAAATGGTAACAAGAATGATCAAGAAGAACATCACGATCTCTAATACTAAACGAATCAAGTTACCTGCTTCAACAGATTTACCGAATTCAGCGAAAAATGCTCCAGGTAGACGAGATAAGATTCCGACAGTAATGAGTAAGGAAATACCATTTCCGATACCGCGTTCTGTGATTCTTTCGCCTAACCACACTGCAAACATAGAGCCGGCAATGAGGAGCATAATTGTTTGCGTCCACCAGAATGTGTCTGGGTTGTCTGGCATCGCGTTTTTGTTACTTACATAGAGTGTAAGGTAACTTGGCGCTTGAAGTGCACAGATAACAATGGTTAATAAACGCGTGTAATTGTTGATTTGCTTTCTACCAGATTCACCCTCATTTTGCATTTTTTGCACAGCAGGAACTGCCATACCAAGTAATTGCATGATGATCGATGCACTGATGTAAGGCATGATACCAAGCGCCATAATAGAAGCGTTGGTAAAGCCTCCTCCTGAAAATACAGAAAGAATGCTCTCAAGAAAGTTTTGATCTGTGGCGTTACTTGCCAAGGCGTCGTATTTGACTCCAGGCAAAATCACATACGAACCTACTCGGTAGGTAAGTATGAGGCCAAGTGTAAGGAGAATGCGTTTGCGAAGCTCCTCAACTTTCCAGATGTTTTGCAGGTTTGTGATTAATCGTTTCATCTAAAAGCGTGCAAAGATAGTTAGATTTTTGTACATGTACCACCTAAAGCTTCAATTGCTGCGCTAGCTTTTGTAGAAAAGCCATTTGCAGAGATGTTCACTTTAGCTTTAAGTTCGCCGCGACCTAAGATTTTTACCAATTCATTGTTTGATAAAAGTCCGTTCTCACGTAAAACTTCTGGTGTGATATCTAGGATTCCTTTAACGCTTGCAAGGTTTTCGATGATATCTAGGTTAATGCCTTTATACTCAACACGGTTGATGTTTTTAAAGCCAAACTTAGGTACACGACGTTGCAAAGGCATTTGTCCACCTTCAAAACCAATTTTGGTTTTGTAACCAGAGCGAGACTTCGCACCTTTATGACCACGTGTGGATGTTCCTCCACGACCTGATCCTTGACCGCGTGCAATGCGTTTTTCGGCTTTAACCGAACCTGATGCTGGTGTAAGATTATGTAATTCCATTTGTTTCTTTGTCTATGATTCCACTACTTGAATAAGGTGTTTCACCTTGTTCACCATTCCCATAATTTGAGGAGTTACCTCTTTCTCGATAACTTGATTCAAGCGACGAAAACCTAAAGCTTTAATAGTAGCTTTTTGATCAGCTGGACGCTTAATCGCACTCTTCACTTGTTTGATTTTGATTGTGCTCATTGCTGCTAATTTTATCCGTTGAATACTTTGTCAAGAGAGATACCACGCTGACGAGCAACGGCAACAGCATCACGCATGTTAGCCAAGGCATCCATAGTTGCTTTAACCACGTTGTGCGGGTTAGAAGAACCTTGGGATTTCGCCAATACGTTGTGAACTCCAACACTTTCTAATACGGCACGCATCGCACCACCGGCGATAACACCTGTACCTTCTGTAGCTGGTTTTAAGAATACTTCAGCACCACCAAATTTCCCTTTTTGTTCGTGAGGAACAGTACCTCTTAAAATCGGAACTTTGATCAGGTTCTTTTTAGCATCGTCGATGCCTTTAGTAATTGCTTCAGTTACTTCTTTTGCTTTACCAAGACCGTGTCCAACAACACCGTTTTCGTCACCTACAACAACAATTGCAGAGAAACTAAACGTACGACCACCTTTGGTAACTTTAGTAACACGGTTTACAGCTACGAGTTTGTCTTTTAACTCGATGTCTGCTGATTTAACTCTATTTACGATTTGAGCTGCCATTTTTCTTAAAATTTTAGTCCTCCTTCACGAGCTGAATCAGCCAAGGATTTAATTCTACCATGATACAAGTAACCATTACGATCGAAAACAACGCGTTCGATACCCGCTTTGGTTGCAACTTCGGCAATTTTCTTACCTACAACTGCTGCTTGGCTCACTTTGTTAACTTTTTGTGCGTCATCCATTTTCAATGAACCTGCAGATGCCAATGTGAGACCAGTAGTGTCGTCAATCAATTGTGCGTAAATCTGCTTGTTACTTCTAAAAACAGTAAGGCGCGGAATAGCTGAAGTACCGAAAATCTTTTTTCTGATTCTTCGCTTGATTTTTGCTCTTCTTAATACTTTATTTAGTGCCATAATTCGTTCGATTATTTTTTACCTGCTGACTTACCAGCTTTTCTACGGATTTCTTCACCAACAAATCGGATACCTTTTCCTTTGTATGGTTCAGGTTTTCTGAAAGAGCGAATCTTTGCAGCTACTTGACCAAGTAATTGCTTGTCGTGTGACTCAAGAGTAACGACAGGAGCTTTACCTTTTTCTGTAACTGTGGTAACTTTCACTTCTTTAGGGATTTCCATGATAATGGCATGAGAAAAACCTAGGGCTAATTCAAGTTGTTGACCTGTTGCGTTTGCACGGTAACCAACTCCAATTACTTCCATATCCTTCTTAAAGCCTTCAGATACACCTTGAATCATGTTGTAAACAAGTGCACGGTATAAACCATGCTTTGAACGATGATCAGGTGCTTCTGTAGCGCGGCTGAATGTAATGACATTGTCTTCAATGCTTACGCTTACCGAAGCATCAATGTGTTGTGCTAATTCTCCTTTTTTACCTTTAACCGTCATAACGGAATCCTTAAACGTCACTTCGACGCCGCTAGGGATGGTAATGGGTGCTTTTCCAATTCTTGACATTGCTTTAATTTTTTAGTAAACGTAACAAAGAACTTCACCACCAATGTTGTGCTGACGCGCTTCTTTGTCAGTGATCACACCACGAGATGTAGAAACGATGGCAATACCTAAACCGTTTAATACTCTTGGCATTTCAACTGCACTGCTGTACTTTCTAAGTCCTGGACGTGAGGCACGTTGCATTTTGGTAATCGCTGGAACACGCGTAGATGTGTTGTACTTCAAAGCGATTTTAATCATACCTTGCTTGTTGTCATCCTCAAATTTGTAGTTAAGGATGTAACCTTGGTCAAATAAAATATGTGTCATTGCACGTTTGATATTTGAACCAGGGATATCTACGGTCTTCAAGCCTGCTGCACTCGCATTTCTAATGCGTGTGAGGAAATCTGCTATTGGATCTGTATTCATTTCTTTTCTTTTTTCTTAATTACCAACTTGCTTTCTTAACTCCTGGGATTTTACCAGCCAAAGCCATTTCGCGGAATGTTACCCTTGAAATACCAAATTGACGCATATATCCTCTAGGACGACCAGTCAAACCACAACGGTTGTGTTTTCTGATTTTAGAAGAGTTAGCCGGTAATTTTTGCAATTGCATCATTGCATCCCATTTTTGAGACTGAATTTCTTCAGATGCATCTGTTGACTTCAAAACTTTAGTTAGTTCTGCACGTTTCTTTTCGTAACGAGCTACTAATCTTTCTCTTTTGCGCTCACGCGCTTTCATTGATTCCTTAGCCATTTCTTTTATTTTTTAATAAATGGAAAACCAAATGCATCCAACAATGCTTTTGCTTCTTCGTCGCTGTTGGCTGATGTAACGAAGGTGATGTCCATACCGAGGATACGATTTACTTTATCAATATCGATTTCAGGGAAAATGATGTGTTCCTTGATACCGAGGTTGAAGTTACCGCGTCCGTCAAATCCTTTTGGATTGATTCCACGGAAGTCACGTGTACGTGGCAAAGCAACAGAAAGTAAGCGATCAAGGAAATCGTACATACGATCACCGCGAAGTGTAACTTTTGTTCCAATTGGCATACCCTTACGTAACTTAAAGTTCGAGATATCCTTTTTAGAAATGGTAGTAATTGCTTTTTGACCAGCAATACGAGAAAGGTCAGCGGCAGCACTGTCAATTAATTTCTTGTCTGCAACTGCATCACCCATACCTTGGCTAAGTACAATTTTTTCCAACTTAGGAACGCTCATTACAGATTTGTAATTGAAACGCTCTTGAAGCGTTTGCTTGATTTCGTTCCTGTACTTTTCTTTTAATCTTGGCGTGTAACTCATTACTTAATCACCTCCCCTGATTTTTTTGAATAACGTACTAATTTTCCTTTTACCTCTTTTCTACCTACGCGGCTAGCAACACCGTTGCTTACAACCATAAGGTTAGAAATGTGGATAGAACCTTCTTTTTCTTCGATTCCACCTTGAGGATTTGTAGCGCTAGGCTTGTTGTGTTTTTTAATCATGTTAACACCTTCAACTGTTGCGCGCATTTTTTCGCGATCGATAGTAGCAACTTTGCCCTCACGACCTTTGGATTCACCTGAAATCACTTTCACGGTGTCACCAATTTTGATGTGTAATTTCTTTTGCATTACTCAATGAATTATAACACCTCAGGTGCTAGTGAGACAATTTTCATGTAGTTACTTTCGCGCAATTCACGAGCAACAGGTCCGAAGATACGTGTACCACGCATTTCACCACCTTGGTTGAGGATCACACAAGCGTTGTCATCGAAACGGATATAAGACCCGTCTGGACGACGAATTTCTTTTTTCGTGCGAACTACAACTGCTTTAGCAACGGATCCTTTTTTAACGGCACCGTTAGGCATTGCACTTTTAACGGCAACAACAATTTTGTCACCAACTGAGGCATAGCGTCTTCTTGTTCCGCCTAATACTCGGATGCACAATACTTCTTTGGCTCCTGAGTTGTCTGCAACTGATAGTCTGGATTCTGTTTGTATCATTTTATCCGATTATTTAGCGCGTTCTACAATTTCTACCATTCTCCAGTTCTTTGATTTACTCAAAGGACGTGTTTCCATGATACGAACGGTATCACCAACATGACAATCGTTGTTTTCGTCGTGAGCAACGAAACGGGTAGTTTTCTTAACGAACTTACCATATTTCGGGTGCTTCACTTTACGCTCAACAGAAACGACAATGGATTTTTCCATTTTGTCACTGGTAACGACACCAATTCTTTCTTTTCTTAAATTACGTTTTTCCATGTTCATTTTTTTATCTCAGGATTAAGCCTGATTTGAACGTTTAGTTAACTCTGTACTCAATCTTGCTACCAATTTACGCATGTGGTGAATACGCAAAGGATTTTCAATTGGAGCCATTTTGTGTGTCAACTTCAGGTTAGTCAATTGACCTCTGAAATCTTCCAAACGGCTTTGTAAATCTGCGGTAGAAAGTTTTGTGATTTCTGCTTGTTTCATCTGCTTAGATTAAACTGGTATAACAAAATCATTGCGAACAATGAACTTACATTTCACAGGCAACTTCTGTGCTGCAAGGCGCATCGCTTCTTTTGCAATGTCGTAAGGTACTCCGTCTGCTTCAAACATGATCGTTCCTGGTTTGATCACGGCCACCCAGTGGCTCGGAGCTCCCTTACCTTTACCCATACGTACTTCAGCTGGTTTTGAGGTAACCGGCTTGTCTGGGAAAATTCGGATCCATACTTTTCCTTCACGCTTCATGTATCGAGTAACGGCAATACGTGAAGCTTCAATCTGACGTGAAGTAATCCATCCTGGTTCCAAAGCCTTTAATCCGAAAGATCCGAAAGCGATGGTTGAGCCACGATGAGCTAATCCTCGGTTTCTACCTTTCTGTACTCTTCTAAATTTTGTTCTTTTAGGCTGTAACATTTCCTGTCAATTTAACTGTCTTATTACTTCTTCTTTCTTTTGAATGATGCTGGCTTGCGATCACCTCCTTGGTTGTTAGCACCACCGGCATTCATTCCGATGTTTGGCGCTAAATCGCGTTTTCCGTAAACTTCTCCACGGCAGATCCATACTTTAACACCAATACGACCGTATGTAGTGTGAGCTTCAGATACTGCGTAGTCGATGTCTGCGCGGAACGTATGTAAAGGTGTACGACCGTCTTTGTACATTTCTGTACGTGCCATTTCAGCACCATTCAAACGACCAGAGATCTTTACTTTAATTCCTTCAGCACCCATTCTCATCGAGCCGGCGATAGCCATTTTAATTGCACGACGGAAAGAAATACGAGCTTCTAATTGACGTGAAATGCCATCAGCAACTAAGCGAGCATCCAATTCTGGACGTTTCACTTCGAAGATGTTGATTTGAATCTCTTTCTTCGTCAATTTTTTTAATTCTTCTTTTAGTTTGTCAACTTCTTGACCACCTTTTCCGATGATGACACCAGGACGAGCAGTGTTGATAGTTACTGTAACTAGTTTAAGGGTGCGCTCGATGATAATTTTCGCAATGCTAGCTTTAGCCAAACGAGCGTTCAAGTAACGACGAATTTGATCGTCTTCAACGATTTTATCTTTGTAATCGTTACCTCCGTACCAGTTTGATTCCCATCCGTGGATGTAACCAAGTCTATTACCTATTGGATTTGTTTTTTGTCCCATTTCTTCTAGTTATTTTGTACCATCTACTACGATCGTCACGTGGTTCGATCTTTTTCTAATTCTGTGTGCACGACCTTGCGGTGCAGGCTGAATGCGTTTAAGCATTGTACCACATCCTACTTCAATGCGACTCACTACCAATGTTTCTTGGCTGATATCCGCACCCTCGTTTTTTTGCTCCCAGTTCGCAATTGCAGAACGGAGTAATTTACCGAGGCTCGTAGAGGCATCTTTACTATTGAATTGAAGAATGTTTAAAGCCTTATTGACTTCAACACCACGGATCAAATCAGCCACCATTCTCATCTTACGAGGAGAAATAGGTGAATCATTCAAGCGCGCAATGGCCATTGACTTCTTATTTTCTTTCAGCTCTTCAGCTTTTAAGCGTTTTCTAGCTCCCATGACTGTAATAATTCTTAACGTTTCTTATCTTTTTTATTACCGGCGTGTCCACGGAAGTTACGGGTAGGGGAGAATTCTCCTAGTTTATGACCTACCATGTTTTCCGTTACGAATACAGGAATGAACTTGTTACCGTTGTGAACGGCGAAAGTCAAACCAACAAATTCCGGAGTAATCGTGGATGCTCGTGACCATGTTTTGATAACAGCCTTGCTGCTAGACGCTTGAGCATCGTCAACTCGTTTCATCAACTTATAGTGAACAAACGGTGGTTTCTTTAATGAACGACTCATACCTTAATTATTTCTTTCTTCTTTCTACAATTAACTTATCGGAATACTTGCGCTTAGATCT
>JACCDS010079629.1_pt1 | contig 42689 bp, 41 predicted proteins | sample 7446441 | NCBI WGS metagenome assembly JACCDS01 (sample SAMN15323445, study PRJNA562643) | freshwater metagenome | isolation source: river surface water | place: USA:Blue River Watershed | collected 2017-08-17 | reverse complement strand
GGCGTGATGATTTTAAAGACACTGAATTTGTATTAGAAGATGGGGTTTTGAAATGCACCCATCAAGTTGAAAAAATGAGCAAGCGTTGGTACAACGTGGTGACCCCCGATGCCATTTGCGACCAGTATGGCGCCGACACGTTGCGCTTGTATGAAATGTTTTTGGGTCCACTCGAACAAAGCAAACCGTGGAACACCAATGGTATTAGCGGTGTATCGAATTTCCTAAGAAGGTTGTGGCGGTTGTATGTGCAGCACGATGAAGTAATCGTGAGCAACGACGAACCATCGGCGGCTGAATTAAAAACCTTGCACAAGGCCATTAAAAAAATCACAGAGGACATTGATCGGTTTTCGTTTAATACGTCGGTGAGTACGTTTATGATTTGTGTGAATGAATTAACGGAGTTGAAGTGCAACAAACGCGCTGTTTTGGAGCCCTTGTTGGTATTGATTTCGCCATATGCTCCGCATATTACCGAAGAGTTGTGGCACTTACTTGGTCATGCTGAAAGCATTTCACGTGTGCCGTTTCCCATTTTTGACCCTTCGAAGGTAACAGAAGATTCGGTGAACTATCCCGTTTCGTTCAATGGCAAGACCCGCTTGACCATTGCGTTGCCAGCAGGTTGGAGCAAGGAAGAAATTGAGAAGGAAGTATTATCACGAGAAGACGTGCAGAAATATTTGAATGGAGGCACTCCGAAGAAAATGATAGTGGTGCCTGGGAAGATTGTGAATATTGTGGTGTAATAAAAAAAGGCAGCCTTTCAGCTGCCTCTCCCCTTATTTTTTATAGAACAAAAATTAATCGACGTTGTCGTGTAGGAACGAATTGTTCGGACGAATTTCGATGCTTTTATCAGCGCCTTCGCCGAGTGTGTAGCGCGATACGCTCGACTCTTGGCTTGGGGTTTTATTTTCGAGCACAATGTTGCGGCGTTCGAAAGCTGTTTGTTTTTCAAGAGCAGCGAGACCTTCAGGACTGCGCATGCGCAACGTAATATCTTTTAATTTACGAATGCGTTCTTGTGCCAAACGAATTTGTTCTTCGCGGCTTAAAGTACCAGCGTTGATGTCGGCCGCCGGTTCTTCAACACGTGCTTGTGGAGTTGGTGGTACCTCCGCCACAGGCTCTTCGCTAATGGTATTGAAGGTAAACTCTTGAACTGGTTGTACAGATTCTGCCACTGGAAGTTCCGGTAATTTTACTTCGTCAAGCGACACATCGTTTACCATTTTTATTTCACTCTCATTACGCGTAAAAACAAATGGTTCTTCTTGCTTCGGAGTTTCTGCCACTGGTGTAACAGGAGCAGCGGGAGCAGCAGGCGTTTCGGCTACAGGAGTAACTGGGGTTGCCACAGGTGCCGGCGCAATGGCGGCATTGAGATCAATGATTTTGCGTTCTTTTTGTTGAGCTGGCTCAAAACCCGTTTGTCCCTTTGATTTAAACCCAGTAGCAATGATAGTCACGCTCACATTGTCACCCAATGACGGGTCGGTGCCATAACCAGTGATTAATTCAGCAGTGCCACCAGCAGCTTCTTGTATGAAGTCGGTGATTTCACCAAATTCGTCCATATCAATATCATCGCTGCCGCTCATGATATTTAATAGAACATGACGAGCGCCGCTGATATCGTTATCGTTAAGCAATGGAGAATTCAATGATTGTTGCACTGCATTGATCGCGCGGCGTTCGCCACTAGCCACTGCAGAGCCCATGATAGCAACACCGCTGTCTTTCATAACGGTTTTCACATCGTTAAAATCGACGTTGATATGCATATGAAGACTAATGATTTCAGCAATGCTTTTTGCGGCACCTGACAATACATTATCGGCATGCGCAAACGCCTCACTCATTTTAAGGTTGCCATAAATTTCGCGGAGACGATCGTTGCCAATGACCAGTAGTGTATCCACGTACTTCTTCATTTCCTCTAATCCCGATTCAGCTTGTGCGCGGCGTTTGCGGCCCTCGAACGCAAACGGAATGGTGACGATACCAACAGTAAGGATACCCATTTCGCGAGCGATGCTAGCGATAACAGGTGCTGCACCCGTTCCGGTACCACCTCCCAAGCCAGCGGTGATGAACACCATTTGGGTGTGTTCACCGAGGAACGATTTAATATCATCGATGGACTCGAGTGCCGCATCCCTTCCCACTTCAGGAATAGAGCCAGCACCAAGACCCTTGGTTGATTTTAAACCCAATTGGATTTTATTTATTACAGGACTCTTATCGAGCGCCTGGCGATCGGTGTTACAAATGACGAAGTCCACGCCCTTGATACCCAGGCGGAACATGTGATTTACAGCATTGCTGCCGCCGCCGCCTACTCCAATCACTTTTATGATTGAGTTTTCATCTTGTGGTAATTCAAATTGCATCATGGTTAATTGCATTTATGTGGTTATTCAGGGTTGTTTTATTTTATTCAATATCGTCGCTAATCCATTCTTGTGCAGTTTTCATCAACGATGAGAAAAAGCTTCCTGGTGTGCGGCGGGAGTGTCCCGCAATTTTTTTCTTTTCTTTTACTGGGTTCACTTCCACTTCTTTTTCGACTTCTGGTTTTGCATTGTTGGTACCACGGCGTAATTCGCGGTCGTATTTCTCAATGCCCTTCATTACTAAACCAACACCCGTTGCGAAGAGTGGGTTTTTCAAGTCCTCATCATTGCCAGCAAGGTGTTCGTTAGGCGTACCAATGCGGCAATCGAGTCCAGTATTGAGCATCACCAACTGTGGTAAATGTTTGAGCATAGAACCGCCACCGGTGATAACGATGCCAGCAGCCAATTTGCGTTCGTAGCCACTGCTTTTAATTTCAAAAGCCACAAAATCCAGAATTTCTTCCATGCGTGCTTGGATAATTTGCGCGAGGAATTTCACTGAAATTTCTTTGTGTGGACGACCGCGGAGGCCGGGAATGGCGATGATTTCATTCTCTTGATTCTCTTGAGAAAGCGCAGAGCCGAATTTCAATTTCAATTGTTCAGCTTGCGTTTTGATAATGCCACACCCTTCTTTAATATCTTCGGTGATAATGTTTCCACCAAAAGGAATCACAGCGGTATGACGAATGATCCCGTCGTAGAAAATAGCCACATCCGTAGTTCCGCCACCAATATCAACGAGCACTACACCTGCTTCTTTTTCTTCATCGCTCAACACTGCTTCAGCACTGGCGAGTGGTTCGAGGTGCAGGTCTGCTGTTTTCAATCCTGCGCGATCTACGCATTTAAAAATATTTTTAACCGCACTTACTTGTCCAGTGATGATGTGAAAATTTCCTTCGAGACGAATACCAGCATGTCCGATTGGGTTTTTGATACCCGATTCGTTATCGATGATGTATTCTTGAGGAATCACATGAATGATTTCTTCGCCTGGGCTCATCACGAGGCGGTGCATATTATCGATGAGGTTATCGATATCGTTTTGAGAAACTTCGTCGTCAAGACTTTGGCGTGTGATCATACCACGGTGTTGCATTGACTTGATATGCTGTCCGGCAATACCCACAATCACTTCGCCGATATCGACATTGGCTTTATCAGCAGCGATGGCCACAGCAGCGCGAATAGAAGCAACCGTTTGTTCAATGTTCACCACGACTCCACGATTAACGCCGAGTGATTCGGCTTTACCGACACCGAGAATTTCTACCTTGCCGAATTCATTTCTGCGACCAACGAGGGCAGCAATTTTGGTAGTCCCCAAATCGAGACCAACTACCAATTCTGAAGGCGTTGAAGTGTGCTGTGTTTGATTACTCATAGATGCTTTCTTTTGGTGCAAACCACCTGTTTCTGATATTTTAAATTGATAATACTATACTTGTTCCAGGCATCCGCCTTACTCAGGCCTTCGGTGTAGAACAATTTAAGACGGTTGAATTTTTCGGCAATGTTTTGTCCGTTTCCGAAAATAATCTTTTGGTCGCCGATTGCTGGATACAGTTCAAGATCCCCTTCTTTATTCACTTGTACTTGTTGTATAAGTGCGGTGAGGCTGCTATCGGCGGTGATGTAGTTAACCACATCGTATACATCATCGAGTTGACTAATTTCTGAAAACACTTTACTGCTGCGAATTTGATCAATGCTGTATTGGTAGCGACGCGCATAGGGTTCAAAAATTTCGCCTGACGCTACAATCACACGAGCCGTGAAGTTGTCGCTCAGTGGCATGAGTAAGCCTCGGTTGTCGATGTAGTAGCTTTCGCCACTGCGGTTAATCACCCGTACGATGGGTGTGCGTTGTTTCACCGCAATATTCACTTCACCAGCAAGGTTTCGCGACACTTCGGCGTTTTCGATAGCCGGATGGGCGTTCAGTAATTGTTCAATAGCCGGAATATCCGTTTCTTGATACAGTTCACCAATCATGTGTCGACCAGACTCATCAAGGTATTGGCGAACATCCTCATTTGCGAGGAAGGCCATTTCGGTATCCTCCGATACATCCACATTCACTTTGTTGATGATGGTATGATCTTCGGTGGAAGCAACAAAACCCAGTGAAATGAAAAGACTGCTCAATGTGAGAATCCACACGAACAGCACCAGTAGTTTTCTATAACTGATTTTTTTCATTTTCTATTTTCGAGAGCTACTGCTAGTTGGTCTGCCAAAGCATCGATGTTGCCGGCGCCCATGGTGAGCAGGATATCCCTTCCATTTATTTTTAGTTCTTCGAGCGCTGATTCGCGGTTCATGACCTTCACCCGTGAAGTGGTCATTTTTTCAGCCAACCATTCCGACGTAATGCCTGGGATAGGTTGTTCACGTGCTGGGTAGATGTCGAGCAAGATGCATTCATCGAGCAGGGACAAGCTAGCCGCAAAAGCATCAGCGAAATCACGTGTTCGGCTAAACAGGTGCGGCTGAAAAACTCCGGTTATTTGTCGACCCGGAAATAATTGCCTAGCTGCGCCGATTGTTGCTTTGAGTTCTTCGGGATGATGTGCGTAATCGTCGACCAGGACGGTTTCAGCAGATCGGTAACGAAAATCGAAGCGACGTTTCACACCTCTAAAAGAACGAAGCGCCTTAACAATCACATCCGAAGCCACGCCTAATTTTTGCACGATGGCAATTGCTGCAGTGGCGTTCTCAACATTGTGTAAACCGGGCAAACCCAGTACCACTCGGTCGATTGATTGAACAGGACTTTGGACACCAAACACAAAAAATCCATCTTCCACACGGATAGAATGGGCCTGATATTCCGTATTTAAATTTAACGAGTAGATCAGCCTTGAACCCTCCGGCTTAATTTCATTATCAACATTTTTCTTAACAACCAACACCCCGTCTTTACGCACTCTTTGCGAGAAAAGACGGTAACTTTCGACCACGCTTGAGGCATCCCCATAGATGTCCAAATGATCTGCATCGCAACTTGTGATAAGGGCAATGTAGGGCGATAAGGTAAGAAAGGACCGATCGTATTCATCTGCTTCGACTACCACAAGCATGTTTTCATCACCGGCCTCTCCTAACAAGAGATTGGTTGCGTAATTCTGCGAGATACCACCCATAAACGCTGTGATATTTAGTCTCGCTTCCTTCAAAATATGAGCCACCATGGTAGTGGTGGTTGTTTTGCCGTGTGTGCCGCCAATGGCTATCGTTTTATACCCTTCGGTAATGGCTCCAAGCACTTGGGAGCGTTTAAGGATGCGGTAGTTGTTTTTTAGCAAGTACACATATTCCGCATGTGTCACTGGTACAGCAGGCGTGTAGACAACTAAAACTTCGTGAGGTTGAAAATCTTTCAACACCGCCTGTAACGTATCTACCTCTTCCGAATAATGACAATCAATTCCTTCCGACTCAAGTGCTTTAGTAAGTACCGTTGCCGTTTTATCATAGCCCACTACTGTTTTACCGTGGTGGTTAAAAAACCGCGCTAGTGCGCTCATACCAATGCCACCAACCCCCAGAAAATAATAGAGTTTATAGTCGAGAATGTTCATTTTCAGAAACCAGCTAATTTTAAAACTTCCTCTGCTATCACACCAGCAGAATCTCTAAACGCCATAGCAGCAGCGTTGTTAGAGAGCTCTTTTAATTTTGTTCGATCGTTGATGATATGAAGCGCCTCAGCAATTAATTGGCTGCTTGCCTCATTATCCTTTACCAGCACTGTTGCATTTTTTTTCACCAGGGCCATGGCATTTTTTGTTTGATGATCTTCGGCCACATTCGGTGATGGAACCAAAACAGATGGAAGTCCAGCTAAACAAATTTCAGAAACAGAGCTGGCGCCGGCCCTGGAGATGACCAAGTCGGCAGCAGCATACGCTAAATCCATGCGGGCAATAAAATCAAACACTTGTATTTTTCCTGCAAACGGTTTAGCTGCTTGTTTCGCTTGCTCATAAAACCCTTTGCCCGTTTGCCAGATCACCTGAACGCCGCTATTGGCAAGAACTTCTAGTCCCCCCAACAAAGCTTGATTCACGGTTCGTGCACCCAAGGAGCCACCGATTACCAAAATTGTTTTTACCCCGCTATGCAGTTGAAAATGCGTTATTCCCTCTTGTTTCAACCCACTGCACTCTTCGATAGCTTTGCGCACGGGGTTACCTGTCATCATGATTTTTTCGGCAGGAAAAAATTGTTCCATGCCCTCATAAGCCGTACAAATCTTACCCGCTTTTTTGGCTAGCAATTTATTGGTGATGCCGGCAAAACTATTTTGTTCTTGAATCACATAGGGTACTTTTTTCAAACCCGCAGCGTACAAGAGCGGTGCACTAGCGTAACCCCCGGTGCCTACAACAGCATCCGGTTTAAATTCAGCAAGAATCTTAACTGTTTGACGGATACTTTTAAAAAGAAGGAATGGTAATTTTAAATTCGATAGGCTGAGTTTACGTTGAAGACCAGCAATGGGCACACCAACTATTTTGTAGCCTGAAGCTGGAACCTTTTCCATCTCCATTCTACCCAGCGCACCCACAAAGAGGATTTCTGCGTCGGGATGGTATTCTTTTATTTTATTAGCAATAGCAACTGCGGGGAAAATATGTCCCCCCGTACCGCCACCGCTCAACATGATTCTAGGTTGTTTCAATGGATTCTTCTCCTTTCTCACCGATGGTGCGACTGATGCTTAAGATGATACCAAGCGCAATCATGGTGAACCAGATAGAAGTACCACCCATACTAAGCAGTGGGAGTGGCTGACCTGTAACAGGAAATAAATTCACAGCTACAGCCATGTTGACAAGCGCTTGAATAACGAGGCTAAAGGAGAGGCCGATGGCGACCAATCCTCCAAAGGGCTTGTCAATGTCTCTGTAAATACGTATGCCCCTGTACAATAATATCATGTAGAGGAAAACTAGGAGTAACCCTACTAGCATACCGTATTCTTCAATAATGATTGCGTAAATAAAGTCAGATGATGCCTGTGGCAAAAATGCGCGTTGGGTGCTATTTCCCGGACCCTTTCCAATAATACCACCGGTTGCAATAGCGATTTTTGCTTGATCACTTTGGTAATTTGTTTTGCTATCGGGAGCAAAGAAGCCGTTGATACGGGAGTTCCAAGTTGGTCCCCTTCCACCGGGAATTGATTCCGGTGCTAACATGATCCAAGTGATGAACAGGGCGGCTGCTAAGAAGCAGACCGCAGTAATTTTTAGAATTATGCGGATATTGATGCCGCCAATGAACATGAGCAACATGCTGTTTAAGAACAGCAATGCTGCTGTACTGAAGTTGGCCGGTAATATAAGAGCACAAACCAAACCGACCGGCAACAACAGGTGTCGCATGACCGCTTTCATTTCTCCCAGTTCATCGCGTTTAACAGTAAGCACACGCGCCAGATAAATGAGGAGCATGAGCTTGGCGATGTCGGAAGATTGAAACGTTAACCCAATTCCAGGAATCTCAAGCCATCGAGAAGCTTCGCCTGCCGATACCCCCTTTAGGAGTGTATACACCAGTAAGGGCACTGTGAGCACAATTCCAATCTGCGCTATTTTGCTAAAAAGCGTGTAGCGCATTTTATGGAAGAGATAGGCCACAATAAAGCCCAATGCGATGATGATAAAATGTTTGAACAAGTAATATTCCGAATTGCCTTGCTTAAACTTATGAGCAAGGGTCACCACCGCACTATACACAACAAGTATAGAGAGCAGCGACAGTAAGAACATTACTGTCCAGATGACTTTATCACCTTTGAGATACTTGAACAGGTTCATGACCAAAAAATCAAAGTGCTCTTACAGCTGCTTTGAACTGCATACCGCGATCTTCGTAGTTTTTGAACAGGTCGAAACTAGCACAGGCTGGTGATAATAACACAGCGTCCCCTTTTTTACCAATTCGGTAAGAAGCAGCAACAGCATCGGCAGCCGTATCGGTTTCAACTATGGTATCTACCACGTCTTTAAAGGCTTCGATGATTTTGCTATTGTCCTTTCCTAGACAGATAATAGCTCTTACGCGTCCTTTCACTAGATCGAGTAATTCCTCATAATTGTTGCCTTTATCTTGTCCACCACAAATCCAGATCACTGGTTTTTCCATGCTCTCAAGGGCGTACCAAGTTGAGTTAACATTGGTGGCTTTTGAATCATTAATAAATTCAATGCCGTTGACCGATGCCACGAATTCGAGGCGGTGCTCGATGTTCTGGAAGTCCTGCAGACTTTCACGGATGATTTCTTTTCGCACGTCGACGATACGTGCCGCGAGTGAAGCAGCCATGCTGTTGTAAACGTTGTGTTTACCTTGCAGCGCAAGTTGTTCAATTGTCATAGTTAAGGGTTGTTGGTTTGGTTTATTATTCCGATAACTATCGGAAAGGGTTATTTGGTTTTCGGTTAGCCAGGCGCCCGTGGTCAGTGGGCTCTTGATACTGAATGGTACGCAGGTAGCGTTAACATGGTGGTTAGTCATGTATTCGGCCATTACAGCATCGTCTGCATTATAGATAAAGTATTGTTCAGCGGTTTGATTTTGAACAATGCGGAATTTTGAAGCGATGTAGTTTTCGAACTTGTATTCGTAGCGGTCTAAATGATCGGGGGTAATGTTCAAGAGAATAGCAACGTCAGCTTTGAACGCATGCATGTCATCAAGTTGGAAACTGCTTAACTCTAAAACATAGTAATCGTAGTTGTCGCGTGCTACTTGCAAAGCAAAACTTTTACCCACGTTGCCTCCCAGCCCCACATTGTATCCTGCTTTTTTAAGGATGTGGTAAGTGAGCATCGTCGTAGTGGTTTTTCCATTCGACCCAGTGATGCAAATAGTCCTTGCTTGTGTGTATCTGCACGCGAATTCGATTTCTGAGACAATCGGTGTTTTTTGCGCCCGTAATTTTTTAATGAGCGGTGCTTTTTCTGGTATACCAGGACTCTTAATGACTTCATCGGCATTCAGAATCAAATCCTCGGTATGTTGTCCCTGTTCGTAAGCAATACCTTCTGATTCAAGTTGAATGCGGTATTTTTCGGCGATGGGACTAAGGTCACTAACGAACACGTCATACCCCTTCTGTAGCGCTAAGATTGCGCTGCCAGTGCCGCTTTCGCCTGCTCCGAGTATGACCATTCTTTTCTTCAACGTAATTTGAGGGTAACAAACGTTAGTACTGCCAGTGCGATGCCAACGATAAAGAAGCGCATCACAATTTTTGATTCGTGGTAACCCGATTTTTGATAATGGTGGTGTAAGGGTGCCATTTTGAATAAACGGTGTTCGCGCGCAAATTCAATACCGTGTCGCCGTTTTTGGTACTTGAAATAGTACACTTGCATAATCACGGATAAATTCTCAACGAGGAAAATGCCGCAGAGAATTGGAATCAATAATTCTTTACGAATGGCAATAGCAAACACGGCAATAATACCGCCGATTGCCAAACTGCCTGTATCTCCCATGAACACTTGCGCAGGGAAGGCATTGTACCAAAGAAAGCCAATACAACCACCGACAAACGTAGCGATGAACACCACCAATTCACCAGAATCGGGAATGTACATGATGTTTAAATAGTCGGCGAAAATGGAGTTACCACTCACATAGGCGAGAATGCCCAACACCGTGCCGATGATGGCGCTGGTACCAGCCGCTAGTCCGTCGATGCCATCGGTGATATTAGCACCATTTGACACCGCCGTTACGATAAGGATGACAATTGGAATAAAGATGATCCACCCGTACTTCATGCAATCGTCGCAGGCCCAACGGATCCACGATCCATAGTCGAGCTCGTTGTTTTTCATGAAAGGAATAGTCGTTTTTAATGTCTTAACCGGTTGTTTGGCGTACTTGGGGGTGCTCACATATTTATCGCCATTATCAGAGATGTAGAATACATTGTGTGATGTGGAGACGATGCGCTCTTTCACTACCACACCCGGATGAAAGTACAATACACAGCCAACAATAAGCCCAATGCCAATCTGGCCAATGACTTTGAATTTGCCTTTTAAACCTTCTTTGTCTTTTTTAAAGACCTTGATATAATCGTCCAAAAATCCTATAGCACCCAACCAAATCGTTGTGATGATCATAAGGATGATGTATACGTTTTGCAACTTGGCAAACAACAAAGTGGGAATAATGATGGAAGCGATAATTATTAAACCACCCATGGTTGGTGTTCCCTTCTTTTCACTTTGACCATCTAAGCCCAATTCGCGAATAGTTTCGCCAATTTGTTTTTTGCGGATAAAATCGATGATGCGTTTTCCGAATAACAACGAGATGATTAACGACGTGATTAAGGCCATGGCCGCTCGGAACGAGATGTACTGAAACACGCCTGCTCCGGGGAAATCAAATTGTTTATCGAGATATGTAAAAAGATAATACAGCATTATATCTCCAGGTTTTTAATGGTTTCACGTAAAACTTCCATATCGTCAAAGTGGTGCTTCACACCATTGATCTCCTGATACTTCTCATGGCCCTTGCCGGCTATGAGCACAATGTCGCCCGGCTGACAGAATGAAAGCGCTGTGCGAATGGCTTCCTTGCGGTCGGTGATTCGCAATGTTTTTCTGGCATCGTTGGGATTGATCCCCTTTTGCATTTGATCAAGAATCGCCTCAGGATCTTCGGTACGGGGATTATCAGAAGTTAACACCACCTTATTGCTGTATTCACAGGCAATAGCGGCCATAACCGGACGTTTAGCCGCATCGCGATCACCACCGCAACCTACTACGGTAATGACTGTTTCGTTACCAGTGCGAATATCCTTAATGGTTTCCAACACGTTCTTCAAGGCATCAGGGGTGTGAGCATAATCAACAATTCCAATAACCCCTGTGGTTGAACGTAGGTATTGGAAACGCCCTTCTACAGAGTTCAAGCTGCTTAAGGTGGTGAGCACATGACCCTTATCCTTCTTCAACAAAATGGCTGTAGCATATACCGCCAAGGTGTTGTAGGCATTAAACGTCCCAATTAATCGAACCCACACTTCTTGGTTATCGAGGTTCAATAACAAGCCACCGAGGTGATTTTCAATGATGCGGCATTTAAAGTCAGCTACATTGCTTATAGAATAGGTGTGGCGTGAAGCCTTGGTATTCTGAAGCATTATGACCCCGTTGCGATCGTCGCGATTGACCAAGGCGAAGGCATCGGATGGGAGTTGATCAAAGAATTTTTTCTTAGCGCGAATGTATTCGTCGAAGGTCTTATGGTAATCGAGGTGATCGTGGGTAATGTTGGTGAAAACGGCGCCGGTAAACTTGAGACCGGCAATACGGTTTTGCACCACGGCATGCGAACTCACTTCCATGAAGGCGTATTCACACCCTTCATCTACCATTTTCGCTAACAGTTCATTTAGCGAAATAGGATCAGGGGTGGTGTGCGTAGATGGAATGACGGTGGCTTTAATTTTATTTTGTACCGTTGACAGCAACCCGCACGGGTGCCCCATGGCTGTAAACAAATTGAAGAGCAAGGTAACCGTGGTAGTTTTACCATTCGTACCGGTAACTCCTACTAATTTTAATTTTTCAGAAGGGTTATCAAAAAAATTACAAGAGAGTAATCCCAAGGCGTGCGATGCATCGGTCACCTTAATATAGGTTACTTCTTGGCGTAACTTATTCGGCAAGGTTTCGCACACCACGGCCACTGCACCACTCTCTACCGCCTTTTCGATAAAGTCGTGTCCGTCGGTCACCGTACCGCGCACTGCAACGAACAAGGTATCCTTGCGCACCTTGCGAGAATCAGACACGATGGCTGCTACAGCCATGTGTGTGGATCCGGAGACTTCCTCAATCCGGACTTTGTATAATATTTCACTCAGCAGTTTCACTAACCAAGCGTTAAAATGATTTTATTACCACGTAAAAATTTCTCACCGGCCCGTATGCTTTGCTTTCTTACTTGTCCGAATCCTTTCACCACCACATGCACGCCATTGTTTTCTAATAAATAAAGTGCATCCCTTGCTGAAAGACCTGATAAATCAGGCATCACACCCTTTTTCAATTGTCCCTCTAATCGAACTTCGCGTGTTCTAATTTTGGTACTATCGGGCGTAGCAGCCACGTAACCACCATTAGTTGAAGTTACTTGCGCAGGTACACCAGCCATCTTTGTAGCCAATTGCAAATCTTCTGCCTTAGTAGTGATTACGCGGGGTACCGCTGTAAGGACTTTTTGTCCCAAATTCACAGGTTGTAAAAAATCGAGACTGCCCGAATACACTTTCTCTGCTACCTCTTTAAATACCGGTGCTGCAACTAGTCCACCGTAGTAATTACCGCGTGAGGGTTCGTATATAACAACGATGCAAGAGTACAAGGGTTTGTCGGCCGGAAAATACCCTACAAACGTGGCTTGGTAAGAGGAGGCGCCGGCTTCTTTGTAATTGCCATTTTTCACCATTTGCGCTGTACCGGTTTTTCCACCAACCTGGAAAGCGCTGATATTAATCCCTTTTCCAGAACCGTTCTTCACTACGCCCTCCATGAGTTGACGCGCTTTAGCAACTGTTGCAGGCTTCACAACCTGTTCAGATAACACTTCGGGTTCAAAGGTTTTTACAACTTGTCCGTTGCGGCGAATTTCCTTAACGAACATGGGTTTCACCATTCTGCCGCCATTGGCAATGGCATTATACAAGGTGAGGGTTTGTAATGGTGTTACTTTACTTTCGTATCCAATACTTACCCATGGCAGGGAGGTGCCATACCAGTCGCGGTCTTTAACGGTTTTTATTCTAGGTACCCCTTCACCAGGAATCGATAGACCCAACATTTGGTGCAAATGAAAACTTCGTAATTTATCGGTGTATTGCTTTGGATTTCTTCCGAAGTATTTCACCACAAGTTTACTAGTGCCAACGTTTGAAGAGGTTTCAAAAATTTCTTTTGCAGTGAGTACAGCTGATTTCGGAGGGTGTGAATCCTTCATTCTACGGTCGAAGTACATGCATTCGCCATTGCCGACTTGTACTTTTTCATCCAGACTAATATTGTATTCATCAATCAACGTTAGAAACGAAGCCAGTTTAAACGTGGAGCCCGGTTCGCTGGGATATCCCAATGCGTAGTTGAACGATTCGTTATAGATGGCGGTGTCCTTACTGTCGCGAGTGAGATTAGCGATGGCTTTAATAGCGCCTGTTTTTACCTCCATTAATACAACGCAGCCATAAGGTGCATGGTTTTTCATCAAAGCGCGTTCGAGTGCTTTTTCAGCTACGTCTTGCAAATTGATGTCTATAGTACTGTAAAGGTCGCTGCCATCTTTTGGTTCAACTTCGTTTTCATCGTTAATGGGACGCCATACATCACCAGCAATTTTTTGCATCAAGCGCTTTCCGCTAACCCCCATGAGAATGGAATCAAAAGCCCCTTCGAGTCCGACTGGTTTTACACCAGCGCGCGCCATGCCAATTGTGCGACCGGCAAGCATTTGAAAGGGACGTTCGCGACGGTTGGTTTGCAACGTTACCAAGCCGCCTCGTTTTCCTTTTCTCAGAATAGGAAAGGTTTTGAGAACTTGTAAATCTTTGTATGCAACATTTCTACGAAGTACCACGTAGCGGTCTTTATCACGGCGTGCCTTGTTGAGTAAGCTTAAGTACTCGCGTTTACTTTTGTCTTTAAACAACTGACTAAGGCAGAGCGCTAATGAATCGCGGTTTTCTTTGTAGAGTGGGTCGGTAATAGAAGGTGCATTAATATCCACCGCTACTTCGTAGTAGGGAAGTGAGGTAGCCAGAAGGGCGCCGTTCACATCAAAAATATTACCCCGAACCGCCTCCATGTCTTCTACCTTGGTAGTAAACGCTTCTGCTTTGTTGCGCCAGTATTCACCTTGACTGAATTGGATAACAGAAATGCGATACACAATGGCCAGTGCAAAAACGCACAACACCACAAAGGTGACGTAGGTACGTGTGAGTATGGCTTTGCGATCGGTCATTTGTTTGAAACAGTATTTTGATAGAGTACCGCACTGTCTACAGCTATTTTCACTGGTGGCACAATTGGTTCTTTAAGACCAAGAGTTGCTACAGATGCCGCCATTTCACTTTGTTTGGTTGCAAACATGAGTTCACTGGTGGTGGAGATGTATTCGGTATGGTATTCTTTTATTTTTTTATTGAGTTTATTTTCGAGCCGTATGTTATCATCGGCGTAGTAATTGTAGCCGATATAAAAAAGTGACAAGCCAGTGAGGAACAGAATGAACGGTATAAAGCGCACATTGCGTTCATCAGCTAAAAAAGTTCCACTGAAGACCGACGAGAGGGACTTGGCTAAAACGCCCTTTTTACGCGGTTTGGCGGGTTTTTCAGGGGGCGACACCGTTTCCTGCACCACTTCTTCGGGCACAGGCGTTTCTTCAACGGGTATTTCTCTGAACTTATTCGCCACTCGGCTTTTCTTAGTTGGTTATTTTTTCCGCAGCTCGCAGTTTTGCGCTGCGTGCGCGTGGATTTTGCTGTATTTCTGTTTCATCGGGTACCACTGGTTTTGATGTCATGCTGCGGTACATCTGTTTGCGTGTGCCGTATATGACATCTGTTTCTGCCTGTCCCTCAACATTACCCGTCTTTATGAGGTTTTTCACGAGACGGTCTTCAAGACTGTGATAAGAAATGGTGACCAATCGTCCCCCTGGTTTCAACACCGCATGGCATTGGGTGAGGCATTCTTCAAGAGCTGGAATTTCTTGATTCACTTCAATGCGGAGCGCTTGAAACACACGTGCCAAAAATTTTGTTTCTGCAGCACGGGGTGTTACGGGCGCTATGGCAGTTTGCAAGTCGGCGGTGGTAACGATGGGCGCATTCGCTCTGGCTTTATCAATAACGCGAGCAAGTGCACCGGCGTTATTAATTTCGGCGTACTTTCTAAAAATAGCAGCGAGTTCGTTGACACCGTATTCGTTCACCACTTGGCGAGCCGTTAGTGCGTTAGCGCGACTCATGCGCATGTCGAGTTCGCTATCGAAGCGAATAGAGAAGCCGCGTTCTGCTTCATCGAATTGATGCGAAGAAACGCCAAAGTCCCCGAGTATCCCATCAACAGCGGTGACACCATGCACACGTAGGTAGTTTTTAAGGAACCTAAAATTGTGTGGAATCAAGGTGAAGCGTTTATCATCGGGCACATTGGCACGTGCATCTTCATCCTGGTCAAAAGCAAACAACCGTCCCTTTTCGCCCAGTGCCGCCAGAATGGCCCGTGAGTGACCGCCACCACCGAAGGTGAGGTCGACATAGGTGCCATCCTTTTGGATCTGCAACATTTCTATACAGGCATTTAAAAGAACGGGCGTGTGGTACACGTTACTCATCGGCAGGGTCGTTGAAATTCAATCCACCCAGCACTTCTTCAGCCAATTTTTCGATATCGATATCCTGACTGAGGAATTCTTCATACAGTTTCTTATCCCATATCTCAACCACGTTATTACTACCGAGCACCTTGATGTCGGCGCCTATTCCGGAGTAATCGGTGAGCGATTTAGGTATGAGCAAACGGCCTGCATTATCAGCGCTCACGTTAGTAGCGCCCCCGGTAAAGCGGCGTACAAACACATCGTTGGCTTTAATCAGGCGGTTCAGTTTGCTTAATTTCTTATTCAATTTTTCCCATTCTGCCATGGGGTAGAGCACCAAACATTTTTGGTGAAGGTTGCGATTAATCACAAATCCCTTCTCAAAAACAGCTTCCAACTGCTTACGCAGGTCCACGGGGAACATAAAACGTCCCTTCGCGTCCACTTTACAATCGTATTCTCCAATGAGGCTGTTCATGGGGTCTCCCAAGGTTTGAGCAAAAATAATCACTTTTTTACCACTTTTTACCACTTTAACCCCCATTTTACCACTTCTGTTGATAAAATCGGGCTTATGAACATTGTTAATTGTCCGAATTTTGTTTATATTACGGTTAATGGTTTTTCATGAAATACCCGTCCTTGTTGGTCTTTAGAGATTAATCCAAACAAAACAAGGGCAGGCAAAACGGCTTTTCGTGTTTTATGGATATGAACAATCCGATTTAGCGCATAAGACCTTAACCTCAGGTATTTAGGAAGTGGCGTTCACCTCCGCGTGAATCGAAAGAAAGCGGGAAATAATTGTTAATGGTGAATTGTATATGGTTAATGGGGGAACGATGAAATCAATTGTTAATGGTAAATTGATAATGGTGAATAGTGTTAACAAAATATACGCCCTAAATTGAAAATTGAAAGTTGAGAATTGAGAGGGCGTTTATCTTGACTTCGCGCACTTTGCTTCTTCGTGCCGTCACCCTGAAGCGAAAGTCACGAGCATTTTCATTCACCAATCACTTTCTGCTTGAAGGGTTGCGCCCAATTAAAATTGAAAATTGAGAGTTGAGAATTGAGAATTGAGGCGTTGACGCCACCCCTCACCCCGCACCCACTACCCGTTTTAAATGGTGAATGGTTAATGGTGAATGCGGGAACGCTGCGTGCGCTAAACGCCCCCGCTGAAAGTCATCCTGAAAGCGCTTTAGATTATTTTTGATTGGCGCTTGAAGGAGCCCCCTCCCGCATTTTCTGCGGGAGTAGATTGTTGGCAGTACAGGTTATGATATGAGCGGGGTTGAAACTTGAATTGAGAGTTGAGAATGGAGAATTGAGGCGTTGACGTTCATTTACGCGTGAATGGTTAATGGTAAATTGTAAGTGGTTAATGGCGTTTATTTAGACTTCGCGGCCTTTGCGCCTTTGTGTTGTCACCCTGAAGCGAAAGTCACGAGCATTTTCATTCACCAATCACTTTCTGCTTGAAGGGTTGCGCCCCCTAAAAATTGAAAATTGATAGTGGAGAATTGAAAGTGCGTTTATCTTGACTTCGCGCTCTTCACCTTAAATCAACTCTTCCTTCTTAAAATAATCCAAAACAGCATCGACCATCAACCGGTTCTGCTGCTTGGCATCGAGGGGCGGCAAGGCTTCTACCAACTCCCAATGGGGCCAGCCATCGCCATCGTTACCCACATACTTATAAAACCCAAAGGGTTCCAACAAGGTGCAAATGGCTACGTGCATAATGGCCAACTTTTCATCTTTCTTGTACTTGCGATACGGCTTACCTAATTCCTGTAAACCAATAACAAAGATGATGGCATCAATATCCATCGGCCCACCAAAGCGCTGGGCTAATTGCTCCTGAAGCTGGTCCCACTCCGACTTCATTCTTCTTCGTCAGAATGCTCTAAATGAAACTTAATAAAATCCAACACATCGTCCTTACCTACCAATTTCTCAGCAGAGGTCATAATGGTGTTCGGCAACTCGTCCCAGTACTTCAACAATTCGTTTTCAATGGCCTGCATGTTGCGCAATTGTTCGCTTTTCGAAAGCTTATCCGACTTGGTATAAATAATACAAAATGGCACATTCTTCTCACCACACCAGGTGAGAAATTCCATATCAATTTTCTGCAACGGCAACCGCAAATCCAACAATACAAACAAACACACCAAACTGTCGCGCTTGGTGCAGTAATCAATAATCATCGACGCAAATCCTTCGCGCTTGCTCTTGCCAGTCTTTGCATACCCATATCCCGGTAAATCAACCAGGTTCCACTTGTCATTTATGACAAAAAAATTCAAGGTTTGCGTCTTACCCGGTGTAGCCGACACTTTAGCCAACTTGCCGTTACCAGTAAGCATGTTTATCAGCGACGATTTGCCCACATTACTTCGTCCAATAAAAGCGAACTCTGGCATGCGGGGCGGGGGACACGTTTTCAGTCCATCAGCACTCTTTAAAAAAACGGCCTTACTTATTTTCATGTGCGTGGTTTTTTCTCAGCGATGTAAGTATCTACATGGCGCTCTTTTTTAGCCTCGTAAATATCGCTTATGGTAACTAATATGCCGGTTTCTTCTACCCCACCAAAAGTGGGATTAATAGCCGTGCCGAAACTTTTCATAGTGGGACTCAAATTCATGTACGCATTCATGAGTGGCGGAATATTTTCACCCAATGCTCTCACACGTGAATTCATGTACGCATACCCTTCCTTGTAAGCCATTGTTTTTAGCGTAGCCATGTAATCAGTAACATCGGTTTTAATTTCAACCGAATGAATCGGCACCACCATGTTTAGCGCGTCCGGAAAATAATGTTTCAAGAAGCTCAAAATATAATCACGCGCCTCCACATTAAAATCAGTGTACATGGTTACCTTGCCATAAAAATGTTTTTGTGATGGATTGTCAACCACAATAGCACCCAAACCATCCCATAAATTATCAAGGCTAAACAACCCTTTGCGCATGTTTTCACGCGGTTGGTAAAGCGGTTGTATAAACGAGCGCCCCAATTCAATGGTCTCTTTTAAGTACCCATCATAAAAGGGTTTATTAAACGTAAACAATTCGGTAGTGGCCAATTTTACTTCGCCATTAACAAATTCAGCGTCCTTACACAAAATGAAACGATAGGCTCCAACAATTTCTTTTTCTTCAGGGTTCCACACCAACAATTGCTGGTAAGGGTGGTTACTGGTATCAAACTCATCAATGTCAATTGATTTGCCCGTACCACCACCTGCGTGGCGAAAGGTCACTTCTCTTAAACGACCAATTTCACGCATCACATGGGGCGCGTTGTGATGGGTAATGATGTAGATCTCGTTGGCTCCGTTATTGGTCTTGCGTACATAACGTTCTCGGTTGAGTTCGTCAAGCAAGGCCTCGCGGCTAACTTTTTCGATAATCTCTTGCATATGCACAAAGATAAGCAGTAAAGTGCAGGTAGGGAAACAACCCGCTATTGGTTTTCAATACTTATGCAACTTCATTGGCTCTTTTTTTATCCGCTATTTAATATCCAAACAAACGTCACCTTAACCGCATAAATAACAAGCTAAAAATGCCTTTTCATTTTCTGTTTTTTCAGGGCGCCTTCACCCGCTTTCCGCTGCAAGCCAACTTGGCGGGGCTAAGCAGGCGTATAGCGTGCGCGGTCCCCACTTACAGTAGTCGTGGGGCCTGCGCCGCTCAACGCCTGCTAACCCCCTTCGGCGTTGGGCTTTCCGCTACAATCGGGGGCGCACGTTTACGCCAACTTTTACGCGAAATACCGCCATCTATTACGGCCTACTACGTAACCTACTACTTAGGTTTTCATCAGAAATACACCGAGTTAATTGATTTCACCACAGAACCATTAATATTTCATTAATTTCACAGTTGAATCATGCACAAGCTGCTGCTCATACTCGCTCTTTTTTGCCTTACTGGCCTTGAGGCGCAATTGGCCACGTTTGAACTGCTAACCACCCCTTGGCAATGCAACAAAGGCACGGCACAGGTGCGCACCAACTTGCAACTAACGAAAGATTCAGTCAAATTCAAGTGGAGTACCGGGCAAGCGAACCAGGTTATTGGTGGACTAGAAACGGGTGATTACTCCATTAAAATCACCTATACGGTAAAAAAAGACACCCTCTACCAACACCGCGACACCACGCTGTGGTTTTCAATTGAGAAAAAACTGTGTTATGTCGTAGTGCCCAAGTATTTCTCACCAAACGGCGATAATTACAACGATTTGCTCATCATCAACAACATCGATGCACACCCCGAATTTGAATTTACCGTGTATAACAAATGGGGACAGCGTGTACACCACCAACAACAAACGTTTGAGCCATGGAATGGCCAGTGGTTAGGAGTAGACCTACCTGATGGTACCTACTACTATGTGTTTCTTTACAACAAATCGAACACCACCGTGTACGAAAAAGGCGATATCACCATTCTCCGCTAATTCTAATTCAACCGTTCGTCCTTCATTTATTTCCAGTTACGTAAACAATGTTACCAGCTTTCAGAGAGCAGTGGTTATTCGTTGCTACATCGTGTAATTTGGATTTAAGATTACTGCCGATGATACAACTCTACATTACTTCTAAAACCACAACTCATGATGTACATGGAAGAAAACCGGCAGAAGATGAACGATATCATCTTTGCCCACCGCAACAAGGCGTATGGCGCCTACGCTATCCGTAGCGATTACGGAAACACTGTTATCCGCTCCCTGCTCATTGTGGCGGGCACCATTGGGTCGCTTGCTTTCTTGGCTTATCGTGTAACACGGCCACTGCCCGACCCAGCCATTCTGCCCGTTGGTCAAGAGAAAATCATCGAATGCATTTTTCCTGTTATTGAAGAGGAGAAAAAAGTTGAGCAACACGATACGCATAAATCAACTGAAAAAAGTGGCGGACAAAAGAGCACCCAAAACGCTCTCGTTGTTTCTGACTCGGTTGAAACTCACGATACCAGCGTTGTACAAACCAACTTGATTGCAACCAACAACAGTACCGCTGTAAGCACTGAAACAAGCACAGGCAGCGGCACTTATACCACTGCTGGTTTTCCGACCTCTGGCACTACAGCCGTAGTGCACAATGAGTTTACTTTAGATAAAATGCCGGAGTTCGATGGTGGCTTTGATGCCTTGCGCACGTATGTGATGCGCCGCGTGAAGTACCCGCGCGAAGCGCTCGACGACGGACTCGAAGCCACCGTGTATGTAAAATTTATTGTGGATGAGAAAGGCAAAATAACCGACATAAAAGCCCTCAACACACCCAACGGAGGTTTTGTAGAATCGGCGATTGACGCCATGAAACAAGTGCCCGATTTTAAGTCACCCGGTTACTTCCAAGGACACGCCGTAAAGTGTTACTACCAATTACCGATACGGTTTAAATTAAGTCGATAATAGTAAGGTCGGGCCATCAGCAGCCCGACTTTTTTTTTGGATTCTCTTTTAGTAACCAAAGCGATTAACGCGCAACAGGGACCGACGCAATTAGCTATACGCCGGCGGACCTTAGCGGCCCTTAGGGCGCGGCGGCTCGTCCTGAAAGGCGAGACCCCGCAGCCATTAGGGCGGCTTTGGTGCGACCAGTAGACTAATGCGGAGGGCCCGACCCAAGCAAGCAGGCATCTAACACTAATAAATACAGCCTGCTTGCGCAGGGGGTTGCCCAAGTACAAATTAGTAGTCGAAGGTGTGACTAGGAATTGATTAACGAATAAATTGTAACTTTTACGCACCAATGTGTTTTATATTTAAAACGCGATACATGAAGCAGCTCCTAAAAAATATAACGCTTGGATTGTTTTTACTGATTGGTATTTCAGCAAAAGCAACTACTTGGTATGAAGTCACCTTGGCTTGTCCTGTTTGCCAAGACTCCTCTACGTACTACAGCATTAGCAGTTACGGAAGTTACATTTACCAATGGTCGTCGAAGTACCAATACGTCTACTGGCCGAACACTACAACCAACGTGCTGTATTGTTGTGTGCATTGTAAGTATACCGCCTTTATGTATGACTTTAAGAAATTGCCAGCCGACAAAATAGAAACGGTGAAAGCGACCTTAAAGCAATGGGCGACCAAAAAGCGCAAAAAACGCTACACCGACATACCAATTATGGAGCGGTTTGAAATTGCCAAAGTCCTTTACCAACTGCTTAACAAGGACGATGCCTTTTGGAGTAAATTTTACCGCGTAAAAGGCTACCACGCCGCCCTACAAGGACTTTCAGACGTGGCTCTTCAATCACGAAAAAAGAGTTTAGTGATAACGTACCGGCAACTGCAAGACAGCTCTCAATTAAAAAATCGCAAGGAACATTATTTTATAATCGGTTCCATGTATTATTTCACCAACCAGCGCGACAGTGCCTTGTTTTATTTTGAAGCCAGTAAACCATTAGTGTATGAAGATGCGTCGCTCTCTAAAAAACAAGGCGACAATTTTAACCACTACTTAACCGAGCTTGCTACAGAATTTAGTGTGGCGATAATTGAGAAAAAAGAAATAGAAATAAAAGATGAGGACTAGAATAACTTTTCTACTTAAAAACTTTAAGCCATTTCTGGTTATTGGAAAAGGCTGGCTTCTATTCTTCGTTAGTATTTGTTTTGGTGTATTGCCGGCACAAGACCAATTAACAGCGAATTGGTTTTACCAACTACCGCTTACAAAAAAGTATTCGGAAATAAAAAAAGCCACGCTCGCTGATAGCCGTTTTCGTTTATCGAAAGCTGACAGTGTATTCTTACAGACTTATAAAAACAAGGACAGTTTATTTCAGAATAGAAATTATGCCAACGGACCACTGATTGTGAATGTCAAGGACCTGGCCAACGATTTGGACCGAACCAAGATAGACTCTGCTTTTGTGCGCATGGGTTTTGGTAGCATTCAACAATCGTATCTGATTCGTAAGCGTTATTCGGGGGCCTTTAAACGACTTCAGGTCGGCTATTTTTCGCGCGATAAAAATTACATGGATGCTTTGTACGAAAAGGCATTAAAAGAATTAGCAAGGAATGGCAAGATTAGCACCTATTACGAAAATGGGGCTACGGCGAGGCCCAATACAAGCGCTGAAGGCAAAGTAGTAGAAGTGCGCAACAACAAAAATCAGTATTGGGTTTACAAAATCATTCTCCGCAGCTACCAAAAGGGTTACTACGAACTCACCATAGACGTTACGTTGGAGCAATAAAAAAGCCGGCACGGGGCCGGCTTTCAATGCGTTATTCAAATTTAGGCTAGCCTAACATTTCTTTCACCAAGGTAGATACAACGCGGTTGTCTGCCTTGCCAGCCAGCGCCTTTGACGCAGCGCCCATGGCCTTGCCCATATCTGCCGGTCCGTTAGCGCCTACAGCTGCCAGAATATCTTTAAGCGCCGCGCGAATTTCATCCTCACTCATTTGCTTTGGCAAGTACGCTTCGATAATAGTCGCTTGAAAGAGTTCATCGGCTTCCATATCGGCTCGTCCCTGACCTTTATAAATGTCAGCAGACTCCTTCCTCTTTTTCACTTCCTTTTGCAGCGCCTTGTTCAGCGAATCGTCGGTTAAGCCCTCTGGCGAGGTTTTAAGCAAAATAATAACCGATTTAATCGCCCGAATAGCTTCCAATTTCTTGGCATCCTTTGCGAGCATAGCCGCTTTAATATCGGCGTTTATTTGTTCTTCAATTGTCATAATTAGTGCTGAATGACCACCTTTTGTGTTTTTCTTGATTTGCCATCACTGACCTCGCAGACATAAACACCATCGGGTAAACTGGCGGTAGAAATGCTGTTGCGTTCCATGGTAATTTTCTCCGAAAGCACCACCTTACCGGTTACATCAAACAGGCGCACGAGTGCTTCTGGTGACGAGAGGGTGATGTTTAAACTATTAGCAGCCGGGTTGGGAAACACCTCCAATGAATTATCGGCCTGATTATCATGAATGCCCGTATCGGTTGGTGTAGGCGTTGAAGAAGCGGTTAAAGTTGCCTTATGACGTGCGACAAAACTTTGCGTGTTGGGACCCGCAATTGTAGTTAAAGTAGACGTGTTTATGGTAAAGATGGGTTGCTTTATGCCCGGTGTGTACCAATCATACGTTTTAATAGTAATGACACCAGGTAAGCCACTTACCGTGTAGTTCATGGTTTGTGATGTAAGCACGCGCAAAACGTCGGTATACGTTCTGTTTGCAAACACGAGTGTACCCGTGGCATCAGCGGTAATTGAAGAATTACCTGTATAATTACCACTACCTGCTAGTGGCGTAACGATATTTAAAATACCTGAAACGGTTGCAGAGGCGGTAGTCCCCATGTTACAAGGATAGCTCATCGTTTTAGCCGGATTACTATAGGTGATAGACCCTACAACAGGGCCAACGACAACGGGTCCCCCATAATAATCAATACCACTTGCACTTGTCTTGATATAAATAGCATCGGTTGGTTTTGTTAAAACCATCAAGTTAGCGTTCGCATAAGCCGTGTTGCTTGCGGCGCCAGTGGTATAATTGAACGAAGAAGTCGTCAACGTTGTTACAGTAGAAAAATTCCACGTGTTACCTGCACCCGAGCCTCCTGGTGAAACGCCAGTAGAATCACAATGGTACAAGGTATAGGTGTCGCCCGCTACCGGAGCGTGATTGGCTTGTGTTAACTGTGCTTTTGACAGGGAAGTCAAACCAACAGCTAATAAGATTAAGTAAATTCTTTTCATGGAAAGTGTTTTATTCAAATATAATAAATTACCGCTCTGTTTCGAAGAGCTCAGGTAAAAATAATTGAACTGTCGCCATAACTCAAAAAACGATAGTCGTTTTGAAGGGCGTGTTGGTAAATACTGCGCCACGAGGGCCCAGCCACAGCGGCTACCAACAATAACAAAGTAGATTGCGGTTGGTGAAAATTCGTGATAAGGGCGTTGACCATTCTTACTTGGTAAGGGGGGGCAATGAGAATGGTGGTGAAACAAATGAGCTCCTGCAAGTGATGATTCTGCATGTAATTAATTAACGTTTGCAGCACCTCTTGTTTTGGTAGGGGTTCCAGTTGATAGGGCTCCCATTGTGTTAATGTTAGTTGTTGCGGCGAAATTTCGGGATGGTGGTGGAGTTTTACACCCAGCCAGTAAAGCGTCTCCAATGTGCGCAGCGACGTGGTGCCTACTGCTGCAACAAAGGTGTGCTGCAACAAATCAGTCAGGGTTGAAATAGACACCGACATCCACTCCCCATGCATGGGATGATCGGCCATTTTTTCTGATTTAACTGGTAAGAACGTACCGGCACTTACATGCAAGGTGACCGATGAAAATGAAAAATGGCTTTTCTTCATTTTATCAATTAACGCCTCTGTAAAATGAAGGCCGGCGGTAGGTGCTGCCACCGACCCATCGGGTCCCGCATAAACGGTTTGGTAACGGGATTGATCGTCAACTGTATCTTCTCTTTTAAGGTAGGGCGGCAGGGGCATGTGTCCCGCCCACGCCAACACCTCAGCAAATGTGGCCGTCTCGGGCCGCCAACTGAATTTTACGTACTGTGTGCCTTGGTCGCTTTCTACCTTCGTTGCTGTAAGCTGGTGGTGCTCATCGCTTAATTCTAGCTGCGGTTCCTTCCATTTTTTGAGATTCCCGACCAAGCACTGCCATTCGGCAGAATGTGTTTGGGCGAGGGCTTGTGTAACAGTTGAGCCGATGGGGGACATGCAGAAGATTTCGATATGTGCCCCATTTTGATTCTGGAAAAACAACCGTGCAGGCACCACCCTGGAATTATTAAATACCACCAATGCTAATTCAGGCAGTAGCGCTGGGAGCTCTGCAAAAGCAGAATCACTGATCGTTTGATTTTTATAAACCAATAATTTGGAGGCATCCCGTTGTTCTAACGGATGGATGGCGATGCGGTCGTTTGGTAATTCGTACGTAAAATCGCGAATACTTAGTTCCCCCGGAAACATATTATGGATTCATTATGCGCAGTACTTTCTCAATGTCCTCTGGCGTATCAATGCAGTGACTATCGTACATGGTTTCTACACATTTAATTTTATAGCCATTTTCTACCCAGCGCAATTGCTCGAGGGATTCTATTTTCTCGAGTGGCGACACCGGCAATCGGGTAATTTTTGAAAGCACATCCACCCGATACGCATACATACCAACGTGACGAAAATAGCGGTAATTGGTTATCCAATCCTCTTGTGGCGTTCCTTTAACAGCCGGTATTACGCTTCTGCTAAAATACAAGGCCTCGTTATTGGCATTGAGTGCAATTTTTACTTCGCCAGCATCAAAAAGGACTGCAGGATCGGTGCAGCGAATCATTTGCGTAGCAATTTCAATTTGTCCGTCACACGCCGCTGCCAATGCATCGATTTGTTCAGGATTTAAGAAGGGTTCGTCGCCTTGTATATTAATAACGTAATCGTAATTTTTACCAAGTAAGCGATAGGCCTCGTGACAGCGATCGGTGCCACTCGGGTGCTGTGCCCCCGTCATAACACAACGGGCGCCAATTTCGGCGCAATGGGCAGCAATGCGGTCGTCGTCGGTTGCTACCACCACTTCATTTAATAGCCGTGAAGCGGAGGCTTGTTCGTAGACTCTTTGCAACATGCTTTTCCCCTTGATTTCAACAAGCGGTTTTCCCGGAAAGCGCGATGAAGCATAACGCGCAGGAATTATTCCAACCAGATTCATGAATCGCGTCAAAGTTACTCAAAAAGCGGTACTTTTGTGTACCCATGCGATTCTTGTTCGTCCTTCTTTTACCGGCCTACTTTTTACTCACACCCGTTTCAGAGGAAAAACCTGTTTTCTTGCTGCAACAAATGCAGGATTCGATTAAAAAAATTCGGACGCTTAAGATGAAAATTGCAGCATTGGAACGTATTGAGAAAACATTTGTCTCTGCTCGCTCAGAAATTAAACTGCAAACGTCGCCCCACCGCTTGTACTTCGTAAACAAAGAGAAAAAGCTCGAGATTTTATTCGACGCTACCGTTGATAAGGAGAAAGCCTTGGTAAAACCGCATGTGTTTCCATACTTGAGCATGTGGCTTGATCCACGTGGGGGATTGATGCGAAAAAACCAACATTATACCATTAATGAATTAGGGTTTGGCTTTATAGGTAATTCGATATTGCTCACGATAAGAAAAGACCCGGAGGGCATTAAAAACTTTAAATTTCACGGTCGGGTTCAGAAAAATGGCATTAGTTGTTACCTGATTGAATACGAAAACAAGGATTACGGTTATATTGATTATACGGTAGGCGCCCACGAAACCGCCACTACCATAGCTTACAAACTTATTGTCAACGATTACCTGCTACGCTACCGCAACAACCTACTTAACGAATTTGGTTTCTTAAAAAAGGGAACGGTGATAAAGGTGCCGAACTTGTATTGCCGGAAAGCCGTAATATGGTTAGAAGAGAAACGCCTGTTGCCGATTAGCCTAAGTCTTTACGACGATGTTGGTTTGTTTGAAAGTTATGAATTCGCCGACATACACGTAAATCCGGTGTTAACAGACTACGACTTCTCAAAGAAAAACCGCGAGTATAATTTTTAGGTAACTTACAAATGCGCCATCAGCGTTTTGTACAAGGCAATCATGCCTTCAATATCTTTTTTGTGAACCTTTTCATCTGGTGAATGCACAAACTGTTCTGCGGCACCAATAAAACACCAGTCCCACGGATACGCCGCCATTTGCAATTCTTTGGCATCACTTCCTCCTGAGCCCTCTACTTCAAGCTGGAAACGGCAATTGTTCTTGGTTGCGATTTCGCGAACACGGTTCACGAACACTTTACGCGGAATGAGGCTGTCGCGGAGGCTGATAACGGGACCTAAGCCAGGCTTCACACCATTGGTAATCCACGATATATCGGATATTAGCGCTTGTGTTATCTTGTATTTTTTCGCGAGGAATTTTTGGAGGTAGGCCACAGAGCCGCCACCATGTTCTTCCCAAGTGCTAAACACAATGGCACCGTGTTGCAATGTTTCAGCCACTTTCAGCGCATTGTAAACGCCCAGCCGGTTATCCATGTAACAACATTGCACAAACTCTTTGTCCTCACGCCAATCAGGCACGTAGGTTAAATCTGTACCGGTTTCAAATAAATCACCTTCTTGTTTGTAACCAATAAGTTGTTTGTGGCTATTGTAAATGTGACGTAAGGTTACCTGCCTGGCCCCCTTGCTATCACTGCCTTGTAATTTTATTTTATCAGCAGGCGCTGGGCCGCCTATTTTCACCAGTTCATCACCATAACGCACGGTGAAACCAATGCTATCGATGTGCGCAAAAATGGCCGTGCGGGGTTTACCAAACACGAGCACCAGGTTGTGCTGAAACCCTTCACCATGAAACACTTTTGGTTTCACTTTCCACTTGCTCATGTTCGATTTGATGTAATTGAGCAGGAAGGTGGTCATGTTAGCTTCGTTACCACTTGGTGCGTGAATAGCACACATGGCTTGGAGGAGGGGGTATTCAAGAAGGGGAGGTGACGCTTTTTTGGTTGCTTTTTTTGCCATATATACAAACATAACACAATTGGTTCGCATTAACAATGAGTGAAGTCTTGGTGCGACTGATTAAATGGCTCCCTCATTCTGGGTTGATGCTAGTAACCTTATTGCTTTGATTCACTAATTGAGCTAGCATGCCCAAAAAAACAATTCCTAATTTTCATTCATGGGTCGCCGTTTGCTTTTTGTATGCGCATGGATGCTGCACCTGCTTGTAGGCGGTCAGGTGGGTTTCTACCGCACTTATAGTCCGGCTTCCACTGCCAACAATAGTTTGGGAGCCATGAGGCATCCACAAAAAATACGCGTTCATAATAATCAAGGTTTCCTTATCAATGGCTGGGACAATTTAATTGGATTTGAAACATCTGGAGGCACATCTAGTTATGTTATTAAAACCGATACGGCCTTTGTACCTCAATGGAGAAAGGAGTACACCGGCGTTTTGTCCTTACCCACCGGCGGCATTATTTTCTATGGTTTCAATTATATTGAAAAGGTTTCAGCTAATGGCACACAAGTATGGATTAAATCGTTACCAGACTCCCTGCTGCTTAACGATGCTGTTTTAGAAGGATCAAGGGTACGGTTTGTTGGTTTGACAAAAAAGCTGGGACCTACGTTCAATCCATTTAGTCCACTTATTCTCTCCAATGGCTTCACCTTGCTTACCGATACTAATGGGAATTATGTATCCAACAGTTTGCACCATGCGAGCACGGTGTTGAGTAATGGGTTGACGAACTATTATGCACAGTGTGATTTTGCTAAAATCAAAAAAGATCCCAGTGGCAATTATTATTTATTAAGCACTTTTTATCGCAAACAACAGAACCATTCTGAAATGGCGTTTGTGAAAATGGACAGTGCCATGAATTTTTTATACGGTAAAACCTGGAGTAGTACCTCTAGTCAACTTTTTTTGAAGGACCTCGGTTTTTTTGGTAATGGCCGCAGCATCGGTGTTGGGTACACAAACAATGGCGCTACTTATTCTAGTCAATTTCGAATTGTACTAACGAAAATGGATGCGCAGGGAAGTATACTGAATCAGCTTCTTTTACCTAGTAAAACCTATGTAAGCGATTTACATGTAAAACAAAATGGCCACTATGTGGTTGGTTTAAACAGAGACGATTCGTGCTTCTTAATGGAATTTGATACAGCATTAGTCATTAATTGGTGCAGGTACCTCGGGCAGGGAAAAAATACCGGTGGGGTCATTGAACACAACCAACGACTTTACTATACCACGTACGACAATGGCCCTGTTTTGCGGAGTTACGATTTAAACGGTAACGCTTGCAGTAGTTATACAGTTGGTTGTGCTGTTGCAAACGGCTCCATAGCGCTATCGTCCTTTTCACTTGTTCCAATGAGTTTCACGCCCAGCTTAACCAACCAGTTGCGCGACACCTTGTTTACCGTAACCTATACCAACTCCTGTGTTTGTAATGCCATTGTACCGACGCTTAGCGCTATTAACTGCGTTAACAGTCCCCTTTCAGCAACGGGTATCGGCTATGGACCATTGTCATGGTATTCTCAAGCAACGGGACCCGGTTTTTTAGTTGGTGGACCAACTTTTAACTATGTCTCCTCTTCCCCAACCGTTCTTACTGTTTATTTACAAGACTCCACCTGCACACAAATTCCAACACGTGTGCCTGTTTCGTTTACCGTTTCAGGTTACCCGCAACTTACTTATAGTCCCGCTTCAAACACCATTTGTCAAGGCTCATCATTGGTACTACAAGTTTCAGGCGCAGGAAATTTTTTATGGCACCACAACCAATCGCACAACTTTCAACAAGTTCTTTCTCCTTCCATTACCACACAATATACTGTAACAGCCACCAACGCCCCTTCTTGCAGTATTGTATCTACTTTGCAAATTGTAGTCACACCAACACCCAATCCGATAATCCTTCTTCCCCAGAATAGCTGTACCAACCAATCCGTTACCTTGCAAGCCACGGGAGCCAATCAGTATCAATGGAACACCGGCAACACCACCTCTTCATTCGTCTTTATACCCACTTCAACAACACCTGTAAATTTCACATTAACGGGCACCAATGGCATGTGCAGTAAAACAAAAACGGCTACCCTGCAAGCCACACAAACCCCTTCCTTATCCATTCAATCCTCAACAAATAGCGCTTGTATAAACAGCGCTTATGTTCTAAACGCTACAGGTGCATCAACGTATTCTTGGTCCACCGGTCAACTTACGCCCTCCCTGTCCTTCCTTCCTCAAGCCCTGACTGTTTTTACAGTTACAGGTTGGCATCAACAGTGTTTTTCTAAAATTACGCATTCGGTAATTGGGGTACCTATTCCAACACTACAAATTACACCCCCTACTACCTTTCAATGTGTTGGAACTGTTTTGAACTTACAAGCAACAGGTGCTAATGGTTATTGGTGGACTAACGGTCCCCAAAACGCTACCCATACAATTACAATTCAAAATGGAATAAACAGTTACACGGTGTTTGGCGCCAACAAATCCTGCATCGCTTCCAAATCCATTCTCATACAAGGAGTACCTTTCCCTACATTAACGGTTACCTCTTCAAGCGGAACACTTTGCGCTGGCAATTCTTACACCTTGAATGCCAGTGGTGCCAGTCAATACAGCTGGAGCAACGGATCGACAGGTACTTCAATCATCATCACACCAACAGCTTCAATTAATTTGCACGTAACGGGAAAAAATTCCCATTGTGCCTCTTCACAAATTCTGAATTTGACTGTTTATCCAAAACCTGCTCTATCCATTACAGGTCCTTCTGTTATTTGTCTTGGTGAACCATTACCACTCATTGTAACAGGAGCACCATTTTATCAATGGCAGAATGGAAACAACGACAGTAGCCGTGTTTTTAACCCCAGCGGAAGTGGATCGGTATATGTTAAAGGAACTTCAGCCAACGGTTGTACATCGCAGACGTTTTTTAATTATTTAGTAAATGCGTGTGAAGGCATTTTGGAACCGTCCTTTGAACAAAAACTAGTCCTTTATCCCAATCCAACAACTGGAACAATTAACTTCAAAACGAACGGTTGGAGTGCCCCTTTCGATATTGAATTATTCAACATGAATGGACAATTAATGGCAAGCTATCAGCTCAACCCTTCAGATGCTCTTTCTATTGATAATTTTCCCAGTGGCGTATATATCCTCCACTGCCAAACAAATGGTCAAATACTTAGAGTCATAAAAACAAACTAGGGGACAGGCACAACCACTAAAATCCGAAGCGGGTTAACTATTCGAGTAACGAGCAGTTGTTTGCTTCGAATTAAGTAGCGATGAAGAAGGTTATCTCGTAAACTTACAACGCTTATGTTCGTTGAATCAACTTCACTTCGATTCATAGACATCCTCTCTAGCCTCTCAATCAAACGCCATCCATAATGATTACACCTTAAATCAACACTGATAGTATTCAAAACTATGTTGTTTTGTTTTTTAGATTGTGTAAAGTATAATAACTAGAGTTAGACCCGCCATTAATCAAACACTATTTGGCGTTGGGTTTTGTCTATTAATTTATTTTTAAAGTCTTGCATGGAGGTTTGCCTAATCTCAAAACGCAAGTGGACATCTTCACCTGAATCCATCTGTAGCACCACAGCGTTGGCCTTTTTTAACTCGGTCATTACCACATTCATCCATTCATACGCAAATCGGCAGTTGACTGCAATGGTTACCACTTTTTCTATGGTACCCGCGGCAGCAATTACTGCCACGGTTGTTTCTTTGTAAGCCTGAATTAATCCGGGTTTGCCTAATTGGGTGCCACCAAAATAGCGCACCACCACCACCATCACATTGGTTAATTTTGCCGAGCGTAACGCATCATAGATGGGACGACCTGCAGTACCTGCGGGCTCTCCATCGTCATAGGCCCGGTACTGCTCTCCCGTCACGCCCAATCGCCAAGCAAAACAATGGTGCGTAGCCGATGGGTGTTCATCTTTCGTTTGTTGCAGAAAGGCCTGTGCCTGCTCAACACTTGTCACTTCCCATGCATACCCCAAAAATTTTGACCCCCGATCGCGATAAACAGCAGAGGCATTTTGAGCTACAGTGAGGTAAAGATCTTCCACAATTCAAATATAAGTATTCCTACTGCCACCATTTACCGCCACCCATCCACCATTCACCGACTACCATTAACAACGTACCGAAACAGCCTTGTAAGTGGCTAATGCGTGGTCTACTTTTACAAAAAAAAAGTATGCATAAGTTCGACGATACAAACGACACCATGAATTGGCAGGAAATGGAAAGTACCCACCGCAGGGGCAAGGTAGCGGGTGGTATGCTGCTTGTAGTAGTAGGTTCATTATTACTCGCCCGCAAAGCTGGCGTAGAATTACCTTGGTGGTTATTTAGCTGGAAAACGATGCTGATTGGTATCGGCTTAGTAATAGGTATCAAACACCGTTTCCGCCGGCCGACATGGCTGGCTCTTGTGGCCATTGGTTCAGCGTTCTTGGTTTTTGATTATTACCCGTTATTTCCAATAAAGCAGTATTTCTGGCCGCTCTTTATTATTGGCATTGGGGCAGTCATGATTTTCCGTAATAATTCACGAAGAAAACACGAAGCCTGGAGACGTTGGCACTTAAAAAAAAAAGGTTGGCACACTATGAACACAGTTGCTAGTGAATACACTCACTCCGACGATCATATCGAATCGGTTACCGTATTTGGGGGAGTAAAGAAAAACGTGATTTCAAAAAATTTCAAAGGTGGTGAAGTTGTGGTTGTATTCGGTGGTGGTGAATTTAATTTGATGCAAGCGGATTTTGAGGGTACTGTTATACTGGAACTGGTGCAGGTTATGGGTGGTACTAGCCTCATCATCCCGTCTGATTGGGAAGTAAAGTCCTCGCTGGTAACTTTTCTAGGAAGTATTGAAGACAAACGTCCCGTTCAGCCGCCCACCAACAACGCTGCTAAAATTTTGGTTATTCAAGGTACAGCGGTAATGGGTGGCATTGAAATTAAGAGTTACTGATCATGAAAAAGTACATTGCCCAAACCGTTTTTGAAATCAGTGCTATTGGCACGGTTCAAACTGAATTCGATATACAATACCGACTAGTTTTAGCCAACGATGCCTACAGTGCTTTACTCAAGGCACACAGTCATGCGAAAAAACAAGAGGGCAGTGTAACACCCATGGAAGGACCTGATTTGTTCTGGAAATTTATAGGCATCACCGATTTATTTCCCGTTGATGAGGTTGAAGACGGTGGCGAGCTGTTTACCCAAACCCATCAAACCTGCGAGCCGGCGCACTATGTGCAATTTGTTAAACAACGCACCATGGCCATGCAAGCAAAAAATCTCACCTTCGTGTAATTGCATGAAACTACCTTATGCTCATTCACCCGTAAAACGGGTTACTTTGCTAGCGGTTACTATCCTGGCGTTGGTGTTTATCCAAACTGAATTACTGACCTGGTATGGGCAGCCGCTTACAACGGCATTAATTGACAGTGGATTGACCGCTTTAATTCTATGCGTAGCCTGCTATGTTACCTTACTGTTCTATCAGTACTACCAACCGGGTACTGAAAAAAAGGTGTACCGTTTGCTTTATGCATTTACTATTTCAGCTATCGCTGTAACAGCACTCAATTATGGTTTAACCTACCTCAACCACGCACCCGACTATATCGCCTTTGTGCACCTAAGTGCACCGATTCGCTACTTAATCGTGTTCTTAGTTATTTCCTTTGTCACATTAATTTCGTGGGTGTTAAATGAACAGGAAGAAAAGAACAAAGCGAATGAGCGTGTGCGCGTTGCCGACACTTCTGCTAAGGAAGCCGAATTGTACCAACTTCGGCAGCAATTGCAACCGCACTTTTTATTTAACAGCCTCAATTCGGTAAGTGCCCTCACCCTCAGTGATCCCACGGCAGCAAGAAAAATGATTCTACAACTTTCTGAATTTTACCGCAACATTGTAAAAGGCCAAGGGGCAGAAACTACAACCTTAAAGGAAGAATTGCAACAAATGGAATTGTACCTGGCCATCGAAAAAATCCGTTTTGGCGATCGTTTAAATGTAGAACTGGCCATTGATCCATCGTGTTTAAACCGCCAATTGCCGCCGCTAATTCTTCAGCCTATCATTGAAAACGCGGTCAAGTATGGCATTTACGGCACAACTGGTGATATTACCATACAAGTTAGCGTTACTTGTGATTCAACACTTACCACTATTACCATCACCAATCCGTTTGAGCCTGATTCTGGTTACGCCACTACTGGAACAGGTTATGGCGTGAGCTCTGTGAAAAAACGGATGGCACTGCATTACGGACGCATGGATCTTTTTAAAACCACGCAACAAAATAACCTATTTATTGCTACTTTAATGCTCCCATAGGTATGCTCAAAAAGGCTGTTATAATCGACGATGAACCCCTTGCCCGCAGCATCGTTACTGGGTATTTAAAAGCGTTCCCGGTTGAATTAGCGGGTGAGTGTGGTAACGGTTTTGATGGTATTAAATTAATTCAAAGTGTAAAACCAGACCTGGTGTTTCTCGATGTGCAAATGCCGAAAATTACAGGGTTCGAAATGTTGGAATTAATTGAAAACCCGCCGGCCATCATTTTTACCACTGCCTTTGATCAATATGCCTTGCGCGCGTTTGAAGCGAGTGCTGTAGACTACCTTCTCAAACCCTTTAGTGAAGAACGGTTTGCAGCGGCGATGGAAAAATGGCTGAAACAAGATGCCACCACTGCTCCTCAGGCCATTCAAAATCTCGCGGGAAAATCGGACCACGAATCGGATCGTATTGTAGTAAGAGTAAATGGCGACATTACCATTGTCCCTTCTCTTGAAATACATTACATCGAGGCGTTTGACGATTATGTCAAAATCTTCACTGCAAAGGATTACTTCCTTAAAAAGAAAACCATGGTTTTTTATGAGGAAACCCTAACGCCAAAAGGTTTCTTCCGCATTCACCGTTCGTTCCTCATCAACCTCAACGAACTTACTCGCATCGAACCTTTCGAAAAAAATGGTCATGTCGCGGTATTGCGAAGCGGCAAACGGTTGCCCGTTGGTCGCTCCATCTACCCAGTACTTAAAGAAAAATTAGGTATCTAATTACACCCCTGCTCCTAAATGCGAACGGTACAACCGATCGTAATCTTCCATGCTGCGAAGAATGACCTCGCGGGCTTCTTCAACCCCATAAACATGTGAAATCTCTACAACTTTGTCCTCACGGCCAGGCATGTTTTTGTACGTCAAAAAATAATGCTTCAACCGGTTAATGAGCGATGGGGGACATTCACTTACATCCTTGATTTGTCCGTAGATTTCATCTTGTTTTAGTACCGCAATTATTTTATCGTCCGCCTCCCCTTTATCTATCATTCTAAAACCACCAATGGGTACAGCTTCCACCAAAATATCACCGCTGTTGATTACCCGCTCCGTTAACACACAAATATCGAGTGGGTCACCATCTCCACGTTCTACAGGCCTTCCGGCCATTTTTTCAGCATAAGGCGGCACAAAACCATAAAGCGCTGGAACGTAATTCGAGAATTTTTGGGGACGGTCAACTTTGCGATAGCCGGTGCGTTTATCTATTTCATATTTTACGGTATCACCTGGTACCATTTCAATGTAGGCAGTAACAACAACGGGGCTATCGGGACCGGCTGATATGCCATGCCATGGATGCGGTTTAAATAATTGTACGTTCATAGGGTGCGTTATAAGGAAATCAATGACGTTTAGAGAAAAGAAACACTTTGTCCCGTTCGCTCCAACTCTTGTTGCCACTGCCAGGCACTCAACATCATGTCATCTAAGTTATAGCGTGGATGCCAACCTAACTCCGATTTCGCCTTTGAATTATCAGCATAAACCGCTATCACATCACCACTGCGTCGCGCCCCCATTACATAAGGCAATTTCATGGCTGCTACTTTCTCAAAGGAATGTATTGCCTCTAGCACCGAAACGCCATTGCCGGTGCCCAGGTTGTAAATGTTTACGGCTTCTTCTGCTTTCCCAGCTAATAAAAAATCAACCGCCTTAATGTGCGCGTCGGCAATATCGGTTACGTGAATGTAATCGCGAATACACGAACCATCGCGGGTGGGGTAATCGTTCCCAAATACCGTTAAGGCATTTTTTCCAACCGCTGTTTGAGTGATGATTGGTACAAGGTTATTCGGCCGTGTTATCGGCATTTCGCCGTGTTGGCCACTCATGTGTGCTCCAACCGGATTAAAGTACCGGAGCATCACTGCGTTAAACTCAGGGTGCGCCTTGGTGAAAAAACGAATAATCTCCTCCCCCACTTGCTTGGTATGTCCATAGGCACTTTCTGCTGCCAGTAACGTGGTGGTTTCTGTTACTGGCAAAGCTGAGGCATTGCCGTAAACAGAACACGAAGAGGAAAAAATAAAGTGGTTAATACCCCTTGCGCCTGCGTAGTAAAGCATGTTTTGAAGCGACCCAAGATTATTGTCGTAGTAACGCACCGGATCCTTCATCGAATCAGGAACCGATTTAAACGCCGCGAAATGAATAATGGCATCTATTTTACCGCATGCATCCAAGGCCTTTACCATCGCGGCACGGTCACACAAATCCACATCTACCCGAGTAAAGGGGCGCTCACAGATACCTGCCACGCGGTCGTACGCACTCTCGGCCGAATTACTGAAATTATCAACCGAAATAACCGAATGCCGGCTATTTTCAAGTAATTCAATCAAGGTGTGGGAGCCTATATAGCCAGCTCCTCCGGTTACTAAAATAGTTGCCATAAGACACGACGAAGATACACGAATTTAGAGTACCCCCCTCTGATTAACTTCGAATCCTTATCTTTAATGCATGGAAGAAGGGTTACCGCCGTGGATGACCATATTCGATTTTCTACTGGCACCGTTTTACATCATGCTGGTAGTTATGTTGGGTTACGCTGTGCGTAATATCAATATCAACCAGAAACCTTATTATAAGTATTATGTAAGTGCCCTGGTGTGTAAGGTTATTGGTGGCGTTAGTCTTTGCTTAGTCTACACCTTTTGGTACAAAGAAGGTGGCGATTCTACCAATTACTTTCTGGCCGGTAGCACGTATTCCCGCATTTTTACGGATTTTAATTTTGAACTGCTTGATCAAATGCTCTCCTTCCGTTCAGAAAGCATTGCCTTCCTTCCCTATTACGACTATGGCATTATCAATTTTTCGGATAACGATTATTACGCCCTCACTACCTCTGTTATCTCATCAGTTTTCTGCCTGTTGGGTATGAACTGTTATATCCCAGCTACCATCCTGCTTAGTTACGTTAGTTTTTTATGCATGTGGAAACTGTTCGAAGTGTTCATCGATAAATTCCCGCAACTGCAAAAAGAATTCGCCTACAGTATCCTATTCGTTCCTTCTGTTTTTTTCTGGGGATCGGGTATGCTTAAAGATACCTACAGCATTAGTGGTTTGGCATTAGCCACCTACGCGGTTTACAAATTTTTGATTCAACAACAACGCAAATTTAAATTCGGATTCATGCTCTTTGGCTCTTCCGCCATCATCATCCTCATTAAACCCTATATCTTTTTTGCCCTTATTCCCGGTACGCTTATTTGGGTCTTCTTCGATAAACTGAATACAATTCTGAACCCAACCTTGCGTGCGCTTTTCCTACCTGGATTGTTAACGCTTGTGGTAGTTATAGTAGCCGTTATTCTGCAATACTTTGGCGACTACCTGGGTGATTACAGTCTGGATAAAGTCTTTAACAAAGCCGCCAAAACACAACAAGATTTTGCTCGCAACCAACAGTATGGGGCAAATTCTTATGATATCGGCGAATTCGACGCCTCACTTGCTGGTGTGCTTTCAAAAATTCCCGCAGCACTCGAAATGGCCTTGTTCCGGCCTTACTTATGGAATGTGCGCAACCCGGTTATGCTGTTATCGGCACTTGAAAACTTCATCATGCTCTCGATTACGATTTACATCTTTTGGAAGGTAAAATTCAAGGTGCTCATCAAGTCGTTATTCAGCGACCCGCTCTTAATCTTCTCCATGTTGTTTGCGTTGTTTTTCGCCTTTTCTGTGGGCTTAACTACAGCCAATTATGGCGCCTTGGTGCGCCTAAAAATTCCGTGTATTCCGTTTTATGCCAGCAGTTTATTTATTCTCTATTATTTGAATAAAGAAAGTTTTGGTAACCGGCGTCTTGGCAGTAGCCGTAATGAAACCTACGATAACTCCTTCGCAACAAAGGGGGCACCTTCGCCTAACAAGCAACCGGTTGCGGGGTAGTAGCGGTAACAAGACGAACACTGATTTTTGTTTTTTTCACGGCTTCGTTAAGCGAAAAAAATTAATTTTACTCTATGGCACGTGATCGTCGAGTCGACGACTATATAGAAAAAGCGGCACCTTTTGCTCAGCCTATTCTCATTCATTACCGTGAATTGGTGCACATGGTGTGCCCGGAGGTAGAAGAAAAATGGAAATGGTCTTTTCCCAATTTCGATTATAAGGGGGCACCGCTTACGCACATGGCGGCGTTCAAAGGACATTGCTCCATCGGCTTTTGGAAAGCGGGATTAATGAAGAACAATAAACAACTTCTTACTAATGCCGCCAGCGAAAGCGCCATGGGCCACCTCGGAAAAATAACCGCCCTTACTGATTTACCTGCGGATAAAGTGCTCATTAATTTTATTAAACAGGGTATGGCGCTCAATGAAGCGGGAATTAAAGTGCAACGCTCTACTGCTCCTAAAGCTCCGCCAACAGTTCCCGATGATTTAATGAAGGCGTTTAAGAAAAACAAATCGGCTCATAGCTTTTTTCTTTCATTGAGTCCGTCGAAGCGCCGCGAGTTTACCAACTGGTTAGATGCAGCAAAACGCGCTGAAACCCGCACAGCCCGTATAGAAAAAACAATGAAATTGCTTGATGCCAATCAACACTTGAATTCAAAATACCAAAAATGAAAAAACACATTCAACTACTCGGTCTACTAACATTAACTACGTTACTCATCACAAGCTGCGCTAAAAAAGAAGAGGAGGTGCCTGAAGACACTAACAACACCACTTCTACTACCACTACGACTTCTTTTGGGTGGGTGCCTGAAGGTGGAACGACAGCAAAGGCAGACTCTTCTTACTTCGTGGCCACCTACAATAACATTGTGGCTTTTAAAGGGGGTAACAATAATGTGGTAGATATTAAATTATCAGACCTGCAAGTAGGCACGTATTCGATTTCTTCGCTTAGTGGCAATTCACTAGAATACGTTACTGGCAACACAACCTACTCGGCTACTGGTGGCACTGTTTCAATTGGTGCTAACAGCGGCACCAAACTATCCGGCACTTTCTCCTGCGCTTTAGCAGGCGGTACGCTCACGTCGTTAAAAGGCGATTTTACCGATATACCGAAGCGTTAGTTGAACGGAATTCGATAGCGTTTAAAAGGTTATCGCTTAAAACCAACGGTTGAATTGGATTTGAAGCTGTCGCGCAACTCCAACATTTTTATCGCGGTAATGGCTGCTTCATCGCCCTTGTTGCCGTGTTTTCCACCGGCACGGTCCATCGCCTGCTCCATTGTATTGGGAGTAAGTACACCAAATATAACCGGTTTACGATAAGCGATATTTAAATTGGTAATGCCCTTGGCTACTGCATCACAAATAAAATCGAAATGTTTGGTTTCGCCTTGTATAACGCAGCCAATGCAAATGATCGCATCCACCGCAGTCATTTCAGCGAGGTACTGCGCACCGAGTGTGAGTTCAAACGTACCGGGCACTTCCTTAATAACGAGCTGACTTTCGTCGGCGCCATAGTGTAATAGTGTTTTTTTCGCTCCTTCGAGTAAGGCACCTGTAACTTGATGGTGCCATGCAGCATATACAATGCCGAATTTATAAGGAGCTGCACTGCCAACTGGCGTGCCTTCAATGTGTGATAAATTTTTATCTGCGCTGCTCATAGAAACAAAAAACCCCCAAAGGCTGGGGGTTCAATTTTTTAAAGTTTGCCGGCTGCCTTGGCTCTGGCAATAAACTTGGCGATATCGCGCGCCTCAGTTGATTGACGGTATTCTTTATCAATACGCTCGTAGCTTTCAACGGCACGGCTGTAATCGCCTTTCAACTCACAAGCAAAACCAAGTTTCTTGAGGAAGTAAGGAGACGTAAATTTATTATCGACAATGTCCGCCGCTTTTTGGTAATGCGTAATGGCATCGTCAAACTGATTCAATTCCATATAACAATCACCAATAGCGCCTTGTGCAATCGGAGCAATAACTTGGTCACTGTTGCTGTATTTTTTAAGGTAGTCAATCGCATCGGCAAATTTACCGGTACGTAATAAACAAACACCCGCATAATAGTTAGCTAAATTGCCGGTTCTAGTCATGCCGTACTGGTCAGCAATGGCTGTAAAACCCATCATTTGCTTCGGTCCGTCAGCTGTAACCACATTGGCACCACCGTTTAACGCGATGTTAAAACTATCTTTTTCGAAAAATTTCTCTGCCCAGAACGATTCGTTCACCGCTTCTGCTTCTTGAGTTGGCAGGTAGTACAATTGGAAAAATAAGATACCGGCAATAATCGCCACCAGGCCACCACCTACGTAGTTAACCATTTGCTTGTTCTTTTCATAGAACAACTGAATGCCTTCAAGACCCGTGTCATTCAATGCGCGAGTCGATCCGCTTTCCTTCACTTGTTCTGCTGTATTACCGGCAGTTGTTTCTTCTTTTAAATCAGACATTTGAACTGAAAATTGGATTGCGAAGTTAACAATTTTTTCGGGAATTTCAGAATTTTTTTGCAAGTGCCTGTTATGCTGCATTTTCGACTAATTTTGCGGCATGTTTCTGGAACGACTCCACCTCCTTAATTTCAAGAATTATGCTGATTATGAGGCAGTTTTGTCCGAACGCATCAATTGTTTTGCCGGCCCGAACGGGGTCGGAAAAACGAATCTTCTCGACGCTATTCACTACCTGGCCTTCTGCAAAAGTTACTTTAACCCCATCGATAGCCAAAACATTCGACACGATGAGGGGTATTTCATGATTCAGGGCATCTTTAAAAACAATGGCGAATCAAGCGAGATTTATTGCGGTATTAAACGCAACCAAAAAAAGATTTTTAAAAAAAATAAAACAGAATACGAACGCTTAAGCGAACACATCGGGCAATACCCCTTGGTTATGATTTCGCCTAGCGATAGCGACCTGGTTAATGGCTCAAGCGAAGGCCGCCGTAAATTTTTAGATGGCATAATCTCGCAGTACGACCGGGGTTACCTCGATCGCTTAATCGCTTATAACAACGCCTTGCGCCAACGAAATGTGCTGCTCCGGCAATTTGCCGATACACGGGTTTTTGATGCTGAAAGCTTGGATATCTGGGACAATATGCTGGCTCTTCATGGCGATGGTATCCACCAAGTACGCCTGCAGTTTTTAAAAGAATTTATACCGCTGTTCAATGCCTACTACCAGTTTGTAAGCAATAGTCGCGAAGTGGCGCAACTCGACTACGAGTGCAGTTACGAAGGGCACCACCTACATACCGCGTTAATGACGTCGTTGTCGCGCGACCGGGCCGTGGGGTACACCTCCATGGGGCCGCATCGCGACGATCTCGATTTTAAACTCAACGGTTTTCCGCTTAAAAAATACGGCTCTCAAGGCCAACAAAAATCCTACCTCATTGCACTAAAACTGGCACAGTACGAATTTATTAGGGACCGAAAAAACACCCTGCCCTTGCTGCTGCTCGACGATGTGTATGATAAATTAGACGCCGAACGTTTTGGCAAATTGCTCGAAAAAGTGTCGGGCGAAGGATTCGGCCAGGTGTTTATTACCGATACCCACGCTGAACGTATTCGTGAAGCGCTTGAGAAAACGGGTGTGGACTTTAAACTATTTGAAGTAGCGTAATCGATCATTTACTCTTGCTTTTTTTATTTGTTTTTTGGGCGTTGCAATGCCCATCTACTAATTATCATTAGGCATTGCCGCGCCATCCGCTGTAGCCAAGCCGTTTGAGCCTAAGCAAGGGGCACTTTCGTCAACTTACAAAACGCCTACGGGGTCCCCGCTCTAACGGCGGGGCCTCCGTGGCTTGCCCTTGCTAAGGCTCACCCGTCTCGGCTGCCGCTACTGTCGCTAACGCACGTCTACGCTTTCTTTTTCTGAAGGCCTACTTC
>JACCDS010803246.1_pt1 | contig 42791 bp, 39 predicted proteins | sample 7446441 | NCBI WGS metagenome assembly JACCDS01 (sample SAMN15323445, study PRJNA562643) | freshwater metagenome | isolation source: river surface water | place: USA:Blue River Watershed | collected 2017-08-17 | reverse complement strand
GTTTGTCTTTTTTTAAGGAACGTGCTACCACTTTATCTGCATATTCTCCTTCGTTGAATATTGCATTTAAAGCATCAATGGTAGTATAAACTAAATTTCTATGTAATCTCATTTTAAATAATTGAATTGCAAAGGTACTATTTATTGGTGTGAAAGCTAAATTTTAATGTTCTAAATAAAAAGACACTGTCGTTAAACAGTGTCTTTAGTATGTGTAGACAATCCAGTTTTATTTAACTCTTGTCAATCCTATGTTTTCTGGTGCATGAAGTACCATTGGGAATTTTTCAATTTTCACCGAACTACTATCTAATCCAAAGGCTCTTTCTTCAGATAAGCTGAGTTTTTTGATGAAGAAATACGAATTCATAACTAATTTTTCATGCCACAATAAATCACTATCATTAGATAAAAATTTCTCAGACAATACAAACTTAAAGTCTCCAAGGATGTTGTTTTTGTTCAATGATTCGTAACGACTTGTAATATCTACTTCACCTTTTTTAACCATGTCTTTTAGAACTTCGCGGAACATCAGATTGATTTTGGTAGGTTCTCGAAATCCTAAATTAAAGTCAACACGGTACAAATCGTCTTTTAAGATTTCGGTTACTTTATATTCTGTTTTATAAGGTTCAGTTAAAATGTTCACGTGAACAAACCAATAAATGTCAGCTCTTTTGGGTCTTTTTTGTAGAATAGAATACATTACTTTTTCTTCAATTTCATCCACTCTTCCTGCATTGGTCATATACACCAAATGGGTTGCGTATTTTGGAATTGATAAATCAGCACTTAATTCGCCCAATACTTTTTTATAGTCTTCAATCTTAACAATTTTAGTGTAAGCCTTGTTGATTTTCTTAGCTAGGTACCAAATTGTCATAATAGAAATAAGTAGCATTGCTATGAAAAGAGTAACATAACCGCCTTCAGCAAATTTGGTAATATTGGCAGCAAGAAAACTAAATTCAATCATTAAATAAATGCTAATTAAAGGAACGTATAAGAACCATTTAACTCGTTTCATTATCAAATAGTAATTCAATAAAAGAGTCGTCATAATCATACAAAGGATAATAGCTAAACCATATGCATGTTCCATATTGCTAGATTCTTCAAAATGCAAGACGATACCCACACAACCAAAGAATAATAACCAGTTGATAGAAGGGATATATAACTGACCTTTTAGCTCGGTTGGGTATTTGATTTTGACTTTTGGCCAGAAATTCAAACGCATGGCTTCATTGATTAAGGTAAATGAACCACTAATTAACGCTTGAGAGGCAATTACAGCTGCCAAAGTAGCTACTACAATTCCGATAGGTTGGAACCAATCGGCCATAATTAGGTAAAATGGGTTTCCATTTTTCCCCCCTAAACTTTCTAGTGATTGTCCTTCGTGGTGTATCAAATAAGCACCTTGACCAAAATAGTTTAGAACTAAAGCTATCTTTACAAAAATCCAACTGATTCGAATATTTTTACGTCCGCAATGCCCCATGTCTGAATACAATGCTTCAGCTCCAGTAGTACATAAGAATACAAAACCAAGTACAAAAAAACCATCTGGATGAATTGATAATAAATGATAGGCGTAGTAAGGATTTAGTGCATTTAGCACTTCTATGTGTTTGAAAATTTGAATACCGCCTAAAATCGCTAACATGCTAAACCAAATTAACATCATAGGAGCAAAAAACTTTCCAACTAATTTGGTTCCAAATTGTTGAATGGTAAATAGTATAAATAAAATTCCGATTACGATTGGAATGGTATTAATTTCAGGATAAAAGGTTCTAACTCCTTCAACAGCAGAGGATACTGAGATAGGAGGGGTGATGATTCCATCGGCTAGTAAAGCACTTCCTCCAATAATGGCAGGAACAATCAACCATCGAATTTTTGTTTTTTTGACTAAAGCATATAATGCAAAAATCCCACCTTCACCATGGTTGTCAGCACTTAAGGTGATTAGTACGTATTTAATTGTAGTTTGCAGAGTAAGTGTCCAAAAAACACAAGAGATTCCACCTAAAACAATATCGGCATTAATTATATGGTCGCCAAGGATGGCTTTCATTACATACAAAGGAGAAGTTCCAATGTCACCATATATAATTCCTAAAGAAACTAATAAACCGCCAAGTGTTAATTTACTATGGAGATCTTTGTGCGCTACGCTCATGATATTTAATTAAAAAGTGGGCAAATTTACTCTTTTTAAATAAATTAGGGTAAAAAATAACAAAAAAACACGGAGACTATTTCCGTGTTTTTAATGATTCTAATTTAATGTTAATTTCGTCTATGGTTTTCTCTAGAACCTCTTCCATTTTCTTTCATTGGCGGAAGCGTTACATATTGATTTCTATTACGTTGAATTTCCACCTCTTTAATTTCTAAAGGTCTATTTTGTGTCATTTCTCTTCTGTAATTTGTTCTTTGAGTATCGTCACCGCTTCTATATTGTCTATCATTATTACGATAATATTCATTGGAGTTACGTTGTGTAAAACCTCGATGATTGCTATCATATTCATCTCTATTTGAGTAACTATAGTTGGGGCGTTGGTTTTGGTATCTAGATGGGTAGCGATATTCGGATTGATAATTTTTTCTATAATTTACATATTTGTAATTATTGTTACGGTTTATACAAAAAGAGATGTTGCGACGGTATTTGTATATTGGGTATGGATTCCAAGTATAGTAAGCTCTAGGATAATAATTCCATTTCCAATTAGAATAGTAGGGACGGTAATTTGAAGTCCAAAATAGACTTAATAAACTCGGAGAACTATAATATACGGGTTCATAAATGTAGTTTGGGCCGTATAAATTGGTATTCCCTACAATTTGAATACTCACTCTGTCATAATAATCTTTTGCTACATCAATTGTGGCTACATCTTGATAAATGTCACGATTAATAACAGCTTGAATTAGAATGATATGAGTTTGATTTTCGATGGATTCTACAACTCTAAGGTAATCTACCTGATTGTCATTATTCAAATCCAAGTTAGATAATTGAAGTTTTGGGTCGTTTAGTCTTCTTTCGAAATCTTCTAAATTTTGTGATTCTCCAAATACAGATGCAACGGCTCTTAAATCTAAATTGGCACTAATTTTACTATTCATTGCATTTATTTGAGTTCTATTTTGTGCTTGTATCTGTGTCGTACAAAAAATGATGATTACGCTTAAAAAAAATAAATTCGTTTTCATAATAAGTCAATTTAAGATTAGTAGTTATAACTTTCCAATTACTATGCCAATAATTGATTCTAAGATTTCGGATAGGTTGTAATTAATTGTATTTTAGCTTTCTAAATTTCCGTTTTTATGAATAAAATAATTCTCACTCTAGTTTTTGGTCTTCTTTTTTGGTCTTGTAAATCACAGAATGTAAATACGAATCACTTTACTTCAGTAACTATTGATACTTTATTTCAAGATAAAATTAGCATTCGAGCGTTGACTTTGGATCAAAATAAAGTTTGGTATGCGGCTGATAAATCAAGATTTGGTTTTTTTGATTTGACATTGAATCAAAAGAAAGAAGTTCAGATACCTTTTGAGAAAAGTGTTGAGTTCAGGAGTATTGCTCAAACTAATAAGTATATTTTTATTATTAGTGTAGCCAATCCCGCTTTGTTGTACCGAATTTCGAAAGCGGATTTTAGTTATGAATTAGTATATCAAGAAAATCATGAGAAGGTATTTTATGATAGTATGCAATTTTGGAATGACAAAGAAGGCATTGCTATTGGAGACCCACTAGAAGGAAGTTTTTCGATCATCATCACTCGCGATGGAGGAAATTCTTGGCAAAAAACACCATCCAATCAAATCCCGAAATTAGAAGAAGGAGAGGCTGCCTTTGCCGCTAGTAATACTAATATCGTAATTAAAGGAAATGCTGTTTGGATTGTATCTGGAGGAAAGAAATCGAGAGTATATTCTTCAAAAGACAAAGGGAAGAGCTGGACAGTTTATGAAACACCAATGGTGCAAGGAAAACAAATGACAGGAATATTTACAGCGGATTTTTATGACTCTGAAATAGGATTTATTTCTGGAGGTAATTATGAAGTGCTAACTCAAAATTTTGACAATAAAGCGCGAACCACTGATGGAGGAAAGACGTGGGATTTAGTGGCGCAAAACCAAGGTTTTGGATATGCTTCTTGTGTACAATATGTTCCCCATAGCAATGGAAAAGGATTGGTTAGTGTGGGAGCTTCTGGTTTGTTTTATTCGAATGATGGCGGAGACAATTGGCAGCAATTAGCATTAGATAATACTCTTTATACAATCCGATTTTTAAATGATTTTACAGCTATTGCTGCTGGTAAAAATAAATTGATTCGAATTCAGTTTAAATAAAATAACCACCCTAACGAGGATGGCTATTGGAAGTTATTAAGCAATAATTATTCTTTCTTATTACCGCGATCTCTATATTGATGTAGTAATTTTCTATTGAAATCTTCTTCGGATTTTTTTAGTTTTAAAATTTTAGATGCAGGGAGAATATTTCGTAGTGTAGCGGTTAATTTTTTTCGCAACATAAATATTTCTTCATCATTGCTTTCCATTTGATTTAAGAAAGTACTGGCTTCTTTTTCGGTCATCTGACTAACAGAACCATCTTTTATTTTTTTTATAAAAGCGCCCATTTTTTGATGTCTCAATTCAAATTGTTTGTCTTCAAAAGCATTATATACAGGCCAAAATTTTTCTGCTTCAGCTGACGTTAAGTCTAATTCGGTAGTTAGAAAAGCTACTTTCATAGTTTTAATCTGTTCTCTTTTTTCTTTCATTTTCTCACCTTGAGCGTAAAAGTTGAGAGAAGAAAATAATACAAGGATGGGTAGTATTTTTAATAGTTTCATAATCGTATGTTATTGCAATAAATTTATTCTGAAATCAGTCGTTCTAAATCTGGGTTTGTGGTTAATACATCTTCTACAGTTTCCTCTTTTAAGGTCGTTGTAGGGTGTATTTTATTGATGTCTGTTTCTTCTAATTCGCTAATTAATTCATAAGGATTTATATCCGTTTGATAGGTCAAGTGATTCTCTAAAGTAGTTGTGTCTAATTCTTCACTAGTTGTCGAAAACTGATTGTAAATAGGAAGTAGCAAGGCAATAATTACAACAGCTGCTACAGCAAAACACAGATTTTTTCTTCTTTGAAAAAGAGGTACCACTTTACTTTTTTCTTCAGGTAATTGTGAAAGTACCTTTTTAGAAAAATCATCAAAGTAATGCTCTGGGATTGTAAATCCTGATTCAATTTTTGGTTCGTTTTCTAATTTAAATGTTTTCATAACTATAGTTTAGACTAATAAGAATTTAAAAGGTTTAATTTGAAGTAATATAGGCTTCTATTTTTTTTACAGCATGGTGGTAAGAAGCTTTTAATGCTCCTACAGAAGTTTCTAAAATAGTAGCGATTTCTTCATATTTTAATTCTTCAAAATATTTCATTTTGAATACTAGTTGTTGCTTTTGCGGTAAAAGTGCAATTGCTTTTTGTAATTTGATTTGAATTTCATTTCCATCAAAATAAACATCAGCTTTTAAATTGTCAATTGTCTTATTCTGTAATTCTTCGGTTGAAACTTTATTCTTTTGTGCTTTTTGTTTAATAAAAGTCAAAGCTTCATTTGTTGCAATTCGGTACATCCAAGAAAATAGTTTACTATCTCCTTTAAAGTTTTTGAGATTCTGAAATACTTTAATAAATGTATTTTGTAACACATCATCAGCATCATCATGATTCAATACAATGTTTCTAATATGATGGTACAAAGGTTTTTGATAATCTTGCAAGAGCTTCTGAAACGCTTCATTCTGCGTTTTAGGATGTAATAATTCTTGAATAAATTCTTTTTCTTCTTGCAAAGCTTCTATTTAACTAATTAGAATAGCATTTATCCAAAAGGTTTAATCGAAAGATTAAATTTCAGATGCAGTTGTTTCCGTTTCTGGTTTAGGTTCTTCAGTTTTAGGAACTACTTTAGGTGTACTATTTTTTGGCTTAACCGGAAAATACATTTCAGTTTTCCATTTAGAAGGATTTTTAATATCCAATTTGTTGATAGTGTACACTTCTAGATGAGCAATTTTAGAATCAGGAGTAATAACGTTTTGATTGATATAATTCTTTGATTTTTTTAAAGCTTCTTTGGTATGAGAATAGTCACCATATAAGGTAGTTTTGATTGCCGAAAAAGCTTCTAATTCATCAGACATAATATCACTTCCATAACTAGTCATAATAGCTTCTTTAATTGGAACACAGATAGAAATTTTAGCTAAACCACTTTTCTCATCGTAGGTGTGATAAATTACAAATGGCTTTCCGTTAAGTTCAATTTTATTTTGTTTACAAAAAGTAATGATTTTAGGGAAAACAATTCGGGTGTTTTTTACAATAGAACTAATCTTACTAGTAAAACTTTGTTTAAGGTATGGAGTACCTAATTTTTGAACTAATCCATTTACTTTTATTTGGTAGGTATTAATTTCGAAATCTAGGCTTTTATCTAAATTGGCTAAACTTTTTTCAAATAACCCACCTATTATTCTGTTAGCACCACCATGAAGTGCTGTATAGATTTTATAAGAAAAACTCATTTCACCACTAGATTTCAAAGTAACTTTTGTACCTCCTAAAGTGTCTTTAAATACCCATGTAGTATTAAATTCAGTTCCATCCCAATTCATTTTTTGTGTAATACTATCATTTTCTTTTACAGAGAAAGTTTGAATAGTTCCATTGCCATCAATTCCTTCCCACATACATTTAGCTCCTTTACCGATGGTAGTTTTAGGATAATGTGTTCTTGTTGTAGCATCTTCTACCATAAAGGCCATAAAATCTTCCCAGTTTTGATAATCATTTACATAATTGTATAGATCAGCTTTTGAAGTATGAATTACTTTGCTTCGTTCTATAGTAAAACTCCCTTTTTGTGTTGCAATAAAAACAGAAAAAGAAATAAAACTAAGTAATAGTAAAAGGAAGATGTATTTTAAGATTTTCATGTTGGGTGCCAATTTAGGTTTCTTTAGTAAAGTTAGTTCTTTTATTCGAAAATGATAATGAATAATTAGAAATAAACTAACGTTTGAAGAAAATCTTGATTACAAATAGTAACCCAATAAAAATAAGAAATCCTAACAATATTTTATAATTCCCTTTATAGAATAGTTGATGTAATTTAGCGTCTTTTCGATAGGAAAAAACCATTGCTATTACAAAAGCTATGAAGAAAAGAAGAGCGAAGATCAATTGTCCTGTACTAAACATATGTTGAAAATTTTATAGCAAATTTAGTCATTTGTTCAGGAATAGTTATTACTTTTCCAATTCATTTAATGAAATATAATATGCAGAAACAAATTAAAGCGGTAAAGGAATTTCATACCGCATTCCGAATAGGTCATAGCGAATCTCCAATTGCTGATTTAGGCGAAGCCAAAAAATACCTTCGTTATAATTTGATGAAAGAAGAAAATGAAGAATATCTAGAAGCGGTCTTGAATAACGACTTAGTTGAAATTGCAGATGCTTTAGGCGACATGATGTACATACTTTGTGGGACTATTATAGAGCATGGTTTACAACATAAAATAGAAGAAGTTTTTGACGAAATTCAACGTTCTAATATGAGTAAATTAGGTGAAGATGGAAATCCAATTTACAGAGAAGACGGTAAGGTAATGAAAGGACCTAACTATTTTAAACCGGATTTTTCTAAAATATTAGGAGAATAATTGATGCCAATTTAGGACATAAAAAAAGCGATTTTCATTTGAAAATCGCTTTTTTATTTAAGTGAAGAATAATTATACTTTTACGGTCCAACCAAAAGTATCTTCAGCTAATTTATTTTGAATATTCGTCAATTTTAATTTCAAATCAGCAGCAACTGAATGCTCTAATTTAGGTAATTCGTAGTAGTGATCTTTATAAGAGAATCCGGCAATTGGACTGATAACAGCTGCAGTTCCTGCTCCAAAAATCTCTTTCAAACTTCCGTTATTAGCAGCTTCCACTAATTCATTTACTAATACTGAACGAACTTCTACAGTAATACCTTCTCTTTTAGCTAAATCAATAAGTGTTTTTCTAGTAACCCCATCAAGTATTCTTTCGCTTGTTGGTGCAGTGAATAAGGTATCATTTATTCTGAAGAAAACGTTCATGGTTCCTGCTTCTTCTAATTTAGTGTGTGTAGCGTCATCTGTCCAAATAACTTGTTGAAAACCTTCTTTGTTGGCTAAATTCGTTGGGTAGAATTGACCAGCATAATTTCCAGCCGCTTTTGCAGCACCAATTCCGCCATTTGCCGCTCTACTATAATGTTCTGCAACAATTACTTTGACTTCGCCTGCATAATACGATTTAACAGGAGATAAGATAATCATGAATTTATAGTTATCAGAAGGGTTAGCAATTACTCCCGTACCAGTTCCAATCATGAATGGTCTAATATACATGGAGTTTCCATTTCCTTTTTTTACCCAAGCTTGATCAATTTTAAGCAATTCTTTTAGTCCATTCATGAAGATGTCTTCAGGAACTTCGGGCATCGCCATTCTAACTGCTGATTTATTGAAACGTTTGAAATTTTCATCAGGTCTGAACAACCAAATGGCGTCTTGCTCGTCTTTGTAAGCTTTCATACCTTCAAAAATAGCTTGTCCGTAATGAAATACACGTGTAGACGGATCAACTAAAAAAGGTGCGTAAGGTTTAATAGTTGGTGTCTGCCATTCTCCATTTTTAAAATCACATTCAAATAAATGGTCTGTAAAAACAGCACCAAAACTTAAATTTTCAAAGTCTACTTCATTGATTTTTGAAGTAGTTGATGGTATAATTTCAATTTTTTTGTTTTGAGTTGTACTCATAATTAAGAATTGTTTTTTTTATGGTATTAAGTAATAAGCATCAGCTTACAACATTGGAATTGGGATGTACTTATTTAATGATTACAAAATTAAATAAAAATCACTAAAAAACTTATCAAAATTGTATTAATTATAGCTATTAACTGCGATTTATGTATATTTAAAAATAATCATACAATTAAGGGTGATTTATGGGAATTATATAAAAAATATCAATTTTTTTCGAATGAAACGTTTTTGTTTTAACTAATTTTGGGCATAAAATAGAAATACTTAGTTACTACTAATCTCAAAAAACATCCATTGGAAAGAGAAATTATTCAAACTCTTGACGGCTCTACCACAATTCATTTGAAAGAATGGGACGAGTGTTATCATTCAAAACATGGTGCAATTCAAGAAGCCCAACACGTTTTTATTCAAAATGGACTCTCGTTATTTCCAAATCAATCAGTATCTATTTTAGAAATAGGATTTGGTACGGGTTTAAATGCATTTATTACTTTTTTGGAATCCTCAAAATTGAATCAGTCGATTAATTATGTGGGTGTTGAGGCTTATCCTGTTATTGCTTCCGAAGTGATTGCAATGAATTATGTGGACGAATTGAATGCAAGTCATCAGCAAATTATTTTTCAACAAATGCATGAAGGCAAATGGGACGAACAATTTGAATTAGCTTCTCATTTTATATTAACCAAGCGAAAACAATTTTTTGATGAGATTGATGATTTTCAGCAATTCGACTTGATTTATTTTGATGCTTTTGGTTACAGAGTTCAGCCCGAATTGTGGAGTACAGCTATTTTCAAAAAGATGTACGAAGCACTTCGTCCAGGAGGAAAATTAGTTACTTATGCTGCTCGAGGGGTAGTTAAAAGAAGTATGATAGAAGTTGGTTTTACAGTAGAAAAACTACCAGGTCCACCGGGGAAAAGGGAAATGTTTAGAGCAAGTAAAGGGTAAACGAGTAATTTATCTTGGATAAAATAAATTACTTAAAACTTCGTTAAATAATAGTAATTGCATTTTATATTGATGTAAATTTATGCTAATTAAAATGAACGTTTAACCCAAAATTGAATTCATTATGACAAAAGTAATGCTTGACTACACCAAATCTATTCTAGAAAGAGTCAGTTTTGATCCCGCACTTTTTTACAAAGAATTACAAAAAGCAATTAAAACTTTGCTGCCCTACGAAATGGAACAATTGAAAGAATGGTTATATAATTTCACGCATGAAAAGCCAGAATTAAAACCTTGTTTGTTAGTAATCAATACATAAAAAAAGGGAACCTTTATGGTTCCTTTTTTTATTTCTTTTGAATTGGGCTAATAATTTCAACATTTTGAAATACAATAGCTCCTTTGACTACTCCAGCTATTGTACTTCGTAAAGCATCAATGATGTGGATTTTTAATTCGCTTTTCGGGAAGATTAAACTCACTTCACGAGCAGGTTTTGGTTCTTTGAAATGACGTAACTTCTTTTTGTCAGATTCCTTTAAATCTAGGGTATGTAAATAAGGCAATAGGGTAGTACCTAGTCCTTCATCAGCAAGCTTGATTAGGGTTTCAAAACTGCCACTTTCGATTTGAAAATGGTTGATTTCGTTGCGATTATTATTTTTGCATAGATTCAAAATACCATCTCTAAAGCAATGACCGTCTTGCAATAATAGAATTTCATCTAAATTTAAGTCAGCTACTTCAATTTCTTGTTTTTGATAATGTTGGTGACTTTCTGGAATGTAAGCTACAAAAGGTTCAAAATACAAGACTATTTCTTTGATCTTTTCTTCTTGAAGTGGAGTAGCAGCAATTGCAGCATCGAGATGACCATTGTTTAATTTGGTTATAATTTCATCTGTATTGAGCTCTTCAATGATGAGCTTTACTTTTGGATATTTTTTTATGAAATTGTTTAAAAACATGGGAAGCAAAGTAGGCATAATCGTTGGGATGATTCCCAATCTAAATTCGCCACCTACAAATCCTTTTTGTTGTTCTACAATATCTTGAATACGATCTGCTTCATTGACGATATTTTTCGCCTGACTCACTATTTTTTGACCAATATCAGTTAATTGAATTGGTTTTTTGGTTCGGTCAAATATTTGAATATTGAGTTCTTCTTCAATTTTTTGAATTTGCATGCTTAAAGTGGGTTGAGTTACAAAGCATTTTTCAGCAGCAAGAGTGAAATTTTGGTGTTCAGCAACAGCGAGAACATATTTTAGTTGAGTAATGGTCATTGGTATAGTAAATTTTGATGCAAATATAAAAACAATCAATTTATTTTATAGTGATTAAAGGGATTTAATTTTAGACTACTTTTGATTCTACTAAGACTTTTATTTATGAGCAACGATTTTTATAAAAAGATATTAGATAATAATAAAAAATGGGTGGAGGATTCATTAGCTCTTGACCCTGATTATTTTCAAAATTTGGCAGAAAAACAGACGCCTCCTTTATTATGGATTGGATGTTCGGATAGTAGAGTCCCTGCGAATGAAATTGTAGGAGCTAAACCTGGAGAAGTATTTGTACACAGAAATATTGCCAATATGGTAATTCATTCGGATATGAATATGTTAAGCGTTTTAGATTATGCAGTCAATGTTTTGAAAGTAAAACACATTATTGTTTGCGGACATTACGGCTGTGGTGGGGTTCAGGCAGCCATGAACAATCAATCTATAGGGATTATTGATAACTGGATTAGACATATTAAAGACATCTATCGTTTGCATAAAACCTATTTGGATGCTATTGAAGACGAAACGGAACGTTTTAATGCGTTTGTTGAAGTCAATGTGAAAGAGCAGGTTTTCGATTTGGCCAAAACTTCCATAGTACAATCAGCATGGAATTCAGGACAAGAATTGACCTTGCATGGTTGGGCTTACGGTTTGAACTCTGGATTTGTAACTGACTTGGATGTTAACTTTAGTTCTGATGTAGATTTGGATGAGGTGTACCAATTAAAATTTTAAAATATAAACTGCTTTAGGGCAGTTTTTTTATGCTTATTCCTCAAGATCTAAATTCTCGTTAAATGCAGAAGGTAGTAGGGTAGGGATAAATTTAATTAACATCGGTAACAATAAACTTCCTCCCGGTAACAGGAAAATGGTTAGTGATGGGATTGTTTTGCAAATATCTAATAATTGTTTTTTAATTTTCTTTTTCTCCTTTTCGTCCAGATCTCTTCTAGTAGAATAGGCGAGTAAAACCATTAATTCTTTACTTTGAACAATCTCTTTAACTAGACGAGTTTTATTTCGAGCAATAAGCGTTACCACACTTTGAGTAGTCTGATCGTAAAAATGTTTAACGGGATTTGAATAGTTAAAGTATGGGATCTCTTTTTTATGTTGCGATATAAACGTATTGGTGTCGTTGATACTTTGTTGTACAAAATCATCAGAAACAGTAAGTGTTTCGGCTAATTGATATAAGAAATAAGATTCATTATTCTCTAATACACCATCATTCCATAGCGCCATTCCAGCAATATCAATTAGGTATTTTTTTTCCAATTCGTTAGTGAAATAATCCAATTGCAATGTTTCTAAACTTAAATTGGAGTTTTTAGAGAATTTGCTGTAGCGAATAGAAGCTTCAAAAAGTTTAATTAATAAATCGTCATATTGCGACTTATTGGTTTTTATTTTTAAAGCCAAAGTGACAATATTTACAATAGTTTCTTCAATCTTTTTAAGGTACTTATCAGGAATTGTTCCGTGAATTAAATACTGACGAAAAGCCAAAACATCAATGAATAACAATGCGTTAGTTACCAAATGAGAAAAGTTTTTGCTTATGATGTTTTCATTTGTTTGAACACGTTCATCAATAAATTTCTCAAGGGTAAGTGAAGGTGTATTTTTTGGAAGTAACTTTTTGAATAAGTTAAACTCTTCTGGATGCATTTCATTATAAAAGGATACCGTTTCTGAAATGAAATCGTTCCAATTTACCTCCTGTTTTGTGATGGTATAAACTCCAAATAACGAATTGAATAAAGCTACTTTAGAAACTTCTTCCTTGAACCAACCTTTAATTGGAATTGGTGATTTTGTATCGAGCGAAATGATGTGTCCGTATATAAACCCCGTTGCTTTTAAGTTGTCATAGAAAGAGGTGTTTTCAGGAACTAATTTCATTTCTGAAATTTTCTGTTCACTGAAAAATTTATCTATCCAACCAGGTACTGAAGGGTTTATCATCAACTTAATTTAATAATGCAAAGCTATGTTTTTTTCTTATTCTAAGATGAAATTAAAATTAAAAAACCGTTTCGTATTACTATACAAAACGGTTTTAAATAAGAAATAAATGCTGATTATTTTATAATTGCAGAGCAAGCTACTCTAGCTCCTGAATTTCCTGTAGGTTGAGTTACAAAATCATCTGCACCTTGGTGAACTATTAATCCTTTTCCTAATACATCTTTGGTTGGATCTCCACAGCCAATGCACCATTCATTAGTAGTTAAAGTAATGGTTCCATTTCCATTTTCATCCGCTGTGAAATTTCCAATATCTCCTTTGTGGTATTCTCCTTCTCCCCATTTACCATGTTTTTTAAAGGTTGGATTCCAATGTCCTCCTGCTGAACTGCCATCTGCTGCTGAACAATCTGATTTTTCGTGGATATGAATAGCGTGAATACCAGGTTTTAACCCTGCAATTTTAGCTTCAAAGGTTACTTGACCATTTTTCTCTACAAAAGTGGCTGTTCCAGACACTGTACTATTGCTTTTGGGTTCAAAATTCAAAAGTAATTTTTTTGAGTCGTTTGAGTTGGCGGTTTTACAACCTATAATTACAGCTACAATAACTACGATAGATACAATTATTTTTTTCATGATTTTCTTTTTTTTTTAATCCTATAAAGTTACGTATTAATGTATAGGCAAAAATTAATATTTTCTTAAAATATAAAAACCGCTCTGAATACAATCCAGAAACGGTTTTTAAAACAAATTAAATCTAAACTAAAAACTATCTTTCTGCTTAAAAGCAATATTTATTTTCTGCAACTAATTTTGCTGTAATAATTTCTCTAAGTGCTACTACATTAGGCATATTAGTATATTTGGTAAATCGGCGTAATCCCATCAACATCATACGTTGTTCATCGCCTTCGGCAAAAGAAACAATCCCTTCTTTTCCTTTTTGAGTGACAATATCAACGGCTTTGTATAAATACAATTGCGCCATAGCAATTTGTTCTTGGATACTTGCTTCTCCTTGTTTTTTAGCCAATTTTTCAGTTCTAAGAATGGTGCTTTCTGCCATGTAAATTTCGATTAGCATATCGGCAGCAGCCATCAATAATTGTTGGTGTGCTTCTAAATCAGCTCCGAATTTTTGTACTGCTCCACCAGCAACCATTAAAAATGCTTTTTTCAATTTGCCAATCATCTCTTTTTCTTCGGCAAACAATTCAGAATAATCAGGGGTGTCAAAAGATGGAATTCCCATTAATTCTTCTTGTACTTTCATCGCAGGACCTAATAAATCCACTTGACCTTTCATGGCTTTTTTGATTAACATCCCAACAGAAAGCATTCGGTTGATTTCGTTAGTTCCTTCGTAAATACGAGCAATTCGAGCATCTCTCCAAGCCGATTCCATTGGAGTATCCTCAGAAAATCCCATTCCTCCGTAAATTTGAATTCCTTCATCAGCACAATTTTGAACATCTTCAGAAACGGCTACTTTTAGAATGGAACATTCAATAGCAAATTCTTCTACGCCTTTTAATTCGGCTTCTTGATGAGAAGTTCCTTCTGCAACGCGAACATTGATTCTGTCTTCAATAGATTTGGCTGCACGATAAGTTGCACTTTCTCCCGCATAAGTTGAGGTTGCCATCTCGGCTAATTTAGCACGAATAGCACCAAAACTCGCAATTGGAGTATTGAATTGAATTCGGTCATTTGCATAATGTACTGCGTTTGAAGTTACACGACGTTGTGCATCCAAACATGCAGCAGCTAATTTGATACGACCCACATTAAGAGCATTCATAGCTATTTTGAATCCATTTCCTCTTTCGGATAACATGTTTTCGACAGGTACTTTGGTTTCGTTAAAAAATACTTGACGAGTCGATGAAGCACGAATTCCTAATTTATGTTCTTCTTCTCCAAAAGAAATTCCATTGTCTTTAGTATTTTCCAAAATGAAGCCAGTGATGTTTTTATCATCTTCAATTCGAGCAAAAACGATGAAAAGCGAGCAGAATCCTGCATTAGAAATCCACATTTTTTGTCCTGTGATTTTGTAATGTGTGCCATCTTCTGATAGAACAGCTTTCGTTTTTCCAGAGTTGGCATCACTTCCCGCTCCTGGTTCAGTTAAACAATAAGCGCCAAACCATTCGCCAGAAGCTAATTTGGGTACATATTTTTGTTTTTGTTCTTCGGTTCCGTACAAAGTAATTGGCATGGTTCCAATACCCGTATGAGCTCCAAAAGCAGTAGAAAACGAACCCGTTGCTCCTGAAATATAATCACAAACTAAACACGTATCCACAAATCCCATTCCCATTCCTCCATACGATTCAGGAACAGCAATACTCAAGAAACCCATTTCTCCTGCTTTACGCATGGTTTCTTCAGTTAAGGCATAATCTTTCTTTTCAAATCGGTCTTTGTGAGGCCAGATTTCTTTATCCACAAATTCTTTTACCGAATCACGCATCATGATTTGTTCTTCAGAAAAATCTTCGGGTGTGAATATATTTTCACATTTAGTTTCTTTAACTAAAAACTGTCCACCTCTGGTTATATCTTCCATATCAGCCCCCTAACCCCCAAAGGGGGAAATCCTACTAGGGGTAAGTAGGGTTTAAATTTTATAAAATATTTTATTTATAATTTTTTGTACAAAGTATATCCATAACCTAAATTCCCCACTTTGGGGGTTGGGGGGCTTATAAAATCTCGTAGATACCTGCAGAACCTTGACCTGTTCCTACACACATACTTACAATACCATATTTGTTACCACGACGTTTCATCTCGTCGAATAATTGGACTGACAATTTAGCTCCTGTACAACCTAGTGGGTGGCCTAAAGCAATGGCGCCACCATTAACGTTTACAATGTCAGGGTTTAAACCTAATTCACGCACTACAGCTAAAGATTGGGAAGCAAAGGCTTCGTTTAACTCGATCAAATCAATATCGTTTAAAGTCAATCCCGCTTGTTTCAATGCTTTCGGAATGGCTTTTACAGGTCCAATTCCCATGATTCTTGGTTCAACACCAGCTGAGGCATAATTGACTAATCTAGCAATTGGAGTAACTCCTAATTCTTTAACCATTTCTTCACTCATGATTAAAACAAAAGCAGCACCGTCACTCATTTGAGAAGAGTTCCCAGCGGTTACACTTCCATCAGCTGCAAAAACAGGTTTTAAATTGCCTAAAGCGGTTATATTTGTATCTGCTCTTGGTCCTTCATCCTTAGTAACGGTATACGTTTTAGTTTCTTTTTTACCATTTTCATTGATGAAGGTTTGCTCTACATTTATTGGAACAATTTGTTTGTCAAATTTTCCTTCAGCTTGCGCTTTTAAAGCTTTTTGGTGTGAGTTGAAAGCAAACTCATCTTGGTCTTCACGTGAAATAGTATATTGTTTAGCAACGGCTTCGGCAGTTAGTCCCATTCCCCAATAGTAATCTTCATTTCCAGCAGCAGCTACTCCATAGTCAGGAGTAGGTTTGTAACCTCCCATCGGAATAAATGACATACTTTCAGCACCTCCTGCAATAATACAATCGGCCATACCACTTTGAATTTTGGCAGTTGCCATTCCAATTGTTTCCAATCCTGAAGCACAATATCTATTCACGGTTACACCAGGTACATCGGTTACTTTTAATCCCATTAACGAAATCAATCGACCTACGTTTAATCCTTGTTCGGCTTCAGGCATAGCGTTTCCAACCATGACATCATCGATTCGAGTTTTGTCAAAGTCTGGTAACTCATTCATCATAAATTGAATGGTTTCTGCAGCTAATTCATCGGGTCTTTTAAATCTGAATACCCCTTTTGGAGCTTTACCAACGGCTGTTCTGTATGCTTTTACTATATATGCTGTTTTCATAATTTTGTTTTTTTGGAACGCAGATTAAAAATCTAATTTCTCAACGGTTTACCTTTGGTTAACATAAACTGGATTCTCTCCAAAGTTTTTCTCTCCGTACATAAACTCAAGAAAGCTTCACGTTCAATATCTAAAAGGTATTGTTCACTTACTAATGTCGGTTCAGACAAATCACCACCTGCCATTACATAGGCTAATTTGTTAGCGATTTTTCTGTCGTGTTCTGAAATGTATTTACCTGCTTGCATTTGGTCGGTTCCCACTAAGAACATTCCCAAGGCTTGTTTTCCAAGCACTTTTACATCTTTTCTTTGTATAGGTTGGGTGTAACCTTGCTCTGCCATTTGTAAAGCCACTTGTTTAGCAACAGCAATTTGTCTGTCTTTATTGACTACCACAATATCTTTTCCTTTTTGTAAAACACCCATATCAAAAGCTTCATAAGCGGATGTCGCTACTTTTGCCATTCCAATAGTTAGGAAATATTCTTGTAATACATTCAGTTCGACATCATTTTTGTGGAATAAATCCGAAGCCCGCAATGCCATTTCTTTAGAACCACCACCACCAGGAATAACACCAACTCCAAACTCCACTAAACCAATATAGGTTTCAGCGGCAGCTACTACTCGGTCTGCGTGCATGGTCATTTCGCATCCTCCACCTAATGTCATTCCGTGAGGAGCGACAATCACTGGGGCTGCCGAATAACGCACTCGCATCATCGTGTCTTGGAATAATTTGATAGCCATATTCAATTCGTCATATTCTTGCTCAACCGCCATCATAAAAATCATTCCGATATTGGCACCTACAGAAAAATTAGCTCCTTGATTCCCAATAACCAAACCGTTGTATTCTTTTTCGGCTAAGTCAATGGCTTTATTGATAGCTTGCAATACATCGCCACCAATGGTATTCATTTTAGATTGGAATTCTAAATTCAAAATCCCATCGCCTAAATGTTGGATTACCGCACCGCTATTACTCCATACTTTTTTGCTTTCGCGAATGTTATTCAGAATGATAAAAGCATCTTGTCCAGGTACTTTAGCTTGCGATTTTGAAGGAATACTGTATGCGTAAGTCGCCCCTTCTTTTACAGTGTAAAAACTGGTACTTCCAGCCGCAACCATTTCGGTTACCCAAGCAGCGGGTTCGTATCCTTCTGCTTTCATTAATTCGATTCCGTTAGCTACTCCAATAGCATCCCAAATTTCGAATGGTCCATTTTCCCATCCAAAACCGGCTTTCATGGCATCGTCAATTTTGTAGAAATCATCTGAAATCTCAGGAATTCTATTCGAGCAATAGGCAAACATAGCAGCGAAATTTTTTCTATAAAATTCACCTGCCTTATCTTTTCCTTTTACCAAAACTTTGAAACGATCAATCGGTTTATCAATGGTTTTGGTTAATTCCAAAGTAGCAAAAGACGCTTTTTTAGCAGCTCTGTATTCAAGAGTATTCAAGTCTAAAGACAGAATCTCTTTTCCATCTTTTTTATAAAAACCTTGTCCTGTTTTGCTTCCTAACCATTTGTTTTCCATCATTTTGGAAATAAAATCAGGAAGTTGGAACAAGTCGTGTGCTTCGTCATTCGGGCAGTTTTCATACAATCCGTTGGCAACGTGAACCAAAGTGTCTAAACCAACAACATCTACCGTTCTGAAGGTAGCCGATTTTGGGCGACCAATAACTGGACCAGTTAATTTATCCACTTCTTCAATAGTCAATCCCATATCTTTGACCAAATGAAACAGACTTTGGATACCGAAAATTCCAATTCGATTTCCAATAAACGCAGGCGTATCTTTAGCAACTACCGAAGTTTTACCTAAGAATTTTGAACCGTATTCTGTTAAGAAATCCAATACTTCTGGATTGGTTTTTGGTCCAGGAATAATTTCGAATAATTTTAGGTAACGCGCTGGATTAAAAAAGTGCGTACCACAAAAATGAGCTTGAAAATCATCCGAACGACCTTCACTCATAAATTGAATTGGAATTCCAGAAGTATTGGAAGTAACCAATGTTCCCGGTTTTCTGTATTTGTCGATTTGCTCAAATACTAATTTTTTGATATCCAAACGTTCTACAACTACTTCGATAATCCAATCGCAAGAAGCAATTTTAGACATATCATCAGTGGTATTCCCTGTTATAATTCGGTTGGCAAATTTGATATTGTAAATAGGAGAGGGCTTTGACTTTAGTGCATTCGCCAAATGATCGTTCACTACTCGGTTACGAACCACTTTGCTTTCTAAGGTCAATCCTTTCTTTTCTTCAGCCTCTGTTAGTGCATTTGGAACAATGTCTAAAAGTAAAACTTCCAGACCTATGTTAGCCAAATGACACGCAATTCCAGAACCCATAATCCCAGAACCTACAACCGCTACTTTTTTAATGATTCGTTTCATCGCTTATCGTATCCTTTTGATTAAATATATTTTTATCTTGAATTAATTCGTTAATTGTTTCCGCCACTTCCATAAAGTGTTGCAATTTTTCGTCTGAAACGTGTTGTTTGACTGTTTCATTAAATTTTAAAACAGTGCTTTTAGAAAGTTCTCGTTTTTCTTTTCCTAAATCAGTAAGATAAATCAAGACTCCACGTCCATCAAAAGGATTCTTTTTTCGGATGATTAATCCTTTTTCTTCCATTGATTTTAATGTTCGTGTTAGGCTGGTGGCTTCCATTCCCATTTTTGGACCTAAAGTAGTTGAGGGTGTGCCTTTTTCTTTGTCAATGCTAAGCAAAACAAAACCCGTTGCCATTGTAGCACCGTATTTTGCAGCTTCTTCATTGTACATTCTGGATACTGCTTGCCAAGTAGCACGTAGAATGTAATCTATTGTTTTATCTTTCATATGCTTAGTTGTATCGATTTCAAATATAAGAAATAAATACTATGCATGCATAATAAAAACAGTAAATTTTTGTAATTTTTTTAATTTTAATTCAACTCCTCCTTGTGAAGAAAGTAGAGGAGTTGTTTTTTTATTGGAGTAATCAGATGTCTAATTGTATATTTTATGAAATAAATCGAGGTATTTTTCCATTACAATTTTTCTTTTCAATTTAAGAGTAGGGGTAAGGTGACCCGATTCAATGGACCAAATATCAGGAGTCAATTCAAATCGTTTGATTTTTTCCCAATTTCCAAATTTTTCGTTTAATTTATTTACTTCGTCTTGAATACGTTCAATAACTTTAAGGTTGCTAACTATTTCTTCGTTGCTGTTACCAATTGTTATTTTATGGATTTTAGCCCATTCTTTTACAAATTCAAAGTTAGGTTGAATAAATGCAGCAGGCATTTTTTGCCCATCGCCAATAACCATGATTTGCTCAATGAAACGAGATTGTTTCATTGTATTTTCAATTAATTGAGGTGCAATGTACTTTCCACCAGAGGTTTTGAACATTTCTTTTTTACGGTCGGTGATTCTCAAAAAGCCATCGGAGTCAAATTCGCCAATATCTCCAGTATGGAAATAATTATCAGTCATGACTTCTGAAGTCAATTTTTCATCTTTATAGTACCCCATCATTATATTGGGACCTTTACATAAGATTTCGCCATCTTCTGCAATTTTAACAGTTACACCATCGATGACTTTACCCACAGTACCTACTCTAAACCCGTGATTTCTCATGTCATTTACCGAGATAACAGGAGAGGTTTCTGTCAATCCATAGCCTTCCATTACAGGTATTTCTGCTGCTGCAAATACACGTGCTAATCGAGTTTGTAAAGCGGCACTTCCAGAAACCATTAGGTCTAGATTGCCTCCTAAACCTTCTTTCCATTTACTGAAAATTAATTTACGAGCTATTTTAAGTTGGAATTCATACCAAGCGCCATTTGCACCATAAGGTTCGTAACGTAATCCTAAATCAATTGCCCAAAAGAAAAGTTTCTTTTTAATTCCGGTTAATTGCGTTCCTTTAGCATAAATGCTGTCGTATACTTTTTCAAGAAGTCTTGGAACTGCTGACATTACGTTCGGTTTAACTTCTTTTATATTGTCACTGATTTTGTCGATTGATTCGCCAAAATAGATGGATACACCGTAATATTGGTATAGATATAGAATCATGCGTTCAAAAATATGACAAACAGGTAAGAAACTTAAAGCACGACTTTTTCCTTTTTCAAAAGGAATTCGTGGTGCGCTGTTAATTACATTTGAAACAATATTTTGGTGTGAAAGCATTACTCCTTTGGGTCTTCCTGTAGTTCCAGAAGTATAAATAATTGTAGCTAAATCAGCTGAATCAACTTTGTTTTTTCGATCTTCAACTTCATTTTGATTGCTTTCATCTTGTCCCAATTCCAATAATTCACTCCAGTGATTACAACCTTGAATTGTATTGAAAGAATAGACTTGTTTTAGAGTTGGAACATTTGCTTTAATTGCATTTACTTTACGTAACACTTCTTCGTCAGAAACAAAGCAGTAGGTAGATTCAGAATGATTTAATATGTACTCATAATCTTCTTCTGAAATGGTTGGGTAAATAGGAATGGTTTGTGCTCCTGTTTGAAGTACACCAATGTCCACAATATTCCATTCCGTTCTATTATTAGATGAAATGATAGCAATTTTATCATTTTTCTGAACTCCTAATTGTATTAAAGCTCTTGAAATTGCATTGGCTTTAGCAATATATTCTTCAGTGGATGTTTTAATCCATTTTCCGTCTTTTTTGGTAACTAAAGCATCTGCAATATTGAAGTTTTCTTGCTGATAGTAAGGGAAGTCAAAAAGTCTTGTAATTGAAATCATTTAATATAAATTTCATGCAAATTAATTAATTTATACGGATTCACAATATTTATTTAAAATATATAATTGTTAGTACGAAATGTCTAATTTTGTGAATTATAATTTTCGATACAGAATATGAAACGATTTCCAAGATTTGAGGAGTATAAATTAGTGTTTTACAGAATTTTACTTGCTTATTTATTTTATTTTATTGCTCGTCTTTTATTCTTTATTTACAATCAAAATTTAATTCAAATAGATGGAATAACAGATGTAGTTTCCATGTGCTATCACGGTTTAGCATTCGATACTACCTCTATTTTATATTTGAATTTATTGTTTATTGTTTTTTCAATTCTTCCTTTTCGAATTAATCATAGTAGAAAGTACCAAACCTTTTTATTCTACTTGTATTTTATTCCCAATTTGTTAGGTTATGCAACCAATTTTGTAGACTTTATCTATTATCGTTTTAATTTTGGGAGATCAACTATTGCGGCGCTTGATTCGTTAAAACACGAGAGTAACAAATCATTGTTGTTACTAAATTTTTTGATTCATTATTGGCATGTTTTTGTATTGTTCTTTTTGATTTCATTTTTGTGGATTTATCTGTACAAAAAGATTTCATTACAAATCACAAATCATCATTCAGGAGTAGTTTATTTTGGAACCTCGACATTTAGTTTTTTAGTGATAGCAACCTTAATTGTTGGAGGGATTAGAGGTGATTTTAAAAAAAGTACCCGACCTATTAATTTACTAGACGCCAGTAGATATGTCAAAAACTCATCGCAAGCCGATGTAATTTTAAATACTCCTTTTGCATTAATTAGGACGATGTTTAGCAACAATTTTAAGAAAGTGAATTTTGTTAGTCAAGCTACTATCGATTCGTTAATTGTACCCATAAAACAGTATAAAAACAATCCTAAAACCAAACCGAATATTGTTATTTTTATTTTAGAAAGTAATGCCAAAGAGTATTATGGTGCGTTTAATAAAGAGTCTACTATTCCTAATTATAAAGGATATACACCTTTTGTAGATTCGTTGGCACAACATAGTATGATTTATACCAATGCCTATTCGAATGGGTATAAATCTATTCATGCAATGTCATCAATTTTAGCAGGTATTCCTTCTTTTAAAGATGCATTTACTTCTTCTCCTTATCCAAAACAAAAAACTGAATCATTGGTTTCAACTCTAAAAAGTGAGGGGTATACCACTTCTTTTTTTCACGGAGCTCCTAATGGTTCAATGGGATTTTTAGGCTATTCCAATATTTTGGGATTTGATAATTACTATGGAAAGAATGAATACAACAATGACGCCGATTTTGATGGGGTTTGGGGAATTTGGGATGAACCTTTTTTTCAATATTTCAACACGACAATAAGCAAGAAAAAGCAACCGTTTTTGGCCACATTGTTCTCCGTTTCTTCTCACGAGCCGTATCAAATACCAGAGAAATATGAGGGCAAATTTCCAAAAGGAGATGTCAATATTCATCAGTGTATTGGTTATACCGATTATGCTTTGAAACAATTTTTTAAATCAGCTAAGAAAGAACCATGGTTTAACAATACTATTTTTGTTTTAGTTGGCGATCACGGCAATACCATTTTTTATGATGAGTATAAGAAAGAAGTCAATAAAAATAAAGTAGCGATGTTAATTTACAAACCCAATTCTAAATTTGTGGGAGAGTACAAAGACTATGCGCAACAAATTGACTTGTATCCTACTATATTAGATATGGTGGGTTATGATAAACCATTTAGAAGTTGGGGAAGAAGTTTAGTGGGTGATTCTAAAATCACTCCTTTCTTAATTCGTTATTCAGCGAATGTATATCAGTTTATGAGTGGTAATTATATCTGTACATTTGATGGAAATAAAGTGATTGGCTTTTATGATAAGAAGGATAAAGATTTAAAATACAATTTGATTTCAAAGAGAAATGCCGAAATGGATGTACAGGAATTAAAATGCAAAGCCTTTATTCAAGATTATATGGCTAGAGTTATGGATAAAAGATTAGGAGAATCTAAAAAATAAAAGAAAATGAGTGTAAAGAAGAAAGTAGTTATTGCTTTGATTGCGATTGTCTTAATCGGCGTTGGTAAATATGTATACGATATGAATATCAACCATAATTTTGAAACAATTACCGAAGGGAAAGTATATAAATCGGGAGTTATTCCACCGAATGAAATCGCGGATTATGTAAAAAAATATAAGATTAAGTCAATTATCGATTTACGATTTCCAGGTACAGGTGATGATGTCAATAATCCCGAAGTTCCTGCTGAATTGACAGCTGAAAAAGAAGCGGTTGCAAAAATAAAAGGGGTGAATTATTTTAATAATGGTTCAGATCAGGTACCAGCCCAAAAGAATTTAGATATGTTCTTTTCTATAATGGATAATCAAGATAATTACCCTGTATTAATTCACTGTTATCACGGTGTAGGGCGTGCTGAAATGTACTCTGCTATTTACAGAATTGAGTATGAGAATATGGATCGTGATCAAGCTAGAACGAGTACTCGTTTATTGACTAAGTGGAGTTCATTCGATTTAGGAACTCCTAAAGGAGATTATTTGCACCAGTATCAAAAAAGAAATAAGTAATCATAATAAAAAAAGCGACCATTTGGTCGCTTTTTTTATTATCTATTTTCAATCCATTTTCTAGCATTGACAAAGGCTTCTTCCCAAGGCGAAACTTCGTCGTTTCTGTCTTTTGGATAGTTAGCCCAGTTCCATTGAAAAATCGAACGTTCAATATGTGGCATCATCACTAAGTGACGACCTGTTGCATCACATAGCATGGCGGTGTTATAATCCGAACCATTTGGATTGGCAGGATAGCCTTCGTAACCGTATTTAGCTACAATATTGTAATTTTCTTCTCCCATTGGCAAGTTAAATTTTCCTTCACCATGTGATACCCAAACTCCTAAAGTACTTCCTGCTAAACTAGACAACATCACTGACTTGTTTTCTTGCACTTTCACCGAAGTAAAAATACTTTCGTGTTTGTGACTGTTGTTGTGGTGCATTTTTCCATGCACTTCGTGTTCTGGATTGATTAATTCCAATTCCATTAATAATTGGCATCCGTTGCAAATTCCTACCGATAAGGTATCTTCTCTTTTGTAGAAATTAGTCAAAGCCGTTTTTGCTTTTTCATTGTATAAAAATGCACCAGCCCAACCTTTAGCTGACCCTAATACATCTGAATTAGAAAAACCACCAACAGCTCCAATAAATTGAATGTCTTCCAAAGTTTCACGTCCCGAAATCAAATCAGTCATGTGAACATCTTTTACATCAAATCCAGCCAAGTACATGGCATTAGCCATTTCGCGTTCCGAGTTACTTCCTTTTTCACGAATAATCGCTGCTTTAGGACGAGGCTTAGTTGCTTCAACAACTGGTTTTTTTCCTGTAAAATGAGTAGGAAAACTAAATTGTAAGGCTTGATTTTTATAATTGTCGAAACGTTCTTTTGCCGTTCCGTTTTTAGCTTGTTTTTGATCTAATAAAAACGAAGTTTTGAACCAAATATCTCGGTATTCAGCAATATCTAATTTCCAATCCGCTATTTCTAAACTAGCTGTATTGGTTACGTTTCCAATTTTAAAGAATTCAATTTGATTCGCATTTAATTTTGCTTCAACTTCAGCATCTGATTTCGCTTGAAGCACCAATCCAATATTTTCTGCAAAAAGAATTTTAATAAGGTCTTTTTCTGCAAAAGCACTAAAATCCAATTGCGCTCCTAAATTGACATCAGCAAAACACATTTCTAATAGGGTAGTAATTAAACCACCGCTTCCAATGTCATGTCCTGCTACAATTTGGTCATCACCAATTAATTCCTGAATGGTATTGAACGCTTTTTTGAAGAAAGCGGCATCCTTAATGGTTGAAGTTTTAGTGCCAATGGTATTCAAAATCTGTGCAAAAGAAGAACCTCCTAATTGAAATTGGTCTTGTGACAAATTGATATAATAAATGGACCCAGCTGTCATTCCCTCGCTTGGGAATCTCAATACAGGTTCTACTACTTTTCTAATATCGGTACAATTTCCACCAGCCGAAATAATTACTGTTCCCGGTGCAATCACTTCATCATTAGGATATTTTTGCTTCATAGAAAGTGAATCCTTTCCGGTTGGGATATTGATCCCTAATTCGATCGCAAACTCCGAACATCCTTCTACTGCAGCATACAAACGCGCATCTTCCCCTTCGTTTTTACACGCCCACATCCAGTTGGCTGAAAGCGAAATTCCTTTCAATCCGTCTTTGATTGGAGCCCAAACTATATTCGATAATGATTCGGCAATAGCATTTCTACTTCCGGCTACAGGGTCAATCAAGGCAGCAATAGGAGCATGCCCAATAGAAGTAGCAATTCCTTCTTTGCCATTGTAATCCAAAGCCATAACACCACAGTTGTTCAAAGGCAATTGTAAGGGTCCAACACATTGTTGTTTGGCTACTTTCCCGCCCACACAACGATCGACTTTATTGGTCAACCAATCTTTACAAGCTACTGCCTCTAATTGCAATACTTCTTTTAAATAAGAAGTAAATTGATTGGTATCGTATTGAATATTTTTGTAATTATAAGTAACTGTTTTGTCTGTCATTATGGTTTTTGGCGAACTACCAAAGAAATCTTCCAAAGCATAATCCATGGGTTTCAATCCAGTAGATTTTGATTCGAAAGTAAAACGATGGTCAGCAGTTACGTCACCCACTTGGTACATTGGCGAACGTTCTCTGTCGGCGATGCGTTGTAAGGTATCAATGTCTTTTTGACCAATAACCAATCCCATTCGTTCTTGGGATTCGTTACCAATAATTTCTTTAGCAGAAAGCGTTGGGTCACCCACAGGCAATTGGTCTAAATCAATCAGACCTCCAGTTTCTTCTACTAATTCTGAAAGGCAGTTCAAGTGTCCACCCGCACCGTGATCGTGAATAGACACGATAGGGTTGGTATCACTTTCAACCAAACCACGAATGGCATTGGCAGCACGTTTCTGCATTTCTGGATTCGAACGTTGGATAGCATTCAATTCAATTCCTGAACCAAAAGCGCCTGTATCTGCAGAAGAAACCGCAGCACCACCCATTCCAATTCTATAATTTTCACCTCCTAAAATGACAATTTTATCGCCAGCTGAAGGTTTGTGTTTAATCGCTTGATCTAATTTCCCGTAACCAATTCCGCCTGCTTGCATAATTACTTTATCGTAACCAATTTTGCGGTTGTTTTCTTCGTGTTCAAAAGTTAATACCGAACCGGTGATTAGGGGTTGCCCAAATTTATTTCCAAAATCAGAAGCTCCATTCGATGCTTTGATTAAAATATCCATTGGGGTTTGGTACAACCATTTTCTTTCTTGAACACCATTTTCCCAATTTCTATTTCCTTCCAATCGAGAATACGAAGTCATGTACACCGCTGTTCCTGCTAACGGCAATGAACCTTGTCCTCCAGCCAAACGATCGCGAATTTCACCTCCTGAACCCGTTGCGGCTCCGTTGAAAGGCTCCACAGTTGTTGGGAAATTATGTGTTTCGGCTTTTAAAGAAATTACTGAATCAAATTCTTTTTCTTCGTAAAAATCAGGTTTGTCAGCCGTTTTAGGTGCAAATTGTTGCACTTTTGGACCTTTTAGAAAAGCGACGTTGTCTTTGTAAGCCGAAACAATATCGTTTGGATTTTCTTGAGAGGTTTTCTTGATTAATTTGAATAATGAGGTTTCTTTTTCTTCCCCATCAATCACGAAAGTTCCGTTGAAAATTTTATGACGACAGTGTTCTGAATTGGCTTGTGAAAAAGCAAAGATTTCAGAATCAGTTAATTTACGTCCTAATTTAGTCGATAAATTATCTAAATACTCCACTTCTTCTGGGCTTAAAGCCAAACCTTCCGTTTTGTTGTACGCATCAATATCCTCAATATCTAAAATAGGTTCTGGTTCAATATTGATGGTGAAAATATCTTGGTGTAATTCAGTATATTTTTGAGAAAGCATTGGGTCGAAATCGGTGAAATCTTCCGTAGCAGGATGAAATTCCTCAATTCTAATGATTCTTGAAATCCCCATGTTTTGAGTGATTTCAACCGCATTGGTACTCCAAGGCGTAATCATAGTGGCGCGTGGACCAACAAAAAAATCCGTCAATACGGATTTTTCTATTTTATGTGCGTCGGCAAAAAGCCAGTTTAGTTTTGATATGTCTGCAGCCGAAATTTGGTTTTGCGTTTGAACGGCAAAAACAGTTTTACTTTGGTTTTCAAAGAAATGAATCATTGTATTGAGTTTGTTGTATTGCGATGCAAATTTAGTTTAAATAAATAGTTCGAGCAAGAATCAAAAGCAAAGACTTATGAAAAATTAGTTAACAAAAGGTTTGTTTTGGTAAGCACCTAAATCAGGAGGTAAGGTTCGGGTTGTTCCTGAAATATCGATCGGAATTAAATAGTTTGAATTTCCTTTGGCAACAGCAGCAGAAGTCCCGTCAATATTGAGTTTATTTTTAGAAACGCTTTGGAATTTAGGATCTTGGTTTAAGATAATTCCATTGTACCGATTGGCATCTGTTGTAAATTGATACAACGGATTTGCGCTTGCTGATTTCGAATCCATTTTAATGAGGCAATTATTGAATTGGTATTCAAAAGCGGCAGTTGTTTTTTTGTTCAATTCCAATTCATTGGTGTACGCACCATAAATAATACAATTGTTGAAAGTGGCTTTGCTAAGCGCATTGGTTTCGGGAACGGAACCCAATTTGAAATTGCTTAATGTCACTGCTTGTTGACTAGAGCTATTCCAGTTGTTGTTAAAAGTACAATGAGTAAAAGTGTAATTACCCCCATAAACGCAAGCTAAACTCGCTTCTCCTGCATTGTTGATTACTAGATTCTCGCCAACGATTCTTCCATTTTGGGCTAAAATTCCGTAGTGTGCGGAGTTGTATATTTGGGTGTTCTTGATATTTACATTGGTTCCATTGTTGTTTTGAATTAACAATCCAATAGCGGCATTTTTAATTGTCAAGTGGTTAATAGTACTTGTGTTAGCTCCTTCATTTAATCGAATGGTTTCCCATTGCCCAGTCACATCTGCATAGTCTAATTGCAGTCTGTCTCCTTGAAAAACAACTTCGTTTTCGAGTTGGTTAGTTGTAGACTGACTACCGTTAATTTGTAGCGAAGCATTGTTGTCCACAATCAATCCGGAATTGGCATGAAAATACACTCTTGCTCCCGCATCAAAAACAGCAGTTTTGCCTGGCGGAACTCCTGCAAATCCATAAATCACGTAGGCTTTTTGATTGGTAAAATGCAATTCAGTATCGTCTAAATAGAAACCTTCTAGCGTTTTACCTCCAACAGAAATTGTTTCTTTGGTTCCGTTAGCCAAACGTTGCGGAAAGAGAAAAACAGCCTCTTTTACTAAAGTTACCAATTCTACTTTTTGAAGATTTGCACCGCTATCAAATTCAATTTGGTCGGTATATAAAAAGTCGGTAGGATTGGCGTCTGCCGCATTAACGGTAGTCTCAATAAAAATATAAAGACTATCTTTCGCTAATAGCGTGACATCTTGAAAAACCTTCCCTTGATTGCCTGACATGCCGTCCACCGTCATTCGAAATTTTGAGTTTAACCCTTTGCTTAATTTGATGGAAGGAATGTGTACATCTTCGTTACTTTTATTGTACACTTTGAGCTGGTAAGTACTCGAACTAATGGTGCTGAAAACAGTATCCAAATATATCGTATCATTCGAAAAAACTAAATTTCCCTTACTGGCTACCGTTTCAAAATCGGAACGGCAGGAACAAACTGCTACTACAATTCCGATAAAAAAAAGCACTCGTTTCAGTTGCATGGGTTTAGTTTTTTGGTAAAAATAATGAATAATTTCTTAAGCCATAACAACATATTTTTTTAACTTTATATCCAATCCCAATTGAACCCAAATCTTATGTCGAATACCTACACCCAAATTCACATTCAATTTGTATTTGCAGTGAAATACAGAAATGGATTAATTCATTCCTCTTTTAAACAAGAATTGTATCAATACATTTCAGGAATAATTATAGCTAATAATCATAAATTATTAGCTATAAATGGAATGTCTGATCATCTTCATATTTTGATAGGAATGCGACCGTCCCAATCGGTGTCTGATTTAATTCAAAATATTAAAAGTAATTCATCAAAATGGATCAATGAGAAGAAGTTCTTGAAAGTAAAATTTGAGTGGCAGGAAGGATATGGGGCATTTTCGTATTCTAAATCACATGTTCAAAATGTAATTCGGTACATTCAGAATCAAGAAAAAAAGCATAAAGCAAAAACGTTTAACGAAGAGTATTTGGATTTTTTGAACGCTTTTGAAATTGATTATGACGAGCGTTATGTTTTTAAAGATTTAATGTGATGTCATCCCTAAAGGTATTAATTAAGGCATTATATAAACTCCGTAGGAGTTATATCTTGGTAATCTCTGGTCCAAATCAAATAGAGTCCCGTAGGGACGACACCAATAACTCCGTAGGAGTTGTATTTAGTTAAATGCCATCCCTAACGGGATTTTCTCTCGTTAGCATTTCATGTTACCGAAATACAATCCCTAGCGGGATTAACTTTTCAATTTTGTGATTGATAACTCCGTAGGAGTTAAATTTCGGTAGACAATTGATTATAGCCAGCCCAACTAGTCCCGTAGGGACGACATTTCAGTAGCCCCATAGGGGCGATATTTTGTCAATCCAAAACGTAGTATTACATTTCGATAAAATTGGCTATTTTTACATTTTAAATTTCGTCCTATGACATTCGATAAACAAAAGATACTAGACTATTGCAACGGATTTGCTGCAACCACTTTGATGGGAACTTTGCATATTGAATATGTAGATGCGGGAGAAGATTTCTTAGTAGCCACTATGCCTGTCAATCCTTCGGTTCATCAACCAATGGGGTTATTACATGGCGGAGCTACAGTAGCTTTAGCGGAAAGTGTTGGTAGTGCGGCCTCGATGTTATTTGTAAATTCGGATTTGTTCGAAGTACGCGGAATAGAAATCGCTGCCAATCATTTGAAATCCAAACGAGACGGAATAGTGACTGCCACGGCTAAAATTATTCACAAGGGGAGAAGTATTCATCTTTGGGAAATCCGAATTGTGGACGAAAAAGGGAGTTTAATTTCCCTTTGCAAATTGACCAATATGGTATTGCCAAAACGAAAAATCGAATAATAAGAAACCATTACTATGATTTCATTAGTCGATAAAATGAGGCTTCATCACCAGCAAAACTTACCTTTTGTAGTGTATTCTAAACCCAATTCAGATATCATTTTGGGTTTGTTTCAGCGCAATGCTACCTTGTTTGAAGTGACTGATTTTGCCGGAAAAGGGTTTGTTTTTGCCTCTTTTGACGGAAGTCAGAATTACATTATTCCTGAGAATGAATCGGAACAATGGAGCGAAAAATGGACTCCGACCAGTGAAACTATTTGGTTAAAAGAAGATAATACATTTGATTCTGCCGCCCAAATAAATTTTCAAAATTTAGTTACAAAAGGCGTTCAGGCCATTCAAAATAATCAGTTTCAAAAAGTAGTTATTTCTCGGAAAGAAGCGGTGGATTTGACCAATTTTAATTTGGTTACTACCTTTGAAAAATTAGTGCAGCAGTACCGTTCTGCTTTTGTGTATTGTTTTCACCATCCAAAAATAGGGACATGGTTAGGAGCAACTCCTGAACAATTATTGAAGGCAAACGCCACAAATTTCGAAACCATGGCTTTAGCAGGAACGCAAAAAGACACAGGAGCAGCAACTGTTATTTGGCAACAAAAAGAACAAGAAGAACAACAGTTTGTAACCGATTATATCGTCTCGAAGTTGAATACGGTAACTACTGCGGTTCAAGTTTCTGAGGCCTATAGCGTTAAAGCAGGCAATCTTTGGCATATTAAAACGCATATTTCGGGGGCGTTTGGCGCCAACTTGAATTTAAAAAAAGCGATTCAGTTGTTGCATCCCACCCCTGCAGTTTGTGGTGTGCCAAAAGAAATTGCGAAAGCATTTATTGATACTCACGAAGGCTATGACCGAAGTTTTTACACGGGTTTTTTAGGCGAATTGAATCGTGATTTTGCATCTGATTTGTTTGTAAATTTGCGTTGTATGCAAATTGAAAACAAGCAAGCGCATTTGTATATGGGTTGCGGCATTACGAAAGACAGTGATCCTGAAAAAGAATGGAGGGAGAGCGTGAATAAGTCCATGACGATGAAACGAATATTATAAGCGAATTACAAAAAAAACAATAACAATAGCAATAACAAAAAACTACGATGAAATTAGATATACTGGCTTTTGGCGCACATCCAGACGATGTCGAATTGGGTTGTGCAGGGACTATTTTGAAAGAAATTGCTTTGGGAAAAACGGTGGGAATTGTCGATTTGACTCGTGGCGAATTAGGGACTCGTGGCTCAGCGGATTTGCGTGACCAAGAAGCCGCTGCTGCTGCCAAAATCTTAGGTGTTTCGGTACGTGAAAATCTTCGTTTTAAAGATGGTTTTTTTGTGAATGACGAAGCGCACCAATTGGAAGTCATCCAAATGATTCGTAAATACCAACCCGAAATTGTCTTGTGCAATGCCATTGAAGACCGCCATATTGATCATACCAAAGGAAGTCAATTGGTTTCTGATGCGTGTTTTTTATCCGGTTTGATGAAAATTGAAACCCAATTGGACGGACAAGCGCAACAAGCGTGGCGCCCAAAACTTGTCTATCATTATATCCAATGGAAGGATATTAAACCTGATTTTGTAGTCGATATAACTGGTTTTACCGATAAAAAAGTAGATTCTATTTTAGCCTATCGTTCTCAATTTTACGACCCTAACTCTAATGAACCGGAGTCACCTATAACCAGTAAAAACTTTTTGGAAAGCTTGAATTACCGTTCCAGAGATTTAGGACGCTTGGTTGGAGTAGAGCACGCTGAAGGATTTACTGTCGAAAGGTATTTGGCAGTCAATAGCTTAGGGGATTTGATTTAAAATTGCTATATTTTTTTTAAATTTTCTTTGCGAAAGCGAACATTTGTGCTATATTTGCACCCGTTATACAAATGGTGGTTGTAGCTCAGCTGGTTAGAGCATCGGTTTGTGGTGCCGAGGGTCGTGGGTTCGAACCCCATCATCCACCCAAAAGGCAAAAGCCTCGAAGCAATTCGAGGCTTTTTTTGTGGTTACAATTGAAATAAAATAGCTAAGTTTATATTCCTAATTCGACATCAATATGAATCCAATAATCACTCCAAATCAATTACTTGAAGCTGTACAAACCAACGCAATAGTTTTGGTAGACGCAACCAATAGTCCAACGGCTTTCCAGAATTACCAACAATCCCATTTAAAAGGAGCGTTGTTTGTAGATGTCAATACACAACTAGCCGATATCAAAGAAGATGTAGCCGTTGGTGGCCGTCATCCGTTACCCACATCCAAACAATTTTCTAAAACACTGACCGATTTAGGCATTACACCAGAAACTTGGGTGGTGGTCTATGACGATAAAAATGGAGCGAATGCAGCAGCACGTTTTTGGTGGATGTTGCGTTCCATTGGTCACGAAAAAGTACAAGTGTTGAGTGGTGGCATTCAAGCTGCAATTCAAGCCGGTTTTCCTGTAAGTTCAGCAGTCGAAGTCCCAAATCAAGTCGAACTCTATCCTATTCAAGATTGGCAATGGCCAACTATTGATTTGGAAGGAATGGATGAAATGATACAAAACGATAATTTTGTAGTGATTGATGTTCGCGAAACACAACGGTTTAAAGGAGAAATGGAACCAATAGATTTGGTTGCAGGACATATTCCAGGCGCAACTAATATTCCGTTTACGACTAATTTAGACGAAAATGGTTTTTTCTTATCTCCTGAGGAATTGAAATCGAACTACCAAAAGTCTTTTGAAAATACTTTGCCAGAGAATAGAGTAGTGCATTGTGGCTCTGGTGTAACTGCCTGTCACACTCTTTTAGCGATAGCAGTAGCAGGTTTACCCATTCCTAAACTGTATGTAGGTTCTTGGAGTGAATGGTCTAGAAACAATAGGGAGATTGTTGTAGAGAAATAAAAAAGACGCTTTGAGTAATCAAAGCGTCTTTTTTATTTTAAGGATGAAAATTATTTTTTATCCACTACAATTCGGTCTTTTCTGTTGGCTAATTCCCAAGCCGTTACAAATGCTAATTGCGCTCTTTTTGCCAAGGCATCGTATTCAATTTTGTCTGGTTCGTCTGTTTTTTTATGGTAATCAGCATGAACTCCGTTAAAAAAGAAAACAGCAGGAATACCATGTTTTGCAAAATTATAATGATCAGAACGCTCATAAAAATGATTAGGGTCTTTAGGGTCATTAAAACGATAATCTAAATCCAGATTCACGTATTTCTGATTCATTATGGCGCAAACAAAATCCAAATCAGAAGACAAACGATTGGCTCCAATAATGTACACATAATTATTAGTGTTTGGATGAATTTCGTCACGACGACCAATCATGTCAATATTGACATCAGCTACCGTATTCTCTAATGGGAACAATGGATTTTCAGAATAGAAACGCGAACCGTGTAAGCCGTGTTCCTCTCCAGTTACGTGTAGGAAAAGAATTGAACGTTTGGGTCCGTGTCCTTCTTTTTTAGCGATTTGGAAGGCTTGTGCCAATTCTAATAACGCCACAGTTCCTGAACCATCATCATCGGCACCATTATACACTTCTCCGTCTTTTGTGCCTACGTGGTCGTAGTGCGCTGAAACAACCACAATCTCATTTGGTTTTTCCGAACCCTCAATAAAAGCCCAGATGTTTTCTGAATCCCCTAAGTTCCCTCCGTATTTTTTATTTAAATAAGCCGCAGGAATGGGTTGGTAATAACTTGTGGCTCCTTTAGGAAAAGAAACCTCATTTTTTTGGTATTGGCTAATTAGGTAACGACCTGCTTTTTTTTGCCCTGCCGAACCCGTTTCACGCCCTTCCATAGAGTCGGCAGCAATGATGTAAAGGTGTTTCTTTAAATCTTCAGCCGTGATAGTTTTCATGTATTGAGTTGGGTCTACATTTTTATTGGATGTAACCAAAGCTCCATTTTTACAAGAAGTTCCTAATGCGATTAGGGAAAGAAAAAGTATTTTTTTCATTTTAATTTAATGTAGGTTAAGGAATCAATTTTATTTTTTTAATACTTCGTTTAAAAATAATTTTAGGTGTTCAAACGAACGTTTTGCAGCTTTCTCGTTATAAGCGGCTCCTTTTGAGTTGTCATTTCCTGCATCTGGATCAGTGAAAGAGTGAACTGCATTAGCATAATACACCATTTCCCAATCGGCTTTAGCATCACGCATTTCTTGTTGGAAAGCAGCCACTTCTTCTTTAGATTCAAAAGGATCATCCGCTCCGTGACATACCAAAACTTTAGTGGTAATTGGAGTAACGGCACGATTGGCATCTTTACCTAAACCTCCGTGAAAAGAAACCACTCCTTTTACTTTTAAATGATCTCTAGCAGCTTCTAAAGCACCTGTTCCACCAAAGCAAAAACCAATAACCGCAATATTATCGGGATTGGCTCCTGATTGAATCAATTGTTCCAAGGCTAATTCGATACGTTTTTGGTACAAATCAGTGTTTTTCTTATAAAAACCTGCAATTTTCCCCGCCTCAGCAGTGGATTGAGGATAATTGCCTTCGCCATAAATATCCGCCACAAAGGCATAGTAGCCAAGGTTCGCTAAATCTGTAGCAGTAGTTTTTGCATGAGGATCAATTCCTTTCCAAGCAGGAAGTACTAAAATCCCTGGTTTTTGAGCACTCGCTTTACTAGGTTTGATCGCTAATCCATTCAGAATTTGAGTTTCGTCTTTGTATTGAACGGGTTTTAATTGGGCAAATAAACTAGCAGAAGATAGTATTGCTCCTAAAAATAGGTATTTGAAATTTTTCATTTGATTTTGTTTTGGTATAAATGTAAAAGATTTTAATGAATTACAAACTAATATTTCGTTTGAAAGCACAACCGAGTTCAATAATCGAATCGGTTTTAGCAATTCCTGGAATGGAGTCAATTTGTTCGTACAAGATTCTTCGCATGTGTTCGTGATTCTTCGCAATCATTTTTACGTACAAAGTGTATGAACCCGTAATGAAATAACATTCGGTGATTTCAGGTATTTTTTTTAGTTCTTCTATCACTCGTCCCGAGTCGTGGTCTTTGTTTAAGGTGATTCCTGTGAAAGCACCCCAGTCGTATCCCATCTTTTTTTCATTAATAACGGGATGTATTCCAGCAATAATGCCTTGCTCAGTCAACTTATTGATCCGTTGATGCACCATCGTATTCGAAATGTTTAAATTAGAAGCAATAGTGGAGTAGGCAATACGGCCATCTTTTTCCAATTCTTTAATTATTTTGATGTCGAATTCATCTAATTTTTCCATTATGAAAGGGTTTAAAAGTTAGAATTACTTTTTTGAGTAGGATAAAAGTAAGTGTTTTTTATTTTCTATTCTAGCTTTTTGATTGTTTTTATTAAAATTTGACTTTTATAATTGTTTTAAATTAATAAATTGACTTTTATTTAATATTAATAAGTCAAAAATTGTATTTTTATTCGTTTTGTTAGTTGTATTGACTAAATTTGTTTTTCAAAATTAATACAAAAAAACACTTGTTATGAGTCACGATACTACTACTTTATCTGCTACTTCAGAAGCTTTAATTGCCAAAGAAAATCAATACGGAGCGCATAATTACCATCCTTTACCGGTGGTTTTGGATCGAGGAGAAGGGGTGTATGTTTGGGACGTAGATGGAAAACAATACTATGATTTTCTGTCGGCGTATTCAGCGGTAAACCAAGGACATTGCCATCCAAAGATTGTCAACGCCATGGTGCAACAAGCTCAAAAGCTAACGTTGACTTCTAGAGCTTTTTTCAATGATCAATTAGGTTCGTATGAGGAATATGTGACGAAGTATTTTGGTTTTGACAAAGTCTTACCTATGAATACAGGAGCAGAGGCAGTGGAAACGGCTTTGAAATTGTGTAGAAAATGGGCGTATGAAGTAAAAGGAATTCCTGAAAATGAAGCTCAAATTATTGTTTGTGAGAACAATTTTCACGGGAGAACCACTACCATTATTTCATTTTCCAATGATGAATCGGCGCGCAAGAATTTTGGACCGTTTACCAATGGATTTATTAAAATACCATATGATGATGTTGATGCTTTGGCGAAAGCCTTGGCTTCTTCCAAAAACATAGCTGGCTTCTTGGTAGAACCAATTCAAGGCGAAGCGGGAGTATATGTGCCTAGCGAGGGGTATTTGGCACAAGCCAAAGCACTTTGTGCAGCCAACAATGTTTTGTTTATTGCTGATGAAGTACAAACCGGAATTGCTCGTACGGGTCGATTACTAGCGACTTGTGGGAATTGCGAATGTAAAAAAGGCTGCGAAAACAAGCCGGAAGTAAAACCAGATATTTTGATTTTAGGAAAAGCGCTTTCGGGTGGGGTATTTCCTGTTTCTGCCGTTTTGGCGAATGATGCCATTATGAATGTCATTCATCCAGGGCAGCACGGTTCTACTTTTGGAGGAAATCCAATTGCCGCTGCAGTGGCAGTAGCTGCTTTAGAAGTGATTAAAGAAGAGAACTTAGCTCAAAACGCTGCTTATTTAGGTGAGGTTTTCCGTCATGGATTGAAAGAAATCGCCTCTAGAAATCCGTTAATTCAATTGGTACGAGGAAAAGGATTACTGAATGCTATCGTGATTAATAGCGATGAGGATTCGGATTTGGCTTGGGAAATTTGCTTGAAATTCAGAGATAATGGTCTGTTAGCCAAACCGACTCACGGGAATAAAATTCGGTTAGCGCCACCATTGGTGATTACCGAAAGTCAAATTCACGAATGCCTCGGAATCATTGAACGTTCGTTGAATGAGTTCAGATAAAAATGCAAACCCCAAAAACAATTTGTTCTTGGGGTTTCTTATTTAGAGTAGCGACTGAATGAGTTGTTTTAAGAAAGTCGCTATATTTGGAAAGTAAATTGTATCCGTTAGTTATGGGAAAAGCATTTTTTAAAATACATTATTGCGCATTTTTATTCCTTATTTCTTTAAGTACTACTGCTCAAGTATTGAGTATTGATAGAGAAATTCAATCGGATTCGATTAAAAATAAATGGCTGCATAGTGTTGATTTTTCACTCAGTTCCGATAAATTGAAAAAGAACTTATTAGATGTAAATTCAAGAATAGAAACCACTCGATTTTTTACTAACGATTATGTTTTAGTGGGTTCTGTAAATAATGAATTGACTTTGAATGGGAACGATGTTCTTCAGAATGAAGGCTATGTGCAACTGCGTTATCGAGATAATGACAAGCGTCAATGGAGTGATGAATCCTATTTACAATACCAATGGAATGACGCATTAGGAATGGAATTTCGTCAAGTTTTAGGTTCCAACTTACGCATTCGAATTTTTGATAGAAAAGCCATTGACCTTTATTCTGGTATAGGTGTTTTTTATGAAAAAGAACGATGGAATTGGAGTGGAGTGGACGACTTAGTTTTGGCTGCCAATCCCAATATATTGAACCGCGATTTGTATCGCCTGAATCATTATTGGAAATTTGCGTGTGCTTTGAATGACAACTTGGATATTTCGGCAGTGTCGTATTTTCAGTTTCCTTTGAATGGCGATTTTACCAATTTGAGATGGTATTGGGATCTTAAAACCAATCTTAAAATCAGCAAGAAAACTAGTTTTGTGATTCATTACGACCACACTTATGACAATTACCGATTAGTACCTATTGCTAAATACTATTATTCCATTGACTTTGGAGTCCAAGTAAAATGGTAAAATTTTAATAATCGGAATAGTCTGTTGGATACAAAAATAAAATATCAATATGCGAAATGGTATTTTTGTATTTATCCATAGCGATTAAGGATTTCCACTCTGGCGAATCGACAAAAGCTTTCCAATGATTGTCTCTACTTTCTTGATTAGCAAACGTAGTTAAATACATCAAATTGGGCATTTTCCCTCCTGATAGCACTTCGCCATAAAACACGGCATTGAATTGCAAGCGTTGGAATAATTTGATTTCGCCACCTGCATTAAACATATCTACTTTTCTGCGGTAAATGGCTTCGGTTGCCGACTCATAACTGCGCAATTCATACACACGATTGGCTCTTGGACTATCTAATTGTGGTAAAGTTAATAACGGATGATCTGTAAAGGCTTGTAATACTACCGATTCGATACGTATATAAGGTGCTTGATTATATGCTGCATCAAGATAAGGTGATCCAATGGTTAGGTATTCTTGGTCTTTGGCTAATTTATTCTCCAATTGCAAAAATTGTTTGCTTGATGTAAACGGAATGACCACTACAATTTTTTTAATAGAATCAGCAGCAAAAGTTTTAGGTTTAAATACACCTACAGCCTTGATACCTATTCTTTTTAACGCCGGTAAATAAGCGTCTTTTAAAAAGTTTTCGGTTACGATTAACTGCGCCTCTGATTTGAGGTTATACGTTTTAATTTGGTACAACTCTCTTTTTTGTGCTGCGCTGTTGTAACTGATTACTACGATAGCAAAGCAGTACAATAGGTTCTTGATGGTTTTCATAACGATGTGTATTTTAGGCTAATGTAAGGAATTGTTTTGGAGTAGTGATAAAGTAGTGTTATTATTCCTTTCCAGTCATGGCTTTGAATTTGTCCATGTCCAAGTAAATGATACCCCATTGATGTCCATCTAAGTCTTCAATATTGCGCACTTGCATAAAGCCCTCGTCAAGTAGTGGTGTTGGCTCTGTTCCACCTGCTTTCAGTCCATTGTCAATAATTTCATTAAGTTGGTCAAGACTGGTTACAGGAAGCGTAAAGGTGGCAATGGTGTTTTCTTTAGGGTTAGCGATGTTTTTTGTATTTCCTGATTGGAACATGTCATAGGATTGTAACATCAAATAGATTTGATCGCTCCATACCATGCATTTTTGGTTATCAAAAGTGAATAATGGATTTACAGTAAAGCCTAATTGCTGGTAAAAATGCATAGAGGCCTCTAGGTTTCTCACTGGTAAGTTGATGAACAGCTGTTTCATTTATTATCAGGTTGGATTGTAAATAGGAAATTCTAAGATACTTTTTTTCTCTTAGCAACGGTTTTTGCTTAAATCACGTTTAAAAAGTACAGTCTTGTTTTTAGCAATATAGTCGCCAGATAAAATTAAATAAGGATGATTGTGCGAGAGACCCGCATTGCGACTTTTCACAGTTATTTTGTCGTTTACTTTCAAGCTTTTTAACTTTTCAAAATCCTTTGGAATGTATTGCATCATGTATTCTTCACCATCGATTTGAACGATAAGCCATTTTGGACCTGATGCATTCGTGGTAGGACGCTGAAAAGTAACAGAGGTAACCACTCCTTCCATTGGAGCGAATGTTTTGATAGCGTTTTTGATCTTTGTGTAACTCGCTTGTACTTTTTTGCCCGCAGGCGAAACTTGCCATTTTTTGTATTGGATGCCATCAGGCGAGGCCTCCCATTTTTTCAAGGCAGCTTTCTTTTCAGTCGCTGAGTTTGGTTTTACCTGTGGGGTAGTTTTAGTATTTGAAAACGCTGGCCCGCACACCATCACAAGCGCTATCACCAGTTTATAAATTAGTTTTATCATTGGTTTTATTTTTTATCTGGGTTTCGGACTAATTACTATTTCTCAAATTGTTTTGGTGATAGTATAAATTTTTCGTAAGAAAAATGTTTTCGGTGAAGACAATCAAACAATTATGCTTATTACTTGGTTTAGAATCTTTTAGAATCTTTTTTTAAATCAGGTGGATTTGATTTTTCAGTTTTTACTATTTTGCTTTGGAATTCTAGATAGACAATGTAATTATCATCTTTAGGAGCTGATCCAAAGATTCTTGTTTTGTTTTTATAATCTATAAAATATCCGATTTGAATAGTTTTATATTTTAAATTCCATTGACAAGCAATAAATTCATAAGGAAAACCGATGATTTTTTCATCGTATTTGTATAGACTTCTCTTATCGAAGAATACTTCGTCTTTTTCTTGCTCTTCAGGATGCTTGATAAAAAGCGATTTATTTAAAACTATTACGTTTGAATATTTTCTGGAAATAGTGTTTTTTAAGTCATTCAATATTTTTTTCGCTTTCTTTTCAGTTTTTATTTTTGAATCATTCTCCAACATAAAATAACTCAAACCTTTATAAGGAATACTTTGCGATGACGAAATAGAATAGTCTATGTCATTAATTGTGTATTTTGAAGCAATAGGATCATTTTGAAAACCAAAATAAATATTGTCAAAGGCATGCATCTTAACCGAATCGATTTTTACATTGGTTACAGGTATTTTCTTTTTCTCAATAGTTTTAGTTGAATCTTCTGTGTGTGTTTTAGACTTTTCAGATTTGATATTAGGTTTAGAATTGCAACTTAGCAAAATTGACAAACTTATAATAGCTAGTATTTTTTTCTGCATTATTAATTTATTATAGATTATGTTAAGCAACTTGTCACTAACTTGTATATATTTCTGACAAACGTCAGTTTAATTTATTTTCAAAAGTAATTAAATATATGTTATAAATTATTATAGCATTTTTCTTTTTAAAATGTCATCTTGTCAGCCATTTTTACGTCAGTGGGGCTAAAAACTGACAATTTATATGTTGTCAGTGCCTTGGCACAAAGATTGACTTACGCACTTCGAGTTATTAAAACGAATATCTAATAAAATTAAATATAATCAAAATGGGTAAAATCATCGGAATTGATTTAGGTACGACCAACTCTTGTGTTTCTGTAATGGAAGGTAACGAGGCAGTAGTTATCCCTAATGCGGAAGGAAAAAGAACAACTCCTTCTATCATCGCTTTTGTAGAAGGCGGAGAAATTAAAGTAGGAGATCCTGCAAAAAGACAAGCGGTAACTAATCCTACCAAAACGATTGCTTCTATCAAACGTTTTATGGGACATTCTTTTGCTGAAGTTTCAGGCGAAGCAAAAAGAGTTCCTTATTCAGTAGTAAAAGGTGACAACAATACACCACGTGTGGATATTGATGGTCGTTTATACACTGCTCAAGAATTGTCAGCGATGACACTTCAAAAAATGAAAAAAACAGCTGAAGACTATTTAGGTCAAACAGTTACTGAAGCAGTTATTACTGTTCCAGCTTACTTTAACGATGCACAACGTCAAGCTACGAAAGAAGCGGGTGAAATTGCAGGTTTAAAAGTAATGCGTATTATCAACGAACCAACTGCTGCTGCATTAGCATACGGTTTAGATAAAAAAGGACAAGATCAAAAAATTGCAGTATACGATTTAGGTGGAGGTACATTTGATATCTCTGTATTGGAATTAGGAGACGGAGTTTTTGAAGTATTGTCTACAAATGGAGATACTCACTTAGGTGGAGATGACTTTGACCAAACGATCATTGACTGGTTGGCAGACGAATTCAAAGCAGAAGAAGGAATCGACTTGCGTTTGGACCCAATGTCATTACAACGTATCAAAGAAGCGGCTGAGAAAGCTAAAATTGAGTTGTCATCTTCAGCTGAAACTGAAATCAACTTACCTTACGTAACAGCTACAGCTTCAGGACCTAAACACTTAGTAAAAAAATTAACAAGAGCTAAATTTGAGCAATTGTCTGATGCTTTAGTAAAACGTTCTATGGAGCCAGTGGCTAAAGCGTTGAAAGATGCTGGTTTGTCAACT